>Ga0075109_1000636_pt1 | contig 23521 bp, 14 predicted proteins | sample AntAceMetag02UKD_FD_69798 | JGI IMG/M metagenome (GOLD analysis project Ga0075109, IMG submission 69798) | Saline lake microbial communities from Ace Lake, Antarctica - Antarctic Ace Lake Metagenome 02UKD | ecosystem: Environmental > Aquatic > Non-marine Saline and Alkaline > Saline | place...
CCCCCCCCGCCATAACAACGGCGGATCACCACCACTTCCGCTCCGCTGCCATTCCCAGCGCTTCATCCAGTGGCGGCAAATACGGGTGCCACTTCCTCCCCCACTCCAAACTCAGCGGCCCAGCATAACCGTCTGCCTCCAAGCGCGCCCGGAGCGCCGCCATCGGAAAATCACCCGAGCCCGGCAACGTATGCGTAAACGCCCGTCCTTCCGTGCCGCCAACCACTCCGTCCTTCACATGGATATGGCTCACTAACTGACGGATTCCCTGCCACGTTTCAACCGGCGACTCCCCGCCCTTGCTCCAGGTGTGAAAAGCATCCCACAAGATCGTCATCGGCTCATCCGCCCGCGCATTGAAGCGGTTCACCGCCTCCGCCGTGATTAAGGTATCGTGCGTCTCGATCATCAGACCACAGCCCCAGCCGTTCTGCTGGCGTTGCTCCTGCCACCAGTTCCAACGCCGCAGCCCCAGCTCGATCTCCGTATCACTGAGCGTCTCACCTCCATCGAATACGCGGATAGGGATTCCGCCCAGCGCCTCTGCCCAGGGAGCAAGCGCCAGTAGCTCCGTCTCACCTTCACGGTCATCGGCCATCAACCGGCAGGACGCATCGAACCCTACGACCGCAATTCCAGACGTTAACACCACTTCCGCCAATCGCTTCGGCGTCCCGAAGTTTCGCGTAAAATACTCCTCCAGATCGATGGTTCCTCCCAGTGCCCTGAGCTCCACCGCCGCGATCCCGTGCGAGGCCGCTAATGCCAGCACTTCACTCAACTCCAGCTCCTCACAGCCCAGACTCGAAAACGCACGCCTCATCCGAACTCCACCTTGATTTCCGGCACCTCTGCCTGATCCTCGATCCAGCAGGTCGCCGCTTTCCCACGATGGCGGAGCGAAACTTTGATCCGTGATTCATCAGACTCGAAACTTACTTCCGGCGAAGCATCACTCGCGCGCCCCAGCCCCACCACCGAAACTAACGTTGTGGCCATGGTCGGTTTCATTTTCACCGTCACGAACGGATTCTTCACCGCCCGCTCTTCCGGAATCGGCAGCAACGCCGTTTCCACCTCGATCGCATCGCGGGAGAATACCCGCCCTTCCGCCTTCGCTCCCGGCCGTTTAATGGTGAATCCTGAATCACTCGCCGCCAACTCACAGGCCCCGTCAAAATTATCACCGAAGAACCGAGCCTCGACTTCCGCCGGCGTATTCCACCGCGACACGCAATCCACCACCACGACCACCGGAATATCAAACAGCACCACCGTAGCGCGGATCACCTTGCGGGTGTGGTAATCCTCGATCCGGTAGGCCTGCGTCGCGTCGCTCACCCAATACGAATAACCGGTCCCACTGCCCTTGGACCTCAACCGCGCCTGCGCTATTGTCGCGTTGGTGCCCTCAACTCCGTTGTTGTGATAGTGGCCCTTCCCTCCGACCAACACCGCACTGTGGCCCGCCGTCTCCCGCAGGATCCAGGCAGGATCACGAAACCAATACGGCGGCCGGAGCGGATCAACGATCAACTGCTCCCCGAAGCATTTCACAATGAGACTATTGCGGTCCGCGTGTTCGTGGTTGTAGCCGTTGCCACTGCGTAAACTCACCACCAAGTCATCCGCCGTAAAACCGGTGCGAGCCACGATCCAATCCAGTTCCGGATACCAGGTCTGCGCGCCGGCGGTCGGAGCGGTCTCCGCCACCGAATCATCACAGAAAATCAGGGCCCAGATGTCGTGGGACGCGCCCAAATGCTTCGCGAACCATTGCGACGGACCATCCCGAAATTCCCGCGCCACCCAATACGGTACCGCCGTGCGGGTTTCCGGTCTTCCGTTGGGATGCTCAGACTGACCGGGATCCCGCCGCTGACCATTGTCGCCGATGTTCACGACTTCATCCGGGTTCTCCGCGGTCGCCATCGTCATGTTTTGCATAAACCGAATGTGCCCGACCCAATCGACCTCCACCTCCAGTTGCCGCAGTCCACTCTTCCGCAGCGCCTCCACTCCCACCAAAATACTCTCCGACGTGTAGTTCGCGTAGTGGATGCCTTCGCCGTAAGACCCATCCGGCAGGTAGATGCGTTCAAACGCTTTTAGACCGTGCACCGCCATCTCTAGCCACCGTTCGACGTGACTGCGCGGCCCCCCATACAGCGCGACCACTGCCGCTCCCACCGCCAGTCCACCCGCTGGCGCCGCTCGCAAATTCGTGTCCTGGGTGATCTCCGCCCGCCGGGCCAAATCCGTCGGAAAGAACTTTCGTTCAGCGTAAATATCACTGTCTGGGTTAAAATCCCACCCCAGGTTCTTCCGCGGATTCCTAATGCTATCTAGCCCCCGAAAACACGGTTCACATCCTCGCTCCCCGATCGCGTCCAACCACTCCCTGCGCTCCACATCGGATACCCTGTCACCCAACCAATCGATCGCGCACGCCATCGAGATCGTGCTGCTCGGAGCCCGTTGCACTCCGACCACCTCGCGATGCTCATCGGCGAAGAAATCCCACCGCGGAAACCGCCGGAGCGTGCGAGCACACTCGATCGCCAAATCCGCCGCATCCTCGTCACCTGTCATCAAATACAACCACGCCATTTCCTCCGCGCCTTGGCCAACTCGCATCAGGTTTGTTAGCTGATTATTGAAGTTGATGTCGCCCCGCAAAAACGCGCGTTCCGCTTCCCGATCCCGACCAATCAATTCGTGCCGCAGCGATGCGAATCGTTCATCCGCGGCGAACAATTTTCTCAGCCGCGGCAAATCCTCCGCTCCGAAGAACAGCCGAGGGCCCGGACCGCTCCGTAGACCCGCCGCCCCCGCGGTGACCGCAATCATTGCAGCGCCGCTCAATAACTTGATGAGACCCCGACGGGTTGTTTCCTTAGCCATATTCCTTGTTGCCTAGCGGTTACCCCACCTCCACCTCAAAGGTCGGCACCATCTCCGCATCGTTGATGCGACAAACCGCCCGCTGCCCTCCTCGCGTCAGCGTGACTTCGATCACATCTCCACGCGTCGCGAAATCCACCTCGACCGAGCGATCACCATGCCGTCCGAGCCCAATCGCCGACACCAGCGTCGTCGCCATCGTGGGTTCCGTCTTCGCCACCGCGAAGGGATGCTGCACCGCGCGTTCCGACGGAATCGGTAAGTGCTCGCTGCTCACCGCGAAGGCTTCTCGGGAAAACACCTTCCCCTCGGCCCAAGCCCCCGGTCGCTTGATCTTAAAAGTATCTCCCGATGCCGTCACCTCGGCTTTATCTCCCCAGTTATCCCCAAAGAAACGCGCCTCCACCGTCGACGCCTGTTTCCACTTGGCCACCCGATCAACCACGATCACCGCCGGCAGATCGAAACACACCACCGTCGCTCGCACGACGCTCCGAATCTCGTAGTTCGCGATCCGGTAGGCCTGCGTCGCATCACTCACCCAATACGAATACCCTCGCCCCGCGCCTTTCTTCAGAATCCGGGCCTGCGCGATAGTCGAATTCGTGCCTTCCACGCCGTTGTTGTAAAGATGACCTTGCCCATCAACCAGCACCGCACTGTGCCCCGCCGTTTCGCGCAGTAACCATGACGGATCGCGAAAATCATACGGAGGCCGCATCGGATCCACAATCAAGGCCTCCCCGTAACACTTCACGATGAGACTGTTTCGATCCGCGTGCTCGTGATTGTAACCCACCCCGCTCCGCAAACAAACCAGCAAATCATCCGCCTGGTAACCCGTTCGCGCGACGATCCAATCCACGTCGGGATACCACGTCTTGGTTTGCCGTTCAGGTGCCACCGCCTTCACCGTATCGTCCCGAAACGCCAGCGACCAAATACTCTCCCATCCCCCCAAGTTCTCTCCAAACCACTGCGCGCGTTCATCCCGATATTTTTGGGCCACCCAATACGGCAGCGCCGTGCGCATCTCCGGCCGCCCTTCCCTATGGTTGTCGTGCATCGTGTGCCGGTAGCGTCCATTGTCGCTGATGTTCACGACTTCATACGGGTTCTCCGCCGTCGGCATCGCGAGATTCAACATGAAGTCCACGTTGCCCGGCCAGTTGATCTCCAACTCCAACGCCAGCACCCCACTCGTGTTCAGCGCGATCAATCCCATCATAATGCTCGCCGAGGTGTAATTTCCGTAATTAACCCCTTCCCCGTATCCACCATCCGGCAAATAGATCTCTTCGAGCGCCTTGAAATGCGAAACCGTCATTTCTAACCAACGTTCCAGCGGCGAAGTGTCATCTCCATACAACCCGATCGCCGCCGCCCCAATCGCCATCGCGCCCGAGGGCGCCGCGCGCAAATTCGTCGTTTGCGTAATCTCCGGCCGCCGCGACATCTCATTGGGAAACTCCGAACGACTCTTGCCGATTATCGTGTCTTCATTGAACGTCCATCCTATCGTCTCTCGCGGATAACGCACATTGTGCATCCCCGTGTAACAGGGTTCGCAGCCCCGCGCCGCCATTGTCTTCAACCACAATTGTCTTTCTTCATTGGACACCTTATCGCCCAACCAATCTACCACACACGATACCGTGATGGTCGTGCTTGGTGCCCGCTGCACGCCCACCACTTTTTCACCCCCTTCGAGGAAAAAGTCCCACACCGGAAACTTCATAATCGTGCGGACCGCCTCGATCGCGAGCTCAGCCGCATCATCATCCTGCTCCATCAGGTAAACAAACGCCATCTCCTGCGCCCCCTCCCCCGCAATGCTGATATCGTGCAGTGGATCGTTATACTTGATCTCCTCGCGCAGGAACTTTCTCACTCCTGCCCGATCCCGACTCATCATTCCCTCGCGCAGCGAAGCAAACCGCGGATCCTTCGACCAACGCTTCCGCATCGCCGGTAATTGCGCCGCCGTAAAAAAGAGCTTCGGCCCCGGACCGGAACGAATCGCTTTACCCCACCAGGGTGAGCTTTGCGCCACCAGCGCACTCCCCGCCGCTGCGACCAGGGGCGTCGCCCCCATCATTTTTAGAATCGAACGACGTGAGTAAAATTGCGGCATGATTGAGGGTAGTTTTAAGCCTGCTCGAGGCAGAGGAGTTCAGTGGGGAAATTCACTCCGAATTTCGCATCGGGTTAAGCAAACTAAGAATGACGCTTCTCTAAATTTCGCAAGAGTAACCCATCGGTTACTTTACCGCCCTCCGCCCACCCGACCTCCGCAGCCATTTGGCTCCTAGTGAAGCTTGGCGTTCGACAGGTCTCGTTACCTCGCCCGTTCGGCATCGGCGGCCACTTCGCTCGAAAAGCTCTGCCCAAAGCCCAAATGTGGGTCGGGCTTTACGCCCGACATCCCCAGCCCAGCCAGTCTCGCCACAGTCCTGCCCTGCGGCACGACCGTGAATCACCACCAACTTCCCCCGCCTTCCTCCAGCCTGCCACCAAACAATTTCCTATCAGCCGTGGAGATTAAATGCTTACGCGGTTATCTGGAGTACTGCGCGAGATACCGGGCACCGTCGGTCAACTCACCCGCGGTGCGTCACGCCAACGCCGTGATCTTTGGCGCTTCGCCCACTCCTACTCGGCCCAACCAAGGCTGGAAAACGCGCGCTGGGCCGCGGTCCCTCCAAAACTCAGATCATTGCCTCGATTTTCGGCCGATCCCCTTCGTCATGAATCCGCACCCAGGCTCTGCGACCCATCCCACCGATCGACACTTCAATCGCGTCGCCAACCGTCTTGATCTCGATGGGCATCGCCGATTCGCCGGTCCGACCCAGCCCGATGGCGGAAACCATCGTCGTGGCCATACTCTTCTCGGTCGACCGTTGGACCACAAAAGGATGCTGCACCGCGCGTTCTTCCGGGATCGGTAACTGCTCGACTCCCAATGAAAACGGATGCCGGCAAAACACCTTGCCGGTCGCAAAGGCTTCCGGACGGCGAATGGTAAAGGTATCGCCGCTGGTAGTCAGCGTGGCCTGCGCATCCCAATTGTAGCCGAAGTAGCGGGCTTCGAACAACGAGTCCTCGCGCCATTTGGTAAACCGATCCACCACCACCACGGCCGGTAGATCGTAGAAGACCACGATGGAGCGCACCACCGCGCGCGTATTGTAATTCCTGACCCGATAAGCCTGGGTCGCATCACTGGTCCACCAATCGAAACCCGGCCCCGTCCCGCGATCACTGATCCGAGCCTGGCAGATGGTTTTGTTCGTGCCTTCGACCCCGTTGTTATAGAGATGGCCTTCGCCATCCACCAGCACCGCACTGTGTCCGGCGGATTCCCGCATCATCCAAGCGGGGTCGTGGAAATTATAGGGGGGACGAATCGGATCGGCGATCAGTTGCTCGCCAAATGCTTTCACGATGAGGCTATTGCGGTCGCCGTGCTCATGATTGTAGCCGACTCCACTTCGCAGGCTCACCACCAGATCATCCGCCGCATATCCAGTCCGCGCTACAATCCAATCGAGATCAGGATACCAGGTCTTAGCCTCCGCTTTCGGCGCGATGGGTTTGACCGAATCATCGAAGTAAATAAACGACCAGATCGTCTCATGCGCGCCGAGGTTTTCCCCAAACCACTGCGCCCGGCCGTCACCAAATTTCCGTGCGACCCAATACGGCACCGCCGTGCGCATTTCGAAACCCCCTGTCTGGTGGTCGTTCTGCAACATGTCACGAGGGCGACCGTTATCGCCGATGTTGACCACTTCATAGGGATTCTCATTGGTGGCCATTGAGAGCTGCAGGGACGAGTCCACGTGCCCCACCCAATCGATGTCCAACTCCAGCGGTAACACGCCGCTCGCGTTGAGCGCCTGCACCCCCATCAAAATACTGCGCGAAGTATAATCGGCGTAATGCACGCCTTCACCATAACCGCCATCCGGTAGATAAATTTGCTCGAACGCCTTCAGATGCGAGACCGCCATCTCCAACCACCGATCAATCGACGAATGATCCTCCCCGTAGAGCGCGATCACCGAGAGGCCCACCGCCAACGCCCCGGCCGGTTTAGCCCGTAAATTGGTGTCCTGCGTAATCTCCGGACGACGCCAGCTGTCGTTGGGGAACTTCAGCCGCTCCGCCCCCACGGGCGTGTTGGGGTTGACGTCCCACCCCCGATACTCACGCGGATACCTCACGTTGTGCAGACCGGTAAAACACGGTTCACACCCCTTCTCCGCAAGATGCTTGAGCCACCCGCGGCGCTCGTCGGCCGACACGCGATCACCGAGATAATCGATCACCGCCGATACCCCCATGGTCGTGCTCGAGGCCCGTTGCACCGCGACCACTTTCTCGCCTCCCTCCAGAAAGAAATCCCACACCGGAAACTTCATGATCGTCTGGGTGCATTCGATCGCGAGCTCAGCCGCGTCCTCATCTCCGGTCATGAGATAAATCCATGCCATATATTCCGCCCGTTCACCGGTCCGGACGATATCGCGCAACGGATCGTTGAGGTTAATCTCCTCCCGAATAAACCGGCGCTCTGCCTCCCGATCGATGCCCATCAGGCTTTCGCGGATGCCTTTGAACCGAGGATGATTCGCCCACCGCTCCCGCATCGCGGGCAACTCCTGGGCGGTGAAAAACAACTTCGGCCCTTCCCCTTGACGCATCCCCTGGCCCCACCACTGCCCCGTCGCCGCGATGGCGCTACCCGCTACGGCCACCATCGGCGTAGCCCCAAACAGTTTCAGAATATCACGACGGGAGTAAAAATTAGGCATGGCAGGCGGACGACGACAGTCGATTTAAGGGATGAAATTTCAGAGCAAAAACTGCTTCGATCTTTGGCCGTAAGCAGTGCCAAATAGGAATGCCGTTTCTCTCGATTGCGCAACAGTAACCCATCGGTTACTTTGCCCTCGCCGGTCCTTGTTTCCGGCTCCACGTTGCACCCTCCCACCATGTCCGATCCCTCCACTTCCCCCATCGTTGACGAACCCTTTCCCCTTCCCCGTCGTTGGGGCGATGCCGAGGTCGCTCGCCTCACCGCCGCGATGCAGCAACAGTCTCTGTTCTACTGGAAGGGACCGCAGACCGCCGCGCTCTACGACGCCTTCCGCTCGATTTACCCGCTCAAGACGATCTTCCCCTGTTCTTCGGGCACGGCCTCGGTTCACTTGGCGGTCGCCGCGTTGAAGTTTAAACCCGGCGAAGAAATCATTGTGCCCGCCATCACCGATATGGGTTCGGTGCTGGGTATGCTCCACCAACTCCTCGTTCCCGTGTTCGTCGATATCGAACCCCGCACCTACAATATTTCGCCCGCGGCAATCCGAGCGGCGATCACGCCCAAAACCCGCGCCATCCTCGCCGTCCACCTGTGCGGCAATCCGTGTGACATGGACGCCGTCATGAGCATTGCCGAGGAACACCACCTGGTCGTGATCGAGGACTGTGCACAGGCTTGGGGCACGCGCCGCGGCGACGATTATGTGGGGTTGCGCGGTGACCTCGGCTGCTGGTCTTTTAACGACTACAAACATCTTTCCTGTGGTGATGGTGGCGTCGTGGGGACCAATCGCGAAGACCTCGGTGAACACCTCGCCAAGTGGGGTGACAAATGCTACAATCGCGTCACCGGCATCCGCAATCCCGACGAACTCGCCTACAACTACCGGATAAGTGAACCGCTCTCCGCGATCTGCACCGCGCAGCTCGAAAAGCACGATGCCATCGTCGCCCCCCGCACCGCTCTGGGCCTGCGGCTGACCGCCGGCCTCCGGACGGCGCCGGGAGTCCTACCGCCCATGATCCGGGCCGCAGATACCCCGACGTTCTACAACTACATCTTCCGCCTCGATCTCGCCCAGCTGACCAGCACCCAAGATGAATTCATCGCCGCCCTGGTCGCCGAGGGCGTCAACGCCAACAGTTACCTGCCCGATCCCGTCTACCGCTACGACCTGTTTCAAAATCATAACTTCTTTGCCGATACCTGGCCCGTGCGTGATTTCGGTCTCACCACCATGGACTACACCCAGGTTTACTGCCCCGAGTCCGAAAAATTCCTTCACGACTGCGTCCAACTGCCGTTCAACGAAGCCATGACACCGGCCTACATCGACAAGGTCGCCCTCGCCATCCGCACCGTCGCCCAACGCTTTACCCGATGAATCCGTCCCTTTCTCTCTCCCGCCGCGACATGATGAAATTTCTCGCCGCGAGCCCGTTACTCCTGGCCGTGAACCCAGCGCATGCGCTGGAAGCCTTCACCCCGACCGTCGCCATGCCCGATGTGTCGCTGCAGACCATTGGCCTACCCGCCGACACCCAAATCCCCGTCGCCAGTAACCACGAATACTGGAAGCTCTATCCCACCGCCGAAACCCTCTCAATCGAGAGTATCGAGCGTTTGTCGAGCGGAGTCGGACTTCGCTTCACCCTGGCCTCGACAGACTTCGCCCTCAGCGAACTCGCCGTGGTCGCCGAAGGTGATGCGAAGGTCACCACCGAAGGTCGGTCCTTCACCATTCGGTTCACCAAAGAGGTCAGCTTGGTTGCGCAAAAGCAGCGCGTGGACCTGCACGGCCTGACGTCCAACGGCCAAAAATCTCCCCCCTATTTCCTCAACCTACAATACAACTCCAACGCGCAAGACGCCGCCGCCGGTCGCACCATGTTCTCCCGCATCGGCGTGCGGGATACGAACCTCCAGTTGGCCTACTCCTTCGTCAACGATTGGATCATGGACGACCCCACGGCAACGGATCGCGAATACGCGCGGGAACGTTGGGATAATCTCGCCGCCGCCGATGCTTCGCCCTACCAGCAAGCCCGCGCCATCACGCGCCGGTTGATTGAGGAATTCGAACCGCGTCGCGGCACCCCCTCCGACGCCATGGATGGCCTGCATCCCTTCCGCCAATACGAACGTCTCTTGGCCGAACAGGACCTTTGCTGGTGCGCCAACATGGTCGAGATCATGAGTCTCGCCCTCAACTCCTTGGACCTCCCCTGCCGCCTGGTGCGGATGAGAAACACCTATTTCAATGCTACCCCGGGGCAGCCCGGCCAGGACTTTGAACTCATGCTAGCCGGAGGACACACCATCGCCGAAATCTATGATAAAACCCTCGGTCAGTGGATTTACATGGATCCGAATCAGCGCCAGCTCGGCATCCGTGACGCCGCTGGCGAATATCTGAATTTCTTCGAAATCCACCTGCAGGTAAATCAACCTCACCGCTCCTCGGGTCTCACCCTCGACGCCTACGACCCCATCACCCAAACGGAGTCAGTCGAAACCTTCGCCGAGAGCAAAATCCACGACAACCTAGCCCACTTCGCCCGCCGCGAACAACGCTTCTACTACTTCAAACGCGGATAAGTAAACGCCTGCCTCACCGCCCCCAACCCCACGCCCGCCACCTGCCTCACCGCCCCCAACCCCGGGTAGGGGCGAGGCTTGCCCACGCCCGCACCTGCCTCACCGCACTCCACGTGAAACACCCCCAAACCGGTCCTCGAAAACACGACAAAAATTCACTCATCCCCGTCGGATTCTTTTCCTAACCCTAACTCACGAAAGCGATCCTCCGGGTAATTTTGCCAATCCCTCGGCGGAGTTCCTCCTTCGTCGAGAGCCGACGCAAAACGGAAACAGTTTGGATCCGGCCACCACCATCCCGGCCACGAAGCACCGGCTGACACCAAACCCGCTCGATAGGGATTGAGTAGCATATAGAGTCCGTAGTCTTCCATCGACTCGCCCGTTCTGACGCGATGCTCCCAAAAATCACGCTGCCACTTTCCCTCATTACCACTCGCTTTCTGAGACTTATTTTTCCACCGCGAAACGCAGCGTCCGATGGTCAATTTCCGACCCAACACAGATAAAACGTGAACATGATCAGGCATCACTACGGCCGCTCTGATCGCGCCATCACCTTCATTATGCCAATCCCGTAATGTGGTAATAACTGCTTCGCGACCCGCTTGGGAAGCCAACCAATGGGCGCGATTCTTTGTCACAAACGTGACGTAGTAAGTCGCGCCCTGCGCCGAGACTCGGCCGCGGTGAAGTCGTTCCGTTCGCCTCACAGGTAAGTCCGACATCTCCACCAGCGTCTCGCGTATGGGTCGCAGGCGTCAACACTTTCAACCCCGTAGGGGCGTGGCTTGACCACGCCCGCACCTGCCCCACGGGGAGCAGCCTCCCGCCACGGGAACAACGCCCAAGGCGCACCCCTACCCAACCCCGTAGGGGCGTGGCTTGACCACGCCCGCACCTGCCCCACGGGAACAGCCTCCCCGCCACGGGGAACAGCGCCCAACGCCCCCCCTACCCAACCCCGTAGGGGCGTGGCTTGACCACGCCCGCACCTGCCCCACGGGAACAACGCGCACCCGACCCCGTAGGGGCGTGGCTTGACCACGCCCGCACCTGCCCCTCGGGAACAACGCGCACCCGACCCCGTAGGGGCGTGGCTTGACCACGCCCGCACCTGCCCCTCGGGTGCGCGCCCGCCAGTTTAGCTAAATCGAAAACCCAACCTCCCGGCCCGCCCCAACGCAATCCGCTCACTCGACTTTAACCTTCGCCAGTCGCCGTAGCGCCCAGCCGAGGATCACCAAGATCATCGCACCGATCGCATTGATCGACGCCGGAGCGACCTCCGTCGCCGGCAGGAACGTGCAGACCGCCAAGACCGCGCTCAGCACGAAGCACACGTTGCCCACCATGCCGTAGACCTGCATCGCCGCCGGATCCGTACCGCCAAGTTCCTCTTTGACCGGGGTGCGCAGATCGCGATCGAGTTTGATCGCCTCCGCACTACGAGGGTCATCGGCCCGATAGAAGAAAGCCGAAATCACAAACACCAAGGTCGTCGAAATCGCCGTGCCGATCACATTGCGCGGATACACATCGTTCGGAAATAGATCCAAGAAAAACAGCGTGAAGGTCGTGACCACCCCAGCGACCAAACAGGCCATGCCCGACCACCACGGAGTTTTACGATAAATCATTCCCAGCATCACCGGCATCAGCATGGAGGGCATCACCATCGAGAAATACTTGAGGTTGAACTCAAACGCCCCCCCCAACTTCGCGATGAAGAAGGCAAATCCCACTCCCATAACCCCGACGATCAACATGAAGACCTGCGCCGAACGCATCTGATGATGATCACTCGCTTCGCTCAGCCCAAACTTCTTCCGCATCGGCACGTAAACATCCTTCGTCATCGCCGCGGACAACCAGTTAAACGCGTCATTGGCATGGCCCAGCGTCGCCGACAAAATCGCCGCCACCACGAACCCGATCATGCCGTGCGGGAGTAGCAACATCGCCAGACTCACAAACGACGCTTCTTCCGGCGCTTCCAGATTAGGCCACAGCAACCCGATCTCCGGGAAGATCAACTTCGACGCCATCACCGGCAAAATCCAAAGCAACGGCCCGAAGAGCGACAGGAACGCGCACAACATCGCCATCTTCTTCGCATCCCGCTCGGTCGGCACGCTGTTGTAACGCTGCACCACATGCCAAGCGACATTGTAGCCCAGAATCATACTAAAAATGTAGGACCCCAAAAACAGCGGATTCGTCGGATCACCGTGCGGCCAGAGATACTCACTCGGCAGATCCGCCACGAGCCGATGAAAACCCGCAAATATCCCGCCACCTGCACCACCATCGCTACCCAGATAGTGTAACGAAATCGGTAGAATCAAAATCGAGACCACGAGGATCACCACCCCCTGCACGGCATCGGACAGCACCGCTCCCCACAGTCCGCCGATCACACTATAAACGATCATAACGATGCCGACGACGAGCATAGTCATCTGCAGCCCCGAGAGGGTGAGCCCGAAAACATTGAAGGTCTCGATGTCCAAACCCACTGCGGCCGAAACAAAGATCGCCAGAATGTAGAGCCCCTGCGCCAAGCCTACCACTTGGATCGGGATCGAACAGACCGTGAAAAAATACGTCGTCGAGGCCGAAAACCGCCGAGTCATGAACTCCAACGGCGCTTGCAGGCGCGCCCGCCGCCACATCGGTGCAAAATACTTGTAGCCAAACAAGTAGGCCCAAAATGCCGAGGTGAACAGCAACGCCGCGCTCGTGCCGTTCTTATAGGTGTATCCTGCCGCCGCCACAAACATGAAAGCCGAAAAACCCGACACCCAGTTCGACACGCCCGCCATAAACCAAGGCACCTGCCCACCCGCCTTGAAAAAATCATCGGTGCTCTGGTTTTTTCGCGCCGCATAGATGCCGACCCATATGATGATCGCGAAATACAAAAGGATCATCGCGTAATCGATCGCGTTGACGGTGCTCAGTTCTGGCATTGAAGTATCCACTTGGGCAAAAATCTGGATGAAGAAAACTAAGGCATGTAACCGTCCGGTTACTTTCAGCACCCTGACCACCTCCCCCAAATCCAAGCGAGCAGAAAACTTCGCCGCCCGTCTGGATTCGAAAATCCGCCTTCCAAATTCCGTAATCCAAAATTGAAATCCCCCATTCCCGTCTGCTGCGCCCTGATCAAAAAAGAGGGCAAAGTTCTCATTGCCCGGCGCCCCCCCAACAAGCACCTCGGCGGGCAATGGGAATTCCCTGGCGGCAAGATTGAGGCAAACGAATCCCCGACCGAAGCGCTCCATCGGGAAATCAAAGAAGAGCTCGGTTGCACCCTTTCGATAACCGGTTCTCTTGCGCCCGTGATTCACGCTTACCCCCAAGCCACCATTCAGCTCCATCCCTTCATCGCTCAACTCTTACCCGACAGTCCCGCGCCTCACCCCTACGAACACGTTGCGTTCCGCTGGCTGGACCGCACCGAACTGGCAAAAGCTGCGCTCGCCCCCGCCGATCTTCCGGTTTTGGCTTTCTACCTCCGACAGCTTTCCTAGTCGCTGCTCATCTCATGCGCCATTTCACCACCCCAAAATTCATCCCCAGTATTTCCACCGGTCTGATCGGCATTTTGTTGGCCGCTTCCTCCCTCGCCCAAAGTCCTGCCGTGCCCGTCGTGGCGGTTGAGGCCAAACGTGAGATCGTTACCGAGTCGCTGTCCCTTACCGGCACCGTCACCGCTCGACAACAGGCCTCCCTGTCTTCCCGCATCACGGGGTTAGTGCAGTCGGTCGCCGTCGACGCCGGTTCGTATGTCAAACAAGGCGACGCTCTCCTCACGCTTGACCCTACTCTCGCCGAACTCGCCGCTCAATCCGCTGACGCCGACCGGGCCCAAGCCCAAACTCAACTCGCGGAAAGTAAACGCCTACTCGAAGAGATGCGTCGGCTTTTAGCGAGTCAGTCAGTCCCTGAAACCCAGTTTCTCAACCGCGAGGCCGCTGCCAACATGGCCGCCTCAGCATCACGACGAGCTGATGTGGCGCACCACCAGAGCTTGGAATTACTGGCCCGGCATACCGTCGTCGCCCCCTTTTCCGGCGTAATCACTCGCAAACTCACCGAAGCCGGAGAGTGGGTTTCGACCGGAGCGCCCGTGTTGCGCCTCGTCGCGCTCGAAAACGCTCGGGTCGATGTTCAAGTCCCCCAAGAGCGACTCGCCGCCATCCTAAACGATACCCCAGTGGAATTTACCCTCGATAGCGGATCCGACCAATCGATCGAAGGTCGGATCACCGCCCGGGTGCCCGTCAGCAATCCCGACACTCGCACCGCGTTGGTGCGCATCGAGCCCGTCGATACCACGATCGCCCTGCCGCCCGGAAAATCAGTCCGCGTCACCTTCCATCTGCGTAGCGATCGCCCCGTGCTCACGGTGCCGAGAGATGCCCTAGTCCGACGAGCTGACGGCACGGTTACCGTCATGCTCGCCCAACCCGACGGTGACCAGTTCAAGGCCACGGCTTCCCGCGTCGACCTCGGCCACACATTCTCCGATCATATCGAAATCCTCGCCGGTCTCGAACCCGGCCAACTCGTAATCATCCGCGGCAACGAAACCGTCCGCGAAGGCCAACTTATCCGCCTCGTCGATTCACCGAACTAAGCCCGACTCCTCTCTCTTGCCCCTCGGAATCAATAAAAGAACTCAGTGCGTCAGCGCCCAGCGCGTAGCCGGTAGGTGAAGCCTTTCGTGTCCATTCGTGGTTAAAAAAGCCCTGCCCTCTCGCTCAGTGCACACCCTCCCCTCATGCTTGAAGCTCTCCTCCGCCGCGGCACCCTCCTCACCGTCGTTCTTCTGATCGTCTGCCTCTTCGGCGTGCTCGCCGCCCTGCGTGTGCCGGTGCAGATGATCCCCGATCTGGAGATCCGCACCATCAGTGTCGTTACCTCCTGGCCCGGTGCCACGCCCCAGGACGTCGAAAAAGAGATCATAATCGAGCAGGAGGAATATCTCCGCAGCATCCCCAATCTGCAACGAATCGTCTCCAACGCCTCCACCGGGCAGGCCAATATTCAACTCGAGTTTCCGTTTGGCACCGAGATCAACGACGCCTTGGTCCGCGTCAACAACGCGCTCAGCCAAGTCTCCTCTTATCCCGAAAACGTCGATGAGCCGCGATTGCTGACGAGCTCATTTTCCAACAACGCGTTTCTTCACTTCGGCATAGCTCCCCTCGAGGGCAACCCGCGCCAGTTGGATATGACGATCATGCGCGATTTCGTAGACGATTATGTGCGCACCCGGCTAGAGCGCGCCCCCGGTGTTTCCCAAGTCAATTTGAGTGGCGGAGCCGAGCGGCAAATCCAAGTGATGATCGATCCGGAAAAACTGGCCGCCCGTGGCCTCACTCTCACTCAGATCCGTAGCGCAATCCGTGAGCGCAATCGCGACCGTTCCGGCGGGGACATCGATACGGGTAAACGTCGCTACCTCATTCGCACGATCTCGCGGTTCGACTCCCCCGAGCAACTGGGGCAGCTCATCGTCGCCCAACGCGACGATATCCAAATTCGCCTGCAAGATGTGGCCACCGTGCGCCTTCATCATGCCGAGGTGCGCAGCATCCGTCGTTTCGCTGGCGTGCCTATTCTGCTCGCTTCGATCCAACGGGAAACTGGAGCCAACGTCATCGACGTTCGAGCCGCCGTATTGGACGCCGTAGTCGACGTAAACCGCGAGTTACTCGGACCCGCCGGGATGAAGATGGAGTTGTTCAATGACGACGTGGTCTACGTCGAGGACTCGATCGCCAACGTCTGGACCAACCTGTCACTCGGGGCCGCCCTCGCGGCGTTCGTGATGTTTCTTTTTCTCCGTTCCGTGCCCCTGACGTTGGTCGGCATACTGGGGATTCCTATTTGCACTATCGCCGCGTTCCTCGGCCTGTTTATCGCAGATCGCACCATCAACGTCATCTCACTCGCCGGAGTCGCCTTCGCCATCGGCATGACCGTCGACAACACCATCGTGGTGCTCGAAGCCATCGAGATCGAACGACGGCGCGGACTCGACCCCTTCAAAGCGGCGATCGCGGGTCTGCGTCGAGTCTGGACCGCCGTGCTGGCCTCGACGGCAACGACTGTGCTCGTGTTTGTGCCCGTGCTCTTTGTGCAAGAAGAGGCCGGGCAACTTTACTCGGACATCGCGATCGCCATCTCCGCTTCGATCATTCTCTCGATGATCATCGCCGTGACCGTCGTGCCGGCAGCGACCGCCCGCCTGAAATTCACTCCGCGGGCCCTCAAGTCAGGTGATCCGGCTCCCGCGCCTTTCAAACAATCCTTCATCACTTTAGTGCATTGGTTGGTCGCGACTTCCCGTCGGCGCATCGCCTTCATCATCGGCACCATCGCGTTTACCGGCACCGCCCTGTTCCTGCTGACTCCGCCCGCCGAATACCTCCCCGAAGGTGAAGAGGCCAAAACGTTTGCCCGCATGATTGCGCCTCCCGGCTACAGTCTCGAGGCGATGAAGGAAGTCGCAGCCGAAGTGGAAGCTAAGTTCGTTCCTTACGTGGATACTGACCCCGCTGACTTCGCGGCGGGACGAGCCGACGTGCCTTCCCTCAAGCGCTTTCTCCTCTTCGTGAACACCGGTTCACTCATGGTCATTGCCACCACCCACGACCCCGGGGACATCGATGCTCTCATGGTTATCCTCTCCGACTACTTCAAGTCGTTCCCCGGCATGCGAGCCTTCGCCTCCCGCGGATCCATCATCTCCAGTAATGACGGAGGCACTCGCAGCGTAAACCTAGAGATCAGTGGTTCGAATCTACCCGAAATCTACACCACCGCCCTCGCCGCCTATCGCCAAGCGGAGGAGGTGTTCGAAAATCCTCAAATCGGTTCGTCTCCCTCGAATTTGGTGCTCGGCCAACCCCTCGTGGAAATCCGTCCCCGTTGGGATCGCGCCGCGGAGTTTGGCGTCACCAATACGGAATTTGGCTACGCGCTCTCTGCGCTAGCGGATGGGGCCTACGTCGACGAATTCTTCTTCGAGGACAACAAGATCGACATCTATCTCTACAGCCAAGAAGTGAGTAATCGTCAGATCGGAACCTTGGGCGAAATGTCTATCCACACTCCTCGCGGCGGAGTGCTGCCCGTCAGTGCGCTGGCCGACATTGTAGAGACGGTGGACACCGACGCCATTCGACGAGTCGACGGTCGACGCACCGTGACGCTCAACATCATTCCCCCCCGTGAGATCGCACTCGAAACCGCGGTCGAAATCGTGCGCAAAGACGTCGTCGACTACATGCGCAAGAATGGCGAAATCCCTCCAGCTGTAACCGTTTCGCTTTCCGGCGCCAGTGATCAACTCGAGGCAACCCGAGCATCCCTCGGATCCAACTTCATCGTCTCGATCGTCCTTTGTTTCCTCCTGTTGGTCGTGATCTTCACCCACTGGGGTTACCCGTTTATTATTCTATTTACGGTGCCTCTCGGCATCGCCGGTGGCATCATCGGCCTGTGGCTTTTTAACGTGTTCGGATCGATGCTCCCCTTCGTCGGTCTGAAGGCGATCAGCCAACCCTTCGACATGATCACGATGCTAGGTTTCCTGATCCTGCTCGGCACCGTAGTCAATAATCCGATACTCATTGTCGAGGAAACGCTCGCCAACCTCCGCGCCGGTGCGACCAGCACCGCCGTCGCCGTCGAAGACGCCCTCGCCTCGCGCCTCCGCCCGATCATGATGACCACCATCACCACCGCCTGCGGATTAGCGCCGTTGGTCCTTATTCCCGGAGCCGGCACCGAACTCTACCGCGGAGTAGGCGCCATCGTCCTCTTCGGCCTCCTCTTCACCAGCCTAGTCACCCTCACCTTCCTCCCCGTCCTCCTCGTCACCGTCCTAAACTGGATCAAGCCGAAAGTCGCGTGAAACACGTCGGGCATAAAGCCCTCCCCCCACTAAGATCCGTCCTGCACGTGGGTCGGGCTTTACCCCCGACAGTTCCATCCTCCCGCGCCCTCCACGTGGGTCGGGCTTTACGCCCGACAGTTTCATCCCCCCGCGCCCTCCACGTGGGTTGGGCTTTACGCCCGACAGTTCCATCCTCCCGCGCCGTCCATGTGGGTCGGGCTTTACGCCCGACATGTTCCATCCTCCCGCTCCCGACCGTGGGTCGGGCTTTACGCCCGACATCCTTGCGGTCACAGTCGTCGCATGACTGCCCCTCCGTATAAACCCGGTTATTCGGCACTGCGAAGAGGACGAATCGATCTCAAAGAGGCGCTCTACTTCCTCACCATTACTCTTCAGCGACCTCTGCCCAAAGACTCATCAGGACTCGCCGATCCAGCCCTGCAACAGGAACTAATCACTCGAGCAAAGTCCATCGACGAATGGCAGTTACTGAGCATGGTCGTGATGCCGGATCACCTGCACCTAATGGTGCGACTACAGACCGAAAAGGTCGCCAATCCGGTGCGATTACTGAAGGGTGGATTCGTCCCGCGCCTCCGAATCCACCGACTCAATTGGCAACCGGGTTTCTACGACCACCGCTTACGACCGGAGGACAAGGTCAGTGGAGTCGTGCGCTACATGTGGCTGAACCCGTATCGAGCAGGAATACGTACAGTTAATGAGTCTTGGGATGGCTGGTGGAGTAGCCCGGAAGCGGCTCAATGGATTAGACCCCGGGCACCGGATTCACCACCGCCTGAATGGTGGAGATAATGGTGCACCGACTGTCGGGCATAAAGCCCGACCCACCCACTGCACTGCTCCCAACACGTGGGTCGGGCTTTACGCCCGACAGTTCCATTCCCCCGCGCCCTCCATGTGGGTCGGGCTTTACGCCCGACAGTTCCATTCCCCCGCGCCCTCCATGTGGGTCGGGCTTTACGCCCGACAGTTCCATCCTCCCAGTCCTAGACAGTTCCATCCTCCCGCTCCCGAACCGCGTGAGTCGCCCTTCACTCCCGACATCCCTCAGTCTTGCTGCGTCGAGCGAGACCCAACCAACAGGCTCACCCCCACCGGACCAATCCGAGGAGACCCAAAACAACGCGAGCCCCCCCCCTCCGCACGCTTGAACTAAAATATCGGATAAACCCACCGGCCTACACCCCACCTTTCGCCAACCGCGAATGCCTACGCTCTAAAACACGAGAGTTTCCTGCTCGTCCATCTCCTCCGAAATCGACCAACTTGCGGCCCCGGATTATCCCCCCCTAAAATCTCCCCTAAATTCAGACCCCATGAAATACCAACAACTCGGCCGTTCCGGCCTGCTCGTTTCTCGCACCTGCCTCGGCACCATGACATTTGGCAACGATGCTTGGGGCTGTGACGCCGCCGAATCCAAGCTCCTCACCGACGCCTTCATCGCGGGTGGAGGCAACTTCATCGATACCGCCGACCTCTACGCCAATACGGTTTCCGAATCGATTCTGGGCGACATCCTGCAGGACCACGACCGCGACGCTCTCGTCATCGGCACTAAGTGCTGGTTCCCCCAAGCCGAGCACCCCAATGCTCGCGGCCTGTCGCGCCGCCACATCATCTCCGCCTGCGAGGCATCGCTGCGGCGGCTCAAGACCGACTACATCGATCTCTATCAATTTCACGGTCCCGATCCTTACACCCCGATCGATGAATCCCTTTCGGCCATGTCCGACCTCATCCGCTCCGGCAAAGTGCGTTACGCCGGCCTCTCCAACTTCCACGGCTGGCAAGTCGTCCAAGCCAACGAGGCCGCCAAACGCGCCGGCATCACCAACCTGATTGCCGGTCAATACCTCTTCAACCTCCTGCGTCGCGACATCGAACGCGACGTCCTGCCCGCCTGTCGCTCCGAAGGACTCGGCGTCATCTGTTGGAGCCCGCTCGCCTCCGGTTTTCTCTCCGGCAAATACCGTGGTCTCGATCAGCCCCCCGCGGGATCACGCTTCGACCAAATGGGTAAGGTGCTACTCCCCCGATTCTGGAACGACCAGACCATCGCTCTAGTCGAGCGCATGGCTACCATGGCCGACGAACTCGGCGAAAGTATTGTCGCCGTCGCGCTGGCCTGGTGTATGGCCCAACCCGGGATCACTTCGGTCATCGCTGGCGCCAGCAAGCTCAGTCACTTGGCGCCCCAACTGCGTGCGGCCGACATCACTTTACCCGAAGCTATGCTGACCGAACTCAACGCCGCCCTACCCTGCGACATGGGATACCCCCATGATTGGTTTGAAGTCACGGGCCCCGGCACGTTCCCCGCCGATCACATCCGCGAGGCCTAGAGGGGCGTCGGCAATGGGACGGGGCCATGGGGATTTAACGAACTCAGGACCCGCGTCCCCTGCCCCTCATGAACAAAAAAACAACTCCAGTGCGTCACCCAACGGTGCGTAGTCGCGCCCTGCACATGTGCGTCACACCTAAGGCCTGATGCCGTTCTTATTTACACAAAAAGACTCGGTTAAATGGTCGTCGTTATAACTTCAGCGAAAAAAACGTCCAATGTTGATCTATTGCATCTTTGAAAAGGTAGCCCCGAGTTATAGCGAGGGTAGCAGCGCACCGGTTTTGTGCGCTTTCGCGGCTAAAATTCATTTGGAATTCTTTAGGTTGACGCCTACGCGCCCTGCGTGGCGAAAGCCTTTGCTCTTCAGCTGCCCCATCCCCGTCTCTGCCTCTCAGCTTAAAAAATAACTTCAGTGCGTCAGCCCAGTGCGTAGTCGGTAGACGAAGCCTTTCGTGTCCATTCGTGGTTAAAAAACACCCTGCCTCTCAGCCCTATGGTCACTACGCCAACGGTTGCCAGCGCGCCAACGTCTCCAGCGCCGCGTATTCAGCCCACCCCAACGCCCGATACAACTCCGCCGCCTCGCGCGTGCGGTCTTCGGCGCGTTGCCAAAACTCGCGTTCATCACCGCCCAGAAACGGAGATTCATCCTTCTGACTTTGGTGACGTAAAATCGCTCGCCGCTTTAACAAGACTTCGGTCGGGCTCAGCGGAATCGCCCGATCAATCTCGTGCGCCCTCCAGTCGCCCCAAGCGCCTCGATAAAGCCAATAGTCACAATCACTGATCCAATCAGCCTCGGCTTCCGCCTCCGCCTTGATGGCTGTAGTGAGCAGCTCCAAACAAATTCGGTGCGTTCCATGAGGATCCGCCAAATCTCCTGCCGCGTAAATTTGATGCGGTTTTACAGCCGCCAAAAGTTCTCGCATGATTACAATGTCATCCGCTTCGATCGCTCTTTCTGATCTTTCGTAGAACGGCAGATTGAGAAAATGGCAGCGCTCAGGCGGCACTCCCGCGACTCCCGCTGCACTACGCGCCTCGGCTTGGCGCAACGCCGTGGCCAACCGTCTCCGATTATCCGTCGACATTTCGCCACTACAAATATCTGCGGCGGCTTTGCCTAAAACATCGGAGGCTTCCCGGATGAAATCTAATTGTCGCGCCATGAATGAAGCCGATACCGCATTCGCTCCCGACACCTGATAAGCGACATGCACGTCATGCCCTTGTTCGGTGAGCCGGGCCAAAGTGCCGCCCATCGATATCACATCATCATCCGGATGCGGCGAAAACACCATGACTCGCCGAGCAGGTGGTTTATCCACGCCTTTATCAGGGCGCCCGCCCGGCCATCCTGTAATGGTATTTTGGAGACGTCGAAACACCCGTAGATTGATTTCATAGGCCGAGCCTCCATGCGCCAACAACTCCTCCAACCCGTGCCGCGCATAATCAGCTTCTTCTAACTTCAATACCGGCTTGCCTGCCTCCTTCGCCAGCCACATCACCGCCTGGCGCTCAAGCGAGTCGTCCCAAGCCCGATTTTGCAGCGGCAGCGGGCCGAGCAACCAAGGCGCATTCACTCGGGTCAAGTCACTCGCCGCCGCCTCGTCCAAAATTGCCACCGCGGCCGGATGGTTTTGCAGAAAACTTGCCGACACTTCCGTCGTCACCGGCCCTTCGATCGCCTCGTAGATAATACTCCGCTTGTGTTCACCCAAGGCCAACAGCACGACCCGCTTCGCTTCGAGGATCGTGCCCACGCCCATTGTTATGGCCTGCGCCGGCAGAGAACCATCCGGCACCAATTGCCGATTATCCGATAAAGTCGTGGCGTGCAACGTCACCAAACGGGTCCGCGAAGCCCCTGAAGCCCCCGGTTCGTTAAAGGCGATATGGCCCGTTCGACCAATCCCCAGTAGTTGAATATCCAATCCACCCGCCGCTCTTATTCGCGCTTCGTAATCGGCACAATGCGACGGCACTTCCACTCTCGGACGCGCCCCCTCCGGCACATGGGTGCGTGCCGGATCAATGTCGATATGATCGAAGAAATTCTCCTGCATAAACCGGCGATAACTGTGCACATCCGTCGGCTGACACGGGTAATATTCATCAAGGTTAAACGTCGTCACTTTCTGAAACGACAAACCTTCTTCCCGGTGCATTCGCACCAGCTCCCGATATACGGCGATCGGCGTCGATCCCGTCGCTAAACCAAGCACCGCACCCCGACCTTCCGCCTCTCCCCTTCGCACGATTCGCGCAATCTCGCGAGCGACGGCAATCGCCGCGGCACTCGCCGTGGCATGCACCAAAGTTGGGATTTTCTCGCAGGGGTTTGCACCAGCTTGAGCCGCGAGCTCGAATAAGTCAGGAGTCATCATCGAGCCGATAGGCGTAACTCTCCTCCGCTAAGAACTCCACCTCAATTCTCCGCGACCCCTTGTTAATCGTTCACTACGCCCCAAGACGCTGGATCCGAGAAACCGCACTTCATCACAGAGTCCACCGAGAGAAACGAGAGTTACCCAGAGATTCACGCCGATTCGGTCGTCACCGCCACCGCCAGTTTTTTCGTCGGTCGCTCCTCCGGACCTCCTCCACGAGCACACCGGCCCATCCTGCCCCGCTCGACCTCGACGAGTTACCTCCCGTTCCCGTTGTCCGTGCCCCGATCACCCGACTCGACCCTCGCGAGAAATTACCCCTAATCGTCCACCCGCACCCCGTAGTCGCGCTCGGGGCAAACGCCGAAAGCACGGGCCCTCTGCCCCTCCGTGTAGGGGCGTGGCTTGACCACGCCCGCCCCTGCCTCTCGGTCACTACAGCCCACCGCCGCCACTCCGCCGCCACTCCTTTCCGCCCCACTCAAACGCGGCCACCCACTCCCCAA
>Ga0075109_1000644_pt1 | contig 23396 bp, 19 predicted proteins | sample AntAceMetag02UKD_FD_69798 | JGI IMG/M metagenome (GOLD analysis project Ga0075109, IMG submission 69798) | Saline lake microbial communities from Ace Lake, Antarctica - Antarctic Ace Lake Metagenome 02UKD | ecosystem: Environmental > Aquatic > Non-marine Saline and Alkaline > Saline | place...
ACCATTTGTATGTAAGGCCTTTATTGAAACAACAAGTTGATATTTGCAGGGTTATTGAAGATTGGTCCAAATTCACAATAAAACAACAAGAAATACTTGGGAGAAATTTTGCCGTTCCAAAAAATGTTGATGATTTTCGAAAAATCAGACAAAATAGAAAGAAGTAATGAATAATAAACTAATTATAATAGGTAATACTAGTAACGCCAAATTGGCGCATTATTATTTTACAGAGGATTCGGAATATGAAGTAATAGCCTTTTCTGTAAACCAAGACTACATTTCTGAATCCAACTTTTGCGGTTTGCCTGTTGTTCCTTTTGAAGATTTAGAAACGAAATTTCCTTCTGACCAATATTATGTTTTTGTTGCTGTCGGTTATAAAGACATGAATGATGTTAGGGCCGAGTTGTATAATGAAGCGAAAACGAAAGGCTATAAATTGCCAAATTATATCAGTTCGAAATGCACGTTTCTTTCTAAGGAACCTATCGGAGATAATAACCTTATCCTAGAGGATAATACCATTCAACCATTTGTGAAAATTGGGTCTAACAATGTATTATGGTCTGGAAACCATATTGGACATGATGCAGTGATTGAGGACCATTGTTTTATTACTTCGCACGTTGTGGTAAGTGGTTTTACGAAAATAGAAAACAACTCCTTTATTGGTGTAAATGTGTCGCTTAGAGATGACATTACTATTGCGAAGTACACATTAATAGGTGCTGGAGCTAGCATTATGAACAATACCACAGAATATGGCGTCTATCTTGCTCCTAGGCCTTTTGAAATGAACAAGAAGAGTACAGACTTAAAGATTTCGTAAATGTGGAATAAACTGGGCAACATTTATCAAGTAAATAATGATCATAAGAGTTTACTTAGTCATGCATCTAATCCAACTGCGCTCCAATTAGATGGTGCGGTTTTCAGAATCTATTATTGTGGTAGGAATCAAGATCAACAATCTTCTGTTGGGTATTTTGATTTTAATATAGAAACTATGAGCATAGTTAATGATCCTAAATTGCCTGCTTTTGAAAATGGACCTATAAACTCCTTCTATTCTCATGGAGTAAGCCTTGGGTGTGATTATCGGATAAATAATACATCCTATTTGTTGTTCATGGCTTGGCAAATACGAGGCGATACCCATTGGAGGGGTGACATAGGTAGGTTGAAATTGGAAAAAGATGGAAAGCTTTCGCTTGACCCAGATGGTCCTTTTATTGAAGTTGATGGTATTGTAGATGAGGTAAGCTTATCATATCCTTGGGTGATTTTTGAAGAAGGAACGTATAAAATGTGGTACGGTTCGACTGTTGATTGGACTTCGAAAAATGGAGAGATGATTCATGTAATAAATTACGCTACTTCGAAGAATGGTTTAGATTGGGACAGGCATGGTCTTGCTATTCCTTATGACCTTGGAGTGGCTCAGGCTTTTTCTAGACCTTGTATTATTAAAGAAGACGGTTTTTATCATATGTGGTTTTCATACCGCAGTGGTTCGGGTGAAAAATACAGAATTGGTTACGCCAAAAGTACAGATGGAGGAAATTGGACAAGGGAACTTGAGAACTCAGGTATAGATGTCTCTGTTGATGGTTGGGATAGTGAAATGATTTGTTACCCTTATATTTTTGAATATGAAGGGCAAAAATTTATGCTGTACAATGGCAATGGTCATGGTAAATCAGGTATAGGAATTGCTGCATGGGAGAATTAAGACACATCGGCTTCAATAAACCATTTATTGTGGGAAAAGAAACTGAGTATTTGAAAGATACTGTAAGTCTAGGAAAGCTTTCTGGTAATGGAAAGTATACAAAAAAATGTCAAGCTTTTTTCGAAGAAAAATTTGGATTTAAAAAAGCGCTTCTAACTAGCTCATGCACCGATGCATTGGAGATGTGTGCGTTGTTACTTGATATTCAACCCGGTGATGAAGTAATCATGCCTTCCTATACTTTTGTTTCTACTGCAAATGCTTTTGTTTTGCGAGGGGCTAACATTGTTTTTTGTGATTCAAGAACCGACCATCCTGGCATGGATGAATCCAAAATAGAAGCCTTAATAACTTCCAATACCAAAGTTATTGTCCCCGTGCATTATGCAGGAGTAGCATGTGATATGGATGTTATTATGGACATAGCTAATCGACATGACATTTTTGTAGTAGAGGATGCGGCGCAAGCCGTTGATAGTTATTATAAAGGAAGACCCTTAGGCAGTATAGGTCATTTAGCGGCTTTTTCTTTTCACGAAACCAAAAACATTATCAGCGGTGAAGGTGGTTTATTAGCCGTAAATGATGAGCGTTTTGTCGCTCGTTCCGAAATTATTTGGGAAAAAGGAACCAATCGTTCTGCGTTTTGGAGGGGTGAAGTTGATAAATACGGTTGGGTAGATGTAGGTTCTTCGTTTTTGCCTTCAGAACTTACTGCAGCTTTTTTATGGGCTCAATTGGAGGAGCTGGAAACCATTCAGAAAAAAAGGAAAGCCATTTGGAATAGATATTATAGTGGATTGAAGAGTTTATCTACACACGGTATTCAACTGCCACATATTCCGAATTATGCAACTAATAATGCACATATGCTTTATCTAGTTTGCAATTCTAAGAGTGAAAGAAATTCGTTAATCGACTGCTTGAAATCAATGGAAATAAATTCTGTTTTTCATTATTTAAGTTTGCATACAAGTCCCTACTATTTCGACAAGCATGATGGTCGAGTTTTGAATCAGTCGGATAGGTATTCTGATTGTTTGTTGCGGCTACCCTTTTATTATGAATTGTCTATTCAAGATCAAAAATTGGTAATAAATACAACCCTTAATTTTTTTAAAAGATGAGTTTTACCAAAAATAATTATGGATTTTTCGTTTCTGATGATCAACTAGCTGACCTGTCTTATCCGGAAATTGGTAATGAAGACTGTTTTGCTATTGAGGATAATAGCCAGTGGTTTCAAGCTCGAAACCGTACTTTGTATTCAATGATGAAAGAGTATCCTTTTGTTGGGGATTTTATTGATATTGGCGGAGGTAATGGTTATCAAATCAATAAATTGAGAAACCTAGGTATTAGTGATGGGAATTGGATTTTATGCGAACCAGGGTCGGCTGGTTGCATAAATGCTGCAAGTCGAGGTGTTCACTATACCTATAATTGCAGTTATGAAGACTTTCCATATGAGGAATACAATATAGGCGCAGTTGGATTATTCGATGTAATTGAACATATTGAAGACCCCTTATTGTTCCTGAAAGGCATTTTAGAAAAGGTCAAAACGGGTACTAAAATTTACATTACCGTTCCCGCTCTTCAAAATCTTTGGAGTGAAGTAGATGAATACGCAGGGCACTTTAAACGTTATAATTATCAAGATGCAGATGAGTTTACTTCTTTGCTTTCAGTCAAACTTGAATATAAAAGTTATTTTTTTTCCTATTACGTTCCGTTTTTATACGGATTAAGAGTATTACCCGAAAAATTAGGCTTTAAACAAACTCATGAACAAATTAAATTGTCTGAAATGAGTAACCATAAATCTAATTCATTAATAACTTGGCTTTTAAATGGATTGCATAAAAAAGAATTGTCGAGTATGCTAAAGGGGTCCAAGTTAAAATATGGAACAAGTTTGTTAATGGTGTTTACTAAAGAATAAATTATTTTTTTAGGGTAATGAAAGTTCTTTTTTTAACTGATGGTATTTCACCTTACGTTGTTGGTGGTATGCAAAGGCATACTTTTTTTGTTGTTAAGTGGTTAGTCAAACAAGGCGTATCGGTAATGCTTTACCATTGTGTAGAAGACAATACTGAGCTCGTAACTACGAAAGATGTTGTTGATAAAATGAATTTGTCCAGTTCTGAGGAGAGGTTACTCAAAACAGAATGTTTCTATTTTCCTAAAGCCGGTAAATTAGTAGGTCATTACATTAGGCGGTCAAAAAAGTACTCTAGGATATTGTTTAATCACTGGTCAAAAGATCAGGAGGTATATGACTTTGTTTATTCAAAAGGTTTTTGTGCTTTTGAATTTCTTCGTAAACGCAAATCAGGTTTGATACTTCCTAAAATTGGAACAAAATTACATGGCCTAAACATGTTTCAGCAGTCACCAGATGTTAAGTATAGAATGCAATCATTTATGCTAAGACCAATAGCTAACTATGTAATTCGTAATTCTGATGTTAGTTTTTCTTACGGAGGTAAGATTACTTCAGATTTATTAAAACTGGGTGTTTTAGAAGAAAAAATCATAGAAATTCCTACAGGTATTGATAAGCATTGGGTTAGTACCGAAAGTTTAACGCAGGTAAATGGAGGCGATAAATTAAAATTTGCATTTGTTGGCAGATACGATAGGGTAAAGGGTCTTCCTGAAATTTACGATGCCATTGAATTATTGCCAATGTCCACTAAAAAGCTATGCGAAATTAATTTAGTAGGCCCGATTCCAGCGCACAAGCAAATAATGAATGATCAGGTGAATTTTATCGGTGCAATATCATCTGAGAGTGAAATGAAAGCATTTCTCTCAAAACAAGATGTGTTGTTGTGCACCAGTTGGAGTGAAGGAATGCCTAATGTCATTATTGAGGCCATGGCTTCAGGTTGTGCCATAATTGCAACAGATACGGGTGCGGTTGCGGAGCTTTTGGGGCCTGATAATGGAGTGTTGATTCCAACTCCAAATCCAGAATTAATCAAGCAAGCAATACTGTTAATGCTTAGTTTGGATCCAGCTAAATTGCTTCAAATGAAAGCGTCCTCAATTCTGAAGGTCGAGCAAAAATTTCTTTGGAGCAGTATTGCAGTAAAACTTAAAAATGAACTCGAACGTGCAGTTAACCTTGATTAATAATTCGATCAAGGCCTTGAGCTAAAGTTGTATCTGGTTTATATCCAACTGCGTTTTTTAATTTTTCTGAAGAACCAACCCTTCTTCCTACCTCATAGTCATAACGTTTAGTAGGGGCTTCTAAGTATTTAATTTCAGAGTTACTCTGCGTCATTTGTTTAATAGTGGCTGCTAATTCTTCAATACAACCTTCTTTTTCATTGGCTATATTAAAGATTTGTGCTCCATTAGATTTTTCCATTAAGCGGATACATGCTTCGGTTGTGTCATCTATATAAGTGAAGTCTCGGGTTTGCTTTCCATCTCCAAAAACAGTTATTGGATTGCCAGCTTTTGCTTGTTCAATGAACCTTGGAATAACCATTCGATTGTCTTGTTTTGGGCCATAAACGTTGAAAAAACGAAGTGAAATAGTATTTATTCCTTTTTCTTCATTCAATGCAGCTAGGTATATTTCGTTGTATCGTTTGGCCATTGCGTAGCTAGTTCTAGGGTCAACCATTACCTCTTCAACAACTGCTTGCTCCATTGCCGAATGACCGTATATTCCACTAGTAGATGCATACAGTATTTTAGGAATGTCGTGGCGCAACGCAGCCTTAGCTATATTTCTAGTGCCTATAGTCTCTACTTCCATAGTTTCTACAGGGTTATCAGCTACAATATCGACTCCTAAAACGGCTGCAAGGTGAAAAATTGCATCGCAATTTTTAGCCGCTGAAAACACAGCATCTTGATTTCTAACATCTTCCTCAAGGAATTGGATATTTCGGAAAACATCTTTATCTAATTTATTTCCTCTCAGTAATGTGTCCATTACAGTTACTTCGTGTCCATCTTTTACAAGTCGCGATACTAAGTGACTTCCAATAAATCCCGCTCCTCCTGTTACCAAAATATTTGCCATGCTGCAAATATTCATTTTTTATTAGTGGTTAAATAATAATATCGATTTTATTTATCCGATGAACATTGTTTTTTCATCGAAAAGGAAATTAAGGTTATGAATCAATGGATATAATATGGGCATAAGAAAACGAATGCAAATTGTTTAAAATTGTATTTCAATTCGACTAAAACAAATAAAAGGCAACCTTCAATTATTCTTATTATTGAAATATGTTAGACCAAGTCAAACAGAATTATATTTTTTATTTGATACTTGCGTCTATCCCGCTGATATTTAGTGTTATTGGTCAATCGGTTTCGGTGTTGATTGTAGTGCTTGGCTTAACCTTTATTTTTCAGAAGAAGGGGGATTTACTGCTGATTTTGTTTTGGTTTATTCTTATTCTATCAGATAACTACGGTTTTACTTTTGCTACTTCAATAAAACCAGTTCTAGTTACTATGGTTTTTGGTTATGCTGTTCTTAATTTGAGAGGATATTATGAGGAGAATGTAGTTTTTAAAAAATTCATTCCTTTTTTCATACTGGCTTTGTTTCTTCTCCTTCTGAGTCCTAGATTATTGATGAGTATTCAAAAATATTTGTCTTATGTGTTTGTTGCCTATTCAATTCCTCTTATCGTTATGTCGGAATTCAGAAAGTCTTCCAATTTATTTTTAATGAAGTTGACGACTTTTTTATTTTTAGTTGTTTTAGCTAATTTGAGCTACGGACAATTTTCTTTAGGTGCATACTCCCATGGAGGAAGATTAACGGGATTGTTTGGGAATCCGAATGGCCTTGCAATGTTTAGTCTTTTTTCCCTTCTGTTTTTTGATGTTTCAAGGAGTTTAATCAATTTCAAAATAAGTAGGAATGAAACTATTATTTTTTATTTCATCCTTCTATCGTGTCTTATTTTAACTGGTTCAAGGGCTGCGTTGTTGTCTTATATCTTGTTTTTTGTTTTTAAACGATTATCAAAATCATCTCCAGTGATAGGCTTTGTTGCTTTAGCATTTATAGCGTTTGGATATGACTTTGTAGTGAGTTTAGGATATCAATTTATTGAAAGTATTGGATTAAGTAAAGAACTAAGGCTTGATGGTGATCAGGGTATCACTACTGGTTCTGGTCGTTTAATTGCTTGGAAATATGCTTGGATTGAAATTCAAAAATCATTTTTTTTCGGAAGAGGTTGGGCTTACGATGAGATTTGGATCTATGGCCCAATTCAAGGCATATTAAATCTCTTAAATCATCAAGGTGGCGTTCACAATGTCTATTTGATTTTATGGTTAAACAATGGCATTATAGGATTGCTTTTATTTATGGGCGGCCTTATAACGACCTTTTTAAAGGCATCCCGAAATACTTTTCTTGCATTTCCTGTTTTATATGCGGCATTATTTCAAGCGAATTTTGAGCCTTGGTTAGCAGCTTCTCTTAACCCTTATACAATTTGCTTTTTTACCATTATTACTATTTTATTTGTCGGTGAATTCAAAGTAGAAAAAAAATAAATTCAAAATGAACTTAACGCTAAGCAAATGAGTCGAAAATTTCAAGTTTTTAATATCTCAATTGCCTTCTTTCTTGAGTTCAGAGATCATTTTACTGTTCCTGATCTTAACCAGAATCTTAGCATCGGATTTTAAAAATGTCCACAGAGAAACGAATACCGAAACAGAAGAAGCTTTGCAAGGTTCTTAAATTTTCATTGATTGGAATAGGATTGCTTTTGTGTGCGGAACTTAGTTTGCGTATGCTAGGGTTTGGTCAACCCCTCATTTACGAAGCAAACGCGAATTACGAATACCGTTGTGTGCCGAATCAGTCGGTGCGGAGATTGGGTAATTTAAACACGACCAACAATCTAGGGATGAGAGGAGAAAACCCAAGCCCCAAAGCCATAAAAGTGCTAAAAATTGGGGATTCCATAATACATGGAGGCTCGCTTACAGATGATAGTGAATTGGCCACCACGATATTATCCAAAAAGCTTACTGATTATTTAAAGAAGGAAACTCAAGTACTCAATATTTCTGCAGGCAGTTGGGGGCCAGACAATGCGTATTATTTTCTAAAAACGTATGGTACTTTTGGTGCTGAAGTAATGGTTATTTTCTTCTCTTCGCATGATGCTTCAGATATAATGGCCAACAGTAGCCCAATTGGTCAAAGTGTTGACCATCCAAATGCATATTATCCTTTTGCTTTTATGGAATTGTATGAACGTTATATAATCAAAAGAAAGATATTTAATTTACAACCATCATTGGCAGTGCACCCTACTCTTAAAGAGAGTTACCCTAATAGTGGTTTTAATGCGTTAATAGATTTGAGTAATCAGGGAAACATGACTGTTTTAGCGGTTCTGCATCCTAATAGCTTGGAACTGTCCATAGGAACCTATAATAAAAATGGAAAAGCAATTATTGACTTATTTCATTCTAAACATATTGAAGTGATAAAAGGAGTGAATTTTCTAGAAAAAGATTGTTATCGAGACGGGATCCACCTCAATAAAAAAGGGCAAAAAGTATACGCAGATCAATTGTATCCTCATCTTTGCAAATTGTTAGAATACTCCATTAGTAATTGAAGTTCAGCTTGAGTCAAAAGAAAAAAAAAGTACTTTTTTTGTATACCGAAATGGCAGATTATTTTATGGCTGCGTGTGAGGCTTTAGCTGAAAAGGCGGAGGTCTATATTATTAGGTGGCCAGTAAATATCGAAGCTCCTTTTGAATTTAAAGTTCCGAATGGTGTTCATTTAATTGACCGAAACCAATACGATACTATAGCCCTCATCAAAAAGGCAAAGGAGATTCAACCGAATGTGATTTTTTGTTCGGGTTGGATAGATAAAGGATATTTGAAGGTGGTAAAAGAATTTTCAGGTCAAGTACCAACTGTATTAAGCATGGATAATCAATGGAAGGGTAATCCAAAACAGCAAATTGCTTCGCTAGTTGCGCAATATACTATTCTTAAGTACTTCGATTTCGCGTGGGTACCAGGAACCAAACAAGTAGTTTATGCTAAACGATTAGGTTTTTCTGATCATCAAATCTTTACTGGTTATTATACTGCTAACGTTGAAAGGTTTAATGCAGTTTACGAAAAATCAAAACTTGCCAAAAACGAGAATTATCCAAAATCGTTTCTTTATGTTGGTCGTTACATAAAACATAAAGGAGTTTTTGATCTTTGGGAGGCATTTAGAAATTATAGAAATTCAGGTGGATCATGGAGTTTGATATGTGCTGGTACCGGAGATCAATGGGAAAGCAGAATCGAATTCGAAGGCATATCTCACTTGGGTTTTATACAACCACCAGAGTTATCCAAATTGATTGAACGATCTGGAGCTTATATATTGCCAAGTCATTTTGAACCCTGGGGAGTAAGCGTACATGAAATGGCTTGTGCTGGGTTACCTCTTATATTATCGAAAGAAATTGGCTCGATAGATATGTTTTTAGCAGAAGGGGAGAATGGTTATAGTTTTGGAAATAAGAATATTGATCAGCTAACAAATGCAATGTTGGCTATTGACAAGCTTAGTGAATTAGAGTTAATTGATATGGGAATAAAAAGTTCTTTTCTAGGCAATCAAATAAACAGTGAAAATTGGGTTCAAACCGTATTAGAAATATTGAATATTAGAACATGAGAAAAATATTGGCAATCATAGGTGCTCGACCACAATTTATAAAACACGCACCCTTAGATATAAGTTTAAGGAAGTGTTTTGAGGTGGTGACTATTCATACGGGTCAGCATTATGATGAAAAAATGAGTAATATATTTTTCTCCGAATTGGGTATGAGAAAACCAAAATATATCTTGAATTCTGGTGGCGGAAGTCATGGTTTTATGACCGGTTCAATGATGATGGAAATAGAACCAATAATGATAGAGGAAGCTCCTAGTGCTGTATTGGTTTATGGGGATACTAATTCTACTTTGGCCGGAGCATTGGTTAGTGCAAAACTTAATATTCCTGTGATACATGTAGAGGCTGGTTTGCGCAGTTTTAATAGAAATATGCCCGAAGAAATTAATCGAATTTTAACAGATAATATTTCAACACTATTAATTGCTCCCACTCAAAGTGCAGTGCATCAGCTTAAGTCAGAAGGCATTGATAAAGGAGTATTTGTTACAGGTGATGTCATGCTGGATACCCTTAAAATGGTTTCTGCCAGAATTCCTAAAGAACAATCTGAGGAAGCTTTTATTCTGATGACTTTACATCGTCCCTACAATGTTGATGCAATCGATCGGATAGAAATTATACTATCGGAAGTATCTAAACTTGATCTAACCATAGTATTCCCAGTTCATCCAAGGACCAAAAAAGTAATTGAGGAATATAATTTAATTGAGAAATATCCTTTAATTAGAATGATTGAGCCAGTAGGTTATATTGAGAATATAGCACTACTTGAAAATTCTATTGGGCTCATTACGGATAGTGGAGGTATGCAAAAAGAAGCTTATTTCTTACAGAAAAAATGTATCACGGTACGATCAGAAACGGAATGGGTGGATACGTTAACAGAAGGTTGGAATACGCTTTTGTTTTCTGCAAAAGATTTGACTGAATTAAAGCAGGTTTGGGATAGAATTCCAGGGAAACATTATGAAGACCTATATGGAGATGGAAATGCCTCTGCTCAGATTACAAACATTATTAATAAAGAACTGAGTTAATTTATGTGCGGAATTGCAGGCGTTTATGGTTTAGAAGGAATAACAGACAAGCAAACGCTTGCCGATAGCCTGGCTAAGTCTATTCAACATCGAGGACCCGACGCCTCTAATACTTATATAGACGAGTCTGTTGTATTGGCGCATACACGGTTGAGTATTCTCGATGTAGATGCTCGATCGAATCAACCTTTTCTGGATCCATCGGGTCGTTATGTACTTGTATTTAATGGTGAGCTCTACAACTTCAAAGAAGTTAGGGCGGAATTACCAGAATATAGCTTTAGAACAGAGTCGGATACCGAGGTGCTTCTAGCGGCTTGGATAAAATGGGGTGTTGATTGTTTGCAACGGTTTAACGGAATGTTTGCTTTCTCGATTTGGGATAAAGAAAAAAAGGAACTGCACATTGTCCGCGATAGAATGGGTATCAAACCTGTTTATTTTTATCAAGGAGATCAAAATTTTGTGTTTGGAAGTGAACTCAGAGCCCTGTTGAATACCGATTTAGTTCCTCGGAAATTAGCTTCCGAAAACGTATCGGAATACTTAAAATACCAGACGGTTCATGCTCCAAGAACGCTAGTCAAAAAGGTTTTTTTAATCCCCGCAGGTTCCTATCTTAAAATTGCTGATGCTACTGTTGCAGAGCACAGTTATTGGAAATCAGAGGAGCAGGTAGAGCAGCGGAAAGTAGATGCCAAAACGGTGAAATCAGAAACCAAACAATTGTTGATTGAGGCGGTTGACCGTCGACTCATTAGTGATGTGAGTATAGGTGCTTTTTTGAGTGGAGGTATCGATAGTTCTTTGTTGGTGGGTATAATTCGAAAGGAGCTCAACAAACCCATAGATACGTTTGCTATTACCTTTAAAGAAAAAGAATTTTCTGAGGCTAAATACAGTAGAATGGTCGCCAATCATTTTCAGACCAATCATCACGAAATAGAATTGTCTTCAGAAGATTTTAAAGAAAAAGTTCCGCTGGCATTAGATGCAATGGATCACCCCAGCGGCGATGGGCCAAATTCTTATGCCGTTTCGGAAGCGGTAAAAAAAGAGGGAATAACAGTTGCTTTATCCGGTTTGGGTGGTGATGAGCTTTTTGCGGGTTACCCTTTTTTTACGCGACATTTAGACTTACAGCAACAGAAGTATATATTGAGTTTCCCTCCGTTTATCCGCGGAATTGTTGGAAAGCTATTGATGCAATTAAAGCCGGGAACTTCCAGTCAAAAAATAGCGGAAACCTTGGCATTGCCTTATTTTGATTTGGCCTATACGTATCCTGTAAATCGGAGAGTATTGTCTGAAAATTGGATTTCAAAACTAGTAGGGCACAGTACTAAAAGGGATGTGTTGAGTGAGGAAATAAACGACCTTTTTGCTTTTGGAACTTTTGGAAGCCGTCTGCCGGAATTGAGTAAAGTTTCTTTAGTTGAATTAGGGACCTATATGCAAAATGTGTTGTTGCGTGATACTGACCAAATGAGTATGGCGCATGCTTTAGAAGTGCGCGTACCTTTTTTAGATCATAAATTGGTGAGTCATTGTTTGAGTATTTCCGATACGCTCAAATATCCCAGCTATCCGAAATCCTTGTTGATTGCATCTTTTGAAGGACTCTTGCCCGACGAAGTGGTGCATCGCGAAAAAATGGGGTTTGTTTTACCTTGGGAAAGTTGGCTGAGACAGGATTTAAAGCCATTATTGGAAAGTAGTTTCAATTATTTGAGTGCTACAAATTACTTTAATGCATCGGCTTTATTTGAGCTTAAATCGAGTTTTGAAAACAAACAAAATGGAATTAATTGGAGCAGAGTATGGCCTTTAGTTACTTTAGGAGTCTGGATGCAGAAGAATGAAATTGACTAAAAAAAAGATACTTATTCTTACCGATTGGTATTTGCCAGCTGTAAATGCTGGGGGACCTGTCCGAAGTGTTGCGGCTATTGTTTCTGCGTTAAAACAGGACTTTGAAATTTCGGTGCTAACATCGGATCGCGATTTTGGAAAGGATCATTCCTTTGAAGGAGTTGAAACCGATGTTTGGTTGACTAAAGAGGAGTATCGCTTGCAATATGTCTCTCCCGACTTTCTAAAAAAAACGATTACTATCGAGACTGAAAAGGCTTACGATAAAATATACCTGAATAGTTTATTCTCGAAATATTTTACCATTTCTGCACTAAGAGCTATCAAGACCCGAGATAAACATAAGGTAGTTATTGCACCAAGGGGTATGTTAGGTGAAGGTGCACTTGGTTTGAAAGCCTTTAAAAAGAAAATATTTTTAGGTTTGGCAAAAGCCATAGGTTTATACGATAACGTCATTTGGCATGCTTCTACTGATTTAGAAAAATTGGAAATTACAAGGGTGTTTCCAAATGCTAATGTAGTTGCATTAGAAAACTTATCTTACTGTATTCCAGAGAAATATGTTTGCAGTACGAAGATAGAAGGAGCATTGAAAATGGTTTTTGTTTCAAGAATATCCATAAAAAAGAACCTCTTATTTATATTACAATTGATAGCTGAAATTGGAAAGGAGAAAATTAGCCTTGATATTTACGGTCCAATTGAAGATCAAGATTATTGGAGCAAATGTTTAGCTCTTATTGCTGAAAACCCTGCTATTCATTATAAAGGAGTTATTCAGCCTGTTGAATTGCACGCTGTATTGAAGGAGTATGACTTATTTGTACTACCGACATTAAATGAAAATTTCGGTCACATTATTCTTGAGGCTTTAAATAGCAGTTTGCCATTGTTATTGTCGAACAATACGCCATGGTTGCATCTAAGCGAAGGTGGCATAGGTGCTGATCTTTCTCTTGATGAAAGGTCAGTATGGAAAAAGACGCTACTTGATTTTTTGCAAATGCGAACGACAGAACACGAACAATTAAGAAAATCTGCATGGGCGTTTGGTCAGAAAAAACTGGACCAACAGTATTTAGTTAAAGAATACGTTAAACTGTTTAGTTGAAACTACCTTTGTATTGATGATAAAAACAGATTTAAGTTCTTTTGATAACAGTTGGTATAAACCAGGGGGCTCTTTTAAAAAGCTTGCTTGGTATCTTATTAACTTGATGGTTATTAAAAATCCTTACTTTATTTTTATAGGACCTAAGGTGTTTTTATTAAGAGCATTTGGTGCTAAAATCGGAAAGCAGGTGGTTCTCAAACCCGCTGTTAATATAAAGTATCCTTGGTTTTTAAGCATTGGTGATAATACTTGGATAGGAGAGGGAGTCTGGATAGATAATTTGGATCAGGTTACGATAGGAAAGAATTGTTGTGTGTCTCAAGGTGCTCTGCTGCTGAGTGGAAATCACAATTATAAACGTGCTTCATTTGACTTAATTTTAAAGCCAATTACTTTAGAAGATGGAGTTTGGATTGGTGCAAATTCTGTTGTAACGCAAGGTGTTAGGTGTCAGTCTCATTCCTTGTTGGCCGTTGGATCCGTTGCATCGTCAAATTTGGAGCCCTACACGATTTATAGAGGAAATCCTGCAGTTTCGGTTAAAGAACGCATTATAAAGTCGTGAAAATCTCAATAATTACAGTGAGCTATAATGCCGCGGCAACTATAGAAGATACCATACAATCGGTACTGAATCAATCGTATAAGAATATCGAGTATGTCATAATTGACGGTGGTTCTAGTGATGGAACCCAAGCGATAATTGAAAAATATTCAGATAGAATAAGCTACTATGTTTCCGAACCTGATGGTGGAATTTATTTCGGGATGAACAAAGGTGTGACTGCTTGCACAGGAGATTTCATAGGTATCTTAAATGCCGATGATGTTTATGCATCGAATACCGTAATTTCTGATGTAGCAGAGCTTTTGCATACTGCAAAAACCCATACTTTATATGGCGATCTTGAATACGTAACTGAGCGGAATTTGAATGTTGTGGTTCGGAAATGGATTTCAGGAAGTTTTGAGCGAAAGAAGTTTTTAAGGGGTTGGATGCCTCCTCATCCTACGTTTTTTGTGCAGAAAGAACTGTATTTGAAATACGGCTTGTTCAACACGTCTTTTAAAATATCAGCGGATTATGAATTGATGTTGCGATTTTTATTTAATAATGGACTGAGCGCAGTTTACTTGCCTCAAACTTTAATAAAAATGAGGGTTGGTGGTGTCAGTAATAGTAGTTTGAAAAATAGGTTACAAGCAAATAGGGAAGATAGAAGAGCTTGGAAAATTAATAACTTGAAACCAAAATGGTACACACTTTTTGTAAAACCAGCTTCTAAGGTTATGCAATTTTTAAAATAGTAGACTTTAAATTTAGTCTTTGAGATTTGGTCTCTGAAAATTGATCTTTAGAATTTGGCTCTAGATTTTTTCCTCTTAAACTTTCTTCTCGAGAAGTGGTACTTGCTTCTTGAAAATGAACGCTTTTTACCTCTAATCGCGTAGCTGTAGGTAACACCTGTAAACGCGTACCAATCTTGGCCATCTGAATTTCCTCTTGGCGCTGTTCCTACAGGATCCGATCCATAGCTGTAATTTTCGCTTCCTATAAATCTTGGATCACCAGAACCTTCTAATTCGACGCTTCTATCTTGCAATGCTAATGCCGTTGGGTCAGTAAATTCAGTGTGATGCACATAACGTGAACTCACATCATCAACATAATCTGTAAATGTTTTTCTAAGTCCAAATTCCCAACCAATAAGGTGGTGTTTGTTGAGTTTGAAGTGAAACCCAATACCGACAGGAACAACGGGTTGGATTTTACTGTAGCTGACACCTTCAGTTTCCAAGGGTTGAAGTGCAACCCAGTTTCCGTTTAATAGCGCTTTAGGATTGTTGTAGAATGCTCCTATGCCTCCAAAAGCATACATATTGAAATCTAAACGGTAAGTGTAGGTCCTTCCAACATCTCGAATTACCAAGAAATGCCATTCAGCCCTTGCACTTAACTCAATAATGTCATTTTTAAAACTTAAATTTCTTGAATAATTTGGATCGCTTTTTGAATTCTCATCGGAACCCCTAACTTGTCCATAATTCAAGCCGGCTTGAATCGCGAAATTTGGAGAAAAGAAATTCCTGAAGGAACCGCCAACATGATAGCGCATTTGGTTTAAGTCGACACCAAAAGTTCCACTGGAACCGATATCTCCAAGGAATAATGCTGCCCCTAATTTACCACCAAAATCTTTGCTGTATTGGGCCGATGTCTGTAAACCGAATAATACCATCACTGGTAATGCTAGACTTAGAGTTAATGTTTTTAGTTTCATTGGGGCTTGACTATCGATCACGCAAAACTAATGAATTAAAGTGATAAATCTAAAAATAGAGCATAGTGAACATTAGTTGATGCAATCTTGAAGTACGTGATATAAAGGTCTTTATTGAATGAATTATTGAAATAATAAATCATTAATTTCGCGTTACATGAAGGTGAAATATCTACTATTTATTCTTGTCGCGTTTTTGACGTTAGATTACAGCACTATTTCTGCGCAAGTATCAACGCCATCACTTAGATGCATTTCAGTTGATGGGTCCCAAATTAAATTGGATTGGGTTGTTTCTACTGATCCACTGGGAGAGTTTACCAACTATGAAGTTTTTCAGTCGATAGGAATAGGCCCATTCATAAACGTGGCAAACTTGAATAATAGACTTCAAAATTCATTTACGCACACCAACGCAAATTTTGGACTTCCTTCAACATTCCATAGATATTATCTAGTAGCAGTATATAATGATGGTGCTATTAAAAGAACAGTAACTTCAGATACGTTATTACCCATACTTCCTATTCTGACCGTCAATCAAAATGTCTCTGGACAACTCGTTTGGAATCCAATAAAAATGCCTGCGCTTCCAAGTTCCGGAGTAAACTATAGTGTAGATAGAAGATTTTCTGGTACTCCGCCCAATTGGGCTAATGGAATTGCTACACCAAATGTCGGGAATGAGTTGTTTAATGATAATGTCGCTCGCTGCGATGATGAAGTGTTTTATAAAGTCAGGCTGCAGGATAATAGTGGATGCGAAAGTGTATCGGCTATTGCAAGTGCGCCTCTGGTTAAGAGTGCTGGTCCAGCTCCTATGACCTTCACGTCAATATCGGTTAACAAAGAATTCGGCTATACCGAGTTATTTTGGGACAAACATCCGGAGCCTGAGACGACCGACTATATTATTTTTTACGTAGACGCTAATGGATCCGCAATAATAATAGATACTATTAATGGCTCAACTTTCTCGTATAATGACTTAAATGCAAGTCGACCTGCTTTTTTAGCTGCCCAGTGTTATAGAATTGCTCCAATTGATTCTTGTAACAAAACTCAAGGTGCAATAAGTACCCATTGCACCATGCACTTAACGAGAACTTTTGACCCTTGTGAAGCGGAGGTATCGTTAAATTGGACTCCTTATGAAGGTTGGGATAATGGAACAGAGATGTACGAAATTTATATGAGTATTAATAATGGACCTTTTGTGTTAAATGGATCAGTTAGTGGTTCCGTTAATTCTTATATAATTCCAAATATTTCGGCAATTAATACGTATTCCTTTTACATTTCGGCATACAGCAAAACAGGAGGATACATATCAAATTCTAATTTATTGGGAACCAAATTCAATCTTGTTGATAAAACTCAGCACATAAGATTGAGATCGGCTACTATCAAAGAAAACACTGCAGTAGCTATAAATCTGTTGGTGGATAGAAAGGCTGAGTTTGATCATATAGTATTATATCGTGCGCACAGCGAAGAGGGACCGTACCAAAAAATAAGGAGGTTTATTCCAGATAGCCGAGTAGATTCGTTCTTAACAATTGAGGATACCATTCCATTGCAAAATCATTTAAAAGCATTTTATTATGCGATTGTAATTGATGAGTGTAATAAACCAGTTGTAAAAAGTGATATCATCAGCACCATATTCTTAGAGGCCAAAGGAGATAAGTATGATTTTGAGACGGAATTAAAATGGAATTTAGTCATAATTAGTGATTCAATCGAACAAGTCCAACCAGCTTACTATGCTTATTATGGAATGAATAAGCAATTGCAAGCAAATCATTTTGCATCTACCCGATCTCTAACTACGTTAGATCATCCTTTTGAAAGTGATGCTATTTACAGCAATGAATTTTGCTACAGAATTGAGTTAATTCAGCAAGAAAGTGAACTCTACCCAAAACAAGACAGTAGTTATTCCAATATGGAGTGTTTTTTATTCGAACCTGAGATTCATATTCCAAATGCATTTTCGCCTAATAGTGATGGGGTAAATGAGGTTTGGAAACCAGAAATAATTTACGGCGAATCAGGATCTGGATACCTTCTTCAGATATTTGATCAATGGGGGAAAGTTATGTTTGAAACTGATGATCCTAACAAAGGGTGGGATGGAACGCATAATTCTGAGCCATCGACGATAGGTTCATACCTTTACAAATTCAAAGTATTGACCTACTTAGAATCGGAAATTCACTGGAAGGGTAGTTTTACTTTAGTTCGATAGGTTACTCGTTAATTCAATACTTACTTTATTAAATTGCTTTAACAACCGCTCAAACACCATTATATGTACTTTTGTGGAATTTTAAAATCGGGTAAACTTTACACTTATGAGCGCGGAAAAAATTCTATATGAGGGACTAACCTACGATGACGTACTATTAATCCCTGCCTACTCTGAAGTGTTGCCAAGAGACGTAAATATTTCGACTCAATTCTCTAGAAATATATCTTTAAATCTTCCGATTGTTTCTGCGGCAATGGATACCGTTTCAGAGTCTGCGCTTGCAATTGCTTTGGCTCAAGAGGGAGGCATTTCAGTACTCCATAAAAATATGAGCATTGACAATCAAGCGAATCAAGTGCGCAAAGTAAAGCGGTTTGAAAGTGGAATGATCCAAGACCCAGTCACTTTAATGGAGAGTGCAGTGTTGGGCGATGCGCTGGAATTAATGAAAGAACATTCTATCGGCGGAATTCCAATAATCGATGGGAATGGAAAACTTACAGGAATAATTACCAATCGTGACTTGAGGTTTGAGAAAAAACTAAACAAGCCGGTTCGCGAAATAATGACGAGCGAAAATATTGTTACTGCAAGTGAAGGAACTACTCTTGATCAGGCAGAGCAGATATTGCAAAAGCACAAAATTGAAAAACTTCCAGTAGTTGATAAAGATTACAAACTGATTGGCCTGATCACATTTAAAGACATTATTAAATTCCGAACCAAGCCAAATGCTGCAAAAGATAAATTTGGTCGTTTGAGAGTCGCTGCAGCTGTTGGAGTTACCGGTGATACTTTTGAAAGAATAGAAGCTTTGGTAAAGGCTGGAGTTGATGCGGTTGTTGTTGATACTGCGCATGGTCACTCCAAAGGGGTTATTGATTTGTTCGCTGAAGTAAAAAATACATTTTCTACAATAGACTGTGTCGTTGGAAATATCGCTACACCAGAAGCGGCAAAAATGTTAATTGATAAGGGAGCAGATGCTGTTAAAGTAGGAATTGGACCGGGTTCAATTTGTACGACTCGGGTTATTGCCGGAGTTGGAGTTCCTCAATTCTCTGCTGTAATGAATGTGGCTCAAGCGGTCGCTGATGCTGGTGTTCCGATAATTGCTGATGGTGGAATTCGCTTTACAGGTGATGTCGTAAAGGCTTTAGCAGCAGGAGGACATACTATAATGGCGGGTTCTTTGTTTGCTGGAACGGAAGAGTCTCCGGGAGAAACTATTATCTATGAAGGTAGAAAATTCAAGTCGTATCGAGGAATGGGTTCGATAGAAGCTATGCAAAAAGGTTCTAGTGATCGTTATTTTCAAGATGCCGAAGATGATATCAGTAAACTAGTACCTGAAGGGATTTCAGGTCGTGTTCCTTTCAAAGGAAACCTTTCTGAAGTTATTTATCAAATTATTGGTGGAATACGAGCTGGAATGGGATACTGTGGGGCTGCGACACTAGAGGATTTAAGAAAAGCACAGTTCGTAAGAATTACTTCAGCAGGAGTTACAGAAAGTCATCCGCATGATATTGCGATTACAAGAGAAGCACCTAATTATTCACGTTAATAAGTCAATTAAATCAATATAGTTATTATGAAGCAGTTCATTAGTTTGTTATCAATTCTTTGTTTTGGAATTGTTGTTTTTGCACAAGATTCAAAAGACCCTATTTTACTAAAGGTCGAAGGTCAAGGAGTGCTCCTATCAGAGTTCGAAGCAGTGTACAATAAAAACAATTCAAATGCCCAGGCAATTGATCCGAAAAGCAAAAGTGAATATTTGGATTTATACATCAACTTTAAACTAAAAGTTGCTGAAGCTGAAGCTTTGGGAATGGACACCAATCGAAAGTTTATAAATGAATTAGCCGGTTACAGAAAGCAATTAGCTGAACCTTATTTAACCGATCAACAAGTAACAGACGACCTTATCAAGGAAGCTTACGATAGAAGTAAATTTGATGTTAATGCCTTTCATATTCTCGTTCAAGTTGATGAAAATGCGAGTCCAAAAGACACCATGGCTGCGCTAAAGAAAATAAAAAATCTATTTCTGAAAATTAAAGATCCATTAATGGATTTTGAAAAAATAGCTAAAACAGCTTCTGAAGATCCTTCTGCAGCAACAAATGGAGGCGATTTGGGATATTTCAGTGCATTTCAAATGGTTTATCCTTTTGAATCAGCTGCTTTTAACACTGCTCCAGGATCGGTTTCAGATCCAATTCGAACACGATTCGGTTACCACATTATATATGTCAAGGACAAAAGATCAGCTAGGGGAGAAATTCATGCTGCTCATATAATGGTTAAGGTAGAAAATGGTGAGGATCAAGATGAGGTTGATTTGGCTGAAAAGAAAATAAACGAGTTGTATCAAAACCTAAATGATGGCGAGAATTTCGAGAATTTAGCTAAAGAATTTAGCGATGACAAAGGTTCTGCGCGTGATGGTGGCGAATTGCCTTGGTTTGGAACAGGAAGAATGGTTCCGGCTTTTGAAAATACTGCATTTGGACTTGAAAAAGATGGTGAGTTTTCTAAACCAATTCGAAGTCGATTTGGGTGGCACATTGTCAAAAGGCTGGAAGTAAGAAAAGTACCTGAATTTGATGCCATAAAAGATGAGCTAAAGAAAAAAGTTACAAGGGACGGAAGAGGAAGTAAGAGTAAATCTTCTTTTTATGCCAAAGTGAAGAAGGAATATAACTTTCAGCTGAATCAGAAGAATTTATTAGCTATGTCTAAAATCATTGATACTGATTATTACGAGCGAAGATGGACGGCTAGAGATAAGGCAAAAGGAATGCGTAAGCCAATATTTACCTTGGAAGACTCAAAGTACATGGCTGAAAACAAAACAGTAACCCAAGCAGATTTTGCTGTCTATATAGAGCAAAATCGAAAATTTCAGCGCATTCCTAAAACGGATCCAATGATAATTATCGATCAACTATTTGATGGATATGTAAAACAAATTTTAACCTCATTTGAGGATAAAAGACTCGAGAAAAAGTATCCAAAATTTGGAGCGTTAATGAAAGAATACCACGATGGTATTTTATTGTTTGATTTAATGGATCAAAAAGTATGGTCTAAGGCAGTAAAAGATACTACTGGTCTTCAGACTTATTATGAATCTAATAAAACGCAGCACGTTTGGCCAGATAGATTGGATGCAGTAGTTTTTAATTGCGGAGATAAAAAGTTGGCAAAAAAGACCTACAAAAGGGCAAAGAAGATGATGAAATCGGTGACCTACAACGAAGATTCACTATTGTCCTATATTAATGCTGACAGTCAATTGAATCTTAAAATTGAAGATGAGAAATTTGAGAAAGGCACACACGATTATGTGGATCGATTGGATTGGAGCGCAACTGGCTTTACCAAAATACAGTCGGATAATGAAAAGTATAGATTCGCTTACATAAGGAGTTTTTTACCAACTCAACCTAAGCAACTGGATGAAGCAAAAGGATTATACATTTCAGCTTATCAAGATTATCTAGAAAAGGAATGGCTGCAAAGCTTAGAGGATAAATACAAGGTTGAAGTCTTTAGAGAGGTGCTTCAGTAAAAATTTGAGAAGCCCCACAAATATTTTATTGCTAGCAGTGCTGCTCTTCAATTTGGGTTGTACTTACTTTTCCGAGAATGCGCAACCGGAAAAAGATCTGCTGGCAACTGCTGGTGAGAAAAGCTTGTATCTGAAAGATATTTCAGGGGGAATACCTACTGGATTAGATTCTTTAGAGCGCAGTTTGTTTTTGAAAGATTTGGTCTTTAAATGGGTCGAAGATCAAGCCCTCCTGAATCGGGCTGAATTGAATTTGAATGAAGATCAAAAGGATTTTCAAAAGGAAATAGAGAAGTTTCGGGCGTCATTGATTACTTACGAATACGAACAAAAGTACATTCGACAAAAACTGGATACTGTTGTTTCTAAACTTGAAGTAGAAACCTTTTATAATGAGCGACCAGAAAACTTCCAGTTAAAGGATTATGTGGTTAAGGCTAGATTTTTAAAAATTGATGAAAATGCGCCTAAACTGAAAAAAATTGAAAAGTGGATTACTTCTTCCGATCCTGAAGAATTGCTGGACTTAGAGGAATACTGTATTCAATACACCACAACATTTTTGGTGGAGGATAAGTGGATTCAACTGTCCAATCTTTTGAATGTGATTCCATTAGATGTAATCGATCCAAAGGCTTTTCTTATCAATACCAAATACAAAGAAATTTATAGCCCACCGTTCAGATATTTTTTGTTCATTTACGATTATAGACTTATAAATACGCTTTCTCCTCTGCAACTAGAACGTAAAAAAATAATTAACGCTATAATTAACGAAAGAAGAATGAATTTGCTTAAAAACATGCGAAGTGGAATTCTTTCTGAAGCTATGAATAATAACGAAGTTCAGATTCTGATAAAATGAAAAATTTAATTCCGTACGTATTATTTTTAGTGGGTTTCTCAGGTTTTGCTCAGGGAGATGGTAAATTGATTGACGGTGTTGTTGCTGTAATTGGTGAAAACATGATTCTCAAAAGTGAAATCGAAGAACAATACGCCAGTTTTCTAAAATCAGGAAAACCGGTAGACGAGAATACACGATGTGTACTTTTCGAAGAGCTTCTATTTTCTAAACTGCTTCTTGGACAAGCAGAAGAGGATAGCTTGTATGTGGGAGAAGATCAGATTAATAGCGAGATAGATAGAAGGTTGCGCTATTTTATTTCTCAATTTGGAAGTAAAGAAAAGTTAGAAGAGTTTTATGAAAAATCTGTTGAGGAAATTCGATTAGAGTTTCACGATCCTATCGAAGAGCAGCTAATGACTCAACGCATGCAAGAGCAAATTTCGGGCAATGCTTCTGTTTCACCTGGAGAGGTAAAGACATTTTATAATGAGATTCCTAAGGATAGTTTACCAGATATTAGTGCCCAAATTGAATTAAAGCAATTGGTTCGTAAGCCTCCCGTTAACGAAGGTGAACGCGATAAATCAAGAAATAAATTACTTGAATTTAGAAAACGAATAGTAGATGGTGAGGATTTCGGAACGCTGGCATATTTGTATTCTGAAGATCCCGGAAGTGCTAGAGAGAATGGACAGCTAGGACTTATGAGTAGGTCTGAGTTAGTGCCAGAATTTGCGGCAGTAGCATTTAATTTAGAAAAAGAAGAGGTTTCTGGTGTAGTCGAAACCGAGTTTGGCTTTCACCTCATAAAAATGAATGAAAGAAGCGGTCAAAAGGTTAATGTTAGTCACATTCTGATCACTCCAAAAGTAGTTTCTGGAGATTTATTAGCAGCGAAATCTTTCCTAGATTCAATGAAAATTAGCATAAAAACGATAGATACTTTAACTTT
>Ga0075109_1000661_pt1 | contig 23015 bp, 24 predicted proteins | sample AntAceMetag02UKD_FD_69798 | JGI IMG/M metagenome (GOLD analysis project Ga0075109, IMG submission 69798) | Saline lake microbial communities from Ace Lake, Antarctica - Antarctic Ace Lake Metagenome 02UKD | ecosystem: Environmental > Aquatic > Non-marine Saline and Alkaline > Saline | place...
CGTGGAGTTCACTCACGCAGTCCGCAGCAGACTTCCGCTGCGCCACCCCACCCGATGCTTCGAACATGTGTACGAGTATACGCGAACACTCTGACATACACAACACCCGACAACAACCATTTCTGTTGCCCCCCAACAACTTTATCCACAGGAAAGCAGGCAATTTTTTGTGTCGGGCTGACAGGAACCGTCGCCTCGCCCCCAGCGAGACTCCTCCCAAATCCTGACCCCACACCACAAGACACAAAAAATGCCCCAGGGGATCAACCCTGGGACAACTTTTTGTGTCGGGCTGACAGGATTTGAACCTGCGACCCCTTGACCCCCAGTCAAGTGCGCTACCAAGCTGCGCCACAGCCCGCCGCCACGAATTTTTCTCACCCGGTTACCGAGACTGAATTAATCGAAGCGACGCGACAGTACCCCATCATCTCCGGGTGCCTCTCACCGGCTGCGGCGCTTTTCGCGAATGCGAACATTGACCTGAATCGGCGTACCGGCAAACCCGTAGTCCTCCCGCAACCGACGTTCGATGAAGCGCCGATAACCCGCCTCGAGGAAACCGGTGGCGAAGAGCACGAAGGTGGGCGGACGAGTGCTCACCTGGGTACCGAACAAGATGCGCGACTGCCGTCCGCCACGCAGTGGGTGGGGATGAGACGCCACGATGGAGGCAAGAAAAGTATTCAGCTGCGAGGTGGGAATTCTTGTTTCCCAGCCTGCCAAGGCAGCGTCTAACGCCGGCACCAGTTTCTCCATGTGCCGGCCAGTGCGAGCAGAGATATTGACTCGAGGCGCCCAGGCCACCATGTGAAGATCGCGATCAATCTCTCGTTCCAAGTAGTGGCGTCGATCCTCGTCGAGCAGATCCCACTTGTTGTAGGCGATCACCAGTGCCCGCCCGGATTCGATAACGAGGGACAAAATACGAATATCTTGCTCACTAATCGGCTCATCGGCATCGATAACTACAACCGCAACCTCTGCTTTTTCTAAGGCTGCGCGGGTGCGAAGGGACGCGTAATACTCATGCCCGCTGGCCTCTTTCACTCGCCGTCGGATTCCCGCCGTGTCAACGAACCACCACTCTTGCCCACCGAGCACAATGAGCTCATCGACCGGGTCAACCGTGGTGCCCGCCACCGCGTCCACCACGACCCTGCTCTCCTCAGCGAGTTGATTGAGCAGTGACGATTTTCCCACATTGGGCCGACCCAGAAGGGCGATGCGCCGGGGGCCGCCGGCCTTAGATCGCGTGGTTCCTACCTCCGGCAGGGCGTTCACCACCGCATCGAGTAGGTCGCCACTGCCACGCCCATGAAGTGCAGAGACCGGGTAAGGCTCACCAAGACCCAACGACCACAGCGCCGTTGCATCGGACTCGGTGCGGTTGTCGTCCACCTTGTTGGCTACCAAGATCACCGGAACCCCGGCACGCCGCAAAACTGAAACCACCGCAGCGTCAGCCTCTAGCGCGCCCACGGTTGCATCAACCACGAACATCACCACATCAGCCATCGTGATAGCGCGTTCGGCCTGGGCGGCGATTTGTCCGGCGATGCCTCGGGCGTCGCGCTGCCATCCCCCGGTGTCGACGAGCAAGAACTCGCGTCCATTCCAGTTCGCGGGGTAACTGACGCGATCTCTGGTCACCCCGGGAACGTCTTCTACCACTGCTTCGCGGCGACCGATTATGCGATTGACGAGGGTCGACTTGCCCACATTGGGTCGACCCACCACCGCAACGGACGGCAGGAGAACGTCGCTTTCAATCTCATCGAGGAGCAACTCCTCCAGGTCACCGAACTCTTCCTCCGCTGCCGCGCGAGCAGCCGCGGCCAACTCGTCTAGGTCGGCTAAATCTGCTGTCGCACTCGGTTCGATGTCATCGCTCACCCCTGCATTGTTCTGGACACACCCGCACCGGTAATCGCCGCCCTGTCCTACCGGCTCAGGAGTGGGCGACGCCGAGTCGAGCCAAAGCTTCGCGGTCGTGGTCAGCTTGAACCTGGCGCAGTTGTTCAACTCGACCCAGGATCTGCAATCGAGAGCCGGGGTCCTCCGCCGCGTCCCACGTCACCGGATTGCCCACCACGACGGTGATCTCAGAACGAGGACGCGGCGGGTCGGTGGCACGTCTGCCACGTGCTCCATGGATGTAGAGGGGAATCACCGGCATCCCGGTGCACGCACTGACGTAGGCGGGTAGGAGGCCCAATACGTGCTGTTGGCTCGGGCGCAATTCATCGGTGGGAAATCCCGCTATCGCCTCACCGCCGCTCACTTGAACACAGGCGTACCTGAACAGCGCCAGCCGATCGTGGTGCGCGCGCCCACTCACTACTTCGTTGGACTGCCGATTAACTCCAGCGAGGACAGTTACGGGTCGGATAAGACTGGTTCGAATGATCGAGGCGTCCACCAGGCCGGTGCGAGACGAAATCAAAATGAGGCCACCACGAGGCGGCACTTGATGGGCACCCATCACGCGCACCCGAAGCGCCAACCTCAGCAGCGGGCCGAAGAGGTTGCGCACCTGTGCCGCACGCGTCACGGCCGGTCCGACGCTAACTGCTGCAAAATCAAATCAACAACCTCGGGCAAAGATAGCCGCGTACCGTCAATCGTGATGGCGTCACTAGCGAGGGTAAGTGGTGATGCCTTCCGGGAAGAGTCGCGATGATCGCGCTCAGCGAGGTGCGCTCGGGTAGTCGCCTCCGCGTCTGCATCCTGATCATCGGCGATCACCGTTCCACGCGCTGTGTCCTCCGCCAGGCGCCGTTGCGCTCGCACCTGTTCATCAGCGGTGAGAAAAATCTTCAGATCAGCATTTGGCATGACAAAAGAGCCAATATCGCGGCCCTCCATGACCACGCATAACCCCTGCGCAAGAGCACTTTCGGCAAGGCGCCGCTGGGTGTCGATCAACAAATTGCGTACCTCAGGCACGGCGCTCACCGCGCTCACCGCACTCGATACCGCCGAAGAGCGAATCTCGTCGGTGACATCGGTGTTACCCATCCACACGCGCGGATTGCTCGGATCCGTTTCCAACCGCGGCTGCACACGTGACCCGTGCTCATCTTGAACCGCCTCAATCGCGGCAATGATTGCCGCGGAGTCCTGCGGATCAACGCCCTGCTGCAACATCCACCAGGTGATGGCCCGGTACATGGCACCGGTGTCGATGTACCGGCCCCCGAGACGCAGCGCCACTTCACGACACGTGCTGGATTTACCCGAACCAGAAGTCCCATCCACAGCAATCATGACCGCCGGATTCGACCGCTTAGCGCCAGCCCCGGAGCCATCAACTGCGGAGGTCAAAACCCTGCTCCGTCAAACCGCTCATCAACACCGGTGCCAATTGCGGACGAACATAGAGATCAATGAGACCGCTGGGGCGACCCAGCACGTGTTCAATGCGCACGTCTTCTAAGTTCACACCGAGGCGGCCAGCCGCAACAAAAAGGTCAGCCAACTGCCCCGGCTCGTCCTTAACCTGCACGGTCACCGTGGCGAAGTCTCGCGCTGCGGCACCGTGCTTGCCGGGAATCCGATCTCGGCCGGCAACACCCAGCCTCAGCGTACGGTCTATGTCGCCTGTAGCCACTTCATCATCGGTGAGCGACCGGGTAAGGCTCCCTATTTCCGCCATCACATGCTCCAACACGGGGGCAACCTCGGTGCCGTTCATCTCCAGGATTTCTGTCCACATGGCCGGATTAGAAGACGCAATGCGAGTCATATCGCGCAACCCCTGACCAACCAGCTGCAGCGATTCATCGTCAGCATCAACGAGTGCACCCGCCAGAATCGACGACATCACCTGTGGCACATGAGAAGTCAATGCAACCGCATGATCGTGTGAGTGTGGTTGCATGATGAGAACCACAGCGCCGCAGGCACCCACCAGATTCTCCAATTGGGTTACCCGGCCTGGATCCGATTCTGGTGTTGGGCACAGCACCCACACACGATCGTCAAATAGATGTGCGTGCGCGGCTGCAGGCCCCGACATCTCGCCACCGGCCATCGGGTGTCCCCCAACCAAGCGCCTGGGGTCGGCACCGAGGTTCACCGCCTCGCGCAGCGGCCGAACCTTGACCGAAGACACGTCGGTCAAGGTGGCATCGGGCCACCTTGCAGATGCAGAAGCCAAAACTTCAGCAGCCACCTGTGGCGGGGTTGCCACAATGACAATTTCGGGTTCAGTGGGCGGCGATGTGTCCAAGGTAGAGACACTGTCCCCACGCTGCACAGCAAGTTGCTCGTGCGTGCTGTCCACATCTTCAATGCTGACCTGCACACCTGCCCGCCGAGCCGCCAAGGCCACGGATGTGCCAATGAGGCCAGCGCCAATGACATGAATACGCCCTGGCAATGCGGCCTCAGGAAATGCCGTCACTGCGCAAGGTCCTGACGCAGGATCTGCGCACCGCGAAGGTAGACATGATTGATTTGATCCCTTAGACGATCAGTGTCGACGTGGGCGAGAATGCGTACCACCCGCGCCGGAGCGCCGGCCACATCTATTTCCTGGGCACAGATCAGGGGCACATCGCCGAGTGGGAGCGTGCGCGTGGCGGTCGCCGGAAACGCACAGTGCAGGTCAGGGGTCGAGGTGAAAAGGATGCTGATGAAGTCATCAAAACTCAGGTCATTGCGCACCATCATTTCGGTGAGCAACTCCACAACAGCCTCATGCATTTCGTCTGCATCATCTGCTGACAGCATCACTGCCCCGCGAACACCACGCATTGTCATGGTGAGTTTCTCCTCAGCCGAATGATTCGTCATCAACAACATTGATGCGGATAAGCCCCGCTGATCACCGCACCACCATTTAGCCTACCGTCGAGTCATAGCCCGGCATCGGTATACAGCGCACGCAGGACCGGACCAGACAGCACGCGGATAGATCCTGGGCGCTGCTGGTCCAGCAGTACCGGACCCACCCGAGTGCGAACGAGGCGCTCCACTGGATGCCCAACCGCTTCCATCATCCGTTTCACAATGTGATGGCGCCCCTCATGGAGGGTGATTTCCACCAGGGCGCTACCGGGTAGGGCCTGCACGACCGCGAAGGAATCAACGCTGGTGACACGGTCGTCGATCATGATGCCGGCCTTCAGGCGCCGACCCACATCACGAGCGATGGGTCCGGGCACCGTGGCCAGGTAGGTTTTGGCTACACCGTGGGAGGGGTGCGTGATGTGCTGGGACAGCAGACCATCGTTGGTCAGCAGGAGCAGCCCTTCAGTATCGGCATCCAACCTGCCCACATGGAACAGCCGTTCATTTCGTCCAGCAACGTAATCACCCACACAGGGTCGCCCAAGGTCGTCATGCATCGTTGTTAACACCCCGCGGGGCTTGTTCAACACCATGACCACGGTGTCGGCTGCCGTAGGGACGCGTTCGCCGTCTACATGGATAGCTGCTGTCTCCGGGTCTACGCGCAGGCCTTGCCCACGGACAACATTTCCGTCCACCGATACTCGGCCCTGCTCAATGAGTTCCTCACACGCACGGCGACTGCCGATACCTGCTTGGGCCAGCACCTTTTGCAGGCGGATACCACTTTCACTGTGCGGATCAGTCATTGCTGATGTTCGCCTCATCCAAAAATTCGTCGAGTTGGGCCAGATCGGGAAGATAGGCCGAAATATCGGGAAGCTCTGTTAATGCAGATATTCCCAGGCGCTCCAGAAAATACTCTGTCGTACTGTACAAAATCGCTTGGCTAGCCGGGTCAGTACCAACCTCGGTAATCAAGCCTCGACTCACCAGTGTGCGCACGACACCATCGACGTTTACTCCCCGAATGGCACTGATTCGGGCACGGGTGACCGGTTGTTTATAGGCAATGACGGCCAGTGTTTCCAGCGCCGCCTGGGTGAGGCGTGCCTGCTGTCCGTCTAGCACCCAGGCCCGGAGCAAATCAGCGCACTGCGGAGTGGTGTAGAACCGCCATCCTCCGGCCACTTCGCGAATCGCGAAGCCGCGCTGGTCTGCCTGATACTCCGCTGCTAGTTCGCTGAGCGCTGCGGTGACTGCATCGACGGGTTCGCTCGTGGCCTGAGCCAACTCGATCGTGGTGACCGGTTCCACGGCAACGAGAACCAGCGCTTCGACCGCGGCCTTCAGCGACGGGGCACCGCCCCACGGCACCGTTTCAGTGTCTATTTCAGTGTCTATTTCAGTGTCTATTTCAGTGTCGACCGCGTCGCTCACTTCGGTCTGATCAGTCATCTTCTGCCTCTCCAGCCGGATCAGGATCTGGCACGTCATCTAGATCGGAATACTCATCAACCACATCCACATTGGTGTCATCGTCGCCGGTCCAGCGAACCGTGAGATCACCCAACGGCGTCACCTGGGTAAACGTGACAATCTGTTCGCGATACAGCTCCAATAGGGCAAGAAACCGACCAATGACAATCATGGTGTTCTCGCAATCATGGATCAGAGCGCGAAACGTTGTGGTGCCCAACCGCCGCAGTCTGTCGACCACGATCGCGGCTTGCTCCCGAACACTGACCAGCGGAAGGTGCAGATGGTCAACCCCCACCTCTTCCGCATCACGCGGCGTTAGCGCGTCGGCGGCCAGGCGAGCGAATTGGTCAACGCTGATGCTGAACAAGACCTCGGGCAAAAGAGCGGCAAAGTGTGGCTCCAACCCAACAGTGCGCGGAATCTCACGCGCGGCTACGCCCATGCGTTCAGCGATAGCGATAGAGACCTGCTTGAAAGCCCGATACTGCAGAAGTCGAGCGAAGAGAAGATCGCGTGCCTCAAACAAGGCAAGATCTTCTTCGTCTTCCACTTCACCACTGGGCAGCAGACGCGCAGCTTTCAGATCCAGCAAAGTGGCTGCAATCACAAGAAACTCAGTCGCCTCATCCAAATTCCAGCTGGCACCTTGATCGCGGATGTGAGCGATGAAGTCATCGGTGACCTGGTGCAGGGCGAGTTCGGTAACTTCAAGGCGGTGCTTTGCAATCAGGGAAAGCAGAAGATCAAAGGGTCCCTGAAATGCGTCGAGATGTACCGAGAATGCGTGGGAGTTTGATATGTCAACACCCACGTCATCAACGACCGGTGTCGTACTCACTGGTCGATGAGTTCGCGAGCCAACTGCCGATAGGCGTTGGCCGCTGGGCTTTGCGCTGCGAAGGTGGTGATGGGTTGACCCGCAACGCTCGCGTCCGGAAATTTGATGGTGCGGCTAATGACCGTGTGGAAAACCTGGTCACCAAACGCGTCCACCACTCGAGCGAGAACCTCACGAGTATGCAGAGTGCGTGCGTCATACATGGTGCCCACGACTCCGATAACCTCCAGGCGCGGATTCAACCGACTCTGCACCTTGGCGATGGTGTCCATCAGCAGCTTGACACCGCGTAGCGCAAAGTATTCACACTCCAGCGGGATCAGCACACCGTCGGCCGCGGTCAAGGCATTGACGGTCAGCAGGCCAAGTGATGGCTGGCAGTCGATGATGATGTAGTCGTAGGCGTCTACAACCGTGGCCAACACCCGAGCAAGAGTGTGCTCGCGAGCGACCTCGTTGACCAGGGCCACTTCGGCCGCGGACAGGTCAATATTGCTGGGGATGAGGTCGAGGCCGGGAACCGACGTGGACACGATCACATCGTCGACCGTGCAGTCGTCTTCCATGAGCAGGTTGTAGACCGAGCGATCAAGTAGGTGGGCCTGCACCCCGAGAGCAACAGAAAGCGCGCCCTGCGGGTCAAAGTCAACGAGGAGAACGCGACGACCATATTCGGCGAGGGCAGCACCGAGGCTCACCGTTGAGGTGGTCTTGCCGACCCCACCTTTTTGGTTGACCATGGCGATGATCTGCGCCGGTCCATGGTTAAGGAGCGGCGCAGGGGTGGGGAAATCGGGCAGCGGTCGACCGGTGGGACCCACCTTGGCCGAGGTGGGCACGGAAGCTTCACTCGGTGGAATCTGAGATGATTCAGCCGTCGTCATGGCCCGATCATCCCAGATGCCCCCCGCTTAAGTTGCGCTGACGCTCCGGATGACCCCAGGGCACGTGGATGGGTCGTGGCATACACCTCACGCAATGCCTCCACGGTCACCCGCGTGTAGATCTGGGTGGTCGTCACCGAAGCGTGGCCAAGTAGCTCCTGCACCACGCGAACATCGGCACCCCTCTCCACCAGGTGGGTGGCGAAACTGTGACGCAGCGTGTGCGGTGAGACCGGCCGGTCGATCCCGGCACGGCGGGCGGCCCCCGCAATCACCGTCCAGGCGCTCTGGCGACTGAGGCGCCTTCCTCGAAGGTTGATGAACACAGCCGGCGTAGCTGCCTTCATCAGCAGGGGACGTCCGTCAAGGAGGTATGCCTGCACACTCGATAGGGCAGCACCACCCATGGGCAGTAGTCGTTGCCGATCACCCTTGCCGCGCACCTTCACGACCCGTTCATCCATGTCGATATCGTCAAGATCAAGTCGTACGGCTTCGTCAATTCGCGTTCCGGTGCCGTAGAGGAATTCCACCAGGGCCACGTCGCGAAGCCCCTGACTTCCCACCGGCTGCGCCACGGCCACAAGCAGTCGTTCAATTTCGTCATAGGTCAGTGACTTGGGCAGGCGACGCGGAATGGCGGGGGGCCGCCACGCGGCGGCAGCATCGGTGGTGCTGAGCCCCTCAGCCACAGCGAAACGATGTAATCCGCGCACCGTCACCACATGACGGGCCACTGACGCCGAACTCAACGCGGGATGATCCTCATCCCCCATCGCCAGCGCTGCGGTGAAATCCCCCAGGTCTGCTGTCGTCAGTGCATCCAGCGAGGTGATGCCGTGGTCGGCACACCACTGGATATAGCGCCGCAGGTCGCGCGCGTAGGCGGACACCGTGTGCACCGACAGCCCACGTTCTACCGTGAGGTGGGCCAGATAGGCATCGCTGGCACGTGAGAATGCGGTGTTGGGGACAGGAGAAGCGTGTGGCGACGAGTCTGAATCTCCGACCGCCATCTACTCGTGCCCGCCTAGAGCAGATCTGCGACGGCGACCGAGGGTAGGCCGAAGGCGTCGGCGACCGCGCCATAGGTGATCTGTCCCTCATGGGTGTTCAGGCCTGGACGCAAGGACGGGTCTCGGCGCAGTGCTTCAGCCCAACCAAGATCAGCAAGCGCCACTGCATAGGGCAACGTGACGTTGGTGAGCGCGTAGGTCGAGGTATGCGGAACTGCCCCTGGCATATTGGCGACGCAGTAGAACAGGGAGTCATGAACGCCGAAGGTGGGGTCGGCATGGGTCGTGGGCCGCGTATCTTCAAAGCAGCCACCCTGGTCCACCGAAATGTCGACCAGCACGCTGCCAGGTTTCATGCGCGACACCAGTTCATTGGACACCAAAATCGGGGCCTTGGCGCCGGCCACCAACACGGCGCCGATGACCAGGTCTGCATCCAGAACTGCTCTTTCTACCTCGTAGGCATTGGAGGCCACAGTTTGCATGTGGCCCTGGTAAATGGCATCCGCCTGACGCAATCTGGCGATGTTTCGGTCCAGCAAGAGCACCTCAGCCTGCATTCCCAGCGCGATCGCAGCAGCATTCATGCCTGAAACGCCGGCGCCGAGGACGACCACTTTGGCGGCGTAAACCCCAGAGACACCACCCATCAGCACGCCGCGGCCACCGTTGGCACGCTGCAGCGAGAAGGCACCCACCTGCGGAGCCATCCGGCCAGCAACCTCAGACATGGGGGCGAGCAATGGCAGCGACCCGTCAGAGTTTTCCACGGTTTCGTAGGCAATCGCGGTGACACCGGCATTGATCAGGGCATCGGTACAGGCACGAGACGCGGCCAAGTGAAGGTAGGTGAAGAGCAACTGACCCCGGCGCATTCGGTGGTACTCCTCAGCGATCGGTTCCTTGACCTTCAAGATGAGGTCACCGATCTCCCATACGGCATCTGCGTCGGGCAGGATTGATGCCCCTGCCGCGACGAACTCTTCATCCGGAATCGACGAACCAGCACCCGCCTGGGTTTCGACGAAGACGTCATGGCCGTGGCGGGTCAGTTCCATGACCCCCGCAGGCGTGATCGCCACGCGATACTCGTGGTTTTTAACCTCGCGAGGAATGCCAACCTTCATGACGTGCTCCGTTTCTAGGTGCTACGTGTAGGTTCCAGCCCTGCGCCACAACCCTCATCCAAACGCTACTCCTCCGGCCCCATCCCTTGGCGGTCGCCGGTCAACTCACCCAGGCGTGTTCGGCAACTCCCACATCGCGTCGGCGGCGGGGCGCAGTGTGGTCCACCCTCGGTCGCGGGCAGCAGCGAGCGCTAACAGGCCTGTCACCGCGGTGGGGTTGTGCAACCGGCCCTGTAGGACAAGGTCAACCGCTTCATCAATGGGCAGCCATACCGCGGGCAGATGTGCCTCTTCTGCTTCGCCTGAATGCTCGCGTCCCTGCGGCAACACCGCCAGGTCTCGAGCGATGAAACAGCGGAATGCTTCATCGGATCCCCCTGGCGAATTATAAAAGTCAACCAGCACATGCCAGGTGTCAGCGCTGAGCCCGGCCTCTTCAGCGAGTTCCCGCTGGGCCGTGTGCAGGGGAAGTTCGTCAGGGTGGTCGCGCAGGCCGGCGGGTAGCTCGAAGAGATAACCAGCGATGGGATGACGGTATTGGCGAATTAAGAGCACACGGTCGTGATCGTCGAGCACGGCGATGCCGATGGCCCCGGGGTGACGCATCACATCTCGGTCAACGACGGCGCCATCGGGGCTTTCGATCGTGTCGGTTTCTACCGACCACACAGCACCTTGAAATCGCACCCGGCGTTGATGAACAGGCCACAACTCAGCGTGATCAATGACCGCACCATCCCAGACTTCGCCGGCGGCCAATGGCTACCGCACATCCGATGTGTTGACCTGGGCCGCAGCGTTGAAGTTCCCGCGTTGGCGCGCCAGCGCCGCAGCGACGAGCCCACTAAAGAGCGGGTGGGCACGGGTTGGTCGAGACCGAAACTCCGGATGTGCCTGGGTGCCCACGTAGTAGGGGTGTACCGATTCCGGTAACTCCACGAACTCCACGAGTCGACCATCGGGTGAGGTTCCGGAGAAAACCAGGCCTGCAGCTTCCAGGGCCGGGCGGTACTCATTGTTCACCTCGAAACGATGACGGTGCCGTTCGTCCACGTAGGGCTGGCCATAGGTGGCCGAAACGATCGTGCCGTCAGCCAATTTCGCCGGATAAAGCCCCAGGCGCATTGTGCCCCCCATATCGCGCTCACCGGCCACCACATCGCGTTGATCGGTCATCGTCGCCACCACCGGGTAGGGCGTGGATTCGTCGAATTCGCTGGAGTTAGCATCACCTAGGTCGGCCATGTTGCGGGCATATTCAATCACCATGCACTGCAGGCCAAGGCAGAGCCCGAGCGTGGGAATGTTGTTCTCGCGGGCGTACTTCAACGCACCAAGTTTTCCCTCGATACCTCGCACCCCGAAACCCCCCGGAACGCAGATGGCATCAACATCACCGAGCTGGCGTGCGGCATCTGCCTCGGTCGAACAATCATCGCTGGCCACCCAGCGAATATCAACGCCACACTCATGCGCAAACCCACCGGATCGCAACGCCTCGGTGACCGAGAGGTAGGCATCGGGTAGGTCGACGTACTTCCCCACCAGAGCAATTTTCACCTGGTGTTCTGGATGGTGGACCCGACGCAGCAGGTCACCCCAGCGGGTCCAGTCAACGTCGCGAAACGGCAGACCAAGGCGACGAACCACATAGGCGTCAAGTCCTTCAGAATGCAACACCTTGGGAATGTCGTAAATGCTTGCGGCGTCAACGGCGGCAACCACCGCTTCTTCGTCGACATCGCACATGAGCGAGATCTTGCGCTTAATGGATTCCGGTACCGGTCGATCTGCCCGCAATACGATCGCGTCTGGTTGCACACCGATATTTCGCAACTGAGCGACCGAATGCTGGGTCGGTTTGGTTTTCAGTTCTCCCGAGGGACCGATATAGGGCAGCAGAGAAACGTGAAGGAAGAACACGTTGTCGCGTCCCACCTCATGACGAATCTGGCGGATCGATTCCAGGAACGGTAGCGACTCGATGTCGCCAACGGTGCCCCCAACCTCGGTGATCACCACGTCGATATCGGGACCCGCCATGCGCCGGATCCGGCTTTGGATTTCATTGGTGATGTGCGGGATCACCTGAACCGTGTCGCCGAGATACTCACCGCGCCGCTCTTTGGCGATAACCGTTGAGTACACCTGTCCGGTCGTGACGTTGGCTGACCCGTGCAGGTCTGCGTCGAGGAATCGTTCGTAGTGCCCTACATCGAGATCGGTTTCAGACCCGTCATCGGTGACGAACACTTCACCGTGCTGGAAGGGGTTCATGGTGCCGGGGTCGACGTTGAGGTAGGGATCTAGTTTCTGCATCGTCACGCGCAAACCGCGGGCGGTGAGGAGGTTGCCGAGGCTTGATGCCGTCAGGCCTTTACCGAGTGAAGATGCCACCCCCCCGGTGACGAATACGTGCTTCGTTGCCAAATTCTGCCGCTGTCCACCCTGGCGTTGCTCCACGGATGTTCAGGTTATCAGCGACCCTGTCCCAGGTAGGTCATTGGCCGCAATTGGTCCGAAACGGTGTGGCGGCACGCACCGTTAATCCAGCGCCCATTCGGCTGCGGCAAGCTCCATGAGTTCTTCAGCGTGGGCCGCTGCTGAGGATGATTCGGATAAACCGGCCAGCATGCGGGCCAGCTCGCGGCGCCGATCGTCGCCGGCGACCTGCACCACCGAGGCTGATGTGACCTGACCATCCCCATCTGGTTGAACAACCAGGTGCGTGCTACCAAATACCGCGACCTGGGGTAGGTGCGTGACGACGATGACCTGCGCCTGACGAGATAGGCGCGCTAGCCGGCGGCCCACCTCAATGGCGGCACGGCCACCAACGCCGGCGTCGACCTCGTCGAAGATCATGGTGGGGATGCGCTGGGTATCGGCGAGGACTACTTCTAGCGCGAGCATGATGCGCGATCTTTCACCACCGGAGACACCCCGGTGCAATTCCCGGGCAGGTTCATCGGGCCGGGTAGCGAAACCGAACGTGACTGCGTTGACGCCGTGGCGATCAGCGCTGGCCGACTCCGAGCCGATGGTGAGTAGTAGTCCATCACCGGGGGGGCGCAGGGCAACGTGAACTTCCAACCGGGCATTAGGCATGGACAGCGCCGCTAACTCCACGCTCACCTGCTGGCCCAGCACAACTGCCGCCGCCGAACGGGCGTGTGACAGCAACGTGGCAGCAGCCGAGGCCGTGACGCGAAGTTCATCAATGCGCGTGTCGAGTTCTTCGATGTCAGCTGCCGAACCATCGAGCGCGTCAAGACGTTCCCGAGCTTGCTCCGCCCATACGTTGATCTCATCCTCGGTTGCTGAAGTCGATGATGTGAAAGCACAAAACCGACGTGTGAGACCTGAAATCATCGCTCGACGTTCTTCGAGCGCAGCGAGAGCAGCAGGGTCATCCACCAATTCCCCCGCGATACCAGCCAGTGTCAGCGCAACCTCATCGAGTTCGCGCCGGGTGGCCGTGAGGTCGCGCGCGATATCTGCAAGCCGCGAATCATGTACCGCTACCCGCTCTAAAGACTGGGCTGCACGTGACACCAGATCGTCGGCTCCGCTCTGACTCGACACGTCAAGATCGGAGCGCAGTGACTTCATCGCCGCCCCGATCTGCTCCGCCAATTCTTCTACATGGCGCAACCGGGCCCCGGTTGCAGCGAGGCGCTCCAACTCTCCCGCGGTTGGTTGCACCTGATCAATTTCAGCTAACAGTCGACGTGTGTCTTCCTGCACAGCTTCGCTAGCCGCTGTCTGCTCCTGCAGAAGTTGACGGGCCTTAATCGCATCGCGCAAAAGTTCAAAGGCGTGGCGATAGGAGCTGAGGGCCGCAGAGACAGGCGCTCCACCAAAGGAATCCAGGGTGTCTCGCTGGTGCCCACCTTGAAGTAGCCGCGCCTGATCGTGTTGTCCGTGAACAGAAACAACCAGATCGCTGATCTTGCCCAGCACCGCAGCCGGAACGGTTCGCCCACCCGCATAGGCGCGGCTTCGGCCTTCAGCGGTCACACCGCGGGCGAGGATGAGATCGTCGCCGTCCCAATCAGCTCCGGCCTGGTCAACCACAGCGTCCAATTGCGCGCGTACGTGTGGGTCATCGATGCGAATGATCCCCTCGACCCGAGACTCGCTCGCACCTTGACGCACGCGTTGAGCATCGGCACGTTCGCCCCATAGCAGACCAAGCCCGGTCAGGACCATCGTCTTACCAGCACCGGTTTCCCCGGTGATGACGGTGAGCCCAGGACCAAAGTTCATCTCTGCGGCCTGGATCACACCAAGATCAGCGATGGTGATGGACTCAATCACCGTGCTCCTCGCCATCCCTGCACGGGGAGGGAAAATTTCGCGACCAGACGATCGGTGAAGGGAGCCAGCCGCAATCGCGCTAATCGCACCGGCTGATCATGGCGGCGCACTTCAATGCGCGCCTTGGGCGGCACGGGAATGCTCCGGCGACCGTCAGCCCACAGCACCGCAGCCGGGCTTTGGCCGTGCAATTCAAGCGCAACCGTGCTTCGTGGTGATACCACCAACGGACGGGCGAAGAGGGCATGAGCGCTGAGCGGCACCACAACAAGTGCTTCCACTTCCGGCCACACCACAGGCCCGCCGGCGCTAAACGCGTACGCCGTTGAACCGGTGGGAGTCGCACACACCACCCCGTCGCAACCCCACCGCGACAGTGGACGGGCATCGACCTCGACCAATACCTCCACCATGCGTTCGCGTACGGACTTTTCCAAGCTGATCTCGTTCAGCGCCCAGGTTCTGGCCACCATCTGCCCGTCTTGAAAAACCGTCACATCAAGAGCTAGCCGCGATTCCACTTCCCAGTCCTGCTCGACGATCGCTCGGACGACATCGGTGAGATCCTCGGGTTCGGCCTCAGCCAAGAAACCCACGTGTCCAAGGTTGATACCCAAGAGGGCAACATCGCCACCGCGCGCGAGTTCAGCACCGCGCAGGATCGTGCCGTCACCACCGAGCACCACGACCAACTGGCAACCATCTCCGGCCTGCTCACCGGAGGGCACAACCTGCACACCATGAGGAATCTCGCGTAATGAACGGGCATCGTCATCGGTCATCCTGACCGACATGCCGGCCCGATGCAGACCTTCCATGACCTGGTGGGCCATCGCCACCGCCGCTTCATGACGGGCGTTGATGACCAGCAGTACGTGCTGGCTCATGTGGGTCCCGCCTTTACCGCTTGATTGATGACCGACAACTGTGCGGGGCCGGCATCTCGACGCAGCCACAGGAAGTACTCCACGTTTCCCTGCGGACCCGGCAGTGGACTCGCCACCACTCCCGCAGTACCCCAACCCTCAGCGTAGGCGCTGTGCGCGACAGATTCGACCACTTGGCTACGAAGTTGGGGATCACGGACCACTCCACCACGGCCGAGCCGGTCCTTCCCGACCTCAAACTGTGGCTTCACCATCACCAGCATCTGCCCATCGGGTGCGGTGACGCGAGCCAAGGCGGGGAGAACGAGCCGAAGTGAGATAAAGGAAAGATCAGCCACGGTGAAGTCTGCCCGATGCGGTAGATAAGTTAATCGCAAGTGGCGTGCGTTCAGTCGATCGAAAACGACGACACGTTCGTCATTAGCCAGCCGAGACACGAGCTGGCCGTAACCGACATCGACGGCATAAACCGTGGCCGCTCCCTGGGCCAACAGCACATCGGTGAACCCACCCGTAGATGCACCCGCGTCAAGACAGGTGAGTTCACTGACTTCGACATCAACGAAAGCGTCAAGTGCGCCGAGGAGCTTGTGCGCGCCACGAGACGCATACTGCGGCTCCAACTCTGCGGCCACCACAATCGAGTCGGCCTCGGAGACCATGGATGCTGCCTTGGTGATAACGAAACCGCCCACCTGGACGTGCCCGGCGACGATCAGCAGTCGCGCAGACTCACGCGATCTGCTCAGGTGTCGGCGAACCAGTTCTGCATCGAGGCGACGACGAGCCATGATTTTCGTCTACACCTACATCTAGGAGTCAGATGTTGCACCGAGAGCATCGGTAAGCCGCCGATGAACATCTACGAAGACGTCTGCATGTTCATGAATGGGGAGGCGTTCTAGGTCACTCAACCGTTCGAGTGCCGCCAATACGCGCTGATCACCGATAGCCTCGGTGGACAGGGAGACCGGAAAGCGTTGTTGCATAGCGGCATGCTCGCTCGCAGGCTCTGTTGAAGGGTCGCTCATTTCCCGGTCACGCTATCCGGGTTTGCCATCTTCGCAGACGCTTTCTTGGCTGCCGTCTTCTTCGCACCAGCCTTCTTAGGTGCTGCCTTCTTCGCGGCTGTCTTCTTAGGTGCTGCCTTCTTTGCTGCTGCCTTCTTCGCGGCTGCCTTTTGGGGTGCCGCCTCACCTGGTACCTCCGCACCGGTGGACGGGGCGGTCATCATGCCGGCCGCCGATGTTGCCAGATCCTTGGCCAGCCGCGCCCAGGGGCTCTGCGCCAAACCCGGCACGGCTGCCAGCGCACCAGTCATGGAGACCATGCGACGTGCGGAATCGATGACTGAGTCAGCCAGCAGTTGAGCATCGGCTTCGTGTTCGGCGGCAGCCAAGATTGATCCGGCTGCTGCATCTTGTCGCACGAACTCCAACTCTTCGTGGGCCCTCACTAACTCTGTCTCGAGTCGGTCCACATGGCGGCGAAGTGACGCGAGTTCGTCCTCGCGAACAAACCCCATGCGCGCCACGGCGCGGTCAACCTCCAGGCGCACCACCTGCAGGAGCATCTCGCGGTTGTCCTTGCCCGTGGTCCACAACTCATCAGCCAGTTCTTGAACGCCACCCACGACGTCAGATGATCCGCCACCGAGGCCTTCAGATACCAACGCCGCTGCCACGTCGCGAGCACGTGCGAGGGTCACCTCGGTGACACCTGTGGCAATCGTGAGGTACCCCTTAAGCGAATCGAGCACCAGTGTTCCCTTCCCGTGCGCTGTCAGGTTCGACCCGGTTCACCAGGTCGCAGTTCCCAGGCTATCGCGCCGGGTCTGCGACCAGATCGGCTGCGGCAGCCATGAGTCGCTCGGCCACGAGGTCTGTTGCCGCCGCTGTCGCCCACGCCACCGCACAGGCAACCCTGCAAGCGGTCGCCCAGTCCGCCGGGGTGCCCATGGCGCCCTCGAGGACCACCTGGCCAATGCGGTCGTCGATGCCACCGCTGCACGGCCCCGCCCGCCACTGCTGACCCTGGCGATGCAGTGATGGGTGTTCGTCGAAAAGGGTGCGTAGGTCTAGCCCCATGAAGTCAGGTCGCTGGCCCAACGGGGCCCGCAGGACATCGCTGATCGTTGATACGCCGGTGAACACCAGCAAACTCACAATGCCAACGCCGGCGGCCGCTGCAATATCGGTGTCGAGCCGATCACCGATGACCAGCGGGCGAAGAGCACCCGTTCGAGCGATGGATTCCACCATCAACGGGGCATGGGGTTTGCCAGCGATCTGGTCTGGAGAACGTCCGGTAGCCAAGGACACCGCGTGCACAAATGCCCCATTGCCGGGTGCGCGACCTCGAGGGGTGGGAATCGACACATCGGGATTAGCGGCAATCCACAGTGCCCCTGCGCCCACCGCTGCTGATGCTTCATCTAGATCAGCCCAGCAGAGGTCACGACCAAAACCTTGCAGCACCGCTACTGGATCGTCATCGGCAGAGTTCACCGGTTCCATCCCCTGCGCCAGGACAGCCGCCCGGACTCCTGGCCCGCCCACGACGAGCACCGGCCACGAGCCATCGCCTAGGCGATCACGAAGCACTTTGGCACCTGCTTGGGCCGAGGTAACCACCTGCTCGGGCGAAGTAGTCAACCCCAGCTCGCACAGGTGGCTGGCAACCTCGTCGGGTGTGCGGCCAGCATTATTGGTTACATAGGCCAACGTCATGCCCTGGGTGGCCACCGCGTTGAGCGCTGGTACCGCATGAGAAACGGGGTCGTTACCTAGGTAGACAACTCCGTCTAAGTCAACGAGGGCAACATCGAACTGCGTGTGAAGCACTAGTTGTGTTCCCGTGGTGGCGTGTCGATGGGGCCGGTGAGCGCTAGGCCCGCCTCAACCCTTGCGTTGATCGTTGCCCGTACTTGTTGGAGGGCGGTTGAGTAACTTTGTTGATCCGGACGCATGACCGAAGCCATAGATAATTGTTCCAGCGCTTCAACAAACTGCTGCAAGCGCCACAGCGACACACCTAGGCCATAGCGGGCGTAGTCATCATCGGGGCTGCGCTCGGTCAACATGGTGAATACCTCGGCGGCCTCATGAAATTGTTTGGAGTCAAACAGTGCGCGCGCCTTGATTTCTAATGCGGCCGTGGACTGGGGATCCTCTGCCAGGACGCGGTCAATGAGCAGCAGCGCTGCGTTGGCGTCACCGGAGTCGACGAGGGCCCTGGATCGGGTGAACCACTGGTGTACGTCACCATCGGGGACGCCCTGCGTTGAATCACTCACCAACACATGATTGCACGCCCGCGCTGGGAACTACAGTCGACGAACAGCGCGCACGTCAACCTCAATTCTGGAGGTGGGGACTCCCTGCGCGCGGAAGAACCTTCGACGCAAAACACCGTGTACTTCCACGAAGTCTCCGGCCGCACATCGACCGATAACACCGCGCACCCGTTTAGTCCAGGCACTGCACGGAATAGTGTCGACCCAGACTTTCCCCGACGGGCCACGATCTTTGGGGGGTCGGTCGACCACGACTCGAAACGTGGTGACCTCATCACCACTGGGCATGACCTTTTCTTCCACACCAAAGATCCGCCCCACGAGGGTCGCACTGCTGCCCTGGTCGGGTCGTGCATCACCTGGTCGGGTCGATTGTTCTTCATTGGCTTTTTTACGCATAGCGTCCACCCATTTCTGTGTTCGTCCTGACGGGCATACGATGGCCGAGCACATCACCTTCTGCACAGATCTGTCGTGACACTGTTGACTGATGATCGAGGGAGCGCCTGTGGATGTCATTACCGAGTTGGGCGACGATGTTTTCGAAATCGACACACGCATGGGCGGCTACGAGGGCATCACGGCCGGCTATCTCATTCGAGGTGAACGTCCGTGCCTGGTCGAAACAGGCACCGCACTCAGCGCCCCCGTCGTAGCCCAGGCACTGGAACACCTCGGGGTGGGGCCGCAAGATTTAGCCACCGTCGTCGTTACTCACATTCATCTTGATCACGCCGGCGGGGTGGGCGATATCGCCGCCATGTTCCCCGCAGCCCAAGTCGTCGTACACGAACGCGGCGCGCGGCATCTGGTGGATCCCACGCGTCTTGTGGCCAGCGCCCACCGTGTTTTCGGCTCCATCATGGATACCCTCTTCGGCGATCTCAAACCTACTGAGGCAGGCCGAGTTCAGGCCTTGGCAGATACCGGGTGGATCGATCTTGGTGGCGGGCGGCGGCTCGACACCTTCCATGCACCCGGGCACGCGTCTCACCACATCGGCCTGGTCGATTCATACACGGGCGATCTCTATACCGGTGATGCGGCAGGTGTCTACATCCCAGAAACCGCCGATGTTCGACCCGCGACTCCCCCACCGGATTTCGACCTTGATCTCGCACTTGCCTCCATGGATCACATGCGCCGCATCGATCCGCAGCGTCTTCTCTTCAGTCACTACGGTCCTGTCAGCGAAGTGCACGATGTGTTGGCACGCTCCCGCGAAGAGTTGATTCGATGGGTAGATCTGGTTCGCTCGGCCCGACAGGAACAGCTTGACCTCGACCATGCGGTGGCGATGGTGGCCGAACGTACACGGCGTCCGAACCACACACCGACCACTACTGACACAGATAAATGGGAAGCGCTGTCGTCTACGGCAGCCAACGTGGTGGGGATCAGCCGTTGGCTCGACACCCAGGATGGACCCGGTTCAACCAGCGGAGACGCAGCGAATGTCGCGCGCTAAACAACCGGCCGGCGTCAAGGCTATGGAGCAGGCCAACGCCCACCTCACCAGTCATGATCCCGCCTTCTCGGCCATCATCATCCATGCCGGCCCGTGTCCCATCGGCGTTTCCACCGACCGCGATGACCCTTTCGCCTCGTTAGTGACCTCCGTTGTTTCCCAACAGCTTTCCACCACGGCCGCAAGCACTATCAGCGCCCGACTCATCACGCATGCCGGGGGCGAACTGCGTCCTGATGTGCTGTTGAACTCATACCCGGAACAGCTTCGGGCAGTGGGATTAAGCGGCGCGAAAGTTCGCACAATACAAGGCTTGGCGGATGCAATTGAGCAGGGCAACCTTGACCTGGACGGCCTGGCTGAACGCGGTGACGACGAAGAGTTAATGGCCGCCCTGACCTCACTGTGGGGAATCGGTACCTGGACGGTGCACATGTTCATGATCTTCACCCTCGGCCGTCGCGACGTGTGGCCAGCCGGTGATCTAGGCGTGAGAAAAGGCTGGAACCTGCTGCACGGTGAGCAGGGAGACCCCGGCATGGCCGGCTTCGACGTGGTGGCCGACGCCCTCAGCCCGTATCGCAGTGTGGCCGCCTGGTACTGCTGGCGCGAACTCGAGCGGCGTTAACCAGAAAGTTCTGCCCAGCGTGCGTCAGCATCGGTGAACTGCTCTGTGTCTTGACGTGCGATGCGCTCAAACCAGGTGGCCGCTTCCTCAACCCGACCCTGGCGAGCCAGCTGATCTGCGTATCCGTAGCGCAAGCGAACATAGGGTTCATCCCAGTACGGCGCCGTGAGCGCAGGAATTTGCAGGGTCAACAAGGCTGCCTCACCCTGACCAAGATCAGCCCGAGCTCCGGCGGCAACCAATCGCATCTCAATGCGCGTGGGTTCAGTCAATGCCGATTCATTGACCGAGGCGAGTAACTCAAGGGCCTTTGCAGGCCGATTGAGACCCCGTTCAGCATCGGCCATGGTGGCCACCAACTCATCGCTTCCGGTCAAGCGCCGAACCGTACGCAATTCGTTGAGGGCCAGGGCGAACTCCCCGGCCGCGTATGCCGACAAGCCAACCGCCTCGCGCACCACCGCTACCCGAGCGGCATGTTTCTTGGCAGCCTGGGCGAAGGCGAGGGCTTGCACGGGATCCTCATCAATCGCCTGGGCGGAAGCAACGAGGAGTCGCGCTACCCTCTCCCGCAACTCCTCCGGCAGCGTACGAAGCTCTGCGGTAACCGTGACATCAAGTTCTTCGCCGGTGATGCCCTCGGGGATAAGTGGGCCGGTGTCGCGGGGACGATCACTTGCGGGGCGATCGCCACCCGGCCGCTCACCGCGCGGACGATCACTACCACTGGATCCCGATGTCACCTTAGGCCGCGGACGCGACTGTGCTGGGCGTCGTTCACCAGGCTTACCCGAGGACCCCCGTGACCCCGATGAACCTCCCCCTGGCGGCCGACCACCCGAAGGCCGGTTCGTGGCTGGCCTGCCCGGACGCCCCTGCCCCGATCCGGACCGCGACGAAGACGGGCCTGGTCGATCCTTAGATTCCTCCGGCATGTGTTCATCCTCTCGTAGTCGCCCTGACTGCACTCACTTCGGATCCCACATAGGGCGGAACCAGAACAATGAAAAAGGGCCGCTCCCCGAAGGAAACGGCCCTTTTACAAAGTATGTCCGGCGACGTCCTACTCTCCCACGCAGTCACCCGCGCAGTACCATCGGCGCTGAGAGGCTTAGCTTCCGGGTTCGGAATGGAACCGGGCGTTTCCCTCTCGCTATGGTCACCGAAACTCTATGGAGATATCAATCGATTCCCGACCGTATCTCGGGAACCGCATAGTGGACGCGAAGCATTAAGCTTTTTGTGTGTGGCAAGTCCTCGGCCTATTAGTACCGGTCAGCTCCATACATTGCTGTACTTCCACCTCCGGCCTATCAACCCAGTGTTCTCGCTGGGGGCCTTACCAGGTTAACCCTGTGGGAGTCCTTATCTTGGAGCAGGCTTCCCGCTTAGATGCTTTCAGCGGTTATCCTTTCCGAACGTAGCCAACCAGCCGTGCCCTTGGCAGGACAACTGGCACACCAGAGGTTCGTCCATCCCGGTCCTCTCGTACTAGGGATAGCCCTCCTCAAGACTCCTGCGCGCGCGGCGGATAGGGACCGAACTGTCTCACGACGTTCTAAACCCAGCTCGCGTACCGCTTTAATGGGCGAACAGCCCAACCCTTGGGACCGACTCCAGCCCCAGGATGCGACGAGCCGACATCGAGGTGCCAAACCATGCCGTCGATATGAACTCTTGGGCAAGATCAGCCTGTTATCCCCGGGGTACCTTTTATCCGTTGAGCGACGCCGCTTCCACATGCATGCGCCGGATCACTAGTTCCGACTTTCGTCCCTGTTCGACCTGTCGGTCTCACAGTCAAGCTCCCTTGTGTACTTGCACTCGACACCTGATTGCCAACCAGGCTGAGGGAACCTTTGAGCGCCTCCGTTACTTTTTAGGAGGCAACCGCCCCAGTTAAACTACCCACCAGGCACTGTCCCTGGTCCGGATCACGGACCGAAGTTAGACAGCCAATACGATCAGAGTGGTATTTCAAGGACGACTCCACCCAGACTGGCGTCTGAGCTTCACAGTCTCCCACCTATCCTACACAAACCGAATCGACCACCAATACCAAGCTATAGTAAAGGTCCCGGGGTCTTTCCGTCCTGCCGCGCGTAACGAGCATCTTTACTCGTAGTGCAATTTCGCCGAGTCCATGGTTGAGACAGCGCTGAAGTCGTTACGCCATTCGTGCAGGTCGGAACTTACCCGACAAGGAATTTCGCTACCTTAGGATGGTTATAGTTACCACCGCCGTTTACTGGCGCTTAAGTTCTCAGCTTCGC
>Ga0075109_1000663_pt1 | contig 23002 bp, 23 predicted proteins | sample AntAceMetag02UKD_FD_69798 | JGI IMG/M metagenome (GOLD analysis project Ga0075109, IMG submission 69798) | Saline lake microbial communities from Ace Lake, Antarctica - Antarctic Ace Lake Metagenome 02UKD | ecosystem: Environmental > Aquatic > Non-marine Saline and Alkaline > Saline | place...
TGCGACGCCTCGATCTGTGGCGGGCCGGACCTGTGGGATGCGTAAGCAGGGTTATCACCATGGCAATCTGCGACAGGCTTTGGTCGAGGCGGCGCTGGATCTGATCACCCGTCAGGGACCAACCGGATTCACCCTGTCCGAAGCCGCCAAGAATGCCGGGGTCACCCCTGCCGCCGTTTATCGCCACTTTGAAGGCCGCGAGGATCTGATCGCCGAGGCCGCGCGTCAGGGCTACGAGATTTTCGCCGATGTCATGCAATATGCCTATGACAAGGGCCAGCCCTCCGCGTTGGCGGCGTTCGAGGCGACGGGCCGTGCCTATCTTGCCTTTGCCCGCAAATATCCCGGCCACTATATCGCGATGTTCGAAAGCGGCATCTCGGTCAACCGCACGGCAGAACTGGCCGCCGCATCGTTGCGCGCCCGTGCCGTGCTGGAAAACGCTGCCCGCGATCTGAGCCAGCATATCCCGCCAGAGATGCGCCCGCCCGCCAGCATGTTCTCGGCCCATATCTGGGCCATGTCGCATGGCGTCGTGGAACTGTTTGCACGGAACTCTCCGGGTGCGGCATCGCCCTTTCCGCCCGAAGACCTGCTTGAGTCGGGTATCGGAATTTATCTACGCGGGCTGGGACTGATTCCGCCCGACAAGTAATCCGTCAGCCTTCGGACTGCCTGCAAATTGGGCAAAGTCAGTCTGTCTGACCTTTTTCAGATGATCACGTTGGACGCCTTTTGTAAGCAACTGTAACAAAACAGTAACGCTGATGCCGCAGTGCGGCATAGTGGTGATTGACAAGGGTGGGAAAAGACACGATAGCTATGCGCAAGTGTTACAATATCACGAAACGCACGATCCTTGATCAACGTTAAGTATCTATAATACGTATATAAAATCAAAAAAGAACGAAGGGACTTCCCATGAAGAAAACCAACATCATCGGCGCCACACTGGCCATGCTGGCCCTGCCGGTCGCCGTACAGGCACAAGAATTCAGCCTCGACGCAGGCATCGCGGCCAATTACGTTGTTTTGGCTGACAGCTTCGACGAAGACTCCATCTATGGCGAAGGCTATGTCGAAGGTTCCTATGCAGGCTTCTTCGGTGGCCTGTGGCTGGGCAGCGTCGATGGCGGCGCCTACGACTACGACATGGAAATCTATGCTGGTTACGGCAATGATCTGGCCAGCGGCCTGTCCTACAGCCTGACACTGACCGGCTACTACGAAGACTCTGACTATGCCGACTATGACGTGACGCTGGGCCTCGGATATGGCATTTCCGATGCAATCTCTGTTGGTGGCGAAATTGCCTATGCGCCCGATTCCGAAGTCACGGACGTCAGCGCAAGCGTCGGATACGCATTCTCGGACGCGATCAGCACGTATGTCCTTCTGGGCACAGTGGATGACAGCACCGGAGGCGATTATAACTACGCCGAAGTCGGCGCAAGCTATGGTTTTGCAGAAGGTGCTGCTTTCTCACTGCTGTATGAAGATGCTGACAACGCCGCCTCGACGCTGTCCTTTATCCTTTCCTACGATTTCAACGTGTTCGGCGGCTGATCCCTCGGTTCGGACGAGCAAACGAGGCGGGTCCTTTCGGGGGCCCGCCTTTTTTCATGTCTGCGATCCGGACTTGCGTGATCCGCCAGCCTCGGACCAAAGAAAAAGGGCCACCCGAAGGCAGCCCTTTCCAATAACAGGTTGGTAAAGCTTAACGCTTGGAGAACTGGAAGCTCTTACGCGCTTTGGCTTTGCCGTATTTCTTACGCTCGACCACGCGGCTGTCGCGTGTCAGGAAACCGGCTGCTTTCAAAGCGGCACGCAGGCTGGGATCATAAAGCTGCAATGCTTTGGAAATCCCGTGCTTGACCGCACCCGCCTGACCGGACAGACCGCCACCGGCCACTGTGGCCATGACGTCAAACTGGTCAACCACACCGGCAATGCTGAACGGCTGGCGCAGGATCATCTGCATCACCGGACGCGCAAAGTAATCCTTCATTTCCTTACCGTTCACGACGACCTTGCCGGAACCCGGCTTGATCCAGACGCGGGCAACCGCGTCTTTCCGCTTGCCGGTTGCATAGGAACGACCCAGCGCATCGCGGATGGGTTCACGGGGAGCAGCTATTTCAACCGGAGCAGCAACGGTACCGGTTGCGGCACCCAGCTCTTCAAGGGAATTGATTTGATCAGCCATCATTACACCCGCGTATTCTTGGAGTTCATGGATTTGACATCCAGCACGGCAGGCGCCTGCGCCTCATGCGGATGCTCGGCGCCGGCATAGACGCGCAGGTTGGTCATCACCTGACGCGACAGCTTGTTGCCCGGAAGCATCCGCTTGATCGCTGCAGTCACAACACGCTCGGGATGTGCACCCTCAAGGATTTGCGCCGCAGTGCGGTGCTTGATCCCGCCGGGGTGGCCGGTGTGCCAGTAGTATTTTTTGTCGGCGCGCTTGTTGCCCGTCATCTGCACCTTTTCGGCGTTGATGATGATCACGTTGTCACCCATATCCATATGGGGCGTGAAGGACGGCTTGTGCTTGCCGCGCAGGCGCATGGCGACGATCGAAGCGAGACGGCCAAGAACAACGCCTTCAGCGTCGATCAGGATCCATTTCTTGTCGATATCCGCCGGAGTAGCAGAAAAGGTTTTCATTGCGGGGTTACCCTTGTTCAGTTCGGGACACTGACCTGATCTGGTCTGTCCAATGCGATTGCGGGGTTATATCCGGCTGCAACGCGCAGTCAAGCGCGTTGAAAGAGATAAAAGCAAGCGTTTTCAAGCGGTTAAAAAATAGGTATTTTAATACCCCATAGTTTCAGCCATTCGGCGGGATGGAATAGGTCATTGCCGCCCGCGCCACAGGTTCGTCCATGCCTTCCGAGTACAGCAGCACATCGCCCACAGCCAGCACGCGCCCCAGTTTCAGCAACCGGCATTTTGCGATCAGGTCCACGCCGGATGCGGGTTTGCGCATGAAATCAAAGCTGGCATTCGTCGTGACCGCCAGCGCCTTGGGTCCGATCATCGCCATGATTGCCAGATAGATCGACACATCCGCCAGCCCGAACATCGACGGGCCGGAGACCGTGCCTCCGGGGCGCAGATGCCGCTCGCCCACATTCAGACGCATGGTGATCTCCATCGGGGCCACATGTTCGACCGTGAAATCCTCGGCCACTTGCGGAAACACCTCCTTGATGAAGTCCTCCAGATCCTCACGCGTCATCTTCAAAGCCATACTTTTCTCCCTTTTCTCTTGCGCCTGTGTTTGGTCGTATGTCTGTTGTACAAAACCGGTTCCAACCCTTGGACGACAGGCTTAGAGTTGTACGGAACATCGGCGGAGGACAAGATGGCATTGCTGGAACGTAACGACACGGGCGCGATTGCCCATTTGCAGATGAATGCGCCGGAAAAGCTGAACGCGTTGTCGGATGCGATGTTGGCGGCGCTGCAATCTGAATTCGATGCGCTGGCCGAGGATCAGACGATCCGTGCGATTGTGCTGTCGGGCGCGGGCAAAGCCTTCTGCGCCGGGCACGACCTCAAGGAAATGACCGCCGGACGTCAAGCCGAAGACGCGGGTGCTGCCTATTTCAAGGATCTTTTCGACCGTTGCGCGCGCATGATGATGTCCATCCAGCGCCTGCCCCAGCCCGTGATTGCACAGGTGCACGGAATCGCCACTGCCGCAGGCTGTCAGCTGGTGGCCAGTTGCGACATGGCCGTCGCCGCAGAAGGCACGCGCTTTGGTGTGAACGGCGTGAATATCGGCCTGTTCTGTTCAACACCCATGGTGGCGCTGACGCGTAATGTCCCGCGCAAGCAGGCATTCGAGATGCTGTCCACCGGTCAGTTCATCCCCGCCACACGGGCCGAAGCCATCGGTCTGGTCAATCGTGTGGTCTCGCCTGAGGATCTGGCGCGTGACACAGCCGCTTTGGCCGGTATGGTGGCCGACAAGCTGGGGGCTGCGGTGAAAATCGGCAAACAGTCATTCTACCAGCAACTCGAAATGCCGGTTGAAAAGGCATATGAGTACACTGGCGATCTGATGGTACAGAACATGCTCTACCGCGACACAGCCGAGGGAATCAGCGCCTTTCTGGAGAAACGCCACCCCGATTGGACGCAGTAATCCCGCATGAGGGTGGTGCGCTTCGGCAAAGAACCGCTCAGGTTGCGCGGTCTTTGGCCTGACCCCGATGGTTTGCGGCAAAATAGGGATAATGTTTCCCTTTTCGCGCCGCATAATTTCCGCAATTGCCACTAGGCCGCCGCAATCAAGGCTGATAGTAGAGGTGCATGCGGCTTGCACAGCTGCAAACGACACGGGTGTGGGTCACCTCCGGCAACTTCCCTCCAGGCCAGCCTCTCTCTGGCCGCCAAGTAATGTACGGGTGACCCACTCGACCTGCCCCTTCCCCCTTTCCAAGACGGCTTGCTTGTCCTAAATCACCGTCATGGACAAAACTCTTCATATCATCGGCGGCGGAATGGCCGGATCAGAGGCTGCATGGCAGGCCGCCAATATGGGCGTGCATGTGGTCATCCACGAAATGCGCCCCAAAGTCGCGACCTTCGCCCATCGCACCGGGCATCTGGCCGAGATGGTCTGCTCCAACTCCTTCCGCTCGGATGATGACGAACAAAACGCGGTTGGCCTGCTGCATTGGGAAATGCGCGCCGCAAATGGCCTGATCATGCAGATGGCGCAAAAGCACCGCCTGCCTGCAGGTGGCGCGCTTGCGGTGGATCGCTACCCTTTCGCGCAATCCGTGACCGAGGCGCTGCTGGCGCATCCCAATATCACCGTCGATTATGATGAGATCACCACCTTGCCTGCCTCAGGCCACTGGATCATCGCCACCGGCCCGCTCACCAGCGAAGGGTTGGGGCAGGCGATTGCGGCCGAGACCGGTCGCGATGCACTGGCCTTTTTCGATGCCATCGCGCCGATCGTATATGCCGAAAGCATCGACATGTCCGTCGCTTGGAAGCAGTCGCGCTATGACAAGGGCGAGACCGAGGCCGAGCAGAAGGCCTATATCAACTGCCCGATGACCAAGGACCAGTACGAGGCTTTCATCGACGCGCTGCTGGCTGCCGACAAGACCGAGTTTCATGAGGGCGAAACCGCAGGCTATTTCGACGGCTGCCTGCCAATCGAGGTGATGGCCGAACGCGGCCGCGAAACCCTGCGCTTTGGTCCGATGAAACCTGTGGGCCTGACCAATATGCATGCGCCGGATGTGAAACCCTATGCCGTGGTGCAACTGCGCCGCGATAACGCATTGGGCACGCTCTACAATATCGTGGGCTTCCAAACCAAGATGAAATACGGCGCACAAACCGCTGTTTTCAAAATGATTCCCGGATTGCATGACGCCAGCTTTGCCCGCCTTGGCGGGATCCACCGTAACACCTTCATCAATTCGCCCAGGCTGCTGGATGACCAGATGCGCCTTCGCTCGCGCCCGCACATCCGCTTTGCCGGACAGATCACCGGCGTGGAAGGCTATGTCGAAAGCGCGGCCATGGGCCTTTTGGCAGGCCGGATGGCCGCCGCCGAGATCCTTGGCCAGCCCTCGGTGGCACCGCCGCAAGACAGCGCCATGGGCGCGCTGGTTCACCACATCACTGGCGGGGCAGATGCCAAGACGTTCCAGCCGATGAATGTCAATTTCGGTCTGTTCCGGCCCATTGACGGGCTCAAAGGCGGGCGGCGTGGCCGCAAGGACCGCTACAAGGCCTATACCGACCGCGCCAAAGCCGCATGGCTGGACTGGCTGGGGCATTCAAGCGATATCGCCGCGCAGTAAGCCTCATGCGTTACATCAGCTACACGTCGGAAGCTTATGTATGAAAACAAATACTGTCACAAGATTTGCACCCTCTCCGACCGGCCCGCTGCATCTGGGTCATGCCTATGCGGCCTGTATCGCCCATGACATGGCCCGTTCCGCACAGGGCTGTTTCCTGCTCAGGATCGAAGATATCGACCAGACCCGTGCCCGCCCGATATGGGAGGCACAGATCAGCGACGATCTGCACTGGCTTGGTCTGACATGGGACGGTCCCGTCATGCGCCAGTCAGACCGCCTGCCTGCCTACCGCGCGGCCTTGCAGGACCTGTGGCAACGCGGCCTCATCTACGCATGCACCTGCACCCGCCGCGATATCCTCGATGCCAGTTCAGCCCCCCAGGAAGGCGCGGATGCCTCGATTGGCCCTGATGGTCCGGTCTACCCCGGCACCTGCCGCCACGATCACGATGGCACGGCGTCTTTGCCCGATATGGCCTTGCGCCTGAATATGGCGCGCGCGCTTGCCACTCTCTCCCAGCCGCTGGAATTTACCGAGACGGGCACCGGTCCCACAGGGCAAACCGGAGATCAAGCCATTGATTCCGAACATCTTATTCACAGTGTCGGAGATGTTGTGCCTGCGCGGCGTGATATGGGCACGTCCTATCATCTGGCGGTCGTGCTGGACGATGCGGCACAGGCCATCACCCATGTGACACGCGGGCAGGATCTGTTCGAAGCCACACAGATCCATGTCGCGCTGCAACGCATTCTTGGCCTGCCAACTCCGGTCTATCACCATCACCGCCTGATCCGCGACGAACACGGCAAGCGCCTTGCCAAACGCGACGACGCCCGCGCCATCGGCACCTACCGCGCTGACGGGATCAGCCCGGCGCAAATCCGGCAGATGATAGGGCTCTGACACTTGACCTTCATCTTGCCTGAAATACTCACCCTTCTTTTGCCATCGGCGACATCAGCTCCACCTCGCCCCCGTCCCGCACCGCTGTATAGAAGCAGCTGCGCCGGTTGGTATGACAAGCAGGCCCCGTCTGCCGGACCCGCACCAGCAGGCAGTCACGGTCACAATCGACGCGCAAATCCACCAGCTCCTGCACATGGCCACTGCTTTCGCCCTTGATCCAGAAAGCCTGACGCGAACGGCTCCAATAGGTCACCCGCCCTGTGTCCAGCGTGCGCGACACTGCCGCCGCATTCATCCAGGCCATCATCAGCACCTCGCCCGAGACATCATCCTGCGCGATCACCGGAATCAGACCAGCCTCGTTGTAAAGCAGCGTTGCGGGATCAAAATTCATTGTAAAAACCTTTTGCATCAGGGGCAGGCCACCCTATTTAAGGGGAAGGGCCGAAAAGGAAAAGCCATGAGCGGCGATACAGATCTGATCAAGCTATATTCCGGGCGTATTCTAGCGCTGGCGGCAGATATACCCCACACCACGCGCCTGACAGCGCCTGATGCAACGGTCAAGTGGCGCTCGCCGCTCTGCGGATCGACCGTGACGGTCGATATTGTGGTCAAGGACGGGCGGCTTGCGGATTACGCGCAGGATGTGAAGGCCTGCGCTTTGGGTCAGGCGGCCGCTGCGGTTGTGGGCCAGTCCGCGATCGGCTGTAGCCGCGCCCAGATCGAAGAGGCGCTTGATGCGCTGAAAGCGATGTTGAAATCCGACGGCCCTACCCCGCCCGCGCCCTTTGACGGGCTCGAGGTGCTGCGCCCTGCGCGCGATTACAAAAACCGCCATGCGTCGATCCTGCTGTCCCTCGAAGCCACAGCCCAAGCGATGGCCGAGGCCGAGCAGGCGCATTGCGCCTGATCCATCTTCACCGATAAGCAAAAAAAACCGCCGCACTCCCATATGGAAGGCGGCGGAGAGTGGCGTGTCTTGGCGGCACCAGGGCACAGCGTCAGGGTCAGGGACGACCCGGAAGTATGTCGGAACAGGCAGTATCCGTCAGGCATGCATCAGTTTGGGACAGAGATGCAGCGCGCCACCGGACCAAGACCGCAGGCAGAAATCGGGCTCCTTTCAGGAGAAATTGGGAAGATGCAGGCCGACCACAAGGATCACCATCAGGGCAGTCGCGCCTAAGGCATCGGACAGCAATGTGTCGCGTGAGCGTGTGACGACGGACTTGATTTGATCGAGCATCTGTTTGTCCTTTCCGTTGTGGCGTGAACCTTATTGTTGCTCCTTTGTTCTCATATCTTTTACGTGATGTAAAGAACTTTATGAGAACATTTGAGAACAAAGAGGCATCCCATAGGTATAACCGATGCTAACCCACGGAAATCAAACGAATTGCCCGATCCTGTTCCATCAGCCACAACAACACTCGCGCCGCCTTGCCACGGGCACTGGTCAGGTCAGGATCATCCGCCATCAACTTGCGCGCGTCGCTTTGCGCGATGGCCATCAGACCGGCCTGCCGTTCCAGATCCGCCACGCGGAAGCGCGGCAGCCCCGATTGCGCTGTCCCGATCAGATCACCGGCGCCGCGCATCTCCAGATCGGTCTCGGCGATGCGGAACCCGTCCTCGGTATCGCGCAGTGTTGTCAGACGACGCTCGGCGGTCTCGGACAGCGGCCCGCGATACAACAGCAGACAGGTCGATGCCCCCGTGCCCCGTCCCACGCGCCCGCGCAACTGGTGCAGTTGCGCCAGCCCGAAAATCTCGGCCTGCTCGATCACCATGATCGTGGCATTGGGCACGTTCACGCCCACCTCGATCACCGTCGTTGCCACCAGAACGGCGGTGTGGCCCGCCTGAAACGCGGCCATCGCCGCGTCCTTGTCGGCGGCAGGCATCTGGCCATGCACCAGCCCGACATTGCCCTCGCCCAGCACCGCGCGCAAATGTTTGAAACGCTCTTGCGCCGCCGTCAGATCAACAGCCTCGCTTTCGTCGACGAGGGGGCAGACCCAATAGGCTTGCCGTCCGTCCAGAATGGCGCGGCGCAGATGGTTCACCACCTCCTCCATCCGTCCGGTCGATACCATCGCGGTCTTGATCGGCAAGCGTCCGGGCGGCTTTTCATCCAGCACAGACACATCCATGTCGCCATATTGCGCCAGCGCAAGGCTGCGCGGGATGGGGGTTGCCGTCATCACCAGAACATCGGCACTCGCCCCCTTTTGCCCCAGTTCCAGCCGCTGGCGGACCCCGAACCGGTGCTGCTCGTCCACCACAGCCAGACGCAGATCTGCAAATTCCACATCCTTCTGGAACACGGCATGCGTGCCCAACAGGATCTGGATATCACCGCGCGCCAGTGCCTCCAGCTTGGCACGGCGCTCGGCCCCCTTGTCGCGGCCTGTCAGCAGTTCCAGCACCACATTCGCGTCCTCGGCCATGGGGCGCAGGCTTTCCAGATGCTGGCGCGCCAGTATCTCGGTCGGGGCCATCATCACCCCCTGCCCGCCAGCCTCGACCGCAACCAGCAGGGCCACAAACGCCACCAGCGTCTTGCCCGCCCCGACATCGCCTTGCAGCAGGCGGTTCATCCGCAAGGGCAGCGCCATATCGCGGGCAATTTCCTCGATCGCGCGCATTTGCGCCCCCGTCGGGGCATAGGGCAGCGCGGCCATGACACGGGCCTGTAACCGGCCTGTCCCGTGGCTCTCTCGCCCCTTTGCGCGGCGCAGAGTCGCACGCGCCAGCGCGAGGGTGATCTGATGGGCCATCATCTCGTCATAGGCCAGCCGTTCCCGCGCAGGCGCGGTCGCCGCCAAATCCTCGGGCCGCTGCGGGGCATGGGCGTCGCGCACCGCACTGGCCCAGTCCGGCCACTGTGCCTTGCGCTTTTGTTCAGGATCAATCCATTCAGTCAGACCCGGCAACCGCGTGATCGCGCCCTGCACTGCCTTGGACATCTGTTTTTGGCTGACACCGGCCGTCAGCGGATAGACCGGCTCGAAGGCCGGAATGTCATCCGCCTCCTCAATCGGCAGAATATGGTCGGGATGCACCATCTGCGCGATGCCGTCGAACAGCTCGACCCGGCCCGACACAATGCGCCGCTGGCCCGTCGGCAATTGCTTTTGCAGATAATCGCCGCGCGCATGGAAAAACACCAGTTGAAAGGATGTGCCCGCATCTTCCACCGTGATCCGGTAGGCCCCGCCCTTGGTGCGCGAGGGGGTGTGTTTGCCGATCTCGATCTCGACAGTGACGACCTGCGGCAATACCGCATCGCGCACCGACACGCGGCGGGCCCGGTCGATGCCGGAATGTGGCAAGGTAAACAGCAAATCGCGTGGCCGCGTGATCTGGATCTGTTCCAGCAATTGCGCGGTCTTGGGCCCGACACCTTCCAGCGTCTCGATCCCCGCAAACAGCGGAAACAGGATCTCCGGCCGCCCGCTCATGTCGCGCCGATCAAGGTCAGCCAGCCATCCTCGTCCAGAGTCTCGATCCCCAGTTCTGCCGCCTTTTTGGCCTTTGAGCCGGCCCCCGGCCCCGCAACCAGTATATCGGTCTTGGCACTGACCGACCCTGCAACCTTGGCCCCCAGCGCCTCGGCGCGGGATTTGGCTTCGGCGCGGGTCATTTTTTCAAGCGTACCGGTAAAGACCACGGTTTTGCCGGCAACCGGACTGCTGTCCGCCTGAACGCGGCGCGCTTCCTGCACATCAAGTTGCGCAACAAGCCTGTCGATGCTGGCGCGCTCCGCCTCTTGTGCGAAGGCCGTGACCAGCGCGCGCGCCATGACCTTGCCGACACCGTCGATGGACAAAAGATCGTCCCAGTCCGACCCCTCATAGGCGGCAGCCCCGTCCATCGCCGCGACAAAGCTGTCCCATGTACCGTAATGCGTGGCAATCAGGTTCGAGGCCGCCTCGCCGACATGACGCAGACCCAGCGCGAACAACAACCGGCCAAAGGGAATTACCCGTTTTTCGTCAATCGCCTGAAAGAGGTTGGTCGCGCTTTTGTCGCCCCATCCATCGCGGTTTTTCAACCGCGCCAGCTGCGCGGCGTCGCGGTCGCGCAGGGTAAAAATATCCGCAGGCTCGCGGATCGGCAGCTGATCGTCGTGATAGAACATCTCGACCTGTTTGGCGCCCAGCCCTTCGATATCGAAGGCACCACGGCTGACAAAATGCTTCAACTTTTCCACAGCTTGCGCCGGACAGATCAGGCCACCGGTACAGCGGCGCACAGCATCCCCCTCCTCGCGCAGGGCGGTTGATCCACATTCGGGACAGGTACCTGCGAAAACATAGGCCACAGCATCCGCCGGACGCTTGGCCAGATCCACATCCGCGATTTTGGGGATCACATCGCCCGCGCGGTAGACCTGCACCCAATCGCCGATGCGGATATCCTTGCCTGCGCGGATCGGCTGTCCACGCGCATCGCGTCCGGCGATGTAATCCTCGTTATGCAGGGTGGCATTCGACACAACGACCCCGCCCACCGTGACCGGCAAAAGCCGCGCAACAGGCGACAGCGCCCCCGTGCGGCCAACCTGGATGTCGATCCCCTCAAGCCGTGTCCAGGCCAGTTCAGCCGGAAATTTATGCGCAATCGCCCAGCGGGGCGTGGTCGAGCGAAAGCCAAGGCGTCCCTGCAAGGCCAGATCGTTCACTTTGTAAACAACCCCGTCGATATCATAGCCCAAGGTGGCACGGCGCGCCTCGATCGCGCGGTAATGGGCCAGCATGTCCTGCGGCCCCTGACAGAGTTCGGTCAGATCATTGGTGGCAAACCCCAAGGAGGACAGTCGCGCGATGGCGCCCATCTGGGTCTCGGCCAGCGGTTCCGACAGCGCACCCCAGCTATAGGCGAAAAAGCGCAGCGGACGGGCGCGGGTGATCGACGCATCAAGCTGGCGCAGTGATCCTGCCGCCGCGTTGCGCGGATTTGCGAAGATCTTTGCCCCCGCCTCGGCCTGTCGCAGGTTGAGTGCTGCAAAATCCGCATGGCTCATGTAAACTTCGCCGCGCACTTCCAGTATGTCGGGCGCGCCCCTAAGCTTGGTGGGGATATCGGCGATGGTGCGCGCATTTTCGGTCACATTCTCGCCCACGGCGCCGTCGCCGCGTGTGGCAGCCTGCACCAAAACACCGCGCTCATAGCGCAGCGACAGGCTCAGCCCGTCGATCTTGGGCTCGGCGGTATAGGCAAGATCACCGGAGGCGAGGTTCAGATATTTGCGGATGTAATCATCGAACTCGGTGATTTCGGCATCGTCAAAGGCATTGCCCAGCGACAGCATCCGCACCGCATGGGTGATCTTGCCAAACCCGTCAGCCAACCGCGCGCCGATCTGGTCGCTGGGGCTGTCATCGCGTTTGAGATCGGGAAAAAGCGCCTCGACCCTTGCATTGCGCTGCTTCAGACGGTCGTATTCAGCGTCCGAAATCTCGGGCATATCCTGCTGGTGATAGGCAAGGTTGGCCGCGTCCAGCAAGGTCGCCAGACGTGCAAGTTCCTGCGCCGCCGCCGCAGGCGTCAGATCTTCGGGGGCGCAAACCCCGACATCCCCCGTATCCGCATCTTCTTGCGTCTTCTCCGTCACTTCAGCCCCCTGTCACCCGCGCATGGATCATGCCCAAGTGATAGAAGGGGTTGCCCGCAAGGTCCAGTCCGTGAGTGGTTTCTGACCCGCCTTTACCTTCGTGATTCCGCCCGTCAGGCCCCCACGGCCAGACGGTGATCACCCATACTGGCAGGATCGGGATCGCGCAGCACATAGCCGCGTCCCCAAACCGTTTCGATGTAATTGTCGCCCGCCGTCGCCATGGCCAGTTTCTTGCGCAGCTTGCAGATGAAAACGTCGATGATCTTGAGTTCAGGTTCGTCCATGCCACCGTAAAGATGGTTCAAAAACATCTCTTTGGTCAGGGTTGTGCCTTTTCGCAGACTTAACAGTTCCAGCATCTGGTATTCCTTGCCGGTCAGATGCACACCCTTGCCCGCCACATCCACGGTCTTTGCGTCGAGATTGACGTTGATTTTGCCCGTGCGGATCACCGATTGCGAGTGTCCTTTGGAGCGGCGGATGATCGCATGGATTCGCGCCACCAGTTCTTCGCGGTGGAAAGGTTTGGTCAGATAGTCATCTGCTCCGAAACCGAACCCTTTGATCTTGTTCTCGGTATCGTCTGCCCCTGAAAGGATCAGGATGGGCGTATCCACGCGGGCCACGCGCAACTGGCGCAACACCTCGTGGCCGTGCATATCAGGCAGGCCCAGATCCAGCAGGATAAGGTCGTAATCATAGAGTTTGGCAAGGTCTATCCCCTCCTCTCCCAGATTGGTGGTATAAACGTTAAGGTTGGCATGAGTCAGCATCATTTCGATGCTTCTGGAGATCGTCGGGTCGTCTTCAACAAGCAGCACTCGCATATAAATACTCCGTCAGGGGTCACAATCGACGTCAACTTTTACAAAAATTAGTTAACCTTCCGTTACTTACCAAAGACAGACTATCACTACAGCCTAGGGTTGTCGATATTTTTGTGCAGCGGTGGCTCTGAGCGCGCGTACACCGTGGACGTGTATTGCTCTGAGCCAACCATCAAGCTCGTCCTCGCTCAGCGCGTAACGGTCCAAGGCTTCGGCGCGGGTGATCAGACCACCCAGCACCGCGCGCACCACAGCCGCCTTGCGGCTGGCGACCCAGCGCCGGGTATCCTCAGCGGGCAGATCGGCGCGCGTCATGACTGTGCCATCGGGCAGCGTCACGGCACGGGGGCCGTCAACTTTCTTCAAAAACATGCCTGTTTCCTTTCCTTTTGCCGCAATCTGCGCAAAGCCGCTTAACAGCGGGTGAAACAGGGGGTTGAGAGTATCTCGGATTTTCCTATATTCTCTCAGACTTTCCGGCAGCCCATGGCCTGCGTGCCCACTGCCACCTATCCCCAAGACGCAAGGAGGCCATGATGGCCCTTGATACCGAACATCCGCTGAACTCGCTGGGCTTTGCCAAGCCGCCCTCGCAGACGCGGGTTGTGGTCGCCATGTCGGGCGGGGTGGACAGCTCGGTCGTGGCCGCGCAACTGGCCGAGGAAGGCTATGACGTAGTGGGCGTGACGCTGCAGCTTTACGATCACGGCGCGGCACTGGCCAAAAAGGGCGCCTGCTGCGCCGGACTGGACATTCAGGATGCGCGGCGCGTGGCCGAAACCATGGGGTTTGCGCATTACGTTCTGGATTACGAAAACGTTTTCAAGGATGCGGTGATCGACGAATTCGCCGACAGCTATCTGGCAGGCGCGACCCCTGTGCCCTGCATCCGCTGCAACGAGCGGGTCAAATTCAAGGATCTGTTGGGCACCGCCCGCGATCTGGAAGCCGACTGCATGGCGACAGGGCATTATATCCAGCGCAAGACGGGTGCGATGGGGGCGGAACTGCATGCCGCTGCCGATGCAGTACGCGATCAAAGCTATTTCCTGTTCTCGACCACGGCGGAACAGCTTGATTATCTGCGTTTTCCGCTGGGACATCTGACGTCCAAGGCTGAAACACGTGCACTGGCTGCGCGTTACGGCCTGCCCGTGGCCGATAAACCCGACAGTCAAGACATCTGCTTTGTGCCCAATGGCAACTATGCCGCCGTGATCGAAAAGTTGCGCCCCGGGGCCGTGGAACCGGGCGAGATCGTGGATGTGCAAGGCCGTGTGCTGGGCACCCATAAAGGCGTGATCCATTACACGATCGGCCAGCGGCGCGGCCTTGGCATCGGCGGGCTGGAAGATCCGCTTTACGTCGTGAAACTGGATGTGGATACCAAACGCGTGATTGTCGGCCCGAAAGAGATGCTGTCGACCCGCATCGTGCCACTGCGCGAGATCAACTGGCTGGGCGATGCGCCTTTCGCCTCGGCGGATGAATGGCACGTGACGGTCAAGGTCCGCTCGACCCGCCCGCCGCGCGAGGCGGTGATCCGGCCCTTGTCAGCCACAACCGCGACGGTCGAACTGCTGACACCGGAAGAAGGTGTCTCACCGGGACAGGCATGTGTGTTCTACGATCCTGCCAGCACCCGCGTGCTGGGCGGCGGCTGGATCTGGAGGGGCTGATCGCTAACGCCTGCTCTTCCGGCACTGTCAGAATGAGTATTTCTGGCAAGATGAAAGCGTATTTTCAGTGGCTTGAACGCAGCTTTTCAAGTATCGCATGAGCGGCGCGCAATCCTGGCTCCTGACCGCCTTTGCCCAAGCGCTCCATCGTGAGGCGCATCGCCTCGTGCTGGGCGCCGGGGGCCTGCATGACCTTTTCGAGAGCATCTGCTATGGTAGCGGGGGTGCAGTTGCGGCCCAGACATTCGGGCACGGCGCGGGTTTCGGAGACCAGATTGACCAGCGTGACCGTGTCGATTTTCAGCATGTGCCCGATCAGAAAACGGCTGAGCGGGTTCATGTCATAGGCAATCACCATCGGTGTGTCGGCCGCCGCCAGCTCCAGCGAGACCGTGCCGGACGCGGCAAGCGCCACATCTGCGGCGCGGAACGCCGCGCGCTTTTCGGCCTGATAAACGGGCGCGGGAATATTGCGCGGATCAAGGACCAGCGGTGCCCCCGGCCATGTCGCGCAAAGCTGCTGGACCATTGCCGTGACATTGCCGGTCGTCGGCACCACGATCCGCAGATCGGGCCGTGTCCGCATCACCTGCGCCAAGGCAGCACCGAAGCGCGGGGCAAGGCGAGCCACTTCGCCGCGCCGCGATCCCGGCAGCGCCAGCAAAAGCGGCGCATCCCCGATACCGTGACGGTCGCGAAAGCTTTGCACCTCGGCGGCACTGGCCTGCGGTTCGGCCACGACCGGATGGCCGACGAAATCACACCCCATCCCTGCGGCCTGCATATAGGCTGGCTCGAAAGGCAACAGCGCCAGCACATGGTCGATGAACCGTGCCATTTTGGCCGCCCGTCCAGGACGCCACGCCCATACGGACGGGGCCACGTAATGCACGGTGCGGATGCTGCTTTGCGCCTTGACCAGTTTGGCCACGCGCAGGCAGAAATCGGGGCTGTCGATCGTGATCAGCACATCGGGGCGGGCTTGTAGTACCGCTTGCGCGGTCTGTGCTATCCGGCGTTTCAGGTGGCGGTATTTGGGCAGCACCTCGGCAATGCCCATGATGCTCAACTCGTCCATCGCAAACAGGCTGTCCAGCCCCTCGGCTTGCATCAAGGGACCACCGACACCGGAAAAAACAGGGTTTGCCAGTTGCTTGAGCCCGCCCATCAAGGCCGCGCCCAGCTTGTCACCAGAGGATTCGCCCGCGATGATAAAGACCTTCATGCAGCGCGCACCCAAAGAAACATCCCCTTGTCGTCAAGGATGCGCAGCACGGCAGGCAGGTCGATCACGAAAACGCCCCCCGCCGCGATGACGATCCCGTCCAGCCCGGCATCAGCGGCATACATTGCTGTGCCGGGTCCAATGGTCGGCAGATCGACGCGGCGATCCTGTCCGGGCTTCGGGCCCTTGAACAGGATCGCGCCTGTCCGTTCAGGCAAGGCACGCCCGCCCAGCCAGTCCAGCGCGCCGGTGGCGGCGTCGCCGAGCGCATCCAAACCCCAGCCAAGCGGATCAGGCGCGGGATCATCTGCCTGGCCTGAGGCAAGGCGGATCAGCATCGCATCGGTGCCATCCGCACCCTCGCGCGCCAGCACATCACCGCGCCGGACCACGCAGGCCTGTCCCTGATCCCTGCGCCCCAACTCGGCCAGCGTTGCGGCCCCAAGACGTGCAGGGACTTCGTGCTGCGGACCGGGCTGGGCGCGCGTGGGTATTCCGGCCGCCATCAGGAGATCGGGGCAGATATCCTGTGCTGCGCGGATCGTGAAACCCGCCTCCTCGAACAAGGCGATGACCACGCGCAACGCGCCATCGTCACCCTGCCCTAGCGCCTGCATCATGCGCGGCACCATCGGCATGGTGGCCGCATCAATCATCGCGGGATCAAGTGCGGGCCGCCCGATTGCACCGGCCATGCATATGTCTGTCACGCCGCGCGCGGTAAGGTCGGCGATAAAGCTGCCCAGACGTTCCACGCGGAATGTGATATCGGGCGTCAGGCGATCGGGGGCAAAGCCGTCCAACGCGGCCACCAGCACAGGACCGGCCTGCGCTTCAACCACATGATCGGGCAAAAGCCCGCGCCCTGCGATCAGCGCCAGCATCAGCCCGGCGTCAGGAAAGAGCGGTCGGACCCCGCCGTGACAAAATCCACGATCTGGCGGACATAGTCGCTTTGGGTCTCATCTCCCAACCGGCGGGCACGGTCCTGAAACGCCCCTTCGCCCTGCGCCAGCATCTGGAAGGCAACGCGCAGCGCGGTGATATCTGCGCGCGGCACGCCACGCCGCTTGAGGCCGACAAGATTCAGCCCGTCCAATACTCCGCGCGGGGCCTGCACAAGGCCATAAGGGATCACGTCATTGGTCACCATCGTGACAGCGCCGATGATGGCACCCTGCCCGATCCGCACCCATTGATGAACCCCTGACAAACCGCCGATGATCACGTCATCGGCAATGATGCAATGTCCGGCCAAGGCGGCGTTGTTCACCACGATCACGCGGTTGCCGATCTGGACGTCATGGGCCACGTGACAGCCTGCCATAAACAGCCCGTCATCACCCACGCGGGTGACCCCGCCACCACCTTCGGTGCCGGTGTTCATCGTCACATGCTCGCGGATACGGTTGCGCGCACCGATCACCAGCCGCGTCTCCTCGCCCTTGAATTTCAGATCCTGCGGGATGCCACCGATGACAGCGAAAGGATGGATCTCGGTCCCCGTCCCCACCTCGGTACGGCCTGTCAGCACGACATGACTGTGCAGTTGCACACCATCGGCAAGGCTGACATGCGGACCGACAAGGCAGAACGGGCCAATCACGACATCCGCGCCGATCTGGGCGCCATCCTCGATGATCGCTGAGGGATGTATCCGGCTGGACATGGCTTACTCCTTGGGAAGATCCATCATCGCGGTGAATTCGCATTCCGCCGCCATCTCGCCATCCACTTGCGCCACGCCTTTGAAGCGCCAGACCTTGCCACCGGGTTTGCCGCGCAGCGTTGTAATCGTCATACGCAACACATCACCCGGTACGACCTTGCGACGGAACTTTGCCCCGTCGATGGCCATAAAATAGACCAGCAGATCGCGATCTGCCATGTCCATTGCGACACCGACCATCACGGCCGAGGTCTGGGCCATCGCTTCGATGATGGTGACACCGGGCATGATCGGATTGCCGGGAAAATGGCCCTGAAAATGCGGCTCGTTCATCGTGACATTCTTGATCCCCACAGCCGAGGCGGTGCCGTCGATATCGACAACCCTGTCCACCAGAAGGAAAGGATAGCGATGCGGTAATATCCGCTGGATCATCTGGATATCGGCGCTTTTCAAAGGCTCTGCCATCTGGCCCCCCGTTCAGGTTCTGCGTGTCATGATCTGGTCAGACCGGGCGTCACAGGACCGTATCGGCCCGAAGCCTTGCCCGGCCGGTTTGGTCCTAGTCAGTAGCAAGTCACTCTGGCCGGAGCAAGTATGTCAACCAACTGGCAGTCACACAAAACCGGATTCAGCCATGAGGGTGTATGCGGAAAAACGGTTCGGCGCGGCGTGGCCTAATCATTGTTGGCGTCATTGTTTTCGGGGACATTGTCTGTCGGTGGGCTCTGCTCCGGTGGCGTGTCGGAAGGACCAGACGGCATGTCGCCCCCAAGCCCGTTGCCGATGATGGCATCGATCCGGCGCCGCGCCTCTTCGGTGACGTCGATGACGCTCAGGCTCATCACCACACTGCGCGGATCAATGATGGCTACAGCCCCGGTATCCAGCATCAACTGTTCCAGTACTGGACGCGCCGTTTCCAGAAACGCGAGCTGCGCCTGCTCGTTGCGTTGCGCCAGATCACGCGCCTTGGCGACCTGCTCGGTCCGGATACGCTGCACTTTGGTATCAAACGCATCGGCCAAGGCACGGAACGCCTCAGGGCTCATGGCGGGGCGTCGCACGGTCAGGTCTTTTTCTTCGGCCTCGAGTGCGGCTTCGATGCTGCGGTTCTCGGCCTCAAGCACAAGACTGTCTGCCTGCAATTCATCCGCGATGCGCTGCCCGAAACTGGACCGCGCAAAAAGCCTCTCCTGATCCAGCGACAGGATCGGGCTGCGCAACGTCTGGGCTTCCTGCGCTGGCAGTGGTGCCGCACAAAGGATAACCAGCCCGAGACAGGCAAGCCAGCCCTGTGCGGACAGGAGGCGGAACATCATCAGAACCGGGTCGAAACCGACAGGTTGAATGTCTGCTCGTCGTCAAAATCCTCTTTCTGCAAGGCTTTCGAGAAGTTGAAGCGTAGCGGACCGATCACGGAATCCCACAGGATCGAAACACCGACAACATGACGCAGCGAGAAGTCGTCATAAATTGTATTGGCGTTGGTGAGGTCCAGATCCCAGACGGAACCCACGTCATAGAACAGACCACCGCGAATGCCATATTCTTCGGGCAGGCCAAGCGGGAATTCGGCTTCGACCTTGGCAACCGCATAGACATTTCCGCCCAAAGCATCATTCACCGAGCCATCCGGCGTGCGTTCACGCGGCCCGATACCATCGGGTGCGAAACCGCGCATGATCGAGCCACCAATCAGGTAACGGTCTGTCACGCGGCTGGTGCCATCCCTGAAATTCAGCATCCCGCCTTCCAGAGTGGCTCGCAACGTCACCTCTTCGTTCAGGATCGTGGTCTGGGCCTGTGCCCGTGCGGTGGTCTTGATATAGGTCGAGTCTCCCCCCACCCCTGCGAATTCCTGTCCGAACTGCAACAGATATCCCGTATCGGGGCTCAGGCCGGTGCGGCGGTTGTCAAAGCTATAGGTATAACCGACAGCGCTGCTCCAAAGCTGGCCTTGCGCTTCTTCCGCGTCCAGCAATATGCCGCCACCGTCGTAATTGCTGATCTCGACGCTTTCGACCTTGTAATAGGCGCGCAAACGTCCTGCTTCGCTGACCGGAAAGGTCAGGCCGGGGCTGAAGCGGGCGATCGCAGTATCATAGGCCGAAAAGGAATTGTTGGTCTCGCGATAGCCGAGTTCCATATCAAGGGCCAGATCGCGGCCAAGAAGCGCGGGCTCGGTAAAGCGGATCTCGTAGGTCCGGTTCTCCTCGGCACCCGAGAAGGTCAGACCCAGACGCTGGCCACGTCCCAGAAAGTTGCTTTCGCTGAAACTGGCAACAAGCGAGAAGCCGCCATTCGTGCCATAGGCACCACCAAAGGACAGGCTGCCTGTGGGTTGCTCTTCGACGTCCACGTCGACGATCACCTGACTGGGCGAAGATCCTTCGCGGGCGCTAACCTCGGCATTGCTGAAAAAGCCAAGGGCGCGGATACGCTCGGCGCTTTCGCGGATTTCGCGCGGGTTGAACGGATCACCCTCGACAACACGGAACTGGCGGCGCACCACACGGTCCAGCGTTGTCGCATTGCCTTCGACATCAATGCGTTCGATGAAAATCCGCGGGCCGCGTACCAGCGCGAATTCCACATCCAGTGTCAGATCGCGGTCGTTGCGCACGATGCGCGGCTCCACGCGAACAAAATTCAGCCCCTTCTGGATCGCCAGACGCTCGAGACGCGCGATATTGTTCTCGACGACCATCGGGGAATAGACGCCCCCGTCGCGGATGTTCAGCGCGGCGCGGAATTCATCAGGGTTGACGTCGGACAGATCGGACGAGGTTGTGACCGCGCCGAAGCGGAACTGCTGACCTTCCTGCACGTTGAAGGTGATGAAAAAGCCATTCCGCTCTCGCGCAAGCTGACTATTCACAGCGGTGGTGCGGAAATCCACATACCCGCGCGAGAAGTAGAAATCCTGAAGCACCTGTTTGTCGAATTCGATGCGGTCGGCAACAAATGTATCGCGCTGGATCACAGCCCGCAAAAGACCGGCTTGTTTTGTTCCCAGAACACGACGCAGGCGATTGTCGGAAAAGACGCGGTTGCCGACAAAGCCGATCCGTTCGATCTCGACAAGCCCGCCTTCGAAAATCTCGAACACCAGATCGACACGGTTGTCGCTGCGCCGGATGATGCGCGGGTTGACCGAGGCGGCCAGACGGCCAGCCTGTGCATAGGCATCGGCGATGGCGGCCGCATCGCGTTCGGCTGTGGCGGGATTGAACACGCGTCGCGATTGCGACTGCACCACTGCTTCAAGTGCTTCGGTCTTGAGGCGGCGGTTGCCCTCGAAATTGATACGGTTGATCGTCGGAAACTCGGTCACGCTGATCACAAGTGTTCCGCCGCGCGGTTCGAGCGTGACCTCTTCAAACAGGCCGCTGCCCAGAATGCGCTGATAGGCATCGTTCAATTGCGCCGCCGAGACAGTTTGCCCGCGCGCGATTCCCGCGTAGCTGAGGATTGTCGCGGTTTCGATCCGCTGATTGCCGTCGATTTGCACGGTGCTGAAGCTGTAGGACTGGGCCTGTGCGGTCGTGGCGGGCAACATCACGCCAAACGACAACCCCGCCAGAACCACAGGACCCAACCAGCCGGTCAGGCTGCCCTTGCTGGATTTCTGCCTGTTACGGACGCGGTGCCGCGCTCCCATGTGATTGGTCATCGGTCAACCCAGTCATGCGTTATTGATGCTCAAGTCACTATCGGCATTGGAAGCCATTGTCAAAAGCCCAGACGCCGAAATAACAACAGCCCGCAAAAGGGTGTTGCGGGCCGGCAAGATATTAAGGAGTGATCCGGGTTTTGATAAAGGGTGCTATTTGACCAGATCAAAAAGCAGCGGAAGCCAAGCACCCGCACTCAGGGCCAGAAAAATAGTCGCCGGATAAAGAATCCTGTCCCAATTCAGGGAAAACACAAGCCCGAGTCCGCGTGCGCTGCTCTGAATCGTGTCCATAGACGTTGCCCAAACATAAAAGGTTCAGCCTATATCTATCGGCGGAATATGGCCAATTTTTGACACCATACCCTATCAGACGATTTTATGAGACCGGACCGGACCGAAACGCGGCCCGGCCGGTTTGCTGGCTGACGTTACGGGCAGAACAGGTCGTTGCTGACCGCGAACACCATCAGAGACAGGATCAGCGTCAGACCAACAGTCATCAGAACCCGCAGCACCTTGTCACTGGGCGGTTTTCCGGCAACAGCCTCATAGGCGTAGAAAACCAGATGCCCCCCATCCAGCACGGGAATCGGGAACAGGTTCAACAGCCCCACAGCCGTGGACAGAACGGCGATGAAATAGATGAAATTCACGGTACCCTGGCTGGCCATCGCGCCCGAGACCTCGGCAATCCCGATCGGGCCGGACATGTTGCAGGTGCTGATCGCCCCCGTGATCATGTGATAGAGTCCCGAGATCGAACCGCGCATGATCTCCCACATGCTGTTGATGCCTGCCAACAACGCTGTCCCGAAGCCCGGGCTTTCGGTCAAGGGATCAAAGAACCACCCGCCGATAATCCCGATACGCCAGTTCGTCTCGAATCCGCCTGCCGCCTGCGGTTCATCCACGAGGCGCGGTGTCAGTGTAACCTGCAATTGCTGACCATCGCGCAATACATCCAGAGCCAAGGGCGCCCCTTCTGCGGCGCCCACCTTCTCGCGCAGTTGGCGGAAGGCGTAAATCGGGTCGCCATCCACCGCTATGATCACATCATCCTTGCGCAACCCGCTGGAAAAAGCTGCCGATTGTGGCGAAGTCTGCGTGACGACAGGCGGCATGGGATGCGGCCCCTGAACAGTCACCTCGCGCCCGTTGCGCAAAACGACATAGTCCATCAGCGGCACGGCTGGCAGGGCCTCGGTGATTTCGCCGAATCCCGCCTCGCTCATCTGCGGCAGGCGCTGCCCTTCGATTTCAAGGATCACATCACCGGGCATCACATCATGGGCGGTTGCCACAGGGCGCAATTCTCCGACAGTCAGCGGGTCGACCGCCACGCCGCGTGTCAGACCGATCGCCGTGAACACCACAATCGCCAGCACAAAATTGAACACAGGCCCCGCCGCAACGGTGGCTGTGCGGGCCCACAAGGGGGCGCCGTGCATCGTGCTGCGTTTTTGCGCCTCGGTCATCTCGACCATCACCGCGCCATCCTTGCCCGCCGAGGCTGCATCGGCATCGCCACGAAACTTGACGAAACC
>Ga0075109_1000695_pt1 | contig 22449 bp, 20 predicted proteins | sample AntAceMetag02UKD_FD_69798 | JGI IMG/M metagenome (GOLD analysis project Ga0075109, IMG submission 69798) | Saline lake microbial communities from Ace Lake, Antarctica - Antarctic Ace Lake Metagenome 02UKD | ecosystem: Environmental > Aquatic > Non-marine Saline and Alkaline > Saline | place...
TTGAAGTGGTCAGCTACGGCGAAGAGCAGCCAGCTCAGCGCGGCACTGGCGAAAGCGCCTATCAACAGAACCGAAGAGTTGAATTGGTCGCTCCTTAAAAAACTCTGGCTTAGAAAACAAGCCCAAGAAAGTGCGATTAAAATAGAAAAGCCAGAGAAATCTGGCTTTTTTTTGTACGTTAGATTACCAGCACCCTACTCGACACAATCTACGATAGGCTTTTTTTTAAGATAGAGCGCTTTTTAGCCTCAGCCCCATGTCTTTCAGGCACTCCATTCCAGCCGCGATTCCGCCAGCGAACGAGATAAAGCCGTGAATCATATCCGTATAACATTCGTGTTCAACATCAACACCCTGCTCAGCCATTTTATCAAAGAATGCCTTGCCTTCGTCTCTCAGAGGATCGAAACCTGCGGTCATTAGATAGGTCGGCGGCAAACCCGCTAGGTCATGTTCTAAGAATTTCAGAGCTGGGTCATTAGCCTGTCCTCTATTTTCAAGGTAGTGCTCGCGAAACCAATTCATATTAGGCTTAGTCAAAAAATACCCATCCGCAAACTCATCGATAGAAGGAAAGCTCATAGCCAAATCAACCGAGGGGTAGATAAGCAATTGAAAGGCAGGCATAGGATAACTCTGACGTTTGCAGGCTAGCACCACAGCAATGGTTAAATTTCCACCAGCACTGTCTCCGCCCATAGCGATTTTATCAAGAGCAATACCAAACTCATCGGCTCGCTCTCTAATCCATTGGTAAGCCTGATATCCCTGCTCATGAATTTGCTTAACATTGCGCTCAGGGGCTAGCGTGTAATCAACCGAAAAGACCACGCAGCCGCTGTGAAAACAAAGCTGCTGAGCCACAGTGTCATATTGCTCAACATTGCTTAAGACATAACCACCGCCATGATAAAAAACCAGCGCGCTGTGCAGTCCAACCTTTTCTATCTTGGGCCGGTATACTCGTATACCGATAGTCTCAGATTCCAATTCTGCTCTGTGATCACTTATGCTGGCAAGCTCAGCGGGAGGTGGAGCAAAAGGATTGCCGGTGGATTCTCGAACGGCACGAGCCTCTTCAGGTGTACTTTCACTGAGCTGTTTTAATCTAGCAGACCCACGCGCAACCTTAGCGGCAATCGCGTCCAACTCTGTGGCTCGCTCAGCAATCTTACTTTTTAAAATCGGCATAGTGGTATATCGTCTCTTTTAGAAAAACATCTTTAGAAAAACATCTTTAGAAAAACATCTTTAGAAAAACATAGTTTTCGGCCTGGCCGGTTCAAAGCCTACTAGCCACACCAGTACAGTAAATAAGAAAAACCCGGGAATCACATAAATCAGAACATCATCCAAGTGCTGCGCCGACAAGCCAAACGCAGCCACAACAGTATAAATCATCATGCCGATGATATGAGCAACAATATAGTAGGTAATAAAAGGCGATGTATTGTGATTGGTAGGCCATGGCTTACAAACAAACAACCAGCGCAGAGCGACTGTAATAGCAAACAAATCTGTAGGCCAGAAAAGCAATAAATTCAGATTGTGGTGTAAATCTAAATGATCGGATACAAACCAGCTTGCCAACATCAAAAGTCCATAAACACCACTGAACAATGCTGTGAGTAGACCGAGCAAACCGAACAAGCGAAAGCTAGAAGTCTCTACCTTTAAACCCAAGCGTGAGTGAGTCGCAAAGTATGACATTGGAATTTTCTTCAACATTAAAAACAAAAACAATACCGGCCCTGTAAGAATTATAGAAGCCGCGCGGTAGCCGCCTGTTTGAACCGTTGGCGGCGGAAACTCCATGACAGCCTGCGCAGCGGAAAGAAATTCAAGCTTCTCTGAGTTCTCAGCAACATTAGAGGGCAACTGACGAAGTCGCTCACGCAGATTAAGAGGCAAGAACATATTCTCCCACTCGGTCATCGGCCTATCGATATTGCTGTTCATTAAAATATCCAGTGAGAAGTCAATCAATGCGACCGACGCATAGTGCGATCTAATCTGGTCTCTGAATGTTGAGCTGGTAGTGCCACCAAAACTTTCTGCAATTGCGCCATCCACGGCCTCGTTCAAGTAGTCTCTTATCTTGGTAGTGCAGTTGTCGAAAAAGTACTGGTAAGGGTAGACAATGTTCTCTGGCTCCAGATTCCACATCAGGCGCCGGTAAAGAATTTCTTTTTGCGCACTAGTCAGATTGATTTTATCTTGCCAGACCGCTCGCTCTTGCCTTCTGTACTGGGCAAACTCAAACGCTGGCGTATTCGTGACTAGCGAATAGTCCATTATCCCCTTAAAAAAGTTATAAGAGAATCCAGCTACCCCTCCTTGAAGGTTAAAATAGCCCCAGTTAAATACTGTGTCCTCATTGCTATGTTCGTCATACATACGCAAGGCCGTATGGCCAAAGTTATCGTAAACCGAATCACCAACATCCACGGTAATCAGGTAAAAGTTAACTCGGCTCATGTCAGCGGGAAGCCGGTACTGCTCAGGATTTTCAATAATAGGCAGCAATTGGGCTAGTGCAGGTTTAGGGATTGCCCACGAGCAAAGCACGGTGATCAGCATCCAGAGAATGTGACATCTATTGGTTGGTACTAGGTAATGAGTCGTCATGCTGCCTGACCGTTTTTTGTGTTTTTATAAATCTAATCCTACCAAAGATTTAGTTTAGATAGAACGCCCTGAGTTAAGTGACTCTATAAAAAAAGGTCATGAAACACAGCAATGCGCAGATTCAAAGAATTTCAATTTTTCTCGAAGGCAAATTAGTAAAATAAAATGCAACGAGCCTCGTTCTGCGCGATGAAAAAAATGGACTCCGTCTTATTTTTTCGGCTTTGTCTAATCCTAGCAGGAGTAGTCTATTGCAAACCCTCCTCGCCGTTTGGCATTTCCAAATAAGTGGTTACCAAATAAATTTAGCAGACATCTAAAGATGCCCAAAAAAACACGCTTACTTAAACCATCGACTATGAGCCAAATTCATCACTGCCAATTACAAGCAGCGCCACTTAACATACCAACGCACTGGATGGCGTTTTAGCAAAAATTCTAGATCACAAAACTGGACGCCAAAGACTCCTATTTCACAATGAAATCGTAGTATAAAAATAGCCGCTTCTGCATATGAGCTTAGGCACTGGACCTCAGGTTTGAGGCGCCGATAAGAACGGCTTTGAGATATGAATCAAAGCTGAAGTATTGGCCCAATAATTTGGGCTAGAAATCCTACAATCTGTAGCTTTCGAGCCCTTTAATAGTCTTGGAGCGCGATCGATAACAACGTTCATAGCTTACAAGTACAGGCGAGCTGCACATGATCTCAGGGAGAGAAACACAGAGCATAATACACAACTGGCAGCTTTCTCGAATACCAGTCAAACATCTGACGAACCGGATAAATGGGAAACAAAGAGGAGCTTTACTTAGACGAATAGGTTATACGTAACTTCCAAAATTAACAGAAATATATTCTGAGTATTATTACCCTCAAGTTCAGCGTGTCCATACGCGCGGCCCTAGTGAGTTAGTCTCTTCCTGCTCATAAGCGCCTTGTTCAATTGTTCTCGAAAATCCATTTCTGTATCAGCAATACCAACGAGTACCATGAGGCCATTGTTTATCCGAACGGCAATTTTGAGCATCACATGCAGAACCAACCCCTGCTATCAAATTTACTGACCTCAATTGTGGTATGACGGACATGAGCGCCATCTTCCGCCGCCAGCTGAACATGACTTAGCAGATTAGCTTTGCGATCATCGAATAAACAATGCATTGGAACCAAATCTGTCCGGTGTGGGCTTGAACTGTACAATGCTGTCCTGTGTGCTATTTGTGTCAATCTAATCTATCGAGCAATTGACGCCTATAAGACTAAATTTGGAAAATTTAGTTTCCTGATATTTGTCTTATAAACTATCGTCGTAATAGCGATCCAACTAAGCGGGCTATTAATAAGAGGCGTTCAACTTGGCGATGCCGCGGCAACTAGCACTCCCAGATCGCTGTATAATTTTTTCTTAGGCTTCATATCACCAACGCTTTCAATAGTGCTCGCGTTTCTTACCTTCGGTTCCCTTGCCAGCGCCACAGATGCAAAATCCTATTGCCCGGCTTGTCACCTATGATTTTAGTAGAACTGGACGCGGCTATATCCAGAGCCTTTGGAATTTATGCATCTGCTGCAAACGCTCTACCGATATCGACAGTTAGTAAGGAGCTAGAAAGGCTTGAGCAACACAGAAATTTAAAAACCTGCAGAGGTTGCTCAAAACCTATAACCTGAAAAGCTGCAGATAGATTGCTCTAAATTACTATTGCTCTTTATCACCTCAAGAAAGTACCTCAAGCAAGCACCTCAAGAAAGTATAACCAAACAAACACAAGATCAGATTCGCCCTTAATGTTACCTCTACAGGCCTCCCGGTGCTGAGCAGCTTAAAATTAGATTTAAGCGGCGATCATTTTAGCTTAGTCAACCTATCGCGTTAACTGAAATGCTCTGCCAGCCTCCAGCAACTCACTAATATGACGACCATCGCAGTCAGCGAGATTGGATGCGTTTATTATTCCATCCGCCTCCACAATCAATACCACCGGGTCTGAGGTCAGCGTCTTATAAAGCGTACTCCCATCTCTGGTGTGTGCGCTGACATAAAAAACAAGCTCCTCCCAGGGTAAGAAACCGGTTGGGTCTTTAACCGAGCAGACAACCGCATCGGGAAGATCCTTGATAATCTCAGCAGTAAGGAAACCAGAGGGCACAGCGAGAAGCATTAACATTAACAAGTGAAAACGACTGAACATACTTGAATCCTGAAATGGTATTCGAAAAAAAATTTTTTGTGCCTTTTAAGATAGTCTAGGAGTTTATGCTGTTCAAGCAGTATTAACTGCACGTTTAGTCAACTATTTAGTCAGTCCCAGCGTCTAAGCCGGAGACTAACAATAAATAGCTTCTCGCCACAGGCTTGAACCGGTTTGCACTAACCGCAGCAGGGAGGTTTATTCCATGACATTTGGGGCAAAACTATGAAGTATCCAATTCTTTCAAGCACCACCCTTGCGCTTTGCTTTGTGTCATTAAGTCATATCTCTCTTGGGGCCGATATTCAAGCAACAGCGGCTATTACAAAAGTCACTGTCTCTCAGGGCAGCGCCGACATCACGCGTACTGGGCTTGTCGCCGTGCCAGCGGGAGAACACAACCTTATCATTAGCGGCCTGCCGGGGCAGCTGGACCTTACTCGGTTTGTAATATCCCTAGCAGATGATGATGTACGCTTAGGCAATCTCCGTGTAAGGAGAGAAGACCAACAAAACCTAACTGGGGAATCACAACAGCAATTACAAGATCAGCTGGACGAACTTAGCTACCAACGAGGCCGAATTGACGACACCGTTCAATCAGCAAATATGCAGATTAAACTTCTTGATTCGCTTTCCAGCGGCAGCCTAGGAACACCTGAATCTACCTTCTCCTCGAACAGCATTACTGAAATGCTCGGCGTTGTTTCTTCCTCATCGAATACCGCACGACAGACCATTCGCGATGCGCAAAGGCGCGGTAGTCGCTTGGACATTGAAATCGAGCAATTACGTCGCCGCTTGGCTGGGTTTGCGTCTCGAAATCGATTCTCACAAGTTGCTGTTGCCGCAGTGGCGTCACCCACCGCCAGAGATCTCGCATTTACTATTACCTATCCCGCCAACGGCGCTCGCTGGACATGGTTGTATGAGGCACGACTTGATACCGATTCCAGCTTTCTCGAGCTAGGAAGGAAGGTTTCCGTTAATCAAACCACCGGAGAGAACTGGCAAAACGTCGCACTGACTATTACCACAGCTCGCTCCTCATCTAGGATTTCTCCACCAGAAATCGACAGCTTGTTAGTGAGCTTGGATCCTCCGCGGCAGCGGCCGCAAGAAAGCAGGCGTCTGCCGAGCGAGGCGATGATGAGCAACGAAGCAGGTGTAAATGAAGATGTTTTGGTCGCCGCATATCTCAAATCCTCTGTTGATATAGATTCCTCCGACTACCTCGTTGATTATCAAATACCCGGCAACGTCACGATTAACAGCGGTGGCGAGCAGCAAGTTTTCCCTATCGACGAGAGAGGAATCGACACCGAACTGGTAGTGCGGGTCATGCCGGAACAAGATAGAGCCGCGTACCTGGAAGCGCGCTTCATACTTGACGATGACGTGCCGGTCCAGCCAGGCACTATGCAGTTTTATCGAGACGGCAGTTTCATTGGCAGCCAAAGAATTGCTGGCTTTCTGCCCCAGGAAGAAGTGAGCTTGGCCTTTGGTCAAGATGAAAGAATTCGTGTTGAGGTTTTACCGGATGAAGAAGGCTCTGATGGTGGTGGAACATTCAGACGAGTTGCAGTGGATAATCGCCGACAACGTTTTATGATCACAAGCTTTCATGACGCACCAAAACTAATAGAGGTAGTCGCTCGAATTCCCGTTTCTCAAAATGACGACATCGAGGTTGAAATCGACGCTGACGCAACACCGGCTGACCAAGTTGATCTTGATGATAAGACCGGACTTATTCTATGGCGCAGGCAGTCTACGGCAGCTGGGCCGATCGAGATTAAACATTACTATTCGATTCGCTATCCCCGCGATAGACAGTTGTTTTATAGAAACTAAATTAGAAACTAGATTACCCAGCGCAATACTTTTATCACCTCTTTCACGAACTCATTCACGAACAACCTCACCGGCGCTCCATTTTAAGGCGCGAGGCCGAGTTATTTTAGCGCACGGTTCAGGGCCAATCGTTGGCAATGCCCGTGCAAGTCTTTAGGTATCCACTATTTGATCCGTCAAATCTATTTTGACGACTTGTTTCCCTACTCGCTCTCAATAAAATTGATTGGCATGAATCATGCTCTTAGAAGAGAGCCCATAAGGGCTTACAAGTGTAGTGATTCTGATTATTTCAGTTAGGATTTCAAATTCATATTGCATGGTCTGCAACATCTCAACTGCAGGTTAGGAGTTTTCAGTGGCCGTTAGCGTCTTCGACTTATTCAAAATTGGCATAGGGCCCTCCTCATCTCATACTGTAGGCCCTATGCGAGCAGCATTAATGTTCGTAACTGATCTTGAAACAGATGGTTGGATGGACAGATGCGCTAACTTAAAAGTAGAGCTTTATGGCTCACTAGCAGCAACTGGCGCCGGCCACGGTTCGCCGAAAGCGATCTTAATGGGCCTGGAGGGTGAAGCTCCGGCAACGGTCGATGTGGATAGTATTTTAGAGAGAGTCAACCAAGCACGTGCATCCAGCACGCTTAAACTTTTAGGCAAAAAAACCATTACTTTTAACTTTCGCGACGACTTAGTCATGCACCGGCAGGAGTCATTACCGTTTCACCCTAACGGTATGCGCTTTACTGCCTTTGCTGTCGATGGCCAAACCCTTCTGTCCACTACCTATTTCTCTGTAGGAGGCGGGTTTGTAATTAACGAAACCGCAAGTGGCGAAGATATATTAGTTGAGAATGATGACGAGGTGCCCTACCCATTCAAATCAGCTGATGAGTTATTACAACTTTGCGATGAGACCGGCTTGCCCATAAGTGCACTAATGCTTGAAAACGAAACAGCTTGGCTTGATAAAGCAGAAGTTCAAACGCAGCTCGACGCTATATGGCAAGTCATGCATGACAGTATCGAGAAAGGCTGTCAGTCTGAAGGCGTTATGCCGGGCGGTCTTAAAGTAAAGAAAAGGGCCGCCCAATTGCACCGTAAACTGTCCAGCCAGATTCACACATCCAGCACTGATCCCTTAAGCGTTCTGGATTGGGTGACCGTTTATGCATTGGCTGTAAATGAAGAAAACGCCATGGGTGGTCGAATCGTTACCGCTCCCACCAACGGCGCAGCTGGCATCATCCCAGCAGTACTGCGCTATTATTTGGATTTTTGCCCTGGCGCCAAACAGTCAGACGTTGCACGCTTCCTCCTAACAGCTGGCGCCATAGGAATGCTCTACAAGCTTAATGCGTCGATCAGCGGCGCCGAGGTTGGATGCCAAGGTGAAGTCGGCTCTGCTTGCTCAATGGCTGCTGGTGCGCTGACTGAGGTATTGGGTGGCTCACCGCGCCAAGTAGAGAATGCCGCTGAGATTGCCATGGAGCACAACCTAGGCCTCACCTGCGACCCTATCGGTGGACTCGTACAAGTACCCTGTATAGAGAGAAATGCTATGGCAGCCATCAAGGCGATCAGTGCTGCACGCATGGCGCTACGCGGTGACGGCAATCATTTTGTCTCACTAGATCAAGTCATTAAAACGATGCGTGACACAGGTAAAGACATGCAGGATAAGTACAAGGAAACCTCAAGAGGCGGTCTCGCGATTAATGTGCTTGCCGTTCCTGTATCTGTGGTCGATTGTTAGTCAGACTCTAACGCTAGGCTATATCGACGGACTCTATCACTCGCTTTTTTAAACCGTTATTGCTCAGCGGTTTTGGTCCAACCCCGTTTCAAACCCTTGTTTCCAAAACTAGTGTAGCGCTTGCGCTCAAGAAAAGCTGAGCGCACACTTCGAGCAATTTTTAAAAAAATGAATTTTATGGTTGGCTGCCAAACACCAATAAAACTAAAAGGCTACCTAGCATGAGCACACCTAATACCTTACAGGATAATAGCGTCTATTTTTTCGCCGCTTCTATTCCTTTTGCCATAGTAGCGTTTGGCTACAATTTCTTTATTTGAGATCTCTCGTCCTTCGTTACCGTGCACCATTTACACGGCATCGCCATGTTCGCCTGGCTTTTCATGTTAGTAACCCAAGCTGCTTTAATTCGGACTAAGCAGCGAAGCCTGCACCGCGTGCTTGGAAAAGCTTCCTATGCCTTAGTACCATTCATTGCTCTAACAACAGTTTTGCTTGCCCATTATTCACTCGGCACTCGATTAGGCACACCCCTTGGCGGCTTAGTTCTCGCATTGCAATTATTTTTGCTGCTTCAGTTTCTTATCCTTTACGGCTGCGCCATAAAAAATCACAAAGTCCCTGAAGTACATGGACGCTGGATGATTGGCACCGCCATGCCAATGATCGACCCCATATTCAATCGTCTTATCATGTATACACTGGTACCAATATTTCCAGCATTTCAACTCGCGGGCGTGTTTATCACTTTCGCCGCCACCGATCTGTTGATATCTGCACTGGCATACTGGGATTGGAACACAAATAAACGCAAGGATGTCTTTTTACCGATGCTTTATATCTGCCTAGCCACTCAATTACCAATACTGGCGTTGTTCTTCATAGCACCTTGGCAAACTTTATGGGGAGAATTTGCCAATTGGTTTTATTCGCTGCCGCTTTCATAATTAGGGTAGTCATCTAGAAAGAGTTAGTGCTTTACAGCATGAATAGTTCTCTTTTAGCTGACACCTCAGCTCACTTATTATCTCTGTGGCCAGAGTTAAAGGGTTATCAAAGCAAGACGATACTAGTGGGCAAGGCTGATCGAGAAGCTCGCTAAAAAAGCTAAGTTAAAATCTTGATAAACAGGTTAGATAAGCTAAATTTTTAGCCTAACACTCTCGATAAGAAATTCTTTAATCCTAAAATAGAGGCCAGCCGTGCAATCTGATCTCGGTGCGAGAACTAAATCTAGCGCATAAAAAATCCCCGCTCACTATCCGCCATAGATGAGCGGGGATCTACGATAAACACGTCAATAAAGTGCAGCCGGTTTACGTGGGTTTTGCTAGGCAAGGCTGCAGCGACGCGTTATCGCTAGCAGAATCAGATTAATGCACGTGCGCTGAATAGGATCTGAACACCTGATCCGAACGCTCTAATAAGAAAATAATAGACATTGAAGAAATCTTAATCAAAAAAAAGCCGGCTAATGCCGGCTTTTTTATCAAAGTTTTTGAACGACTAGTTATCGGTCGAATCGGACGCCTCAATTTCAAGTGGAGCATAGTAATCACCACCAGCTTTTTGGACCTCCTGAACCCGCTGCTGCCAAGCAGGGCCTGCAGAACCGCCTTCTTCATACATCAGATCCTGACGTAAATAATTCCAGCTTGTTGGGTCAAGCTCTTGCGCCATCGTCCAGTACTGTTCAGCTTTAGCCTCATTGTCATTACTGAAATAATAAGTACCTAAGCGAAAAGTAGGAGCCGCCATTTCAGCTTCAGGGGTGCGCTGTACAATACTGTTTTTTATCTTTTCAGAATCCCATACGTGCTGACTGTCATCGCCTTTGGCAACCCAGTCTCTCACGATAGGTACATACTCATCAGTACCGAAAGCACCGTTCATATGGGATTTAGCATAGGTACCTTCATTGATACGCTTAACATTACCTTCTTCATCAATCCAAACGCCAGATGGCACGTTTACTAAGTTGTAAAGCGCACTGATGTGGTGATTGACGTCAATTAACGCGGTGTAGCTTACATTAGCGACGTCGAATATCGGACCCGCGGCTTCTTCACCACCGGTATCTTGGGCAACAGAGATAATTTCAAAATTTTGGTCTTTTAGTTCGTCGTAGATTACTTGCCACACGGGCACGTCAAGTCTACAGCCTCACCAAGAAGCCCAAGTTAACAACAGCACCTTCTTGCCGCGAAAATCTGACAAGCGAACGGTATTTCCGTCTCGGTCTTCAAGCGCAAAATCAGGAGCTTGGGCGCCGCGAAGGAAAGACTGACGCTCTAATGGCATCGCTCCAAAACTCCAAACACCATCAGAAAAATCTGTAGCGTAGGCTTGCTGAAGCTTATCTGCCAAACCAGTTAAATTAAACCAACCCTGGTCTTGACGAGTCACAAACATGTCACTGTCCCGGTCTTGCAAGACAGGGATACACAAAGCATCAAGGCATGCGCCTTCTGGTTTTAATACAAAATCATTAACTCGGGTCAAATCTTCCGGGGTAATCCAAAGCTCAGTAGCATCTGGCAGGGTCTGGTCTATTTCTACAACTCGTTCGTTGTATAGCACGGTCGCACTCTGTGCATTTACCAAACCACTGACAAACAAACTTCCCGCTAGCAGGAATAGCTTGCCGTTCGTTTTCATAAATAACTCCTAGGGTGTAACTACATTCAAAAATGAATTTTTTTACTGATAGCTTAACTGATAAAAAGGACAGCTATTACTGCTTCCCCTCAGCTTCACGTTGTTCAGAAATACGCTCTCCGCGCAAAGTATTTAACAAGCCGTAGTTGCCTTCATGACAAGCATATTCATACATCAGCCCGTCAACTTTAGACATTGGTACCATAGCCACAATCTTATCTTTAAAAGTGCTCGGATCTTCGACAGTAAATTCGTATTCAACAGTAAATTCATCAGTTCTTGTGAATCGCTCGGAAAGAAGCTTGTCTTCAGCAGACCCATAAACACCGAAGCTCTGAGTCAAATTATTGAAATTTCTAGTTTCTACAACTAAGGTTTCCCCATCCCAATAACCTCTTGAATCTCCTGTCCATAAACGCACATCGCCAGAGAGGGCTGGCTTAGCAGTTAACGGCACAATACGCGCGTCGTGAATCATTTCAGTCATGATTACCACGGTGTCTTTAGCCTGAACAATTTGCACGTTGTTGTTATACAGATTGGGTGTGAACGGAGGACCTGAGTTGAATCCCACAATGCAACGCTCAGAAATACCGCGATCTTCCGGGCCGTCTTTAGCAATGCCGCCAACTACCATTCTTGTAGGTCTAGTGCCCGGCTCGTCCGGCCCAAGACCGCCAACCTGTATAGCAACCCCTTCTACAGTATCAGGCATTCTGCCATTCTCAGGATACATAATCAGGGATGTTCGATTATCACCGGTGCCGCCCATTTCGGTCCAAAATGTATTGTAGCCGCCGACACCTATATTGTTAATCGCCTGCAAACCTTGTTCAGTCCGAGCCTTGATCGTAGCGAGATCTTGCTCAGTCAAGTAGGCTTTATCAGCAAAAAAAGCTGGACGTTCCAGAGGAATAGTTGAGCTAAAGTTCCACACCCCTTGTAGATCTGGCTGTCCCCACTGAGTTTCGGGTACTTCATAATCTTGAGCTTGTACCGCCCCACCGAGCAGCGCGCTGACTGCAGTTGCTAATGCGAGTTTATATAATTTCATGTAAATCCCCAGTTTCTAATACAGTATTGCCGAGTGAGGCAAAGTTTACCTTATTTGTCATGCTTTGGCAGTCATAGTCGTTGAGAGTACCGTATTGTGAGGTGTCGATAACTGGCGTGAATAGCTGTGGTGAATAACGGCAGTGGATCTGAGCGCCAGATCAAAAATGCGAATAGCCGACAAAAAGGACATCCGCTTAGATTAGTTTCGGTGAATTCTCGCTTTGAATGGGTCACGACATGAGGCTTATGCAGGGTGGCTGTATGAAAAACTCAGACACCCCTGCCAGCGCGTCCTGCACTGCCAGTTGCTGTCTTAATGCTCGCTGCCTGATTCTTTCACCCGCCAGCACTACGGCCCGCTGGATGACTTAAGATTTATTTTTTCTTATTCTTTTCAGCCGCCGCGCGCAGCGCGGCTCCAAAACCCGAATTACCCCATTGTGCGAGTAGCTCAGCGTCGTCGATGCATTCCTCTGGCGCTTGGTAATATGACAAATTCATTGACTTACCTTTTGCCTCATAGGTAAACGGCTGCAAACCCAGACTTTCAAATTCACAAAGATTGTCCCCGTCGGCCTTCAAATACATCTCATTGTTTGCAATCAGATTAAACATAAAACCATCAATAAAGATACCAAACCCGCCAAACATCCCCTTTGAATAGACCGGACCCATGCCCTGCAGAAGATCCACGGTATAGGAGGCAAATTCTCTTTCTTCGTTACTTATTGGCATTAGTGTTTAATTGGTAAAATGCTATTATGTGAAGCCAAACCAGCCATCGCGCGGCCGCGCAACCCAAAAAGGAACAATAACATGAACGGTGCTACAGCGTTGATTGAAACACTGGCCGATTGCGGAGTAGAGCTCTGCATGGCCAATCCCGGAACATCTGAAATGCATCTCGTTCAAGCATTGGATAGCGTGCCTCGCATCCGCTCGGTGCTAGCGCTATTCGAAGGCGTGGCTACTGGCGCCGCTGATGGCTATGGCCGTATGACTGGTAAACCAGCAGCCACTTTGCTGCATTTAGGACCTGGCATGGCAAACGGCATAGCCAATTTGCACAATGCACGCCGTGCGAACGCGCCAATAATTAACCTTATCGGAAATCATCCTAATTTCCATGTGGGCTATGACGCTCCCCTCACTTCCGATATCGATACCTTAGCAAGAAATTTTTCTACCTGGATAAAGTCCAGCAGTACAGAAAAAACCCTAGCCCAAGACGGTGCCGACGCCTTTACCGCAACGCTTCGTCAAAGCGTAGGATCTGTCGGGCAAATCTCGACCCTGATTTTGGGCGCAGATGCTGCCTGGGGTGACTCAGCCGGTAAGGTGCAGCCAAATCCACTGCCTCTGCGTAGCAAAATACACGACCAGACTGTTGAAAATGTAGCAGGTACAATTTTGAAAGGTGGCAAAACTGCAATGCTGTTGGAGCATCATGCCTGCGACCAGGTCGCGATGGAATTCGCCAGCAAGATCGCCAGCAAAACCGGTTGCACCTTATTTAATGGCACATTCCCTGGACGTGCAGATGGCGGCCCTGGACGAGTTGCAATAAATCGTCTGCCCTACTTTCCAGAGCAGATACTTGCCGCACTAGAGTCATTTGATAATTTGATATTAGTCGGCGGACAAATTCCTGCGAGCTTTTTTGCCTATCGCGGTGTTCCCGGTCAACTAATCCCAGAAGGTTGTAACGTAAGCCGTCTTAGCTATCGAGAAGATGATGCGATCGATGCCTTGGCGCGACTTGCTGCACGTTTGGATGCCAGCTCATCTGAGGTAATACGCTTTCAAAAGGAGGACATCCCCAAGCCTACCGGTGAACTGCACAACGTATCGATAATTCAGTCCATAGCGGCAACTCTGCCAGAGGACGTAATCGTAACTACCGATTCTGGTGGTGGCAACGCAGCCTATGGCATGTGTCAAAAAGCAGCCCGCAATACATGGTTAAGCCTTACAGGTGGCGCAATCGGCCAAGGTGGGCCCTGTGCAATAGGCGCGGCACTCGCCTGCCCAGACCGACAAGTACTAGCTTTATTAGGCGATGGCGGCGCGGCTTACACTAACCAAAGTTTTTGGACGCAGGCACGAGAAGGCTTAAATGTAACGACGCTGATTTTTGCTAACAACAAATACAATATACTCAATGTCGAGTACGGCCGCATAGGCGTCAAAGAAATGGGAGACACGGCTGCTAGCCTGTTCGATATCAGCAATCCAATCATTGACTGGGTTGCTATGGCAGCGAGCATGGGGGTTCCCGGAGGCCGCGCTGACACCTGTGAAGAGCTTTGTGCGCTACTTGAGAAAAGCTATGCGACACCCGGCCCGTTTCTGATTCAAGCTAGTGGACAACTACAGCGCTAGTTTGTATTTATTACAACACCATTTAAAATAATCACAACCAAAAAAGGAGCACTGAGTGCTCCTTTTTTGGTTGTGTGGTTTGAGGGGTAGATGCCACCTGATCAAGTGAGAGATAGGCGACAGCATTTAATTACATAACTTGCTATTCCCTATCCGCGTTAAGCCCAGCTAAGATTCTTTTGGATGCGCCCAAGCCGCTTATAGAAAGACCCTGATTTCTCATCATCTGCAGCTGAATTAGGGAAGGAAATTGTTAGCACTGGAATAATGATTAGCGGCAGCATTAGTGTCAAAAACGACGGGTCCCGCCACTCACCAAGCATATTGATTAGCTCGTACCACCACTGAGCAAAGCCACCGGCGGTTGCATTTTCCACGCCATCAAACAAAGTATTGAAAAGCCACATGATAAGACCACCACCAAAACCGGCGACCATACCCCAAAATGCTGCAAACTCAGTGGTTTTCTTCCAATAAAAAACATAGGTGACAGCAATGGCTGGAGGAACCACCATAGCGAAGCCGAGAAGCAGCAGCTGTAAAACTGAAGTGATATTTCCAACATAGGCTATAACGGCTGCCGATGAGCCGTAAACCACCGTGACAATTTTGTAAGCCTTCAACTTTTTCTGGTCAGAGTAATTTTTGGAGGCAGGAATCCAATCATTTACAAACATTGTCGAACTTGCCAAAAGTATCGGTGCACCGGAGGATATTACTGCCGCCAGGACTGCCGCTAGAGCTATACCCCCTAGTATTGGACCGGTATCAATTGCAAGTTGAGCAATGTTTAAATAGCTGGACAAACCACTATCAGCGCCGTAGGTCGCCATTGTCAAAACTCCTATAAAACCCGCAACTAAGGGCATTATAGCGGCGATAATGCCAGCTAGAAAGAACCCCGGAATAAGGTATTCTTGTTTAGCTGCGGAGCTTGCATAGTTAGCATAAACGGAAGCACCAGGGGTGTGGATTGTTGCCGAAATGAACAAAGCTATAATCGTCGCAAGCCCTATACCGGTAAAACTCCACCACTTCGCCTCGTCTTTACCGGAGGTTTCCAAAGCAGCATTTGCTTGATTTACAACTTGTTCCCAGCCGCCAATATTTTGCATGGCAACGTAGCCAACCAAACCTAAACCAAGAATTATGACTGTGCAGTGAACTACATTTGTAATCGCGGTGCCTTTGAGTCCGCCCATCACTGTAAACAAAACGATGGTAAAGCCACCCATTGCCACACCGACAACAAACGGCAGACCAGTTACGCCACTGACGATAGACCCAATGACATAAGGCTCAATAATGTTAACGACTAAATACTCTGCTTGGACGCAAAGACTGGTCAGCCACTGACAGCGACGCGAGCCCCAGCGAAAATCAAATACTTGCCCGACACTAACCACTTTAAGTCTGCGATAAGGGATCGCAAAGAAAACACCGACTAAAAACAATGCTGCGAACGAGTTTACGCTGTACCACAGATGCCCTAGGCCCTCAGAAATGACATCACCGGCAACACCGTAAGTCCCAGCCCCGCCAATCCTAGTGCCTGCAACTCCGGCGGCCAACATAGCCACACCCAGAGTGCCTCCGCCTATCGCCCAATCAGCAGAACTTTTGTTATCACGACTTAAATAGATCCCTATTCCGGCAAATAGAACGAGGTAGAGTAAAATGACTATTGCGGAAATGCTCATGCATAGCTCCTGTTTAATTTTGTTTTTGCTGATCGTATTATTGATGAAAGCCAGCTATGCCCTGACTTGTACCAACACCATCAATAATTAATCGGGCATACTACACCATCGCAAGGGACAGACTCCAGCAGAGTAATTAGGTTCGCAAGACTCCATCGGGCCATAAATCCCTTAATGCTGGAGACTTCGATAAATCCATCATAAACTTCGCAAGTGTCAGTTTCATCGAGACAGTTAAGACTAGGAGCAATACATGACAAACCCTGAACCTGGCAGTGATCAATGGCTACAGCAAGTCCAAGAGGACATCCTTGATCCCGAGCGCCCGATTATCGATCCCCACCACCACCTATGGCGGCAGAGATTTAACTGGGACTATTTATTGCCTGAGTTATGGCAAGACACTGGATCAGGTCACAATATCGAAAAGACTATGTTTATGGAGTGTCATGCTTTTTACAACAAGTCTGGCCCAGAACACCTGTTACCCGTAGGTGAAGTCGAGGAGGTTGCCAAAATTGCATTGGCTTCCAACAAGGACCAAAGCCAAGCCCAAATCGCCGGAATCATCGGCCATGCTGACCTCACTCTTGCCGGCGAGCGACCAGAGCTTTTAGCTGAAACACTAGACGCCCTGAGCAATGCCGGCAAGGGGCTATTTCGCGGAATTCGCCACGCGGCAGCTCATGATAAAAGACCAGAAGATTTGCTGATCCGCGGTTCAGCACCACCTTACCTACATGGCAAAGAATCTTTTCGCAAAGGCATCAAGATGCTTGCCGACCGCGGCCTGACTTATGACACATGGCACTTCCATCACCAAAACCTCGACTTCCTTGATTTGGCTCGAGCAGTCCCCGATTGCAAGATGGTTTTAGATCATTTTGGGACGCCGCTGGGAGTTGGGATTTACCAGAGCTGCCGCGATGAGATATTTCAGGAATGGAAACAAGAAATTGCCGAGCTAGCCAAATGCGACAACGTCTTTGCGAAAATAGGTGGGCTTGCAATGCCGGATAATGGGTTCGGCTGGCACAAAGCCCAAACACCGCCGACTTCTGATGAGTTCGTCACCGCACAACAAAAATACTATCTTCATACCATTGAATGTTTCGGCCCCGAGCGCTGCATGTTTGAAAGCAATTTCCCTGTGGATCGACTCTCGATTAGTTATCATGTACTTTGGAATGGATTCAAAAAGATGACCGCTGATTTTTCCGAAGCTGATAAACATGCAATGTTTTATGGCACCGCTGAAAAAGTATACTCACTAACGCAGAAGACTAACTAGATAATGCATTACTCAACACTCGTTTTTGATTTAGACGGAACACTGACAGATCCAGCGCAAGGCATCGTGCGATGTATGAACTACGCCCTTACGACCTTTGATTACATGGCGCGCCCTGAACATGAAATTAAAGCCCTAATAGGACCACCCCTTGAATCCGCCATAGCTGAACTTTCAGGGGAGGATGACAAGCTTAAAATCAATCAGCTCGTCGCTGCTTACCGCGAGCGCTATGGTGAATTTGGGTTCGCTGAAAATATCGTCTACCCAGGAATTTACGATGTCCTTGATCAGCTAAAAGAACGCCAGATTCCTATGGGGGTTTGCACTTCTAAGCTAGAGAAATATGCCATCAAAATCCTCAAAGAATTTAACCTCTTTGACTATTTTGATTTTGTCAGCGGCGTTTCTAGCAGTAGCTTTAATTCACCCAAATCTTTGCAGCTAGAGCTGCTATTGACCCAAGGAAAGATTGATTCACAAGCACTAATGATAGGCGATCGATCTGTAGACATCTGCGCGGCTAATGAGAACAAGCTGAACAGCTGGGGCGTGCTGTGGGGGTATGGTGATAGAGAGGAGCTCGAAACTGCTGGCGCGAATAGAATTTTAGAGACTCCGCTTGAACTGCTCGAGGGTTAAAATATTTAGCCAGGATTTTTGCGCAGCACTTTGACGACCGCACTGGCCATAAGTACGGTTTGGTCGTTGGCCGTTAACTGACAGCGCACAAAGACCATAGAGCGCCCTCGGCGAATCACTTCGCAGTGGCCTAGAATTAAATCCCCATTTTGTCCTGGCGCGGTAAACTCGCTGTTCATACTAACCGTAATCACACTTTCGTTTTCTCCCCCGTTGGCACCCATACATAATGTATAGTCAGCAAACGCCATCAACACCCCGCCGTGAACAGAATTGTGAGCATTGCAATTTTGCTCACGAACTCTAAACGCAGTGCGTGGTTGATCTTCATCCATATAAAAAAAGAAAGGCCCTATGTGGTCTTCCGCTTTATCACCAAGCCAATGCCGATACTGTGAGGGGACGTTAAATTCTTCAGGGTTAATTGTCATTTGTGTTTCTCAAAATGTAGACCAGCCTAACGCTGGGCTCTGGGCTCTGGGCTCTGGGGTGAATTGCAGGCTGGGTTAAAAATTCAAAACAAATCCCACCTGCTTAACTATCATCATCATCAGGGACAATAACGTCCACAGCAGCGCCAGCAACTTTAAAAGGCACCTTTGCCACTTCGAGAGTCGTATCGACAACGGCACCGACGACAATTCCGACACAGCTGGACAAACATAACATCAAAAGAAGTCCGCAAATCCTTGCACCAAGAAAAACTTTAGTTCTAATCATTTCGAATCCAATATTAATAGCCAACGTCAATGTATTTGCCAACTTTGTAAGCAACTTCGTTAAATTTGCCTATATTAGTCAATCCTAATTTTTCATGCAGAGCGACACTGGCTAAGTTAGGCAAGGTGATACCAGCGCTAAGTACATGTATCGGCTTATCTGCCAAATCATCAATTAATATGCGTATTAATGATTTGCCAAGGCCTTGGCCAAACACGCTATATTTAACATAAACACTCGTCTCCAGGGACTGATAATAAGCTGGCCATGATTTCCACTGCTTAGCATAAGCGTAGGCAAGCACCTTGCCATTTCCATGTGCCATTAACCAAGAACTGTCCGAGTCAGGAGACTTGATTCATCGAACGATTTCCTCGCTCAACACGGCTTCAATCTCGAAAATAGCAGCTGAATGTTCGATATACCAGTCGTATATTTTTGCTATTTGCTTAGCGTCCTCAGCTAAGGCCGCCCAAATAGACAGACCTGAATTAACACTAATCATGTTTCAACGTGCTCGGTCTGCAAAGGGGCGAATATCTTCCAAGCCTTTGCCAGATTCAACTAGGCTGGCAAAGTCATCAGCCAGGCGCTTGCCTTCGAGCATCACTTTATTCCAATAGTTTACGCGCACATCATAGGGGTAATCGTTAAAGTCCTGCCTGTCTGGGATCTTCCCAAATGGCAAATTTTTCGTGAATTCTTCGGAAGGCGTCACCAGCACAACATTATCAAAATTCTTTTCGTTAACCTTGCGCCAGTGCAGTCGCTTGTCAAACCAGCCAGGAATAACAGTCGATGAAAAGTGCGGATAAAGAACCAATCTGTCACTTTTGTTAAACGGAAAATCAAAATGGTAGTCAGTAATTCCCCCGTCCCAATAAAGGCCGGGCTTCGCTCCGGCAATGTCCTTTACCGCTTCAAGTACAAATGGAATAGACCCTGTAGCCATCATCGCATCAACAACATTATTCTCCGCCAAAGCAACAGTGCTAGTCTGCATGTCAGTCCAATACGCCGGCAAACTCTCCGGCGCATTAGTAAATACTGTTCTCTCAAAGAACCAAGATAGCGTTTTTCGCGAGACAACATTAGCCCCTGCTGCACCACCGAGCATCAGCGTTTGGAGTGACTTGCCTGCTTGAGAAGACAGCCCCCGACAGCGATCCGTTATTATGTAAGTTTTAATCTTAGGATTGTTTGCTATTTCGATGACACCGCGAGGCCCGAGAACATACTCAACCATGAGTCGAGCTTTTTGGGTAATCTCTGCCACCGTGGGTGACTCAGAATACCTCTCCTGACTGTACTTATAAGCCAATCGATCTATAGCAGCAACCGGATCCGCTGTGGCGAGGCAGCACATCCGCCAAGCACCCGCTGAAGAGCCAATGGTTACTAATTCAGAATCAGAACTAGAGTTGGCGAAGAAATCACCGAATAGATACTGGTCTAATCCATGCAGGACAAACCACTTTGGACCACCAGAGGCACCCACGATCGTATCAAACTGCTCACGATGGATTCCCTCTCGAGATATCCGTTCCAGAGCTTTTGGGCCTGCATAAATTGTGAGAGAAGACATAGGGTGTGGATGATATAGTTCAAGTCCGACGCATTCCACTGCAAATACAAGCGAACCAATGAATCTCAAGCTCACCAAAGACCGCAAATCACTGTTATACCTGCTTGCCATAGGCAACACCGTGGCTTTTGCTACTTGGCAAGTCATGCTCAATAACTATGCGGTAGAAAATGTGGGGTTCACTGGGGAAGAAATCGGAATTTTACAAAGCCTGCGGGAAGTACCAGGCTTTTTGGCATTTACTGCCATCTTGCTCATGATTTTTATTCGCCAACAAAATTTTGCAATCCTGTCCTTGCTAACACTCGGCATAGGAACCGCTATCACCGCCATTTACCCTAGTGCGCTCTGGCTCTATTTCACTACAGTATTGATGTCTATAGGGTTTCATTATTTGGAAACCCTCCACAACTCGCTCAGCCTGCAATGGCTTAGCAAAGAAGAAGCGCCAAAACTTCTTGGCAAGCTACTCAGTGTTAAGGCCTTTAGCAATATTGCAGTATTAGGTGCCATCTACCTTTACTTGATGTACTTTCCCGCCAATTATAATTTGATCTATATGCTTGCCGGTGGCATCACTGTCGCTATTGCCACTTACTGCTGGCTGGCAATTCCTCATTTCGAAGAAAAAGTACCTCAAAGAAAAGAGCTTTTCCTGCGCAAGCAATACTGGCTTTATTACGCGCTAACATTTTTAGCTGGGGCAAGACGTCAGATATTCGTGGTATTCGCGGGGTTTCTATTAGTAGAAAAATTTGGCTTTCCAGTTGAAAATGTAGTGTTAATGACTTTAGTGAACTCCGCCATGACGTTTTGGCTGGCCCCAAAGATCGGCGCCCTAATTGGTATAATTGGCGAGAGAAGAGCACTAACTTTAGAATATATTGGCCTCATTATTGTCTTTATTAGCTATGCTTTTGTTGATTCTGTGGTTGTTGCCATCGCTCTTTACTTGCTGGATCATTTGTTTTTTGCGATGGCTATAGCAATCAAAACCTACTTTCAGAAAATCGCAGATCCTGCAGATATCGCGGCAACGTCGAGTATTAGCTTCACCATAAACCACATTGCGGCGGTCGTACTACCGGCTCTTTTAGGTTTGGTCTGGATGATTAACCACAGCGCGGTTTTTATAATCGGTGCGGGCATTGCTTGCTTATCACTCACCTTATCGCAACTGATACCGGACAAACCGATGATGGGTAAAGAAACTAGGCTACCCTCAAAACTCGCAGCCCAGGCCCCTCTATAAATCTTCTTTTAGCCTGCTCTTTAGCCTTCTTTTGGCCTTGCCCTGACGGTTTCTCAACGCTAGAAACTTATATACATATAGAGGCAGTCCCGCGCTAGCATCGCTCATTTATAGAGGTGGCCGGCTATACCAATACATTAAGCTGCTGTTTCTCCTTACCCTATTAGCCCTCATAAACAGCTATCAGCCCCCACTTTATCAACTAAAACAGATTTATTGAGTAATCATGCACTTCAAACACCACCTTTTTTATGCCATCGCCTTGGTCTCAATAATCGCCGCCAGCTTGCTCTCCCAAACCACCTTGTCGCAAGACAGCGACGCCATTGAGGAGTTAGCAATTTGGGGCAGGTCTTTGCAACTGCGCGGCACAGCAGATTGAACCTCGCAGGGCGTTGTCGGCTATGCAGTCCGCTCAACTTCACCTGTCAAATCCTCGCCGTGTCAGAGCTTTGCTAAAGATGAAGTTCTAATAATTGTTAGCTGCAGTGCACTGCACTTTCTAAAAAGGATTCCTATCTGCGCTTTGCAACTGATCTTAACTGGCAAATTTGTGCACTGAGTAGCGCATAGCCCGCTGAGACCCTTTTAGGGTAGAATCACCCGGCAGGGCTACCTGCAGACTGCCAATTCTTCTAAACCGAACTCTTTCATGAACACTAACAGCCCAACAGTTAAACATTTAGTCCTTGTCGGTGGGGGACATAGTCATCTAGCCGTACTGAA
>Ga0075109_1000696_pt1 | contig 22441 bp, 23 predicted proteins | sample AntAceMetag02UKD_FD_69798 | JGI IMG/M metagenome (GOLD analysis project Ga0075109, IMG submission 69798) | Saline lake microbial communities from Ace Lake, Antarctica - Antarctic Ace Lake Metagenome 02UKD | ecosystem: Environmental > Aquatic > Non-marine Saline and Alkaline > Saline | place...
AGTGTCAGAACCCAAGCCAAACCGAATTCGCGGCAGGGTTATAGCTTCTGGCGATCAGCTTTCCAAAAAGTTACTACTTAGCTACGTCGTAATTCTGGCTCTCTCCATGAGCTTGGTGCCATATTCGATTGACCCTTTCCTGCCTGCCTTCCCTGAAATAGCGACTTACTTTGGCGTGCCTGAGAAAGCGCTGTCTCCGCTGGGCCCGTGGCCAAGTTTTTGCAATCCAGATTGCTGTCCAAATCTTCGCAAGGCGCCTCCGGTTATCGCAGAAGGTTAAGTCCCTAACTAAACATTTATCTGGGTCCTAGAGGCCCAATCTTCTAAAAGATGGAGCCAACCAGAGTTGAGCTGGGGGAGTCTGCTAGTGCAACTCTCGGAATGCCTCTACCTGGGATCATTTAGAGAGACCGCCCCAATCCTGGTCGAGCCCGGTGGCAGCGACGCCGATGTTGATGCCGAGCTGCCGAGCGAGCTGGACTGCTAGAAGTTCGGTAGCGAGTTGGAAGAGCGAAGCAGTCGGATCTGGCCTCATCGGGCTTCTGTCTCGATGGTGCGGGTTGGTCCGTTCCACTCGAGGCAGACGCTAAGGAATTTGGCGCAATCGACGTGATTGTCAACAATGCTGACCAATTTTTAATTTCGAATTTTGACACGACCTCTGGCGCTGACTGGATGAACGAGTTGCAGCTCAAAATCTTCGGCGTCATCAACGTTCTTCGTGCTGCCCGTCCCTGGCTCAATCAGTCCGAGGTCGGGTCGGTGGTGAACATTAGCGCGGCGCCGGGGCGGCAACCCAATCCGAACCTGATTGCGACGAGTTCCAAACGCGTCGGGCCGTTCAATCTCTCAAAATAACCGTCTGCTGACTTAAGTGATAACAATGTTCGCGTCAACTTCGTGTGTCTCGGAGTCATCGAAACCTGGCGGTTGCAGCGACGTTATCGCGCCGCCGAGTCAGAGCTGAGCTTCGACCATTGCTGCGAGCTGCTGTCCAACAATCTTGGCACAAGCGCTCCTCGGCTGGGACGGCCCGAAGAAGTGGCCGCTACTTGCAGAACTTGCTGAAGCTCGTCGAGCGTTGGCCAAGTCGATAACGCTGGCGCAAGCGACGTCAGCTTTGGATAACTTTGCGGAACACGCCGGGTCTTGTCCAGTTTCTAGATTGCCGTTCTACGAAAGTATATGGTATTATCTTAGCCACCATGAGGTGCGGGGGTGATTCCCCAACCCGGTGCCACAACGCGGTGGATCAAAAAAGGGGGGGCAGCTGAAATGGCAACTCGCAGCATTGTAGATATGCGATACAGGAAGTTTTCCAACGCGCTTCATTCGGCAGTCACCACTAACGATGTTATCAACGCTTACCTCAAGACGGTAGACAAAGTGATCCCGGCCGCGGCACATGGAGTCTACGAACTCGACATGACCAGCCTTTCGGTGATCCGTTCCCGATGCAACTCGCGCGGAGACTGGCTCGATCGTTACGAAGAGTACGGTCGACAAGATGACCCAGTTCTACAGTTTGTGCTCAAGAAAGGTCACGCTGTCGACTCCTCGCGCCTCCTCAGCCAAGAGCAATGGGAGTCCTCTGGTGCTCGGAAGGCTCTCAGTTTTCGAGGGTTAGCGCACTCGCTCGAAGCTCCAGTTGTCATTTCAGGGGTCTTCTTTGGAACAATCAACTTTGCCCGCCACTCAGAGTTGAATCCGTTCTCTATTGCTGAGCTGCACACTGCGAATCTCCTGAGCGAACAGCTGGCAATTGCACTTGAACGAGCACTAAATCACGAGACCACAGGCCGCCGGGTCTCCACCTTGGAGCGGACACTTGATCGTTTAGGGCAGGCCGTGATCGTCACGAACCTCGGAGGGCAGGTGCTCTACCAAAACAGCACCGCACGCCGCGACTGGGGAGTCGAGGTCGACATCGAGGGGTCTCTCTTGCCTGGGGCAGCAGCCGACGCAATCCTGTCAGCCATGAGTGAGTTCCGCAGGCTAGGTAAAAGGGTCTTGATCCGCAATCTGGAAGATGAGAAACTACACCGGCGCGCGGTGCTGAAATCCTATCGACTTTCTGATGGAGAAGACACCGTCGTGTCTCTGTTCTTTCCTTACGCGGATGGCCCTGCTGCGCGCCAACTTCCCATCTGGAACCTGCTCACGCGCCGCGAACAGGAGATCGCCCAGCTCGTCAGCGAAGGGCTCACAACGAAACAAATCTCGGCGCGCGCCTTCATTAGCGAGAACACCACCAAGCAGCATTTGAAGCGCATCTTTATTAAGACTGGCGTGTGCTCACGCGCAGAACTCATCCAGCTCATCTGGACTTGTGGCCAAGCCGATCGCATAGGCTAAGCCGCCTGTTGCCCAATAACAGTGCAATCTGCGCCGGTTGAGCCCGGGCTACCCTCAGGTGGCAAAGAGTATCAGATCAGGCCACACAATGAACGCGGTGATCGCCACCCCGTACGTTACGAAGTACGGAGCAACCCCTCGGAATGTGTCGATGATTGAGATATCCGGGTCAATGCCCGTCACAATGAAAGCGTTCACCCCAATGGGCGGCGTGACCGCGCCCAGCGTAGTGATGAGCGTCACGACGATGGTCGACCAGACAAGATCGTAGCCCAGCGCCGACAGCAGTGGAAAGAACAACGGGATGCTGATGACCAAGAACCCCAAGCCATCCATGAGCGCCCCACCGAGCAGGTAGATCACCATGACAATCAGGAGAATCACCACAGGTGCCACTGGCAAAGCCTGCACCGAGTCCGCGAGCTCGAATGGCATGCGGGTCAGCGTCAAGAACCTACCAAAGACGACCGCACCGACCACAAGTAAAACAACGAATGAGCTGATACGCAGACTTTCGGTAATCGATCTCCGAAAAGTAGCCCACGTGAGAGAGCGGGTCAATGCTGCTAAGAGCAACGCACCAGCGGCTCCCACACCAGCGGCTTCGGTCGGCGTAAACCAACCAATGAACATGCCGACCACCGCAAACAGGAAAATCACGACGATTTCCACTGTACCAATCAGCGATCGGAACCTCTCTCCCCATTTAGCCTTTGGTCCAGCAGGGCCAAGCTCTGGATTTCGCCAAGCGATAAAAAGAGCTGTCAGAACGAGCAATACTCCGATGAGAACACCAGGGAATAACGCCGCCCGAAACAAGGTCGTAATTGATTGCTCCGACTGCACGGCAATGATGATCAGAGCCGTGGACGGCGGGATCACGATTCCTAGGGTTCCGCCGATCGCAACAGTGCCACCAGCGAATTTCTTGTCGTACCCGTAGCGCTTCATTTCTGGGATGGCGATGGCACCCATAGTCGCGGTTGCCGCAGAGTTAGACCCAGAAACCGCGGAAAAGGCGACGCTAGCTGCAATCGATGTCGCCGCAACGCCACCGTGAAGGTGACCAAGCCACTTGTAGGCAGAGTTGAACAGTTTCGTGCTCATCCCAGAGTTAAAGATTACTTGCCCCATAAAGATGAAAAGCGGGATTACCACCATGCTGTAGGACGCCGTTTGCCGGTAAACGTCAGAAGCAATGAGCTGCATGGCCGCAACCGGCCCGACAAACGACACCATTCCACCCAAACCGACTGACAACAGCGCAAATGAGATTGGCATACGCAAAAAAATTAGGACAAGTAGCACAACAATGGCGAGCACTGCCAGGGCAATCGGAGTCATTGTCTCTCCTCCTGCGACGTGTTGGTGATCCAGGCCTGAACAATCCGCAAAAAATCACGGATGAGGGCAAGCACAACAACGACGAATCCAAACATGAGAACAAAGACCCAAGGCCAGTTAGGAATATTAAGAAGCTCCGTAGTCGAACCTGTCTTGGTCTGCGCGAAACCGTAACCCCACAGCGCATACACGACGACGATGAACACTCCTATGGATAGCAGCGTTGTTAGAGCTTCGATGATGAGCTGAGCTGGTTTGTTGAGGCGCGCAGTGAACAGGTCAATCGAAACATGTGATTTCGCAATTTGCCCTTCACCAAAGCTCAGCCCTAAAACGAAAACGCTGAGCAATCCCATCACTTCGTAAGTTGCGGCGATGGGATTGCCCATGAGCCTCAATATTATTCCACTGACCAGCAACAGAATAACTAAGACGAGCGCGAACCCGGCGATCGCGGCGGAAAACCGAGCGATCGCCGGGGTTACACGAGGGAGGACATCCCTCATCGCGTGGCGTTTTCAGCCGCGAGTTCGCCGGGGTTAGACGAGGGAGGACATCCCTCATCGCGTGGCGTTTTCAGCCGCGAGTTCGCCGGGGTTAGACGAGGGAGGATTTCGCTCATCGCGCCGCATTTTCAGTTGCAAGTTCGCGCATTCGAGCCAGAACAGCCTCAGCGTCGAAGTAGGAGTCAGCATTCTTCTTTAACCACTGATCCGCCTGGCCTTGCAAGATCCGGTCCCACATGGTGCGTGTGTCGCCACTAACCTCTAGGACCTCGACACCGTGCTCATCCCTGGAAAAGTCAATCGCTGCCTGGATGGAGTCATCATGTCCTTGAGAGGCGAAGAGCATCATCTCTTCGCGCAATTCACCGATAACGGCCTTGACGTTTTCTGGAAGTGAATCAAAACGAGCTTTGTCCATGACGGCAACAAAGCTGTTCGAAGTGCCAAACGGGTAGTCGGTTATGTAGCTAATCGACTCGGCAAGGCCGAAGTCTTTCGTGACCTCACGTGATGATATATAGCCCTGGATCACACCGGTGTTAAGCGCCTCCGAAACCTCGGCCATCGACATTCCAATGGCCGCGGCTCCGAGCTCTCCTAGCAACGGAACGTTTGCTCCTGCAGCTCGCAAGGAGGTACCGGAGATGTCACTCTCCGACACGATAGGGGTCTTAGTTTGCAAATAAGACGCCTCGGTCGTGAACGCAGTTATGATCTCGAACCCGGCGAATTCCTCTGGCTCATACTCTTCCAAGAGCTGCAGAAATGTGCGGGATGAAGTCTCAGCGCTTTCCATACCGATCGGGATATTGATGACCGATGAGAATGGGAATCGTCCGGTGTCATAGGCAGGCGAGTCCAAACCTATGTCGACAATACCCGCGGTCACCCCGTCGAAAATATCGCCGGAGCTGAGCAACGTGCCTCCGACGAACAATTCAACCTCAACCTGTCCGTCAGTACGCTCGCTGATCTGGTCCGCCCATTCTTGCATCTGGACAGCGGGGAAAGATTGGGCCGGGGCGAAGAACGCATAGCTCAGGGTGATTGTCTCAGCTTCGGTAATTACCGAGGCATCCAACGTCTCGACCTCTGCTACTTCTGCAGTACAACCCGTGAGTACCAAGGCGCCGACCGCTAAGGCAGCAAAGCCAGTGAATTGAAAGCTATTTTTGAGCATTAGTTTCCTCTTTCGTTAGGTTTGTCTTGTCTGTGAAGGAGTAGCCGCGGTGTCCGTCTCCATTGACAGCCGAATAGTGAGACCGCTCCAGTGTAATTATGTGGGCGAGAACTAAGCGCTCGCGTCACCCGAATGGGTGAAATAGTCGATCCAGCACCCACATGGGATGCTGGCGCCCTAACCAATCACTGATTTTTAGTAGGGATAGCGAGCCTGGCCGTGATTGACCGAGATCCACTGCTGCGTAGTGAGCTCATCGATCGTTGCCTGTCCGCCCAGTCGACCCATACCAGAGTGCTTCTCGCCACCGAAGGGCACGAGTGGCTCGTCCGCAATCGTCGAGTCGTTAAGTGCATCATCCCCGTTTCGATCCGGCGCGCCATGAGTATTCCCTGTGCTAAATCACGGGTGTGAAGCGCGCAGCTGAGACCGTAGTTCGTGTTGTTCGCGATCTCGATCGCCTCATCATCCGTGTCGAGCTCCATAAAGACGATCACCGGGCCGAAGAGTTCGTCCTGAGCCACAGCATCCGACATTCTTACGTTGTCTAGCACAACCGGGCCGAGGACGTTGCCGACGGTCTCTACCCGAAAAAGCGCCGTAGCTCCGTTAGCGAGAGCGGCATCAACGCGAGTCTGGAGGTTCTGCACTTCACGCTGGTTGATGAGTGGTCCGATGATCGTGGAAGGATCCGAGGGGTAGCCAGTCTTCAGCGATGACACCTTTTTCACAAACTTCTCCCGAAACTCTTGAGCGACCTCCGAGTGCACGAGAACCTTATTCGCTAACATACAGATCTGGCTCTGATGAGTGAAGCGGCTAAAGACTGCCGACTCGACCGCATAGTCAACATCAGCATCCTCACGAACGATAAAGACGTTATTGCCCCCCAACTCGAGAATCACCTTTTTGAAGTTGCGGGCACAGACCTCTGCCACATGTCGTCCAACAGGGGCAGAACCGGTGAAAATGTGAGCGCGCGGGATCGAGTGCTCAAGGAAGGAATCTCCAATCTCGGGGATCTCGGTAACCGTGACGTTGAAAAGCCCGGCAGGCAGGCCCGCCTCTTCGAAAATGTCAGCGATGAGCGTTCCTCCAGTAATCGGAGTTTCTTCGTGGGGCTTTAAGACCACACCGTTGCCGGTTAATAGTGCTGCCACTACGGGCTTGAGGCCGAGGAAGAACGGGAAATTAAACGGGCTGATGACTCCCACAACGCCAAGCGCCTTGCGATAAATTCTCCGTGTCCGGCACTGGAGACGGGATGATACTGCCATGAATCTTGAAAGCAGTTGTACTAGCATCCTTGATTGCTTCCACGACTAAGCTGGTCTCGAAGGCGGCCTTAAGGGCGGTGCCCCCGACTTCCTTGATGATCAAGTCGGCAATTTCGGCGTGTCGGAGCGTCACAATCTCAGCGGCCTTCTCGAACACAAACCGACGAGCGTGGGCCGTCACAAGCTCCCAGGCTGGCTGCGCTGCCTTCGCTGCCTCGTAGGCCTCGTCAGTGAACGGGTTGCTCACCACCAATAGCTTGCTGGCAGTTCCGTCACGCCATTTACCACCGATGTACTGCTTTGTAAGTTTTGTGAGATCCATCGAAAATTTCCCTTCATGTGTTATGAAGATTTGCGGATCGAGGTTGTGGCGGCTGAATATACCCGCCACAACCTCGCGTCAATGCTCTAAATGCGATGCAAGAACCAGTCACCCAGTCGTGCACCTGCTACTGACATGTAGTCATAGCTGCAGTGCAGCGAACCGGCTCCGTCATAGATATCTACCGTGACATCGTCAGAAGTAAGAGCTTCGACGAAGCGATTCGCTCCCTTGATGTCCATAATGATGTCGGCTGTACCGTGCATTACATAGACTGGAATTTTCAGCTTGTCGGCAATGCCGTCGAGCGTGAACTCCGCGAGCTTAGTGCGCGCCTCGGCATCATCCTTCGAACCAGTCAGCCACTGCAACTGCTTCTGCAGCGGCGGGTAGAACTCGTAGAAGTCCGTCAAGATGCTCCACGTGCCACACCAAGCAGCGACCGCTTTTATGCGCGGCTCAAACGCTGCGGCTCGCGGCGCGTAGTATCCACCGAAACTCACGCCGGCGAGGCCGAAACGATTGGCATCTACGTCGCTTCGCTTCTCAAGGAAATCGAGGATAGCGGCAACCGGAACTTCATAGTCTGGGCGACTATACATTTCTTTGAACCGCAGCGAGCTTCCGCGACCCGGAGTATCCACCATCACAACGTTCATTCCCCGCGACGGAAATTCGGTGCCGCCTAGGGAATACAGTTCTTCGGCCCAGGAATCCGCTCCGCCAAGGAACAACACTGTGGGGCGAGCTGCACTGGAGTTATCCGGGCGCACAATGTAGCCCTCCATTTCCTTTCCCTCGAAAGGAACGGAAATTGATTCAATCAGGCCCCCCGAGAGTTCCGCCGCCTTCTTGAAGTTCTTGGTGCCTTCCGCGTACGCCACATTGCGGCGAGGGTCGAACGAGTCCAGGAAGAACTCAGAGTGACGCCAGTAGCTCATTGACCGGTGGAACGCCCGACGAGCTGTCGTGTGTTCCCCCCGCTCCAGTGCCGAATTAGCTTCTGCAGCGACGTCCTGAGCAGTGCGGGTCCATTCTTTTTGCCAAACCTCAGGGTCAGTGGTTTCAGTGCCGATGCGGCCTGCGGTTCGAGCGCACTCAAAGAGGTCAGCCCCGCCTACCGAGACCTGCGAAAGCAGGCGCATGGTCTGCAGCGACCAGTCCTCGTCTTGGGGGAATAGCTCGATTAGCGATAATGCGTCGTTGTTGTTGCTAGTAGACATTTTCTATCTCCTTAATTGTTTCATTACAGTTCACAGTGAACTAACGTTACGCAATGGGTGAGGCCTCTAAGGCTTCATCCCAAGGCGTGCGGTTCTGAATCGCGACTTTGTATTTTGCGAGCTGACGTGGGGCGCCGATGCAAACGGCCCCGATCACCACCCCGTCGCGACCAAAGGTAGCGACAAGTTTATCGTCTGTCTGAGTTTCAATCTTCGCTTGATCCGCACTGGTCGTTCGACCGACAAAACGCATCTTGGTATCGAACTGGTCCGTCCAGAAATATGGGACCGAAGCGAAAGGATCCCTGTTGCCGAGAAGTGTGGCCGCAGCATGGCGACCTTGTTCAACAGCATTCGTCCAATGTTCGACCCGCATCTCCTCATCGAAGATTGGATTGCGCCAACTAACGACGTCTCCTGCGGCAACAACGTTCCGAACTGAGGTCATTAAGTCTGGGGTGCAAGCGAGGCCGTTGGTGATTTCTATCCCACTCTTTGAGAGCCACTCAACCGCAGGTGTTGAGCCGACCCCGGCAACAACAATGTCTGCATTGATGACGCTGCCATCTGTTAAAGTTACGGCAGCACCGTTGATGCCCCATTTGATCGTATCGAGCGCACTACCACAGCGCAAGTCAACACCATTGCGTTCGTGCAAGCCCTGGAACCAGAGTCCTATATCCCCGACAAATACTCGTGAGAGTGGTGCCGGTCCTCTCGCTATAACGGTGACATCGAGTCCCTGCGACCGGGCAGCCGCCGCGACCTCAAGACCGATAAATCCACCGCCTACAAGCACCAAGTGCTTTCCCCAGGCAAACTCTGCTCTCAATCTGATGGCATCATTCATAGAGTGCAAAACGTGAAGCCTAGGTTCTCCCTGAGCCACAGAAAGCTCGCGCACCGCAGATCCAGTAGCAATAACCAGACCGTCGTACTCACGTTCTGTGCCGTCACTTAATGCAACACGCTGCGCTATCGGATCGAGGCCGCGCGCAGAATTGCCGAGAACAACATCAATCCCGTTCTTCTCGTACCAGTAAGACTCCTTGAGCAACAATTGCTCTGGTGCCATGTCCGTTAGGAGCATCTGCTTAGACAAGGGCGGTCTGTCATAAGGCAAGCTCTCTTCTGCGGAGATCAGCGTGAGATCCCCGTCAAATCCGTGCTCGCGAAGTGCTTCTGCGGCGTTGACCCCCGCCAGAGACCCTCCGACAATCAGGACGCGATCCACTAGACATCCTCAACGACGATGGCTCGTGCCGGGCACCCACGTGTAGCCGCAGCAGCTTGCGTTCGAAACTCTTCATCGTGCTCATCGCCTCCAAGAACGATTGCCTTATTGGTTTCATCATCGATGTCGAAAAGTGAGGGTGCTTCGATGAGGCAGTTGGCATAGCCTTGGCACAGGTCTAGATCGACCTTAACTGTGAACGCCATTCTCTTCATCCTTTCGTGCGATTGTGATTCGGTTAATGCCCCGAGGATTCGAGGTGTTCGAGGGGTGGAGTGACCCGTGCTGCGCGCGCCGCCTGAGGCGTGTTTCGGCTGCGCAAGGTGCGCACGATGCCGGCAGTAATTACAGCGGATATTCCGGGGATGTCTCCCACCGAAAGTGCACCGAGGGCATCGTCTTTGGTCGAGCCCCAGGGAGCATCAATGATCACGATGTCTGCGGCTCTCCCCACGGCGATGAAGCCAGCGGGAAGGTCCCAAATATTCGCGTTATTGCCAGTAGCTGCTGCCCACACCATGCCAGGGTCAACGTCAGAAAGAGACGAGAGTTCGGCGACTGTTTTCATGACGCCGAGTGGCATGACACCAGTGCCGGTCGGGGTATCTGACCCGATGACAATACGGTCAAAGACGTCCTTCTCAACAGCACGGTTAATAATGCGAACCGCTTGGAGAAGGTTGCCTGCTTGCACAAGCTGCAATGCCATGTCGGTCTCGTCCATGATTCGGTCAACGCCCTCTTCAGCAAGAGACGTTGGCCCGCCATTGATGTGACCGCAAACATGTGGGGCAAGAAGCATCAGGTGATCGGGAGTGATCGGTTTACTGCCAGGGATGCTAGCGCCGCCCGAATGGCACATAACAGTAATTCCGTACTGCTTAGCCCAAGTCACCTGCGGCAAGCCGTCAGCGGGATCGCTGTACTGTCCGAAACCGAACTTGGCGAGTCGAACGCCCGCCTCCTGTAAGTCGGCGAAATCTTTCTCCTGCAACGTTGGCTCCAACACCACAGCGCCCGCGTGAACAGTCATCCCGTTCGGGTGAAAATTTTCGAAGCACTCCTTGGCCGCGATGGCGAGAGCTTTGACGCCGGAAGCCGTGATCGGTCGACCCGGCGCATGAATCTCACCAGGAGACACAACGCTCGTGATGCCGCCGTGAACATAGCTGTCAAGAAAGTCGACCGTCTTTTGACGAGGCGTGTAATCACCAAGAACAACATGGCAGTGCGAATCGATCAGACCAGGAGCAACAGTTGTGCCGACCGCGTCCAAAACGTATCTCGAGGCATCAACCTCGGACTGCAGGTCACTCTGCATACCGACGGAGGTAATCTTGCCTTCGCGAACGACGATCGTGTCGGCATCGGCGATAACTGGAGCTCGCCAGTCTCCGGAGAGGATTGTGCCAGCGCCAATTATCGCAAGCGAGCCATTCATCGGTGCTTCTCCTTAGCCTCAGCAATCGACATGCCACCAACACGGGCATTGATTCGACCACGGTTGGTGACAGCGGCGATGACGACGAGTTCATCGGAGTGAGGCGCATCAGGCACACGAACTTCCATCGAGTCGTAGTGCGAACGGACCCACACTTCATCCTTGTAAGCGGTGGGGACGTCAATGACGGTGCCGGCTACACCAGGCTTTGTCACCGAAGTAATCCATGCAGCACCTCCGCCCATCGCCTCGCGAAAGGCGTTACCGAATACAGAGGTCAGGGCAGCATTAACGTGCTCCTGTTCACCTTCGGCCCCCACGAGACCCGCTTTGCCGTAGCTCTCGACCGAAGCACCTAGCAATCTCACAGCCTGCTCTCCAAGCATGGTTCCAATCTCGGCTGACGCATCAATCAGGGTAGAAAGGTCTTGGACATACCCTTGACCGGCGAACGGGTTTTTTATTACGGCACACACTGCTACCTTGCGCACCGGGCCGCCAGCGTCAGTGTTTCCTGCAGAAGATCGAGTCTCCTCGATTTGCGAAAATACTTTTCGAATCTGTAAACTGCTTTCAGTCATTTCATTCCTCCATTTTTAGGTTGGTGTCTGTGGGCCGACGACGGTCCGAACATTATATTGACGCTAGTGGAGCCCTCCTATGGACCCGACTGAAGTCTTCGGCCACTGTCAGTGCGGATTATGACGCCCGTGACGACTCGAGCATCGACCGGGTCGGCAAGGAAGCGGTACGCACCGCTGTGGTCTTCGGGCATCGCCGTTATGCCAAGCAATGTGCCAGCAGCAATCCGCTCGTCGCGGCCGTCAACCTTGTCTGCGGTCACTGTCTGACCAAGCGACGACAGACCACCAAACTTTGTGCCTCCAGTTCCTCCTGGGGCGACGCCATTAACACGGATAACCGGAGCGAGCTCTGCGGCGAGATGATCGACGATTCCACGAAGAGCCCATTTTGAGCTACCGTAGAGCACGCCCCCACCGATCGCGTTGAATGCTGACTCCGACAGCGTAAGGGTGATCGACCCGCATGCTTCTCGAAGCGCAGGAACAGCAATGTTTGCCGCCAGGAGAGTCGCACGCACGTTAATACGCCAGATCTCCTCTGCAGCATCCATCAACTCCGATGGAGAGAGATCGCTGATCCTCGAATAGTTGTCAAAAGTACCCACCCCGCAAGTGAGGTTGTGCAACTTGCCATTCTCGTCTGCGGCGGCCATTACTGCCGCCCTGAGAATGGCAGGGTCGGTCGCGTCTCCCACCATTGCACGGATCCGACCGCCCGATGCTTCTCGAACGGCATCCGCACCGGTCGCTGAACGGTTGAGGACAGTGACAATCGCACCCTCGTGGTTATATCGCTCGGCCGCGGCTCGGGCGATACCTGATCCGCCACCGGTGACGAGAATATGCAACCCTGCGAGGGATTCGCTCATGCGCCGGGGTTCCTAGCCAGTAGCTCTGTGATGAACTCGGGCTCCTGGTAGCTGAGCACGTCGAGAGCCACCGCATCGAAACGCACGCTGGTCCCACGTCGCGGTGACCACAATTCGAGGCGCATACCGTTGCGCGTCGAAACCTTGCGCACGACTACATCGGCGAACTCGTTGGCAATGATGATGGGTCCCGCGTTTCCGCCATCCTTAGGAAACTCGAAAACTTCACCCTCGTCTGGGTTCTCGGCCTGGGGCCGAGGATTCGATTCAGTCATAATGTACTCCGATCAGATGAAGATGGACAGGTTGTGCGCGTTGATGATCGCCTGGTCAATTGCCGCCCAGCGTCGAGCGATCTGATAGCTGTCACCAACTCGACGCACAAGGTCCTTACGAAAAACCGACACAAAGTTCGGTTCGATGCTGTCGCCGCGGCTGCGGTAGATCAGACAGTACGACGTGACCTCATACTCGCCAGCCTTGTCACTGTCGTCGATCAGCACGTTCGTCACGTAGTGCCGGGTCCGCGACGGGGGCTGTTCTGCCCACGCGAAGTCCGTCTCCAATCGGCGAACGCGAACCTCAAGGGTCTGCTTATTGTCTTGGAAGATACGGCCCGTTGGCGAAAGCTCCCACTCAGCAAGACCCTCACGTACGACGCGCAGTGGCACGTCATAGGTAATGTCCTCGGCGAGAAAATCGAGCCAATCACGAAATCGACGCTCATCGACAGCAAGTGCTTCGCGAGCGATGAATTCTTTGATGTCTTCTTGGATTGCACGATCTACCGTGCTCAGAGCGGTCACGACTATGCCTCCCCAAGGAGGTAGTCAGCCCAACGGCCCCAGAGGTTTCGAAAGTTGGAGTCATTTACATATGGCTTGACAACATGGCCAGGGCCCCGGAAGTGTTCATCGCGCTCAGTCTCCATCCCCATCAGGTAAGGGAACTCAATGCCCTTTGCCGCCGATGACTTTGCCATGCGAGTCAGTCGCGCCCAATTTTCCAAATCGTCTTGCTCGAAAGTACCCGCCTGCGCGAAGGTCAGCGTGTAGGCCTGATAAGCCGCATTCTTGTACTCGTCGGACGCATCCTTCGGCACGAGACACCAGGAGTACATCTCACATTTGCCCGGACCAATGGGGTGATAAAGCCGCATCGTGACGAAACGCACTCCGGTCTCGCCGGGAATCAGGCTGAAGGGTTGCATCAAGAACGAAAGATTCGGGAAAACCGTTCCGACTGCGGTGCGCGTATTACTAAACACTTCGACCTGATCGGGACTAAGGCTCTTCTTTATCTCTGCAGTGAGCTCTTCGGGGAACCCTGCAAACGGTGTGAAGCCCGGAGTGTGACCGAGACCGATTCCGTGGCCCTTGCCCGGTATGCTCGCAGCCCAGCCTTGACTGTGCGTTGCGCCAGAAGAGGGGAAGTAGCCCAAGTTGAACCCGAACTGATGCGCTACCGGCGTGTGGTATCCATCGCCCGCAAAGTTCTCGGCCGCGATTTTCCAGTCAGTCTCGGTGATCCAGTGGTCCGGTGGACCATGAACTTCACTGCCACTCGGACCCTGCTTGAGATAGAGGTCGAGGTAGAACTGGAACCCGCCAAGGTAATCTTCGAGCGACGAAGCGTCCTGGTTGAATGTACCGAACACCAAACCCTCATAGGTGTCGATACGTGCCTTGACAAGGCCCCAGTCCTTCCTCTTTAACTTGCCTTCATAACCTTCAGCTAGGTAGGGAACACCGATGAGCTCGCCAGAGTTTTTGTAGACCCACCCGTGATACGAGCAACGGAAGTGCGAGGCGTTGCCCATTTCCGATTTGCACATCATGTTTCCGCGATGACGGCACATGTTGAGATTCGCGTGAATCTCACCATGTTCGTCACGCGCCACAATCATATTGTTGTTCCCGATGTAGCGAGTGACATAGTCACCCGGCTTCGGAATCTCCGACTCGTGAGCAAGGAAAGTCCAGGCTTGCCCGAAAAGTTTCTCCTGCTCAAGATCGAATATCTCCTGATTGTTGAATACATAAGCGGGAAAGCGACCCTGGTCGATACCGTCTCTGATTTCGCGAAGGCGTGCTTCCATGTTCGGATTCTCAAAGTGCGTTGTCATGATGACCTAACTGATTCTTTAGTGGTTTTTCACTCTTTCGCGGGCGCCCATGCGCGTCTCTATCTCAGTGATGATCTGCTTGTAGCGCCCAACGTGCTCGAGCGTGCTGTCCCAATGCTTCTGAGGAACGAGGTCCTCGGTGTACGGAACTCGGCTCTTGCCTACGTGGATGTAGCCCGCTTCGTTCACACGGATCTTCTCGAGTGGGATGTTGTACTTTGCGAACTCAAAGAAGTCCTGCCCAACAATGAAGGGCTCGTGAGCCCAGCGCAGACGCTCAGTCAGCCAGCGCGCATCTTCTACACGTCCCTGTTGCAAAGCATCGCGCAGGTGCAGAACGGGATCCGGACCCATCGCGGTCGTTGAGGACCAAGCCATGCCGACGAGTTCTTCACCGTACATCTCCCAGGCTGGGAACCAGTCGGTCTCGATTGCCATGAGCGGAAAGCGAGTCCCGGTGTGGGCCATGTCGTTGTGGTACCGGAAACCAACAGACGCTCCGCCGGCGTACTTTACCGCAACTACCTGTGGTAGGTCGATGAGCGTGCGGTAGACCGAACGAGGAATGATTCCACCGAAAGCTGCAGTGTTATCGTAGACAACCATCGCCATCTCAGGAACAGCCTCAGCGACATCACGGTAGAACTTTTCCATGACCGGGGCCACCATTTCGCCCCACATCGGACGACCAAGCAGCGTACCGGTAGCGCCAATACCCGAGAGGAACCTCGTACGCGCAATAGTTTCGCGAGTGCTCAACGTGGTTGCACCGACAAAAATCGGGAAGTCGGGGTCAATCGAGTGAGCGGTCTGCACGGCGCACTCAGCGAATGCCTTCCACTCGTCGAGAGTCAGTGTCGCCATCTCGCCGAGGGTTCCGTTGAGAGCAATTGCATCAACGCCATCTGCCATGAGGGCCTTAATCATGCGCTCGGCCTCGACCAAGTCGACCGTGTCCTGCGCTTCTACCTCATCGGCACCCGGAAGAGCCGGGGTGGGAGGAAAGGACATTACGCCTCTCATGTCGCGACCTGTAACCTTAGGAACCTTGCTCATATTTGTCTCTCTTTTCGTAGAAGCCAGACGCGAACAATCGCGGCCGGTGGTATCTGGTTGGCAGTGATTACAAATTAAGACCGGGAGTGGCTGCCGCTACAGCTGTTCCCGTCAACCATTCGGGAACCGGTTCGTACGCGAGCACTTCGAACGGAGCGCCGATAGCACCAGCGGCCGCGATCCAGGTGCGCACTTCGTGGGCACCGTTACCCGCAGCATCGATCTCTTGGGGCGAATAGTTTTTGATTTGCTCCGGGTCGCCGCTTTCGATCCGCGCAATGAAGTCGCGATCAAATTCCTCATTGACCGTGCCGGACTCTGGAAGACCAACCCAGTGTGACAGTCCTCCCGTTCCAATCACGACTACGCGTTGAACCTCGTTCTGGGCCTCGACGGCGTGACGAACCATCTCGCCAAAGTCATAACAGCGCTTCGCAGTAGGCCAAGGCGGGTTAACCCCATTGAGGATTATAGGAACCAGCGGGTATTTCGAGTCGGGATCTAGGTGCTTCAGTGGAACACAGAAGTTCTCGTCGAACGCGAGGCCCCCTTCGACCAGAGCAGGATCGAACTCATTGGTGAGAGCGAACTCATAAATGTGTCTCCCGAGCTTTCCGTTCCCAGGATACTCGTGCTGCGGAACATTGATGAACTCTGCCATCTCTGCGGTTACTGGTCCAAGGTAGGAGTCCCCAGTTGCGATAGCAAACGCGGGGAGATTGCTAAAGTTGAAGTTTGTGAAGTGCTCAACCGAAATCGCGACGATGGCATCTGGTTTCAGCTCATCAATGCGTCGACGAGCCTCCCCAAAAGCGGTTTCGATCGCCTCGCGCTTGCGCGGGTCCGCACGCTCAGGCCATCCAGTGACTCCTGGAGAATGGGATGTTGCGAACGCCCCTACAACCTTGCCCATTAGTTCTTCCCCTCGCGGATCTGCTCGTAGTAACTCTCACGGCCCACTTGCAGTTGGAGGGCGCAAAAGTAAATCAGGTACGGGTTGGCCCCGATCTCATGGAGTTTCTTGAAGTCAAGGGTCAGCATTGCTTGGCGAGAGTCGCCCTCGAGACCGTATTCATTGAGCACCTCTGAAGTCTGGGCGCGAAAGCGTTTCGCAAGTTCAGAATCCTTTCGGATGTCCCATAATAATTTGTGAAGACCATACATCTGCTTGCCCCTCTCAATCGCCTGTCATGTCGTCATTGCCTCAATGGAGATAACCTCGGATGTAAGTCCGCGTCCCTAGAATCTTACGAAGACACTGAAGTTCTTTGCGTCACCCGGTTGGGGCATATGTGGTAGCAACGGAGGTTTTCCGGTATTTCTCAAGTCACTATTTTTCCCGCCACCCTGTGATTGCGAAATAATACTCTCATGTCACCGGACACAGATTGTCGACAAAAAACCACCGGTGAGTCGATGATTTGTTGTGGGCCCGGATGCTCTGAGCGCGCAAGGTAATCTCTGCACAATCCTTCCGGAGGGATTGTGACGCTGGATTGCTCCGAATCATCCCCAGACAAGCTTCGATGCAGCCACGGTGACCAATACCCCTGGGTCGGTTGAAGTGATTTTGTCGACATTCTGGAGCCTCGGCTGCGTTGGACGCGCGCTTGTAGACCGCATCCTCTAAATATGCTCGACTCCGAGTATTCACAACACAGAAACATGCATACCAACCCCGGAGTTCCCTATGTTGCCAGACGAGTTCACGGGCACTGCTGACTCGGTCCCTTGATCTGTGCGACGTCCTCAAACAGGCTACTACGAAGGATGAGTAAGCGCAGGGAGTCAAGCTCATCGAACGAGAACTCACCATTCGCTATAGAGTCGGCCGCACCGCTGTCCGCGATTCTACAAGTCATATTGCCGCCCAAGGGATAGTTGAACTTACCAAAATTCGTAGTGCCCCGGTAAGCGAGTTGAGCTACGGCGAGGCCGTCGACATTTAGTAAGTACGTGGAGTGCTCGAAGGCCTTACTGGCGATCCCTTTGCGGTGCGCGGTAACATTCACGAAAAAAAGTAATTCGCTTAGTCCATAGAGCCAGAGGTGCGCTCCATCGAATCTTCCGATATTACTGGCTTCCTCTTCGCACGCGACGTCTCATACGCGCACCTGCCCCATAGTGCGCAAAACACAGACCCGCTTATAGTTTCGTGTGCCTACACGTGCGCATCGATAAGATTCAACGTGTATTGCTTTATGTCGAATCTCAGTCCAAACCGACGATTGATACCCTCCAGAAAATCGTCAGCGCTGTACTCACCGGCGACCCCATCGGCGCACGAAACTCTTGTATGGAACACGTCAAATCTTCGGCCGCCGCGACACTGAAAGCCATGACCCGAACGCCCTGAAGTTCTTTCAGTTGAGCGGCACAGAGACCCCAATAGTCCGACGCAGACAGCACAGTGACTTGATAAGCTGCAAATGGTTCAAATCTGCAATGGTCACTCTTACTCGTGACGAGAACCCGATCCACCTGGGTCACTAGGCCACCGCTGAAGGTCATTGGGGTATTTGTGTCTTTGCCGGTCCCCCGTCGGTTCGACAGCGGTCGAAGACTTCGCACAATGATTAACGACCTCTGCTGATTCGCAGCCGTCACCGACCCCTACTGGTTTGGGCATCGACGGGTGGTTCGATGTGAATGTGAGTGTTCCGTCATCACATCGCTTGGTAGATGTGGTTGCGATTGCGGATGTCTTCGCACCACGGGTCTGTCCTTTCTCGCTAATTAACTTGGAAAAAGTTTATACTCTCGATTCGGACGAGAACATTTTTGAGTAGCTCAGTACGATTCGTGCCAGGGCGTCCGTTGCGGTTCGCCCCGACCACTGCATCGTATGAATAGTTTTGCTATCTCGGACGACCAAACAACTCTCGAAATTATTTAGCCCTCTCCTAATGACTCATTAGCTCATTAGCTCATTAGCTCATCAGTGGAGAAGGGGAGAGCGGATTGGAGATTTGACCGGCACGCCTTTCGGTCAAGGTAATCAGGTGCGCTAGTGTCCGACGAAGTCCTGTGCCGCCCACTCGCCCACGATGGCGGGATCGATTACGACATCGAGCAGAAGGGGACCATCTCGATGCCCATCCCAGTCTTTCACCACGTCGAGATCTTCTAATGTTCTCACGGTCACAGTTTTTGCGCCCGAACCAGAGGTAAACGCGCCGATATCAGTATCCGCGAATCGCACCAGACCGACGTGAGGGTCATCAGCACCGAAGTGGTGAACTTCGGCCCCGTAGGCTCCATCGTCATAAATTACGATCACAATCGGCAAGTTAAGTCTGACCATTGTCTCAAGTTCCGAAATTCCCATGAGAAAGCCGCCATCACCACATGCCAGCACAACTGTGCGGTCGGGTCGCCCAATGGCGGCGCCAACTGCGGACCCCATGCCGAGGCCAATGGACTGAAAGCCAGCGCTTGAGAACACGAATCCTGCAGGATCGGGAACGCTAAGACCGCGAACGGGCCAGCCGAGAAAATGACCGCCGTCGACAACAAGTGTTCGTTCGTGGGGCAATATCGTCTCCAGGCGAGCGGTCACCTCCCCGGGGTGAAGAGCGGCGCCGGCTTTGGCGGCGTAGATAGCCACATCATTCGTCAGGTTTCGGCGACCTGGGTGAGCGTCATGACGACGCTCACCCCGCGGCGCAGGAAGAAGCGCCACAAGCGCTGCTGCGGTCTCGCGAGCATCTCCAAGCAACGCCACATCTGCATAAGCGCTGACATGGAGGCCGGGCAACTCAGAGTCAATCTGAATCACTGTCGGGTTGTTGTCAAACAGGGTTCCGGCACGCGTGGTCCACGTCGTCAGAGACGCTCCGACGACCAGAACCAAATCGGCGGCGTGCAGAGCCTCAACGGTCATGTCCGATGAGAAACCCCCACAGATACCGAGCAGACGAACGTTGCCCGAGAAAAGACCGTGCGCCATCGCTGACGTGCACAGTTTCGCGTCGAGTATATCGGACAGATTTACTAGCTCGTCTTCCGCCCCCGACAGCATTGCGCCACGACCGGCCAAAATAACCGGGCACTTGGCAGCAGCAAGTAGTTTGGCGACTGAGGCGAGTTCCGCCGGCGGCGGAACCACGCGTGGCCGCTCCCTAAAAACTGGACTACGCGACGAATCGAACTCAATCAGGGTTTCTTGTAAATCAATCGGCACAGCCAGCACGATCGGACGTCGTTCGTCGTGAGCGCGTTGCGCCGCCGCCGCTACATCGTCGACCGTTGTTTCAGGCGACCGTATGGTTTCGTAGCCAGCGCCCACCGACTCGACTAGAGCCTGCTGGTCGATGAGAAAGTTTGATCGACGCGTCTTTGCCGAGGTGGCACCAGAAATCACCAATAGAGGAATGCGTGATTTCACCGCTTCGCCTAAAGCCGTTATCGTATTTGACAACCCAGGCCCTTGGTGCACACTGGCAGCGGCTATCTCCCCAGTGGTCCGCCAGAATGCATCGGCCATAGACACAGCCGCGCTTTCGTGACGTGCTGGCACGAATCGTGCCCCTGCAGCCGTAAGCGCCGCTGTGGGCAAATAGTTGCCGCTGCCAACGACCCCGAAGACTGTTCGCACTCCATAAGTCCGGAGCACATCGCCGATTACGGTTGATACCGTTACAACTTTTGACATCAAAATTCCCCTCATCAAAGCCTCGCACTTTCAAGAAGAAAGGCCTTCGACCTCTCTCCAGGTGCACATAAGCATAATTGAATGTTACGAGAACGTCATAATTCGCGCGTCACCCACTTGAGCTATTTCGTTGCCTGGTTTGTCGAGATGAGCGCTGGACGTTCGCTAATCGTTCAATGGTGCGGGTTCCTCAAGCGCACTCGCAATATCTGCTTCGAGATAGGCTCGCAGTTTTAAGAGAATGACCACATGAGCGCGGGGTGGACATTCCTATCTATTTCGGCAACCGAAACTCGGAGCCATACTTTGCTGATGTCCTAGCGCAAATGTATAAAGACGGACATCGCAAGGTGTTGGCATGGGTCACTAGTGCCTACTCGTCTTACTCGGGTTGCCGTCAATACCGCGAGAATTTGGCGCAGGCACTAATTGTCTCTGAGCTCGAGGGCAAGATGACCATCGATAAGGTGAGGCACTACTTTGACCACCCTGGCTTCTTGGCTCCAATCAATGAAGATTTGAACAGAGCCCTAGGCCAGCTAGCGGCAAAGGGAGTCGAAGCCACGGATATTCAAATCATGTTTGCAACCCACTCGATCCCGGTATCCATGAGTGAAACAAGTGGTCCACCCGGGGTTCGAGAGGGCTTTGAGAAGCCGGGCGGCACTTATGCCGCTCAGCATCTAGCAGCAGCCACATTGGTAATGGCTGAACTAGCCGTGCAGGCAGATCTTGCCCCTAGTTGGGAGCTAGTTTACCAGTCCCGCAGTGGGTCGCCGAGCGTGCCCTGGCTAGAACCAGACGTAAACGATGCAATCAGAACGGCCAAGGAGGTTGGAAAGAAAGCCATTGTCGTGATACCAATTGGCTTTGTTAGCGACCATGTCGAAGTGGTTTGGGACCTGGACAACGAGGCAAAAGAAACCTCTGAAGAGCTTGGCCTTGAGTTTGAGCGCGTTGCAACGGCAGGCACCCATATGGCTTTTCTTGAGGGCATTGTTGATCTAATAAAGGAGCGCACCGATGGCGTACCTGAGAAAGCGCTGTCTCCGCTGGGCCCGTGGCCAAGTTTTTGCAATCCAGACTGCTGTCCAAATCTTCGCAAGGCGCTTCCGGTTATCTCAGAAGGTTAGACCGAGGGGTCTACTTGCAAGTTGCCGGTTTCTCTTTTCGGTCGATGCGAATCAGAGAAATTCTTAACAGAACAAATCTCTTCACGGCACTTGCGATGACTGTGCTTTCCGGGCAGGGCTTAGTGTGTCGAAGCATTATTCGCGACTAGTTTTTAGTCCTTGATCCCAATCCACTTGCAGCCGCTACCGTGCTAGGGCAAGGCGTATGTGTCTAATCTGTCTTTCTACGCTCGTACTTTGTTATCTTGCTCGGAAGCCTATTTGTCAAAAACGTTATTTGAGCAGGACGTAAAGAAATTTATAACACCAAAAAAGACCCCAGCTTGAAAGCTGAGAAATAACTTCACAATACTCACTCGGGTAGCGGAGCCGGAGGTGTCTGTCAGGGCGAAGTCTCCTCAGTGACGCTATTGTTTTTAGGGTGTCAGAATCCAAACCAAACCGCATTCGCGGCAGGGTTATAGATTCTGGAGATCAGCTTTCCAAAAAGTTACTACTTAGCTACGTCGTAATTCTGGCTCTCTCCATGAGCTTGGTGCCATATTCGATTGACCCTTTCCTGCCTGCCTTCCCTGAAATAGCAACTTACTTTGGCGTGCCAAACGGAACCGTTCAAGCTTCGCTCACTGGTGTAACAGTAGGTATTGCACTCGGACAGCTAGTTATCGGACCACTCTCAGACGCCTTTGGTCGAAGGCCTCTGATTCTGCTTGCAACCACTGGCTTCGGCTTGAGCGCAGTAATGGCCTTTTTCGCACCAAACTTCGAAACTTTCTTAGGCCTGCGATTTGCAATGGGATTCTTCGCTGCTGGCGCTGACGTGGTAAGCCGTGCAATCGCAAGAGATCTCTACCGTGGGCACCGCATGCAGGCAATGCTGGCGAAAATCTTCTTGATTCAGTCGCTTTCGCCCATCATCGGGCCGATAGTTGGAGCACAAGTTACTCAAGCAGGAAACTGGCAAGCCATCTTTCTGATCTTCGGATTCGGCGGCATTATCGTGGCGCTTTTCTCATCCGGATTACTGGTTGAAACTTTGCCGGTGGCAAGGCGACGGAGTAGCACGCCCATGGGGCTGGCGCGTGGTTACCGTGCGGTTTTGAAGGACCGGGTTTACATCGGCCTGATGATATTTGGA
>Ga0075109_1000700_pt1 | contig 22389 bp, 33 predicted proteins | sample AntAceMetag02UKD_FD_69798 | JGI IMG/M metagenome (GOLD analysis project Ga0075109, IMG submission 69798) | Saline lake microbial communities from Ace Lake, Antarctica - Antarctic Ace Lake Metagenome 02UKD | ecosystem: Environmental > Aquatic > Non-marine Saline and Alkaline > Saline | place...
GCAAACCTGCTTTGTTCTTACCATAACGCTCATCACGTTTGATACGCTTGTCTGCTTTGTAGATTTCAATTGTGTATTCGGTTAACTTGGACATTTTCAACTCCTGTTTTGCTTTGCTATGTATGTATTATAACACCGAATCAAAGACCCGTCAATCACCCCGGACATCAGTGTTCAACACAGGCTTTAACTGTCTGCGCAACTCAACTTCACGCAAGTGAGCCGCAGCCTTGCCTCGTACTGTTTCTAGTATGTAGCACTGAATCTCGCTCTTGTCAGCCAATGTGCGCAGAGCATTACACAACAACCAGTCCTTGCTCTCCTGCTTGGCACGGTAGAAGTGTTTGGCAGCACGGCTCAACACACTCTTGTTCACAGTAGACTCTGTCTTTGCTGTGACACCTATGTAGTTGCCTCCGTTGACCACCAACTCATAGATGATGTGTGTGCGGTCTACTCGTTTTTTGCGGATGGTGTTTTTTGTTTCCATACTAGTATTATAACAAGGTTTTACCACTTTGTCAACCAAAAGCCCTATAGCATACTCTACTATAGGGCTTTTGTCAATTACACAAATTCAAAATTAGTTGTACGTGTATCTCTCTGCATTAATTCAATTGCACGATTTTTATCTGATTCAAATGTTTCGTAACTGAATTCACTGCTTATAAAATCACATTTTGCTTGTGTAGGGAATTTAAATGTGCCCTTTTCATTTACTTCAGTTACATTAAATGCAGCAACTATCTTATATACCTCTTTGTTTTTGTTGTAAACTAGTTTAGCACGTAACAGTGTATTAAATGACAGCATACTTGCGCTCCTTGTGTTGTTTAAGTATGTATTATAACACTAAACAAAGACCCTGTCAAGTGGTGGGTTATTGTGTGGCTGATCTGCCACGGGAATGATGGAGTGTACTGGGATCGAACCAGTCGTGCCCGAAGGCGGCGGAGTATTAGTCCGTTAATATCACCATTGATGCTTCCACTCCATTTGGTCCGGCGTAAGAGAATCGAACTCCTATTAAGGGCTTAGAAGACCCCTGTATTATCCATTATACGAACACCAGATTGTTTGGCAGGCCCAATAGATTATGAGTCCGCTGCGCTGACCATTGCGCCATGAGCCTTAACACTGTTTAAGCAGTTATTGTACAGTATAATTAGTCTGCTGTCAACTGGCTTATGGGAAAATAGTTCCAGTCGCCCAACAGCACAGGAGTCAAGTCCATTTTGCTGCGGCGGATGAACCACTTCTCTACGGGCAGATCCAATCCGTCCGCAATGTTGGCAAACACTGAGTCAAATAGGTACAGACACTCCGCACCTTCCATGACCTTGAGCCAATCAAATGCTGAATCCGTGACGCCCTCAGTGATTCTCACCACTTGATAGCCTTCCGACTCCGCATCCGAGAAATCCAAGTTGATATGAGCAGCACTGCCCTCAGTATGCACCACGATGTAGCGAGGCTGCTTGACCACTGCACTGTAGACCCTATCCTCTGCAGCGGGGTCACGTACAATACACTCCCCCAACCGTTGTTTGTGCTTGAACGGCACTCCTGCGGCAGCATACTTGTATTGATCGAACTTGAGTATGGGAAACAGATCCGGATCCGATAGTTCAGGTTGATTGCTCAAGTACTGATACAAGCAGATGATGTCCTCACAGTCTCGATACTTCAAATTGCCCATGGCATGGAAGTAGAAGAAGTTGCCGTGAGTGTCAGTCTTCAAAGGAATCCAGTTGACCCAAGGAGCAGCCTTTTGCATACTAGGCATGAATTCTTCACATATGGGCCACAACACTTCTTTGCCCTGTTCCCGATAGTGCAGTGCAATGGGCAAGGCGATCACTAGATCTCCCAGTCCTCTACTCTGTATAATACCAATTCGATTAGAACCTTCAGTTAACATATTGTCCTTTACAGCGGGGTCTTATTGGTTAGTGATCACTTGCAGCACAGACTGAGCACTGTACTGTGACTCTGCCAACTGCCTAGCCTGTCCAATGTTCTGTGCTGATAGGAAAACCCACACCGTTGAACTGTTGGGCAAGCGTACTAGAACTTTATACTGTGTCATTTCAAAAAACCCTTTTTACTTAGTGTATGTGTTATATTGTACAGGAACAAACTGGTTTTGTCAACCATTATACACTAGTAGAGCATAGTAGTAGTACACTAGTATACAGAGTAGTACATAGTAGTATATTGTAATACATTAGTATATAGCAGTCCTATGCAGCGGGGTCTTGCACTGTGAGAACAGTAGAGCATAGTAGTGAATAGTAGTAAGCAGTGATCAACATAGTGGTGCTGAGTGTGAAAAATCAGTGACAATATTGAACATTTTGGCATCAGAATTGGACAAAATCAAGTGATTTTCAATGGATTCTGGCAGATTTTGGTGCGTTTTGGGGCAGTTTTTTATGGTAGAAATTTTTGAGAACACTGTGGGGCAGAGAGGCTAAGTCAAAATACTCTCAAGTTCTTCTCAAGTTCTTCTCAAGTTCTTCTCAAGTGTTCTCAAGTTCTTCTCAAGTTCTTCTCAAGTGTTCTAGTGTGCTCTCAAGTGTTCTCAAGTGTTCTCAAGTGTTCTAGTGTGTTCTCAAGTTCTTCTACTGTACTCTACTATGATACACTGTGCGCTGGACTACTCTCTTATAGCAGCCCTTAACAGCGGTGTCTGTAGTGTTGCTCTAGTGCAAGTCTTTTGGCTTTGCTGCTATTTTTATGTTTATTACTTTGTTGTTGTGCTATAGCCCGTGCTAGTTCTGGGCTAGGCATCCATGGCTGTACTGTGACAACACTGCTATTATCTTTCCGTTTTGCTTGCATACAAATATTTACTAGTGTATACTAATGTTTATGTTATCAATCGGTGAGTAGTCTTGTGTTATCAATATACACAGTCACTTATACACCGATTGCCTTTGAGTTTATTTTTGAATATTTGAAGTGATCGTCAGTTAGCAAAAATTCTTGCGCTGAGTCGTTACACTCTAGTTTGACAGGAGTGGCCGTGAGTGTTGTATAAGTATTCAAAAGGTGGATATGAACTTATGAATATTGTATTTGATGTAGACGGCACACTAACGGACAGTCGTGCGGGGATGGATCGTGGATTTCAGCGGGAATTTCTTGCTTGGGTTGGTTCGAGTGGACATGCTGTTTGGTTGATCACGGGATCAGACTACCCTAAAACACTAGAGCAGGTTGGCTCGGCCATATGTGAATCAGTTGTGGGAGTCTACAACTGTGCAGGGAATCAACTGCACTCGGGGGGCGTACTGCAGGATCAACGCAGTTGGTCACCCTCCGATGAACTACGTGCTTGGTTGCTCATGCATTTGAGCACACAGCCCTGGGCCGTTAAAACTGGTCAGCATCTAGAGGAACGAGTGGGATTGACCAATTGGAGTCCCGTGGGCAGGGGCTGCAATCGTGACACACGGGCTGAGTTCTACGCATGGGATCAACAGTACAGATATAGGCAGGAGTTGGCCCTACGTCTCGAAGCCACCTTCCCGGAACTACAGGCCACTGTGGCGGGTGAAACCGGCATTGACATCTACCCTCGAGGTTGGGACAAGAGTCAGATTGCGGACCGGGTCATGCCCTTTCACTTCTTTGGAGACAGTGCGTTTCCCGGGGGCAACGATGAGACCATCGCCCGTCGTGCCGAAACAGTATGGGAAGTCAAGGGGTGGCGCAACACCCAACAGGTGCTTATTGACCACTATGGGCTTGTATCTCGGCCTCAATCTGACTGATGCGAGCCTGTATGTTCAGTAGATCATCGAGGTGTTCGCTGCAGGGTTCATTCCGATATGCCAGGGCCATTTCCTGCTCTGTGTCACGTATGCGAGCCAATATTAATTCTAGTCTTTCGTTCATGTTGCTATTTATTCACACTAAATAATAGACTATGGCAGGATATTTCTCAGCAACTGGCAACACTCGTGAACTTGGTCGCACAGCACGAGCCACACGAAATTTAGGGTTAGGCAGTTCAGCCTCTATGAGTTATGCTTGGAACTACTACAGCGGCAGCAACTCAAACATTGCACTTAGCAGCAGTTTTGCTGGACGATACTACCCCTTTACTTACTAACCAAGAATTATTCCGCCTTGGTTGATCACTGTTTAAATACAGACATTATAAACAAATGAGGATCAAATGGAACTAGAAACAGTCAAGGCCTTAACGGCCAAATACCCCCAACGCAGCCGCTGGGAATACGTTAACTTTGTGATTGAACCCTACGGAGAATTTCAAGGCCGTGCTATACTAAGCCAGTTGCGGAGATTGCGTGATCTTGACAAACTTGATGCAGATGATCAAGATGTGCAACATGAAATTCAACAGGTCGGAGCATGGTTGAGTCAATTTAGCCAAGAAGAAATTACTCAGCACCTTGAGGGCATGGAAAATACAGAATCTGCCTATTGGTCAGAAAGATTGGCCCGCGAAGCGGCCGTAGACCTGTTGAGTGTGGGCAAGGTCAGTAAAGCCGTAATGGAGCGAGCAGTGTTGTTTGACGAATCGGCTTATAGACAGTTTTCACAGACCTGCAATACTATTCTACAGGTAATTACGCAGGTAACTCGTGAAGTAGAGACAGAAATGGGCATGCACCCACAACTTCCAGAGGGTGAACCGCAATGAGCATGATCAAAAAAGCCCTGAACACTGTCCCTGGACCAGTGGCTCCGGTTAAATCAACTACCACCCCTACTCCTGCACCAGTGGCCTCGACAACTTCGGTAATAGAGCCCCCTGAAGAAATTCGATTGGCCATATGCGTGCCCTGCAAAGACACCCTTCATTCTGTGTTTAGCCATAATCTCAATAGCCTGCTGCAATACAACTGGCAAAAGGGTATAGAGACAAAAGTTTTTTACAATATGGGTACCTTGGTATGCAACCAGCGTGAGAGTCTAGTCAGTGCTGCTAAGAGTTGGGCTGCTACGCATATTCTGTGGTTGGACTCGGATATGAGTTTTCCTTTCTATACTGCCTACAAACTGTTGGATCACAAGGAGCCTGTTGTGGCTGCTAACTATGTACGCCGACAACAACCATACAAAACAGTAGCCTACACGCAACTGTACAAATGGGACACAGTGTTGACACATACTTCAGAGGACCCATTGGTAAAAGAACTGATCGAAGTAGAAGGTATTGGCATGGGCTGTATGCTGACAGATCTTAGGGTGTTTGAATCAGAGCCAGCCCCTTGGTTTGAAATCAAATGGGATCCTTTGACCAAAGACTACCTAGGCGAAGACTTTAATTTCTGCACCAAAGCACGATCTAAAGGGTTTCGAGTATTGGTAGACGACATTCTAAGTCGTCAAGTACAACACCTAGGTGAGTTTGCCTTCGGGCACGATCTAGTTAAACAAAAATAACATAAATAAGTGTTAGTTTAACCCAGGATAAGTTTATGGCAACAGCAGGCAGTTTTCCCAAAGCAACAGGCGATCTAGTCTATCTAGCAGACTATAATGCAATACAGACAGTAATTGCAGGTGTTGTCAGTACCTATTACGGTAACAGCATTGTTAGTGCTACGTTAAGCGGAGTTCCGGTAATCACTGCCAGCGATATGGATCTGCTGAGAACTGACATCAACAAGGCCTACACGCATATTACTGGCAGCAACAGTTCAATTAATGATCTTGCAGCCGCAGGCTTAATCAATGCCAGTGACTATAACGCCTACAAAACAGCCGCTGATTATTGTGAAACTAACAAAAATACAGTCTTTGCTGCTACACAATTAGCGTCTAGTGTGGTTAGTACCAGTTTAACTTCAGCCTGGAACGGCAATCATGGTTGGACCTATACATATACGTGGGCTGATGCAGCGCAGGCCAATTACTGGTTTAACGCAGGCGGCTATTTTTCAGTAGACGTAAGCGGTAGTAACTCTGCAGGATCTAGCAAGGATGATGACTGGCAGAACAACATCTTAAATGTGATTCCTACGCAGGTTTACGGTAACACACAATGGGATGCTGGTACAACTATAGATGTGTACGAGTATGGTGACGTCAGTCAGTACACTGAAAACTTTGCACGAATTGAGATAGTCAAGACCAGCGCAACTGTGCTTACTGTTACTGTTACAATCAACGACGCTGACATAGGCGACGACCAGCTCGGAGCAGGTACTACAGGACCTGTAGATGAAGACGTTACCACAGATGCAGCAGCATCGATTACTAGGTATCACAGTGTAGATGCTATTACATTAACAAACCCGACGCCTGCCAACACCAGTAACTGGTAATCATAATATCTGATTAGTCATGCTGTCTAGTGATAATTACTAGCATGACTACAGAACAACATCTAGAAAAGGCATTAAGTTTTGCCAAATACCAAGAAACTCTAAATCAACAACGACGACTGCTTAAAGAACAATTTGAAGCAGATACCTTGCTAGCCCATGCCGGCGGACTGTTTAGAATATCTCAAGAATGGTTAGGCGGTTTTGACATTGACAACAAATGGGTATTAGATCTTAACGGAACTCCTGTCCAAGTTGAAGATTCTGCTGCATTGTTATCTGCTGCAAAAACAGCATACCGAACAGCATTGGGCCAGTACGGAGAACAATATCAACTGCTTCGTCGCCAGCGATCTGTAAGATCTTTGGTAGGTCTATGACTCGAGGGTTTCTAGTGTTTGCTCACAACAACGAACACATATCTTATGGACTACTTGCAGTATCTCAAGCCGAGCAAATTAAAAAAATATTAAACAAACCTGTCACTGTGGTTCTTGATCAAGCAACTGCTACCGATCTTGATAATTTGCGACCAAATTGGAAATCTTGTTTTGACCAGGTGGTGTATTTAGAATCTGTTGCTACTCAAACTAAAAGATACGGCGCCGGAAAAAATCAATTGACTTTTCATAATTTAGATAGATCTGATGCCTGGGACATTACTCCCTACGATGAAACAATTCTAATTGACACTGATATTTTAATACAGACTGAGAATCTAAACAAATTATGGGGAACTAGTGAAGACCTGCTAGTGTGTGATAAATCGACTAATCTATACGGCAACAAATTGTCTGAATTTACCTGGATAAGTGATCGAAGTATTAAGTTTTACTGGGCTACTATCTGCTACTTTAAAAAGACAGAAGTTACTGAATTATTTTTTAAGCAATGTAAATGGGTCAAAGAGAATTATAGTTGGCTAGCACATGTACATGAAATACCCGCTAATCCGTTGAGAAATGATTTTGTTTGGAGTATTGCACTGCATAGTTTAGGCCACCCTGCTGCCACTATTCCGTTCAACTTGTTGTACAGTACTTACGACGACCAATTGATAAAAACAACTGATCATTATGTTGCGTTTTTAACTGCTAACGGTGTTTGCAAAATATCACATGATGTACATATGTTTAACAAATACGATTTAATAAAATTAATTAATCAGGAACTAGTATGAGCAAAGGTTATTTAGTAATGGCGCAAGGAGAAAAGTATGCCAGACAATCAGAACACCTTGCTCACAGTATTCGAAACACTCAAAGTGGTGTTTCTCGGTTGTCTGTGATAACTGATCAAGATGTTGATTGCACCTTGTTCGACAAAGTAATATCGATTGATGAAGATCTGGCTGCTAATTCAAAGTGGAAAATAGAAAATAGAGTAAAATTTTACAACCTAACACCTTACGAAGAAACTGTGATATTAGATGCAGATATGCTGTTCTTATCTGATGTTAGTCATTGGTGGAAGATGTTTGAAAAATATGATTTACTTTTAACTAGCAAAGTGTTAACATATAGGGGCATGAAAATAATTAACAGTCCCTACCGAAAGACGTTTATTCACAATCAATTACCTGACGTGTATTCTGCGTTTACTTATTTTAAAAAATCTAAAATAACTGCTGAATTTTTTGAGTTGGTTAAACATATTGTAGCAAACTGGAAAGACTGGACAGTGAGATATTCTCCCGAATATTCTCAAAAATTTCCATCTATTGATGTTGCTATGGCTATTGCGGTTAAAATTCTAGATATTGAATCTCAAGTAATTTCTAAATTTAGTTATCCAACTTTTACACATATGAAAGATAATTGTCAAGGGTTGGCAACATCTAATAATAAATGGACAAGAGTACTAGGTGCTTATAAGGGTGCCGCCAGCTTTAAAATTGGTGCTTTTCCTCAAACTGGAATTCTGCATTATGTTGAGAAAGATTTCATATGATAGTTTATTACAATCCGTTAAATTATAGTATCACTGGATTAAGCCATAAATTGCTTGATAATACTGTTGATCCTTGGATTGACACAGTTGATCCTCTTGCATTGAATATTTTTTTAGGTAGAGAAAAATCTTTAAATTATATTATAGTTCCTTTGTTATCTGATAATACAAAAGGAATAATTAAACAAAAAATGTTAGGGAATTCTGTAATTCCAAAAGATGAAAAAGTTTATAAAATACCTTTTTTAAACACGGAATCTAACTTTACAGTAACGCAAGATACTGCTAACTGTATTATTAAAATAGATATGCAATCAGATGCTATAACGTGGTGGAAAGAAAGCAAAAAGAAAATACATTTAGTTGCGTGCATGCCTAATGATCCGTATTTTCCACTATGGTCGCAAGTTCTAGATCCAACTCAGTTCAATTCCGGAGACAGATATCACTACACAGGAACACACGATTTTAATTTATATACTATGAAAATTTTTGGAACGTACAGCCATATTAAAAAATGAAACTACACTTATCTGAAATCGATTGCATATTTTTAAGTTACGATGAACCTAATGCTGAATATAACTATGCTAATTTATTAAACAAAGCACCCTGGGCAAAGCGTGTTCACGGTGTTAAAGGCAGTGACACGGCCCACAAAGCATGTGCTAATTTAAGTGAAACTGAACATTTTATTACAGTAGACGGAGACAATATAATTGATCCTGCATTTTTTAATTTGACAATAGACACAGATAAGTTACCTAAGAAAGAAATGACTCAAATGAGTTGGACCGGCCGTAATATAATTAACGGACTTGTTTACGGTAATGGTGGACTAAAAGTTTGGACTCGTGAATTTGTATCAAACATGCAAACACACGAACAAGCAGACAACAATACCAATCAGGTTGATTTCTGTTGGCAGAACAATTATGTGCAAATGGCAGATTGTTATTCTGTAGTGCATAATAATGCAAGTTCGCTACAGGCATGGCGTGCTGGATTCCGTGAAGGTGTTAAGATGACACTTAACAAAGGCGTTAAGCAAGAATTAATTAATATTAAAAAACAATTAGGATTGCGGAATTATCGTAGACTACTCATGTGGTGTTCAGTAGGTGCTGATGTAGAGAATGGCGACTGGGCAATACTAGGAGCACGGCAAGGTGCCTATATGACTAACTGCACTGATTGGAATTATGTGCAAGTACGTGATTTCGAATATCTTAATAAACTATTTGAAGAATGGAAAGATTGTGATCCTATACAGGATGCAAAACATTTTGGTAATGTTCTTCGAGAAAAATTAAATTTACCTATTGCAGATATAGATGCCGCCAGCAGTGAATTTTTTAGAGAAGTATTTGTTAATCCTGCTCGCACTAACACAGCCTTAATGGAAAAGGATGTAAAATGGGATCTATAAATTTAATAGACAAAGAATTAGTTAAGGCTGTACGATGGGATGTATCACCTAATACTTTCGATGAACGATTGCATACGCTTAACACAAAGCATAATGAATTTTTAGTTGTTAATCCTGTGTATGAACATTGGATTACGAATTACATCGATACTTCTATTAGATCTAGTAAATGCATAGTTTGGGTAGAAGAAAATGAATGGTTAGTTAAAAAATTTAAAAAAGATTGGGAACCTGCTGATGGATGGGAAATAATTGAAATCAGTTTGAAAGACATAGAATTAGATACATATAAAAAAGAAAATACAGAACTTCCTCTCTATTTGTTTGACAATATTGATTATAAAATTAAACTGGAAGACTATAATCTAGAACATACATGGTTCTTAGATCCAAAATGGGCAGATGAACTTATTTGGGTGCGCAATTGGTCAACTGTTACGCAAACTGTTGGTATGAAGAATATGGGATATCTTACACCTAATATTGCTGACGAATTAGATGTTGTTTTTATCAGTTATGACGAACCTAATGCTGATGCAAATTGGGAACAAGTTTTAAAAAAGTGTCCTTTCGCACAAAGAGTACATGGTGTTAAAGGTATATTTGAAGCACACAAGGCAGCGGCACAATTATCACAAACTGATATGTTCTATGTTGTTGACGGAGATGCAGACCTGTTAGACAATTTTTATTTTAATTATCAACCTAATATTTGGAATAGAGATACAATTCATGTATGGAAAAGTGTTAATCCTATTAATGATCTAGAATATGGGTACGGAGGAGTGAAACTGTTTCCTAAACATATTTTGGATGCCGCCGAAACGTGGAATGTTGATATGACCACTAGCATCAGTTACAAACTTAAAGTAATGAATAGAGTAAGCAATACAACAAAATTTAATACTGATCCTTTCAGTACATGGCGGAGTGCATTTAGAGAGTGTGCTAAACTTGCAGCATCGACTATTAAAAATCAAATAGTCGAAGAAAACGACGAACGGTTAAGTCAATGGTGCAGTGATTACGGACGAGATAGAGAATTTGGCAATTATTCAATACAAGGTGCTCGTGCTGGAAGAAAATACGGATTAGACAATAAAAATAATTCAGAAGCATTAAAAATGATAAATGATAGGCAATGGTTAAAGGAAAAATTTAACAATGAAACCTATTAAAGATTCTCCTACATTTTGTACTATACCGTTTGTTAGCCTAGTAGTTAATACTGACGGTGCTATTCGTCCTTGTTGTATGATCAAAGGCCAATATAGTCAATTAAAGAAATCCGACGGAACAAAATACACTGTTAAAGATCAATTAAGTGATGCATGGAATTCTCAAGAAATGCGTAGAATGAGAATGGCAATGATTAACGGTGAGAAATTGGAAGGATGTAATGTTTGTTATCTACAAGAATCTAGTGGCAGAACTAGTAACAGACAATATGCAAATTCAGAATGGATTAATCAATTAACTGAAAGCGAAATTAATAAACGAATAGATCAAGCAATCGTTTCAGGCGGCGAAATTGATTACAGTATTGCCTATTTAGATTTGCGATTAGGCAATCTTTGCAATTTAAAATGCAGGATGTGCAGTCCGTTTAACAGCAGTCAGATTGCTAAAGAACACATAGAGTTAGAACAGAAAGATCCTGCATACAAAGTAGTATGGGCTAGTACTTTTGGCAAATTTGATCCTAGATTTAACGACATCCAAGAATGGTTTGACAAAGACATTCTTTGGGATCAAGTTAATGAAATGATTCCTAATTTAAAAAAAGTTTACATGACAGGTGGCGAACCTACTCTAATTAAGAATAACTTTAAATTTATGCAAGAATGCATTGATAAGAATCGTAAAGACATTGTTATGTTCTTTAACACTAATTGTACTAATGTTAACACTAAGTTTACAAATCTTATATCGCAATTTAACAGAGTTAATATTAATGCAAGCATTGATGGCGTAGGTGCAGTCAACGACTATATACGTTCACCGAGTAATTGGAGTCAGATATCTAAAAACATTGAAACATTAGCACAGATGCCAAATGTACATTTAGGAGTAACTCCCACAGTGCAGGTATATAATATATTCAATTTAGTTGATACGCTCGAATGGGTAGAAAGTTTAAACAAAAAATACAACACTAATATTTTTGTTGACTTCTTAATTAATGTACATCCGAAACATCTAGCAGTGGGAATATTGCCCGACGATATTCGACACCGAGTTGCAGCAGATTTAATTGATTATAAAAATACCTATTTCAATAGTAGAACACCCGAATTAACTGTGAATAGTGTAAATGGTATTATAGGATTGTTAGAACAAGATAGGGCAGCAGATTGGGAATTACAGTTGAATAAATTTAAAACTTATACCCACTCATTAGATAAAGAACGTGATCAATCTTTATCAGATATTAGTAAAAGATTAGCAAACTTATGAAAACAAAAACATTTTGTATATTACCTTGGACACACATGGCTTCTTATACAGACGGCTCTGCTCTCTTGTGTTGTATTGCTAATTCAACAGACAAACTAAATTTTAATCAACAAACATTAGAACAGGTTTGGAATAGCAACCATTTTAAACAATCTCGTGTTAAAATGTTGAACGGTGAAAAAGTAAAAGAATGTGGCGCCTGTTATAATGTTGAAGATGTAGGTATTAGAAGTCATAGACAAATTGAAAATTGGATTTGGAAAAACAAATTAGGTGATGACTACATTGATCAACTTATTGCATCTACAGATTCTGACGGTACTTTAAATCAACGTTGGATTACACTTGATTTACGATTAGGCAATACTTGTAATTTACAATGTGTTATGTGCAGGCCTGTTGACAGTAGTAAATGGGTAAAGCAGGCTAATATTCTTAAAGACGAACTTAAAACTGAAGTCAAGTGGGATTGGAAATACAAAATTGAATCTTATTCTGTTAACAATTTCGATTGGTATAAAAGCAAATCATTCTTAGAAGAGTTTTACGAATCTGCTGCCGATATGAAGCACATTATATTCGGTGGCGGTGAACCTTTGTACATAAAAGAACACAAAGAAATTCTAAAACGTTTAGTTGAACTAGGCCATTCAGAACATATAGAATTGAGATATCATACTAACGGAACTATCTATGATAAAGAAGTTGTCGAGTTATGGAAGCAATTTAAATTTGTAGATGTAATGATCAGTATAGACGGGCATACACAATTAAATGATTATATTAGATACCCAGCCGACTGGAACACAATTGAACGTAACTTGCATTTATACGATACAACACCTGATAACATTGATGTTAAATTATTATGTACGGTACAAGCATTAAACATCTACTATCTTCCAGAGTTTACTGAATGGTTGTTATCACAGAACTACAAAAAAATTAGTCAGAAAAATTTAGACGGCACTTTTCATCCAGGGGTACTTCATTATCCTCAGTATCTATGTGCTAAAATATTACCTAGCCATCTAAAGAAAGAAACAACAGACAAGTTATTGGCATTCGGTAAAAAACATAAAAACAATCCCAGTATACAGCGAATGATAAAAATGGTTGATTTTATGAATAGCGAAGATTGGAGCCATCTGCTTCCACAGACATTGGAGTATTTAGAAAAGTTAGACAAACTAAGATCATGTGATAGTAGTTTTTTTACGGAGTTGTTATGAATATAGATAAAGATGCATTTAGCAGCGGACAGATAGGCAGTAAAATTTGGCTGTGCAAAGAACTAGAAAGATTAAAATGGTTATCTAGAATGACATACATCTATGGGGGGTGGCATGGTATATTAGGATTCCTTTTATTAAGTAGAGGAGTATTTGAAGTCAATAGCATACGTAGTTTAGATGTAGATTCCGCATGTGAATCAATTGCAGATACAATTAATGAAAATTGGGTATGGCAAGAATGGAAGTTTAAAGCCTTTACCCAAGATTGTAATACATTTGATGCGGTATACGGAGATTTAATTATTAATACTAGTACTGAACATTTTATTTCGAAGCAATGGTTTGATAATATTCCTATAGGTACTAGAGTTATATTGCAAGGTAATAACATGCCGCATGCAGATCATCATGTGCATTCGGAGACGTTAGAAAATTTTGTTAAAGAATATCCGTTGTCTGATACAGTTTTTACAGGTCAAAAAGAGTTTGTTTATCCAGACTGGTCATTTAAAAGATACATGTTAATAGGCGTTAAATAATTGCATGTTCATAGAAAAATTAAAATTTACAGCAGATTTGGAACAAGTTCGAAAAGATCTCGATACTATTCTAATTAAAGCAGATTTGGGAGTCGAAAATCAAATAGGATTAACTTATCGACCTAACGCAACAGATAGGTGGAAAGATTCTACAGGAAGTTTATATGATAGAGTTAACAATGTTGAATTAATAAAAGAATCAGAGTTTACTGAATTCAATAATGAAACTCCCGAATACACTGCTAACTTATTAAAAAAATTTAGTCAAGAACATGGATTTGAAATTGGCCGTGCTAGATTTATGAGATTACACCCTAAAACAGGATTAACTGTTCATGCAGATAATACTGTGAGATATCATCTAGTCATTTATACTAATGAAAATGCATTTATTGCCCATATAATGAAACAGGCTAATATTTCAGCAGTATGTTTTCATATTCCTGCCAATCAAACATTTTACAAAGTTGATACTACTAGGAAACATTTTGTATATAATGGAGGTCAGCATGATAGAATACATCTTGTTATATCTCCGAAGGATTAATTATGGAAATGAAATTAATTATTAGGAAACATACACTCACTAAGAATTTTCCTTCAAAATATTTTGGAAATTTTGGAAAATTATTAGAAGTAGATCTATCAAATGAACAAATAGACGCTTTATTTTCTTTTTTTGAATCTGTTGAAATTTTAAAAACAACCATGAGGCCGTTAATCACTGACGAAGAAGCATACCCTACTAAATTTTTTGTCAATGAACAACTCCCATTAGTTGGATATACTTCAATTGGATTCATTGACATTGATACATATAAAAATGTCATGTGTAATTCAGAAGAACATAAACAATTAATAAACACTACTAATAATATTTGGAATCTATTAGGATGGTCAATGACTCCTGCTAAAACAGTAACAATATCAGTTGGAGAATTTGATGAAGAATCTGCAATGTATAACGGATATCCTATTACATTTAAAGAAATAGATTCTCTTTGGAAATCTGCTAACTTTTAATGGTAAATACGTGTATGAAAATGACTATTTTTATTAGAAAAGTAACATTAAACGAAAAATACAATTCTTCTTACTTTATCAATATTTCTAAATTTCTTTCATCAGAAATATCAAGTGAGTTAAGTTCTGAATTGTTTGAAGTTTTTCGGTTGAGTCAACTTTTTATAGATCAACGTAGAGCAATAATGAATAGGACTGAAACTAATACGTTCAGGCTTCATATTGCTAATGAAGACTCTTTGATAGGTTACACTTCATTAGCAACATATAACAAAGAATATTTTACTAATGTGATACAGGCTAATACCTGCTATTTTGATCTTCTTGAAAAAACTCGATCAATGTGTAGTTTAGTAGGGTGGACTATAGGAGAATTAAAGTATATAGATTGCGAAGTAGGAGAATACGATCCTTCTATACCAAATTACACTTTGTATCCTATGAATATTAATAAAATAGAAAATTTATATAACACTGCGAGTTTACTATGAACCAAGACATTTATATTGTTAATAATTTACCAGGAGCATTAGGTTATCTAGTTTCGGGGCTAATACATAAACAATACTTATCAACTGATTTACCTGTAATGAGAGATGATATAATATTTGACGAAGACAAACCAGATTTAATATCAGCAGATTGGTTTTATGACCACTGGTCCCTTAACCCAGCAACTACTAGCAGTCATGTTTGTAACGTGTTTCATTTGCCCGACTATGAAAATATTCAAACAAAATATCCTAATGCAAAAAATATAGTAGTAACGTATTCTCTTGATGATTGTATTACGGTAGCATCTTCTATATTTGAGCATTATTACATAGGAAGTTGGGAAAGTGATGATTATGTAAAAGATTCTTTCAAGAACACAATAGAAAATTATCCAAATTTCTTTCCAGATTCTACTATAACACCATTTGACCTTACTCTCCAACAAACAAGAACTTTGCACTATATTTTGTCAAATCAAGCAGTTTTGGCAGGCTATCATAATTTAGTTATTCCAGATTCTCCAAACATATTTGAAATTAAATATCAAGAGATGATATATAAACCTGAAATTTTTAAAGAAAAATTATGTAATATTTTAAATATAGATACACTACATCCTGCGGTACTCGCCAACTATTCCGAATTTCTAACAGGATATCATCAATTTACTTACGGTAGATATAAATATCATTATGAGAGCACATGAGTTTATAACTGAAAAGACAAAGCCTTCGTTGTGCCGCAGTCCCAAACGATTAGGCAGCAGCGACCACAGCAGTTGTGTAAGTCAGGGCCTTCGACCCCATAATTCTAAGGGCAAAGGCCATACTGACGGCAAAGGTAGTTATATCAAAGGTAAAAAAATTAAAGGTTCTAAGTACGGCGGCCCTCTACCTGACCAAGACGGAAAGTGATTAGGATTTTTCTTTTCTAATTACTTCTGCGAGAACTTTTACAGCATCTCCGACAGTTTGAAATTTTAACATTTCTTTATCTGTAAATTCAACATTGAATTCATCTTCTAAGTTAATTACCATTTCAAATACACCTAGACTATCTGCACCTACATCTTCGACAAGCCGTGCATCGTCTGTAAGTCGATCTAGTTTGACCAAAAAAGATTTGGCCATAATTTTTTTAATTGTTTCTTCTATATTATTCATGTTATATCCTAAATGATTCTCCACATCCACATCTATCTCTTTCGTTAGGATTTTTGAACTCGAACCCTTCATTCAATCCTTGTCTTACGAAATCAATAATCATTCCATTTAAGTATGGTAAGTCGTTCTTATCAACAATTACAGCAAATTTATCTTGTGCAAAGTTGATTACTCCTACATCTGCTTCATACTTGCCTATATATTCTAACACATATGCAAGCCCTGAGCAACCAGTAGTTTTAACACCAATCCGAATTCCTGCGCCTTTTCCTCGCTTCGCTAGATAACGTGTAATTTGTTTCGTTGCGGCTGTTGTTAGTGTGATCATTGTAGTGTTTTGAAAGGATCGTATCCTTTTAATATTCGTGATTTTATTGCAATGTTATCAGGTTTTAATTCTTGGCCCATTAATCGCCAATACAACTCATATGTTGGTTTTGTGTTAGCAGGAACAACGTCGAGAGTAATTAAATCGTATCGATTGTTAAATCCCCATTGATTCTTTTTCCACTGACGTTCATATACTCTTTCTAACTTTTCGGAAATACAATAAAAATATTGAAAATACCCTTGTTTTTCAGCAACTTCGAAAGCATGTTTGATAGTAAGGCCAATTTCCGGTCTATTAAATGAAAACACTTGACCAATTCTAGTAGAGTATAATCCACTAATAGCCCAAAACTTTCCACGCATTATACTTTGATGAAAACTAATTTCTATCCAACTTATCAAATCGTTAGATTCGAAATATCCGATCTTAATTATAGAAGATGCATTTTGTATTTCTCGAAATTTAATTGGAGATGTAGGTTTAGTGCCGCCTATACGAGTCTGCGACAACATAATTGCGTTGCAATAATCGTTGTATACGTCTGGAACTATTTGAACATGACCTGTTATCATAATATTCTTTACCTCATATTTATCGCTAAATATTCTGCCTCGCAATTTATTACTGATGTATAAATGAATTTTGGATTTGAAAATAATAAATTTTATGTAGAACATACTTCATGCAGTCGAACTCCCGGCAACATGAAAGAAGAGTCTGACAGACGTGCATTAGATCTAGCCGAACAAGGATCTCATCTTGCATTATCTTTAAGCGCAGGATTAGATAGCCAAAGTGTATTGCATAGTTTTTGGACTCAGGGAATTCCTATAAATTATGTATTTTTTTATATGCCTGGGTATAACGACATTGAATATGATCAATTACAAATTTTAATTAAAAAATATGGCATTAAATGCGATATAATTGATTTAGATCTGTTATCAATTAAAGATTCAATATTGGCAGAGTGCGATCAATATAAAGTATCTGCTATTCATATCATTCAAAATCATTTTTTATCATTATTACCTAAAGACTGGGATGTATTACAAATGTCTCACGACCCATTTGTAAAAATAACAGATCCAGGCAATTTTTATTATTTTCAGGGATTTTACGATCCCGAAATAATTAAACTTAGAGTTGGAAATAGTTTAAATAGGACAGGAAAGATTATTTCTTACGGCAATACTAGTGAATTCATTTATAGTTACTTAAATGATGATATATTCAAATCTGCGTTGTATTCTTCAAAATATTTTGACGGCAACGGACTCACTAAAGACAGAGTAGATCTACGAGATTTAGATAGATGGGATTATTATATAAAGCCGTTGCTTTACGGAAAATATTGGAAAGATGAATTAATTTATTTTCCAAAATATGGAGGATGGGAAAAACTACCATTCGAATATTACACAAAATGTTTTAAAAAAAATGCAGTTGTAATTCCGTATTTTGAATTCTTAGAATTCTTATCTTCAGGTGATGGACAAGTAAAACGATTTTACGAAAATGTTCTTTACACGGAATAATAAACAAAATTAACTAAAATGAACAAATACAAAGCACTTAAACATTATTGGGTTGATTCAAATCCAAAAGTAGAAATAGAACCAGGCCCAAACGGTTCTATTCTAATTCCTCCACCAGGGACCAAAGTATTTTTACATTGGATAACTGACACTGGTAAATTGACCAGCACTTATACAATGGAGTATGCTACGCTGGTTACTTCCAAAGTAGTAGCCATTGGTAAAGGCGGGAGCATCCGAATCAATGTTATCGATCTATAATCGGTAAAATCAGTTGTTGACAAACTAACTAAAACCCTGTATAATATACACATGTTCAACACTTTTGTAGAGTAAACATGCAAGCCTTGCTTGAAACTACTGATTGGGCTAAATCAAAAGCACACAATCACACATACCTGCTTGATGGCAATAATCTTGTCGCCTATATAAAGCAAGGTGAAAAAACTCCTTTTTACTTTAAGAATCCTATTAAAGGATTTAACAAACGTGGCCGAAAGTTTGTCGAAGTAAAACCAAATCCTTTTAAACAGAAAAAAGAATCTAATACTATTGCAGTACAGGGTAGTAAAGGACAAACTTATTATGTAGATCCAGACGCAAATACTTGCACCTGCCCTGGATTCCAATTTCGTAGTGCATGTAAACATTTAGAAGCAATATGATCGATCCTTGCGATACCGTAATTCGTAGCCTAGAAGAACATCCTAGCCGTTTGAACAAAGAGGCTATTATCCTGGCCCAAATTGATAACGAAGAACTATTTGAAGGATTTGTACTAGCACTCAGTCCATATATCACCTTTGGTGTTAAAAAAGTACCTATTCACGGAGGTCCAGACGGCCAAAGACTACCTTGGGTAGCCTTTAAAGAATTGTGCGACTTGTTGGCTACACGGCAACTTACCGGTGACGCTGCTCGTGATGCTATTGAGTTGGCATTGTCAGCATCGACTAAGTCGCAATGGAATGATTGGTACCGTCGTATCCTTATCAAGGACCTACGTTGCGGCGTTAGTGAAAAAACAATTAATAAAGTTAAAAAGAGCGCAGTACCTGTGTTTGAATGTATGCTGGCACATGACGGCGCAAACCACGAAAAGAAAATTGTGGGTAAGAAACTGCTCGAACCTAAATTAGACGGCGTTCGTGTACTCACTGTAATTGATGCAGACAATCGGACTGTAGTGCAGTATACTCGAAACGGTAAAGTGTTGGAAAACTTTTCACACATTACTGAAGGTCTACTTGCTCACATTGACAACTTTGAACGTAGTTTCGTCCTAGATGGAGAGATTGTTAGTACCAGTTTTCAAGCATTAATGAAGCAAGTACATCGCAAAGATAATGTTAAAGCAGATGATGCTGTGCTGATGTTGTTTGATATCCTGCCACTTAGCGAGTTTAAAAAGGGCAAGAGTAGTTTGGGCCAAAGACGCCGTAGTAAGTTTTTAGAGAATTTTAAGGCCACATTTGATCTAGTGGGCAATATTGGTATTGTGCCACAAACTGAAGTAGATCTTAATGACTTTACAGGTGAACTGCTGTTTAAGGAATTCAACAAGCAGGCTATCGAAGATGGCTACGAAGGCATTATGATTAAAGATGTTGATGCAGTTTACGAATGTAAACGTTCAGCAAGTTGGCTTAAACAAAAGCCATTTATTGAAGTGAGCCTGGAGGTAACTAATGTTGAAGAAGGTACTGGACGTAATGAAGGACGCTTGGGAGCACTTGTTTGCTCAGGTGTGGATGACGGAAAAGAGATTCTCGTCAACTGCGGTAGTGGTTTTAGCGATAATGATCGAAGTGAGTTTTGGGATAGTCGCGATAGCCTCCCTGGTCAAATTGTAGAAGTAAGAGCAGATGCTGTTACGCAAAATCAAGATGGTACATACAGTTTACGGTTTCCAAGATTCAAAGGATTTCGAGGATTTCAAGCAGGTGAAAAGATTTAAAAGGAGAAAATAATTAATCGTGGCTAAAGAAGACTATATTAGTATGGAAGGCATTGTTCAAGAAGTCCTTCCTAACGCTACGTTTAGAGTTAAGTTAGAAAATGAACATGTTGTGCTCGGGCACATCTCTGGTAAAATGCGCAAGAACCGTATACAGATTTTACTCGGTGACAAAGTAAAAGTTGAAATGAGTCCTTATGATTTAAACAAAGCCCGGATTGTTTATCGGACTCGTTAAATATTTAAAAACACTAGCCAATCGGGATGCCTAATGTCATTTAGCATCTCTTTTTTCTTGTCTGCAAGTTCCCAATATGTAGGTCTGTGAGGAGCAATCTTCGGCTTGATTTTTTTGTTGTTGCCTTTTCGACCATTACAAGGAGAGCACGAAGTTACAGTGTTTTCAAAAGTACTCTTACCGCCGTGACTAACTGGTAGCACATGATCTACAGTTGCAGTGCGGTTGTTTACTGCGATATTACAATATTGACAAACATACCTATCTCTCAAAAAGATATTTGATTTGCTAAATCTCACACGAGTCTTGGGTTTGGTGTACTCTTTCAGCATAATAACGCTAGGAACACGAGTTTCCCAAGTGGCAGAATGCACAATCCAATCGTCATGCCATGATAGAACACTGACCTTTTCTAAAACCATGTACTTAATAGCATCTTGCCAAATAATAGTAGATAACGGTAAAAAACTTACTGGTTGTGCATCACTGTTTAATAATAGAGTATCGCTCATTTTAATTATTTATTGAGGGGTCAAACAACAATTTATTATAGCAAGATTATTGAAAAAGAGCAATAGTTTAAAATTGCATAAATATTGAAATAGCGAGCCGCTTTGGACCCAAAAAATATGAGCAATATATTCAATTCTTTTAATTCTGTATCAACATTAACTGATACAACTGTCTTTCCTGTAGTGCAGGGCGGACAAAGTAGAAAAGCCACTGGGCAAAATGTAAAAGACTACATTGATACAATAATTCCTACTGATGTTAGCGCATTTAATAATGATGCAGGATACTTAACATCAGTTAATACTGCTACAACAGCAACATTAGGTCTAGTAAAAGTGGGTGATGGGTTAGCAGTTGATGAAGAGGGATTATTAACATCTACTCACTACAGTTTAACAACTGCTACGACAAGCACCATTGGCGGTATTACAGTAGGTGCAGGATTAGAAATTGATGGCGACGGAGTGTTAAGCACAGTAGTGCAAGAGATACCTCAACAAACTACAGTATTAACAGTACAAGACGAGGGTATTGAAGTTAGCACCGCAACAACTACACTTAATTTTGTAGGCGGTAGTGTAGAAGCAACTGCTGACGGTAGTACAATTACTGTTACTGTTAGCGCAAGTACACAAACCTTTGAATTAACAACTGCTACTACGTCAACTATCGGAGGCATTACATTAGGTCACGGATTATACACAACTACTGGAACTAGCATAGTTAATGTAAAGTATTCTTTTAATTCAGACACACCTCCTACAGAAGATGTACGAGAAGGTGACTTTTGGTGGGACAGTGCCGCTGGCCGAGGATATATTCGATATCAAGGATTGTGGGTAGAATACAGTCCGCAGATACAACCTGCTCCAGGTGCAACAGGACCACAAGGAGAGTTTGGAGCAACAGGTGCTACTGGTCCGCAAGGTATTCAAGGAGATCCGGGAGGTGCTACTGGTCCACAAGGTGCTACAGGTGCAACTGGATTTGATGGATCAACAGGATCAACAGGGCCTCAAGGCTCAACTGGTGTTATAGGGTTAACCGGTGCAACAGGTGCAGGAGCAACAGGTGTTACAGGTCTTACGGGCGCTACAGGCCTAACAGGTGCTACAGGTGCTCCTGGTGTATTTGGCGGCATCACACTAGAGTATCGCTTTGGAACAACAGTAACTGATAGTGATCCTGGTGTAGGTATCTTAAAATTAAACAATGC
>Ga0075109_1000713_pt1 | contig 22124 bp, 20 predicted proteins | sample AntAceMetag02UKD_FD_69798 | JGI IMG/M metagenome (GOLD analysis project Ga0075109, IMG submission 69798) | Saline lake microbial communities from Ace Lake, Antarctica - Antarctic Ace Lake Metagenome 02UKD | ecosystem: Environmental > Aquatic > Non-marine Saline and Alkaline > Saline | place...
GGGAGGCATCGCCGTCGCCCTGAGCCCCGTCGATCTGATCATGCTAGTGGTACTGACCGTGGCGCTGTGGCCGTTGGTGCAAACCGGCCACCGGATCGACCGCCGAGAAGGCGCTGCCCTCCTCGCCGCTTACTTGATCTACACCGGTTGGCTCTTTGCCGCCCGCGGGTGACATCCGCCCGCGCCGGCTCAACGCCCGAGCTTGCGATCAATCGAAAACCTGCCCGCACCCGTGAAGATTAGGGCGAGAAAAACAATGCCATAAAGTGCCGCCATCTCGCCGTTGTTATCACCCGCCAGTTTGGCACCTTTCACGATGAAGAACGCGACCCCCATCGTGATCGTAAGCAGCAACGCCGAAAACCGCGTATAGAGTCCAAGGATGAGCAACCCGGCCGCCCCCACCTCCGCCAGGATCGCGAGCGAAAGACTCACCTGCGACGAGACCCCCAAGGGATCAGGGAAACTGCCCCTCATATTTGACCACCCCGTGAGCTTTCCCCAGCCGTGAAAAATCAACATGTAACCGCCAAACCCGAGGCGCAGCAGCAGCAGGGCGAGGTCTTGGCTTTGGGGTAGGAAAGAGAGGCTGAGAAATTTGTTCATCGGTGACGACGGATCAAAGCATCCGCCGCGTGCTGCGCAAGCGTGGGCATGTCACGATTTCGGTAGCTGCGTTTCCAGAAACGTGACGGCCCTCGATTCCGACCAATACTCGGCCGACCGCGTGACGAAACCCACGTGCCCGCCGTGAGCGGGGATCTCCAGGTGAAACGAATCACTCGCCGCCGCCGTGGCGCGCGGGAAACACTCGCCGGCCAGAAACGGATCGTTCGCCGCGTTCACCATCAGGGTGGGCACGCGAATCTGATCCAACAACCGCCCGCTGCCACACTGCTGCCAATAGTCCATCGCATCGACGAAGCCATGCAACGGCGCCGTGTAGCGGTCATCAAACTGCTGGAAGGTCTTCATCTGCGGCAATTCGGTCAGCTCAAGCTGCCCGGGAAACATCCGCTCCTTGATGATCACTTTCTGCCGCAGCGTTTTCATAAACCGCGCCATGTAGATCCGATTCTGCCACTCGCCGAGCCGCACCGAGCTCGCCGCCAAATCACACGGCACCGAAAACGCCACCGCCCCCACGAGGCGGGGATCCACTGCGTCACGCTGCTCGCCGAGATATTTTAACGTCTGGTTACCCCCGAGACTAAACCCCACGAGCGCCACTTGCGACCACTGTGCCTGATCCAACACGTGCTCGACCACCGTGCCCAGATCGTCCGACGAACCGCTGTGATAAAACCGGAGCTGCCGATTCGGCTCTCCGCTGCACCCGCGACAATTCCACGCCACAACATCCCAACCCGCCCGACGGAAGGCGTGCGCCATCCCCCGAATATAGGGTTGGTTCGTATGCCCCTCGAGTCCGTGCGAAAGGACCACGACGCGGTGGGTTTGAGGCGGCAGAAAATCGAGATCCAAAAAATCGTCATCCGGCGTCGAGATACGTCGCCGCACCCAATCCACCGGCGGGACTCGCCGCCAAACCGCCGGCCAAATCGACTGCCCATGCCCACTAGCAAAGCCCCACGGGGGGCGGTAAGTGGACTCAATTAGCGGCATTCAGCACGACGCTTGCGGCGGTTTTTGATGTTGTAGATCGACTGTCGACTCAGCCGGTAACGACGGGCTAATTCCGCGACAGATTTTCCCTCAGCTAACGTCTTAATAATCGCACTATTTCGTTGGTCATACTTCGAGACGCGATCCGGATTACTGATATTGCGCCCCTTGCCAGCCGGAGGGTTCAGTCCAACCAGTCTTCGCAGACGAAGCACATAAACATAGCAAACATCGTGTTTCTTCGCGATTTCCCCGGGGGCCAAGCGACCGTCTTGCCAGTCTTCAACTATGGCAGCGGCCCTGCCTCCAGCCCGGGGTCGCCTGAGTTGTTTGGGCGGTTGGCCAATCGGATAGGGACCACGAGGCGTCGCCCGTCGTTTCGCTCGGGTAAGCGGCGTGTGCACCTGAAAATTGTTTCGGCGGCACCACCGTAGGAAATTTTCGTAATTCATCCCCAAATCGGCACAAACCGCCGTTATCCGTTCACCTTCTTGGCGGACCCGCCGTCGCACCACCTCCGCGCGTTCCCTCGTATATGTTACCGGGGTTCGACCTCTTTTACTCATCTCTTGATCGCAACCCATGCACCTCTCTCCGCAAGTCCATTCTGATCCACCTGCCCCCGACAGCTGCTTCCCCCATCCCGTAGACCTTTTCCCACCAAAGTCACCATAATGGTCACTTTAATGCATGCCGAATCCTTCTCTCTGCCAATCTCCCGGAGAGCTCCTCTTCGTGTCGACAATCTCGGAAAGGGTTCGGCGGTTCATGCCTGCCCTTCGTAACCGGTTACTTGATACCCAAAGCCATGGCCAAAACCAAAACCGACCTCCTCCAAGGCACCCTCGACATGCGGGTACTCAAGGCGCTGCCACTCCAACCCAGGCATGGCTTCGGCATCAGTGGGCGCATGCGTCAGACCTCCCATGGACCGACAAGGCGGATTCCTCACTCGCATTGGGAGGGCGCCGTTTCGGAGTCGTTTTGAGTCCGAAACGGCCCAGTAAATGCGTCACCACGTCGAGGCGGAAACGGCGCGGCGCATCGCCACCGGCGAAGACCCTACCACCGCCCGCCGCCGCGCCGCCGCCGAGTTTGGCTCCGTCGATGCCCGCATCGAGGAGATGTGCGAAAACCGGCCGGAGTACAGGATCGAGCAAGCTTGGCAATACCTTCGATATGCCACTCGTAATTTATGCAAGGCCCCGGGTTTCGCCGCAGCCGCGGTGCTTTCACTCGACCTCGCAATCGGTGCCAACCCGGCCATGTTCAGCCTGTTCGATGAGGTATTCTTCAAACCCATCGTGGCCAAAAACCCAGCCGGATTAATTCTCCTGCGATAGGAACTCAGGCGTTTGGGGGGCAAACCGACGCTGGTGGGACCGCTGGTTTTCACCCCATTTTCAACCGATCCCGGCCAAGAGACTTTTCTCGGAAGAGCCACCTTCGTCGTGCGCACGGAGACTGAGCCCGGGTTGATGAGCCGGGCTATTCGTCACGCTATGAGCAGCACCGACATAAATCTGGCGATCAGCGATCTGCACCGGCAGGACCAACGCGGGGCGACGGTCTTCATCATCCCACGCACCTTCGCTTAGGTCGGTGGATTCCTAGCCGTGATCGCTCTCATACTCGCGATTCTCGGACTCTACGGACGCAGGTCCCATTCCGTAGCTCGCCGCGCGGGCGAAATCGGGGGGAATATGGCGCTCGGAGCCCTGCCCAGACGGATGCAAGGCATGATTATTCGCGAATCGCTTTCGATTGTGCTGGTGAGTGCCGTGGGTGGAATCGCTGCCGCATACGCCTTCTACCAAGTGATTGCGGCTATGCTGGATGGTCTCTCTCCCAGCCGATCCCCTTACCTACGTCACGGTTGTCGGCTTGACCCTGGGGGTCGCCCTAGTCGCGTGCTGGTTGCCAGCCCGCCACGCGACCCTCGTCCCCCCCGTCGTCGCGTTACGCTGCGAATAAACGAAACGGGATCTTGCCACCGGCGCGGAAACCCTGAGCGTCCAAGTCATGCTCATCTTCATCGGAAAACTTGGACTGGCGACGCTCTCGGGCGTGGTCATTTTGGCGTTGCTGTGAAGCCGTTTGGCTACGGGAGCGATCCCTTGTGCCTGATCGCGATGGGACTTTATGCCCTAAATCGGTGGGGAATTAAAACGGCCGTGGATTCGCCATTCCTGCACGATCACTTCAACGACCTCCTACTGATTCCCGCCGCGCTGCCGCTGGTGCTTTGGGTGCAGCGCAAACTCAACTGGCGGCTCCACGATCGTTTCCCTGATGCCAAGGAGATCGGACTGCACCTCATCGTCTGGAGCCTCATCGCCGAAGTCGCTGGCCCTCACCTCTTCGATCACGCCACCGGCGACTGGCGGGACCTTGTCGCTTACATTGTCGGAGCGATCTTAGCGGGTCTGTGGTGGCGCTTTACTGCTGTCGGGCGTAAAGCCCGACCCACCTAAACCAACGCTTTCCACGTGGGTCGGGCTTTACGCCCGACAACCCCCTCCACCGCAGTGATTGCCGCCAAGAGGCACAAAAAACCTCCTCCCCATGAGCACCACCATCGCGCCCATCGAAGGACCCAACGGTCCCATATAAGTTGAAATTTTCGTGACTTTTCGTGGCAAAATCGTTCTGCCTCCCCGCTGTCCCGCTGTCCCGCTGTCCCGCTGATCTCTGATTGTCCGCCCCTGATGTCCTTTGATCGTTTAGCTCCGCACTACCGCTGGTTGGAACGCGTCATGGCGGGCAATCTTTTGCAAAGGGCGCGCGTCGCTCATTTGGCGGCGATCGATGACGCGCAAAACATCCTACTCGTTGGCGAAGGGCCCGGCCGGTTTTTAGCGGCGTTGCGGAAACGGCGGCCGGACGTGCCGATCACGGTCGTGGATGCGAGTGCCCGGATGCTGGCTGAGGCGCAGGCCGTCTCGGTGGGTCCCACCACGTTTCTCAAGATCGATCTGACGCAGACCAATCTGCCGAGCGGAAAGTGGGAAGCGGTGGTCTCGCACTGCTTCTTGGACTGCTTTGCGCCAGCCACGCTCGATCGCGTCGTCGCCAACCTCGCGGCCGCCGCGACGGCCGAGGCGCACTGGCTCATTACCGACTTCGCCCTGCCGCCATCCGGCTGGCGGCGGACCCGCGCTCGCATCGTGCACGCCCTGATGTATCGTGCCTTTCGGATAAGCACCCAATTGGCGGCGCGGCAGTGGACCGATCCCGATCATTGGCTCCAACATTCAGGCTTCCATTTGCAGGTCCGCCGGGAGTTCAACCACGGCCTGATTCGCGCAGATCATTGGCGGCGTGGTGATTTCGCGGAATAAGCCATTGCGCCCTCCGGCCTCATCGCGGCATGGGTTGTCGTAGTGATTCTTGATCTACCCGCCCGCGCGATGGCCCGTCTGCCCGCGAAGACGCGCGGTATTGTGCAGACGGTTTGTTTCGGTCTGTCGGCGGGCTTAACTGCGGTCGTCTTCCATCTCGCGATTCACACCCTGTTCGAACACGGGATTGAACGACTCACGCATGAAAGTGTGGAAGTGTTTTTGATCGGGAGTTTTCTGATCGTCGCGGGGACGTCCGCCATCTCCGGTTGGTTGCTCACGCGTTTTTGTCCAGCGGCCGCGGGATCGGGTATTCCCCAAGTCAAACTGGCCTTCTGGAAAGACATGGGCCAAATCCCCTTTCGCGTGGTGTGGGTGAAGTTCATCGCTGGCGCGTTAAGCGTCGGTGGCGGGGCCAGTCTCGGTCGAGAAGGGCCTTCGGTGCAGATGGCCGCCGGCGTCTCCTCGCAACTCGGCGGAGCCCTCGGCCTGCCCAAACACAAACGTCGCGTGGCTTGTGCCGCCGGTGCGGCGGCGGGCTTGGCCGCAGCGTTCAACACCCCGATCGCCGCCGTGACATTTGTGCTCGAAGAGATCATCGGCGATCTCAACAGCCGCATGCTGGGCTCGATTTTGTTGGCTGCGGTAATCGGCGCGCTCGTGGCTCATGGTCTGCTCGGCGAACAACCCGCGTTTACCCTGCGCGGGGCCGGCACGCCGGAGTGGCAGATCTATCTGGCGATTCCTTTGGTAGCAGGCATCGCCGCGCTGGCCGGCGTGTGGTTCCAAAAATTCGCGCTGGGACTGCGGGCCTGGAACAAAAAGCCCCACCGTCTCGCGCCTTGGATTCGCACCACGATGGGCGGCATCGGTGTGTGGTTGATCGGCGGCACGGTCTTCGTCTACACCGGCCACGCCGGGGTGTTTGGCCTCGGCTATCAGGATCTTTCGCAGGCGTTGAATGGGCAAATGGCGTGGAGCAGTGCCGCGCTCTTACTCGTGAGCAAACTCGTGGCCACCGCCGTGTGTTATGGGCTCGGGGCGGCAGGTGGTATTTTCGCGCCGACGCTATTCTTTGGCGGGATGGCCGGAGCTGCTCTGGCCGGGCTAATTGATTTCATCTATCCACTTTCCACCGCGGGCCACCTCACGCTTGTGGTCGTCGGTATGTGCGCCTGCCTCGGCGCCGTGGTTCGGGCGCCCGTGACCGGTTTGCTGATCGTGTTCGAGATGACCCATGAGTTCGCCATGGTGCCCGCCTTGATGGTCGCCGGGCTCATCAGTATCGCGATTTCCAAGAAATTCACGAAGCACAACTTCTACGACGAGATCCTCGCCCAAGACGACCAGGCGGTGGAAAAAGTCATGCCGCCGCGCGACCTGCGTTCTTGGCAGCAAACGCCGGTGAGCCGCGCGGCAAATTTCCGCCCCATCCTCATTCGCAGCCTCGATATTGAGACGCTTAAAACCACGTTGCTCGGGTCCGACCATGAGCGCTTCCCCGTCGTCATCGACCTCAAGCTCAAAGGCATCATTAGCCGCGAGAACATGCAGCAGGTGATCGAGCTAGGCGCAGAACCAAAGATCGACTCCGTGGCCACTTGCCGACGCGAGGCCACGATCCGCGACATTCAGCACCTCATCATTGAGTCGCCTTCCAACATGGTGGTCATCATCGGCGGCCTCGACGAGGTGCCGATTGGCATCATGACCTTGCACGATATCTTACGCGCAGAGATCATGTTCACCAAAGACTGATCCGCCATGGCCAAACTCTACTTTTACTATTCTGCGATGAACGCCGGCAAAAGCACCGTGCTGCTGCAGTCAAGCTACAACTACCAAGAACGCGGCATGCGCACCTTGCTGTTCGCACCGGTGGTGGATCAACGCGCCGGCATCGGCCGGATCGCCTCGCGGATCGGGCTGGAGGCCGAGGCCAATCCGTTTAGCGAGACCGACGATCTCTACAAAAACATCGTCGCCGAGCACGCCGAAAAACCGCTCTCATGTGTGCTAATCGACGAAGCCCAATTCCTCACCCGCAAACAGGTGGAGCAGCTGTGCCAGATCGCCGACGGCCTCAATATCCCCGTGCTCTGTTACGGGCTGCGCACCGATTTCCAGGCTCAACTTTTTCCCGGTAGCGCCGCCCTACTCGCGCTGGCCGACACCCTCATCGAGCTCAAAACCATTTGTCACTGCGGCCGCAAAGCCATCATGAACCTGCGCGTCGGACCCGACGGCAAAGGCCTCAAGGAGGGCGAACAAATCGAGATCGGCGGCAACGAGCGCTACGTCGCGATGTGCCGAGCGCATTACCACGAAGCCTTGGCTCCGTGATAAGGCAAAGTATCCCTCCGTCGTCCCGCTCTGCCAGACGGTAGCGGGCCGGCCAGGATCCAGCGGATCCTCAGATCGGGTTGGGGTTGAGCTGGCGCACCTTGACTTAACGCCGCAGTTGAGCGACTCCGTCCTTCATCGTGCAACGGCTTATTCGCAGCATCGCAATCGCCTTGGTAGTCTTATGGCTGCCCCTGACTGCGCATTGTGAGCTCGAAGCGCTCGGGGCTTTCCCTACGGAGCAATCAGCCGATGACGGCTGCTGTAGTCCGCTCACCGGATGCACCGATGACGCCTGCGATATGATCGAGGGCGAGAGCCTCGTGTCCGCTCCGCTGCTGCTGAAGGCACCCGTGACCGTGTGGTTAGAGACGGACAACCTTCATGGCATCCGCCCTCATTTGAGTGCCGCTGCTCCCCCATCTGTCCCAGCTGCTTCTGACCACGTGGTTCAGTCGTTGGGCTGGACTCCGACGTGGCAATTTGCCCGCCGCGCCGCCGCCTTGGCTCGCGCGCCCTCGGCCCGAGTCTGACCGCACTGATCCCACGCGGATCGGTCTGTCCACTCGTCTCTTCGCTACGACGCCTGCGCGCGTCGGCGGAGTATTAACTCCCCGCTCGGGGGAGCCTGTTATCCCGGCATTGTATGCACTTTTGGAATTCATTCTCTTTTAAATCACCCCTGCTCATCGGCGCGTTATCGCTGGTCGGCTCGGTGGGGGCGAACCCACCCACGGCGATCACGTTGGGGGAGGCCCTGCAGCGCGCGGAGGTCAGCAACCCCACGTTGGCGGCGGGCCGCTTGAGCGTTCGCGCCACCGAGGCCCTGACCGACCAAGCCGACTTGCGACCCAACCCCACCCTCGACTTGGAGCTGGAAAACTTTGGCGGCTCCGGCCCGTTGCAAGGGATCGACGGGGTAGCCGCCACCCTGCTCGCGAGTCAGCGGATCGAGCGCGGCGACAAACGCTCCCGCCGCGTCGCGCTGGCCAACGCCCGCACCGAGGTGGCTCGGCAAGGCATAGCCGTGCGGCTCACTCACCTCCGCCATCAAACGGCCACCGCCTACATCGAAACGTTGGTGGCCGCGCGTCGCGTCGCTCTCGCGCAGGGAATCGTGGCGGCAACTCAGGACGCCATCGAGGCCATCAACCAACGTGTCGCCGACGGCCGCGCTTCACCCGCAGAATCCGCCCGGGCGCGAGCGGCCATCGTCTCCGCACGCGTCGCCCTCAATCGGGCCGAATCCAGCCGTAAAAAAGCCCACGCCGCCCTCGGCCTGACCTGGGGAGATCCCGCGGCTGAAATCGCTCCCGCCGATACCTTGCCCACGACCCTCGCATTACCGGATCAACTCGCGCTCTTCAGCAAAATGGAAAGCCATGCTCGGCTGGATCTGCAGCGCTCGGAAATTTCCCGCCGTCAGCGCGCGTTGGATCTCCAACACGCGGCCGCCAAATCCGACCTTATGATCGGCGGCGGTGTCCGGTTTCTCAACGAAGGTTCGGATGCCGCCTTTGTCGCCGGAATTTCTTGGCCCTTGCCGATCCGAAATCAGAATCAAGGCAACATCCGCGCCGCCCGCGAAGACCTCGCGGCGGCCGCCCAATCAGTCGACGGGGTGCGTAACGAACTGCAGCTCGCCTTCATGACCGCTTGGCAGGATTTAACCGCCGCCCACACCGCCGCCGAAACCCTTCGCCACGAGGCGCGCCCCGCCGTCGAGGAGGTCTATGCGATCACCCGTCAAGCCTTTGAAGAGGGCCAAGTCGGCTTGGTCGAAGTCGTGCTCGCCGCTCGCGAACGCATCGCCCTAGAGACTGATATTCTTGCGGCCGAAGCCACCTATGCCCTCGCCCTCGTGGAGCTCGATGCTCTCACCGATCCCACCTTCCCGTTGACCACTGCTCTGCTCACTTCGCCATGAAGCACCCCCTCCTTTTCATCATCCTCCTCTCCAGCAGTTTGGCCCTGGCGCAGAACCCCAGCGACCGCCACGCCAACACCGTCGTGCTCGATGCGGCCGGCGTGCAAAACCTGCGACTCGAAACCGAAACCAACGAACCGGGAGAGTTCACCGAAACGGTTTTTGCCCTCGGCCGGATTGAGGAGTATCCCGGCAATCGCGCCGCGATCAGCAGCCGCATCGCCGGGGCGGCTCATGACGTCTTTTTGAGGATTGATCACCCGGTGCGGCAAGGCGAACCCGCCTTCATCATCGAAAGCCGTCAGTCCGGAAATCCGCCGCCCCGCATCACACTACCCGCCCCGATCTCCGGGCTGGTGAGCAAGATCAACATCGTGGTTGGCCAGCCCGTCAGTCCCACTGACACGCTGGCCGAAATCATCGACTTGAGCAGAGTCTACGCGTTGGCCCGCGTGCCCGAACAATTCGCCCGTCGTTTGCAACCCGGACAAGCCGCGTTGCTCAATGTCCCGGCGGTGAGTGACGAAGCCTTTCCCGCCGAATTGGAGCATCTCGGCGTCTTAGCCGATCCGGTCAGCGGCACCATCGAAGCCGCCTTCCACGTCGACAATCCCGACCTCACCTTGCGCCCAGGAATGCGCGCCGAATTCTCCATCATCGTGTCGTCCCGCGACGACGTCATCAGTGTGCCGCGCGAGGCCCTGCAGGGCAGCCCGGCCCAACGTTTTGTCTATATCAAGGATTACGAGTTGCCCCATGCTTTCGTCAAAACCCCGGTAGTCACCGGTCTGGCCAACGATCATCGAATCGAGATATTGAGCGGACTGTTGCCCTTTGACGAGGTCGTGGCGCGCGGGGCCTACTCCCTCGCCTTCGCTGGAGGCGGCACCCTGTCCCTCAAGGAGGCTCTCGATGCCGCCCACGGTCACGAGCACAACGCCGACGGTTCAGAGATCACCGCCGGCCGATCCCGCGACCACGACGACGACCACCCCACCGCCGAAGGCCACGATCATGCCTCCAACCGACTTTGGCAGATGATCAGCGGTATCCTTTTCATCGCCCTGCTCACGGTGTCTTTTTTGAAAGCCAGAACACCCTCCCGTCGAGCGCAACCCGACTCCACCGATCATGCTTAACCGCCTCATCCAGTGGTCCCTCGCCCACCGGCCGATCGTGCTCGGTCTGGCCCTCGCTCTGTTGGGTTTCGGACTGCAGGCCGCCCTGCGTTTGCCCGTCGAAGTGCTGCCCGATCTCACCAAACCGACGGTCATCATTCTCACGGAGTCCCCCGGGCTCGCCCCCGAGGAGGTCGAAATCCGCGTCACTCAGCCCTTGGAAAACGCGCTGCTAGGCGTGCCGGGATTAACCCGGCTGCGCTCCAATTCCGACGTGGCGCTCTCCCTCGTCTACGCCGAATTCGATTGGGATACCGACATCTACCATGCCCGCGTGCTGGTGCAGGAACGCCTTCAATCCGCTCGCGAGCAACTGCCCGTCGGGGTGGAACCCTTCATGACTCCCGTGGCCTCGCTCATGGGCGAGATTTTGTTGGTGGGCGTGCGTTCCACGGCCGACCCCAGTGATGACGATTATCTGCCGCCTGCGGAAGTGCGCACGCTCGCCGATTGGACGATTCGACGCCGGCTCCAAAGCATCCCGGGCATCGCCGAGATCCTCAACATGGGCGGCGGGGTGCGGCAGATCGAAGTGCAACCCGATCCCTATTTGCTCCAGGCGCACGATGTGAGTTTTGTAGAACTTGAAACCGCCATCGCCCAAGCCGCCACCACCACGACCGGCGGATTCATCGAGACGGGGCCCACCGAGGTCATGGTGCGCAACCTCGCGATGACCACCAACCTAGCGGACATCGGCAACACCGTGGTCAAACAGGTGGGCGACCGATCGGTGACCCTCGCCGACGTGGCCGACATTGTTTGGGGGATCGAACCCATGCGCGGTGATGCTTCCGTGAGTCGGGCACCCGAGACCCGGCCGACCTACGGGGTCATCATGTCCATCACCAAGACCCCGGGCTTCGATACCCGCGAGCTGACCGCGCAGGTCATCGCCGCCCTCGCTGAACTTCAGTCGGCGTTGCCGCCCGGGATCGAAACCCTACCGCTGTTTCAACAAAAGGACTTCATTGATCGCGCCATCGGCAACCTCGGCAAAGCCATTCGCGACGGCGCGATCATGGTGGTCGTGGTGCTGTTTTTGTTCCTCCTCAATTTGCGCACGACCTTCATCACCTTGTCGGCGATGCCGATGAGTTTTGCGATCACCCTACTCACGTTTCAATGGTTCGGTATCACCGTGAACTCCATGACCCTCGGCGGGTTGGCCGTCGCCATCGGCATGGTGGTGGACGATGCGATCGTGGATGTCGAAAACGTGTTTCGCCGACTGCGAGAAAACGCCCAGCGCCCCAAGCCCGAACCGCGACTGTCCGTGATCGCCGCTGCCGCCGGCGAAGTGCGCAACTCGATCTTCTATGCCACCCTGCTGGTCATCCTGGTGTTCCTTCCGCTGCTTGGACTCAGTGGCGTGGAGGGGCGGCTATTCGCGCCCATCGCCTTGGCCACCATGATCAGTATGGCCGCTTCGTTTCTAGTATCCATCACGCTGATACCCGTCCTCTGCTCGCTGCTCTTGCGGCCGCGGGGTGGGCCCGCCGATGCGGATGGGTGGCTGGTGCGCTCGCTCAAGCACGTGCTGCGGCGCACCGCGCTGCGGGCCGCGTTTGACGCCCCCCTGCCGATGGTCTTGTTGGTCGTAACGGCCATGGCGGCGGCCTTCTCGCTCTACCCGCGCATGGGCAAGGATTTCCTCCCTAGTTTTCGCGAGGAAACCGTGCTCATCGCGGTGACCTCCGCGCCGGGCACGTCTCTCGGCGAGATGAACCATATCTCGGATGCGATTGAAACCCAGATCCTAGCCGTGCCCGAAGTGCGCCAAGTCGGCCGCCGACTCGGGCGGGCAGAGCGCGGAGATCACGTCGTGCCGATCTCGACCGCCGAGTTTGATATCGATTTCGGCGACCCGGTCGACGGCTCGCCGGCACGGACTCGCGAGGTCGTTTTGGCAGATCTGAATCAACGTCTCAAGACGGTGCCGGGCACGTTCGCCGTAATCAGTGGGCCTTTAACCGATCGCATCGGCCACATGCTCAGCGGCGTGGCAGCCCCGGTGGCGGTCAAGGTGTTCGGTCCCGATCTCGATACGCTGCGGCAGATCGGCACGCAGGTGCAGGCGGTGGCGCAGGGCATCCCCGGACTGGAGAACGCCAAACTCGACCAGCAGGCGTTCATTCCTCAACTGCGAATCGAGGCAGACCGATCCCGCGCGACCGCTTACGGGCTGACCCCCGGGTCGCTGAACGAGCAGGTCAGTGCGTTGGTCGGGGGCAAGGTCATCGCGGAACTACGGGAAGGACAGCGCACCTTAAATCTGGTGCTGCGTCTGCCCCCTACTTGGCGCGAAACGGCCGAGCGCATTAAGGTGCTGCCGATCGAGACGGCATCCGGCCAGCGCGTGCCGCTGGCTTCGGTCGCCAACGTGCGAGAGGCTCGCGGCCCGAACGTGATCTTCCGGGAAAACAGCCAGCGACGCTTCACCATCGCGATCAATCCGAGCGCTCGAGATGTCAGCACGTTGGTCGAACGCCTCCAGACTGAAGTCCGCACCAATATCGAGCTGCCAGAAGGCTACTTCATTACCTACGAGGGCGAGTTTAAAGCCCGGGAAGAAGCGAGCCAGCGCATCATGATTTTCAGCGGTCTCGTGATGCTGCTGATCTTGCTCCTCCTCTACGGCTACTTCAAAAGTTGGTCGCTGACTCTACAGGTGATGCTCAACATCCCCTTCGCGCTGATCGGCGGGTTGGTGCTCACGTGGCTGCTCATCGACAACATCAGTATCGCCACCCTCGTCGGGTTCATCGCGGTCGGCGGCATCGCCGCGCGCAATGGCATCATGATGCTCTCCCATTACCTGCACCTCATGCGTCACGAGGGCGAAGGATTCACGCGGGCGATGATCGAGCGTGGCACGACGGAACGCATGGTGCCCGTGCTGATGACGGCGCTGTCCGCCGGCATCGCCCTCCTGCCGTTTCTGCTCGCGGGCGATCAACCGGGTAAGGAAATCCTGCATCCCGTTGCCGTAGTGATCATCGGCGGTTTGGTATCTTCCACGCTGCTGGACTTTCTGGTCACGCCGTTGGTGTTCTTCCACTTTGGTCGGAAAGCGGCCGCCAAAGCGATCAAGCGCGGTGCGGCCGGAGCCCAGTAAACCTCTCACCCTCTGCCCCAATCATTTTATGCTAAAACTCACCCTCACCTTCCTCTTATTGTTTACCAGCACGTTGGCCATGGGCGCCGACGTTCAAGCCGGCCCCAACGGCGGCCGACTGCTGACCGGAACCACCCCGCACGCCGAGTTTTTTGTGACGAGCGAACGCCGAGTGCAGATCACCTTTATCAGCGAGGCGGGGCAGCCGGTCAGTCCGGCGGATCAGATCGTCAAGGTCACCACCGGTGATCGCAGCGCGCCCACCACGTTGACGTTTTCGCCGAGTGGATCAGTCCTGCTATCGGACGCCGTGCTACCCGACGGGAACGGCTTCCCGACGGTGGTGCAGATCAAGTCGGATCCGAGTTCCGCAACCGATGTGTCCCGCTTTTATCTCAACATGATCGTCTGCTCGGGCTGCGACAACGGCGAATACGCCTGCATCTGCGGGCATTGAGTCTTTGCGACCAGCGGCTGTCCGCCTGCGGACCGGGAACAGGTTCATCGCCCAAAGGCACCTGATTGGGAAATACGTGCGGCGAGGCAGGTGAAACGGTCGCCCGTAAAGCCCGACCCACATCAAACCAGCCCCGCGTCCTGCTGGGTGGGTCGGGCTTTACGCCCGACATGCTGTGTCTCGGATTATGCTAGTTTCGCCCTGCCGATCACTCCCGGAGAAGAAGCACCGCAGCGAAACCAACGCCTACGCGCCCTACGACATCTTCCACTCGACGTTGCGCATGTCGCCGCGTTCGAGGTAGGCAAGGTGCATCCCAAACGCGTTGTGGAGGCTTTGTTGGACGTGGCCGTGACCAGAGGCCTTGAGGTAACCGCGTAGCTCGTCGCGGTATTCCGGGTGCACGCAGTTGTTGATCATGAGCTCGGCGCGATCGTGCGGTGACTTGCCGCGCAGATCGGCCACGCCTTGCTCGGTCACCACGATTTGCACGGAATGCTCGCTGTGATCGAGATGGGTCACAAACGGCACGATGGTGCTGATCTTGCCGCCCTTGGCGATGGACGGGCAGGTGTAGATCGAAATGTTCGCGTTGCGGGTGAAGTCGCCCGAGCCACCGATACCATTCATCAGGTCGCGGCCCATGACGTGGGTGCTGTTTACGTTGCCGAAGAGATCGACCTCGATCGCCGTATTGATGGTGATGAGACCGAGCCGCCGCACGATTTCCGGACTGTTGGAAATCTCCTGCGGACGCAGCACCACGCGAGACCGGAAGAATTCGAGATCCTCATAAAACTGACTGAGACGTTCCGGACTCAGCGTGAGCGAACAACAACTGGCGAAGGAACACCGCTCCGACTGGAGCAGGTCGATGACCGAGTCCTGTAACACCTCCGTATACATCGTAAAGGGAGGGATCCCGGCGTTGCTGCCGAGCGCGCCGATGACGGCGTTGGCGATGTTGCCGACCCCGGATTGGAGGGGCAGGAACGACTTGGGCAGGCGACCCACTTTGATTTCGTTGGCGAGGAAGCCCGCGACGTTTTTACCGATTTGGGTGGTGACGCCATCGGAGGCGCCAAATGCGCCCGATTCGTCGGGTAGGTTGGTTCGCACCACGCCGGCGATCTTCTTCGGATCGACCTTGATGAAGGAAGCGCCGATCCGATCGGTCGGCGAGTAGATGGGAATCGCGCGACGAAAAGGCGGATCGAGCGGCTCGTAGAGATCGTGAAATCCCATCAGCTCGCCCGGATGGTATTCATTTAGCTCGATGAGAATTTTGTCGGCGAGGCGGGCAAAGGTATTGGCGGCACCCACTCCGGCCGTGAGCACGATCTCGCCCTGCGCGGTGACATGACTGGCTTCGATGATGGCCCAGTCCATGTTGCCAAACACCCCACTGCGCACCGTGGATTGCACCGCCGAGAGATGCAGATCGAAGAACTGCGTCTTACCCTCATTGATCGATTTGCGAAGGGTCTTATCGGACTGGTAAGGCGTGCGCCATTCGATGGCCTCGGCTTCGGCTAGGGCGCCGTCAAGAGACTTTCCGGTAGAAGCGCCCGTAATCACTCCCAACTTAAAGGGCCGATTGGCCGCGTGTTCGGCTTTAGCCTTGGCCGCGATGGCAAGCGGGATGACTTTACAAGCACCGGCAGCGGTAAAACCGCCGAAGCCGATAGTCTGCTTATCATCCACCATAGCGGCAGCTTCTTCAGGTAAGAGCGTGGGAAACGGAGTGTTCATAATAATTGCAAAAAAAGTCGCCAAACAAGCCACCGACCGAAACGAGTTTGCCAAATAACAACGGTGACAGCTCCGCACGCGTTGGCACACCCGAAGCGCATCTTGACCGACTGACTAGAGATTATTCGTCAGAGGGTCCGGACCGCCGTCGCCGACCGCAATCCAGAACGAACCATGATTCGTTCGGTCCCAGCGCGGCAAGTGGACGAAACTCAGTTTCAGGTTTTAGGGAGTAAGCCATCACTACCCCCACCCGACACCCGGTCGAGCGCAGCATCCGGTTCGATGAGGAGCCATAGGTTCGAGAATTATAACGATCCAGCCCAGAAAAATCATGAGGATGAAACCGTCCGTTGACGCCATCGGCCAACCTCACCTTCATCGCTCACTAAACCCCTATCCCATGGTCAGCCCAAATCCGCCTGATACTGCCGAGGACGCCCCCCCGTCCCGAGACGCTCCCAAATCCCTTAACGACGTTGTCATCCGCATGGCGGGCAACTCCCAAGATGGTATCCAGACCATCGGCGCCTTTCTCGCCCGGCTCGCCGGTCGCAGTGCGCAGGATGTCATGACCTACATGACCATCCCATCCACCATCTCGGGAGGGCCATCGATTTTCCAAGTCCGTATGGGCACCGGCGATATCCTGAGTTCCGGTGACGAGGCAGATTTCCTCGTGGCATTTTACGAACACAGCTACGCCGACCACATCAGTGCCCTGCGCAAAGGCGGCGTGCTGATCTACGACAGCGATCACGTCACCCCTGATACCAGCGAAGTCGACTGCCTCGCCGTCGGCGTGCCGATCACCAGTTGCACGATTGAAGCCGTCGGCGGTTCCTCGAAGGAAAAGGGCAAAAATATTTTCGTGTTGGGCCTGCTGTGCCGTCTTTTCGATCTCGAGGTCGCTAAACTGACCAAACTCATCTCGGAAAAATTTGGTAAGTTCGGTGAGGATGTGATCCGCAACACCATGCTCGCCTTCGATGCCGGCTACGCCTGGCCGGCCGATAATATTCGCGACGCGTATTTCAAACTGAAGCCCGCAGATAATGCCTCGGGGCATCCCCAGATCACCACCGACGGCAATACCGCGATGACTCTCGGCCTCCTCACCGCCGGAGTGCGCTACGGGGCCGGTTATCCCATCACCCCGTGGTCCACGATCATGGAGATGCTTCGCACTGAGCTGCAGAAATATGGAGGCATGTTCGTACAGGCCGAAGATGAGCTGGCCGCTGTTTCCTACGCCATCGGTATGGCCTACTCCGGCCACACCGCCGTCACCGGCAGTTCCGGCCCCGGACTTTCCCTCAAGATGGAAGCACTCGGCTGGGCCACGATGGCCGAGCTGCCCCTCATCGTCATCAACGTGCAACGCGGTGGCCCCTCCACGGGCCTGCCCACCAACGTAGAACAGAGCGACCTCATGCAAGCGATCTACGGCAGTCACGGCGACTCCCCCCGCATCGTGATCGCGCCCCAAGACGTGGAGGACTGTTATTACATCGCCATCGAAGCGGTCCAACTGGCCAAAAAATATTCTACTCCCGTCATTATTCTGACTGATCAGGCGCTCGCATCGCGCATCGAGGCGTTCGACGAACCCGATGTGGATAAGCTGCACATCGACCCAACGCCCGACCTCTCGCCCCGCGGCGCCGACTTCAAGCCTTACCCGCTGGACACCATCACGCGTCACGTGGCACCCGGCACCAAGATCGAGGGTGCCCCCTATCCCACCGTCACCGGGCTCGAACACGACGAGCACGGTCACCCCTCGGGCAACCCCGCGTTGCACATGAAGATGACGGCCAAGCGCCGCGATAAATTGCGCAAACTCGCCCGCGAATTGCCCCGCCCAGAAATTCACGGCGACGAATCTGGCGACGTCCTGTTAATCGGCTGGGGCTCCACCTACGGACCGATCCGCGAGGCCGTCATTCGCGGCCGCAACCAAGGCAAAAAAATCGGCCACGTGCACATTCGGCACCTGCATCCGTTACCGCCTGAGTTGGAACGGATCTTTTCCCGGTTCCGCCAGATCTTCGTCATCGAGATGAATGATCGCGGCCTCTATGGCTACGGCCAATTGGCGACCCTGCTGCGCGCCCGCTACGCCAATCCGGCGATCCGCAGCATCACCAAGACCGACGGTCTGGCCTTCAAGGTCAGCGAAATCCTCAACGGCGTCGAAGCCCTCTCCGGCGCTCGCGGCGTCAACGTCTCCGACTACCCCGACGTGTGAGTCTTCTTTCTCTTTCCTCTTTATCTTTATCATTCTCTAAATCCAACCCGTCTTCCCGATGACCACCGCCACTGCCCCCGCGCCCACCCCAGACGAACCCAGGCTGACCAAAAAAGCCCTGACCGCCGATCACCCCACGTGGTGCCCCGGCTGCGGTGACTTCGCCGTCCTCGCCTCGTTTTACCGCGCCCTCGAACAACTCAACTACCCGCATGAAGACATCGTCACAATGGCGGGTATCGGTTGTTCCTCGCGCTTCCCTTACTTCGTCAATAGCCACGGCGGGCACTTCATCCACGGCCGCTCCGTGCCCTTCTCTGCGGGCATTTCACTGAGCCGTCCCGATCTAAAAGTCTTCGTTTTCGGCGGTGACGGCGACGGGTTCTCCATCGGGGGCAATCACCTCGATCACGTCGCCCGCAAGAACGTGAATCTGACTTATGTCATCATGGACAATCAGGTCTATGGCCTGACCAAGAAACAGACCTCCCCCACCTCACCGGAAGGGTTCAAAAGCAAGACCGATCCGTGGGGCGCGATCGACCAGCCGATCAACCCGATGCGCAAGCTGGTCAATAGCGGCGCGACCTTCGTCGCCCGCAGCCACGCCACTCAGGTCAAGCACATGGTCGAGATGATGAAACGCGCCGCCGAGCACCCCGGCTTCGCGGTCATCGAGATCCTTTCCGAGTGTATCGAGTTTTTTCCCGGCGCGTTTGATTCCAGCATCCCCCGCAAAGGCGGCGAGTTCGTGACCATCGACGAGGACGTGCACGACAAGACCGATCTGACCGCCGCCATGACGCTCGCCAGCGAACCGTGGCCCGGCCGTTTCGGGGTCTACCTCGAGGTCATCCGACCCACCAAAAACGCGATGGAAGCAGCCTTGAACGAAAAGGCCAAAACCAAGGCCGGCAACGCCAGCCCCGCCGACTTGCTCAAAGCCACGTTCGCCAAAATGCGTTAAATTCAGCCGGTCACCGGTCTCCGTCGAACCGGTGATCGCTCTGCTCTAATCCGGCGGGTTGGGGATCTGATTTTCAATGCCCTACCTTCGCCTCTCAGCATTTCTTGTCCTACTCCTAACCCCCGGTGGGGGGCTCTCCGCCGCCGATTTCCTGCCAAAATGGGATGCCGGATACCGCGGGGAAATTCCCGACCTCCCGGTGGTCGCCGAGGTCGATGCCGCCGCCATCCACGCGCAGGGCCATGCCGCCATTGACGGCGTCAACCGCGCGGGCGCAGTGCTCTTGCCTTCTGGAGTTTTCGAACTCCACGGGCCCATCGCCCTTCGATCGGGCGTGGTGTTGCGCGGCGCCAGCGATCGCAAAACTCATCTCAAATTCCACTCGCTAGCAGAGGATACCTTCGAGAAGCCGGTGCGACCGGCCTTCGGCGCCATTCGTTTCGAAGGCACGAGGCACCCCACGGAATACGCCCTCCGAGCTGGCTTCGAACGCGGTTCAACCACGTTGCATCTCGATGATACCAGCGCCCTAGCGGGGGGGCAGATGGCGTTGGTCTTTTCGGAAAACGATCCCGACCTCCTGTATACCGAACCGCGCTGGGACCGGCCCTGGGCAATGCAGTCGCTCGGACAGATCGTCGAGATCGTCGCCGTCGACGCGCACCGGGTCATCCTAGATGTGCCTCTGCGCCTGACCTATCAAAGCAAGTTCAACCCTCGCTTCGTCATCATAGAGCCCATCGAGCAAGCCGGCATCGAAGACCTCGTGGTCGAAAATCTGGACGCTGATTCCTGCAACATCATCGGACTGGAAAACGCGCGTAATTGCTGGGTGCGACGATGTGAGACCATCAATACGACCCGAGGCCATATCTGGGTGAATTTCAGTCGTCACATCACCATCGCCGAAAATGAGGTGCATCGTAGTTTCAGCTACGGCGGTGGTGGATCGGGCTACGGCCTTGTGGCGGGCAACATCGCCACGGACTGCCTCTTCACCGACAATATTCTCCATCACCTGCGCCACGCCGTCATGGCCAAACGTGGGGCCAACGGGAACGTATTTTCTTACAACTATTCCTTTGATCGGCGCCGCGATCCGGAAGGGAGCAGACTCCTCTGTGATGTGTCGCTGCACGGCCATTATCCCTACCAAAACCTCTTTGAAGGCAATGTCGTCGAATTCATTGAACTCGCTGACTTCTGGGGACCCACCGGGCCCGCGACCACCTTCCTCCGCAATCACGTGCAAACCAGGATCAGCCTGCGCGATCACTCCGATGCCGCGATATTCCTCGGCAACCGGATCGTCGGCGGCGGCTTCACCACCGACGGCACCAGTCAGGACCTCATCCTCGGCGGCAACACCTTCCCAAACGGAGAGACGCTGGCTTCGATCATCGACGTAGAAACCATTCCTGATTCGGCCTACCGTCAGCGACCCCCGAGCAACTGGGGCGATCTCCCCTGGCCCGTGTTGAGCGACCCCACGGCAGACGGCATCCTCATTCCCGCCCAACGTCGCTGGCAGGAAATCCGCGATCGCAAGTAGGGATCTGACGGGATGCGGGATGGCGGGATGCGGGATGACTTTCCGCTGTAGCCGGGAGCGTTGCTCCCGGGCCTCCTGCCCCCCAGCTTTAGCCCCGTTTTCCCACGCCGCCGCACCGGCCTTAACGAGACCGGCGACACCCGAGCAACTATTTTACCCCGGAAAACCCGCAGCTAATAACGGAGACCGAACCGAGGAAACCCAGCCCTCCATTTTTGCGGGTGAAAGATGCGCCCGCTGTGACCAAATTGACCGATATCGCTCCGTGACCTCCTGCCTTTCCTCGGTGAACTCTGTGACTCAAGGCGACGGCGGGGTTGGCGTCTGGCTTGATCCCTAGGGGCCGCGTTGACCGTCCCGCCCCCGCACGCGGACAAGCGAGTAACGACTAAAGATGAGGGTCGGGCTTTACGCCCGACTTCTTTGCCCCTCAGCTAGCCAGATGTCATTTACTCGCGCTGACGGTCGCAACGCCGACCAACTCCGCCCTATCACGTTCGAAGCTGGGATCGCCGCCAACGCGACCGGCTCTGTCTTGGTTTCCTTTGGGCATACCAAGGTAATTTGCGGCGCGACCATCGAAGCGCGCGTGCCCGGCTGGATGCGCGCTCAAAACGTCTCCGGCGGGTGGCTCACCGCCGAGTATTCGATGCTTCCCTACAGCACGCACGACCGCAAACAGCGCGATAGCTCCAAGGGCAAAGTCGACGGCCGCTCCGTCGAAATCCAGCGCCTCATCGGCCGCTCGCTCCGCGCCGTGGTAGATCTGCAAAAACTCGGCCAACACACCCTGTGGATCGACTGCGATGTCCTCCAGGCCGACGGCGGCACCCGCACCGCCTCCATCACCGGAGCTTACGTGGCCGCCCGGCTCGCGGTGCAAACGCTCCTCGATTCCGGCAAGCTAAAGGATAACCCGATCAAGGATTCCATCGGCGCCGTCAGCGCCGGAATCGTCTGCGGCACCGCGTTACTCGATTTGCCCTACACCGAGGACCGCGACGCCGACGTCGACGCCAATATCGTGATGACCGGCAGTGGCCAATTCGTCGAAGTCCAAAGCAGCGGCGAAGAGGCGACATTCTCCCCTGCGCAGCTCCAAGAGCTCCTCGCCCTCTCGACCCAGGGCCTCAAGGAAATCGCCAGCCTGCAGACCGCATTCCTCACCAAGCAGCTATTGGGCACATCCCTAGGTTGAGACGCTGGGCGCGCCGTTTCATCCGGCAAATTCCCCCGGAACCTAGGGGTAGCCAACCGGACCCCAAAGCCCTTGACTCGATCTTCATGAAATCCGAATCTCCCCTCCGTAACGGGTCGAGCCTCCGGTGGCCGGTGGCCATCCTGGCCTTGGCCCTCGCCTTCGTAGCCAACGCCGTTTGGGCGGCCTCCCCTGCGGAGAAAGACGTGATCGTATCCGCGTCGCCCATGGAGATCGACGCCGACGGCACCGGGGCGCATGGACAGCTCCCCGTCGCGGATGAAATTCTCCTTACCGAAACGGAAGCTACCTTGGTGTTTACCATTATAGAGGAACCTCGCTACGGCCGGGTGGGACTCGCGGGAGGCGACGAGGGCGCTGATATATTCCAGACTAAGTCTTCGCGCTTCGGCT
>Ga0075109_1000727_pt1 | contig 21984 bp, 16 predicted proteins | sample AntAceMetag02UKD_FD_69798 | JGI IMG/M metagenome (GOLD analysis project Ga0075109, IMG submission 69798) | Saline lake microbial communities from Ace Lake, Antarctica - Antarctic Ace Lake Metagenome 02UKD | ecosystem: Environmental > Aquatic > Non-marine Saline and Alkaline > Saline | place...
CCGCGGGCTTAGGCACCGCCACCCTCAACTTCAACCACACCGACGCCGACTACCACTTCACCACCGACGGAGCGGCCACCGGCACAGGCGTAGCGATCACCGGGTCCACCTCCGTCAACCACCTCGGCACCGGCACCACCACCCTCAGCGGCACCAACACCTACACCAGCGGCACGACGATCTCCGCCGGCACGCTCGCCGTTTCCGCCAACAACAACCTCGGCGCCAGCGACGGTGTGATCAACTTCTCCGGCGGCACCCTCAACTCCACCGCCTCCTTCACCGCTGATCGCGCCACCACCCTAGGCACCGGCGGCGGCACGCTCAAAGTGGACAATTCCACCACCCTCACTTGGGACGGCAACATCACCGGCGGGGCCGGCAACCCCCTCACCAAAACCGGCACCGGCACCCTCATCCTCGGCGGCACCAACACCTACTCCGGCGACACCCGCGTGGACGTAGGCACCCTCCGACTCGGCGCCGCCGGAGCACTCAGCTCCAACACTCACCTCCGCGTGCAACCCGGCGCCGTCTTCGATCCCAACGGATTCGCCACCGCACTCGGTCGTCTCGAAGGCGACGGCAACGTGAACCTCGGTTCCGGCAACCTGTCGCTCAACCAAGCTGCCAACACCACCTTCGCCGGCGTCATCGCCGGCACCGGCGGACTCGCCAAATCCGGCGCCGGACGGCTCACCCTCACCGGCACTCACACCTTCTCTGGCGACACCGACGTCACCGCCGGCGAACTGAAGCTCAATGGCTCCGCCGCAAACTCTCGCTTCAATATTGCCGGCGGTCGCCTCTCCGGTTCCGGCACCGTGGGTATGCTCACCATCGCCAACGGCGGCACCCTCGCCCCCGGCAACTCCCCCGGCACCCTCAACGCTGGATCGACCACCTGGGAATCCGGTGGAAACTTCGAATGGGAAGTCAACAACGCCGCCGGAATCGTCAGCACCAATTGGGATCTCCTTAACATCACCGGCGGCCTCACCATCACCGCCACCGATGCCAACCCCTTCACCGTAAATCTAGTTTCCCTGACCGCCGCCAACGCCACCGGACTCGTCCCCAACTTCGACGCCGACGCCAACCACAGCTGGACCTTCGTCACCACCACCACCGGCATCACCTTCGACGGAGCCGCGTCCATCGGCGCCTCCTTCGCGATCAATGCATCAGGTTTCCAAAACACCCTCAACGGCATCTTCGGCCTAGCCCAAGACGGCAACGACCTCAACGTAACCTACACGACTTCAGCCGTCCCTGAACCCGCCTCCTTCGCCCTCCTCTTCGGCCTCTTCGCTATCGGCTTCGCCACCACCCGCCGCACGCGCCGCGCGAAGTAACAAGCGCGCAGAGAGCGAAGTAACAAGTAGCAGGTATCAAGTAACAAGATACTTTATGCCCGACAGCCCATGGCCAAACGTCGTCTCTTCGGATTCTTCTCAGTTCCGGCTTTCGTGTATTTTGTGTGTTTCGTGGTTAATGAAGAAAACACCTGCCCGACCGCTGTTTTTTACAGGAGAGAACAGAGAAAAACAGAGCCACTCCTCAGTATTCGAATATAAACTACCGGCCTAGATTCCGGCCCCACGCTGACGGCTGCTCCCCAACGTTCCCTTCTGTAAAACAAAAGCCCCCCCCCTCAATATCCGTCATCCGCCTCGCTCATAGACAGGCAGATATCGACGGCATCAACCGGCCAAGGGGTTCTAACTTCTCTTCACCAGATGCTTGGGATTCCGATGCGCATGGAATACGGCCAAGACCACAATACGGAAATTTTCGGCCACGAAGTGCACCGAGTAAGGAAAACGAATGAGGACAATACGACGAACTGAACCGCGAATCGCGCGAACCAGTTCCGGCCGATCCGCCGCCTGACTCAATCTATCATCGACTACATTTTGAAATTCGATTCCCAGTCCTCGTTGTTTACCTTCATACCAAACAAAAGCCTCATCGAATTCCAACCGAGCTTCGCGACGGAATACTACGCTTCTACTCACAATACTCGATCACGGTTAGCTTGCTTGATTTCACTCCACGCCACCACGTCGTCAGGTGAGTCTTCGTGGACGGCCAATCGATCGTCCAATTCCACGATCTGGCCGGGAGTCAACTCCAAGTCTTCCTCCGCGAATTCGCTCCATATCCGGGACACCAATTCACGCCGCTCCAACGCAGTGAGCGACCGCATACTATCCAAAATCTCTGCCGAACTCATGGCTGAACCCTAGCGACAAAACCTCCGGCCGCAAGGGAGATAACACCCCGGCAAACCCCCAATCCGCCCTGACCCCACCACCTGCCCCCGATTCTCATCAGCTCTTCGTTTCCTTCTTTAACAAACTCAGTGCGTCAGCCCTTTGCGCCTTTGCGTTAAAACCCCTGCCCCGCGGTCACGCCTCTCCGCCTCAATCGGCAATCCCAAATCGCCAATCTACAATTTCCCCCCACGAGCTCCGTTCCCTCTGTTCCCCTCTATAAAAAACTGCGGTGCGTCAGCCCTCCGTTCTCTTCCGTAAAACAAAAGCATTTGCCCCTGTCGGCCTCCTCTCCACCCACGACGAGGAAGGACATAACTCCCCCGGGACGACCACGGTGCCGATAGGCCCATTCAGACAGATAGGCCGTATTCCCATAGGTAATTACCCCTAGGAATACGGTTGCTATTCGCCCACCTGAGGAGCCATCTACCTCCGACTCAATCGGGCGCAAAGGCTTCCCGTGGTGCCCGTCATTCGATCACAACTGATTTAACACAGCAGGGCTCCAACCGGATCGGCGGGGTTATCCGCCCAACACTCGATCCTATAACAACTCCCCGCTTCTTCGCTCGTGCCAGCCTGTTGTTGTACGCCTTTTTCGCGCCCTCCCTGCTTTCTGCTCAAGTTTTCTGGGGAGCCACCGGCAGTGATCCCATCGGAGGAACCGGCATCTGGAATACCACGGACACGCGTTGGAGTTCTGCCGAGTCCGGCGGCACCTACGCCGCTTGAAATAATGGCAACAACGATACCGCCACGTTTGCCGGCACCGCCGGCACCGTGACCCTCGGCTCGAACATCACCGTGCGCTCGCTCACTTTCGGCGTCACCGACTATGCGTTGACGGGGGCCAATACCCTCACATTTGACGGCGGCTCCGGCAACATCGACACTGGCTCCGGCAACCAGTCGATCGGCGTCGCCATCACCGGTTCCGACGGTCTCACCAAAACCGGCAGCGGAGCTCTCACCGTCACCGGCACCAATACCTACACGGGCGGCACCACTATCAGCGAAGGAATCCTCTTCATCGCCAGCGCGCTGTTCGGAGATTTTGCCATCGCCGAAAATGCCAATCTCTATATCAACATCGACGCTGATCGGACCTACTCGGACCAAATTTCGGGTGCACCCTGAAACTAGGCAACGCCCTCGCTCTGCAATCCAGCACCCTCACCGCACCCGCCTACAGTGACGGCTTCTCCTTCGGCAGCCTTAATGCCGCCACCCTCGGTGGCCTCACTGGCAGCCACAACCTCGCCCTCACCAACGAATCCGCCGACGCCGTCGCCCTCTCCGTCGGTAACAACAATGCCAATACAACCTATTCCGGTATTCTCAGCGGCACCGGTTCCCTCATCAAATCCGGCAGCGGCACCCTGACCCTCGCCGGAGCCAACACTTACTCCGGCACCACGACCCTCTGTCTCGGCACCCTGGCCTTGGACCACGCCCTCGCTCTGCAAAACAGCACTGTCTCCGTTTCCGTTTCCGACGGTCTGTCCTTCGGCACGCTCACTGCCGCCACCCTCGGCGGTCTCGAGGGAAACAATAATCTGGACCTCACCAACGAGTCCGACGGCACCGTTGCCCTCACGATTGGAGCCAACAGCGCCGACACCACCTACTTCGGCAATCTGGAAAGCTCCGGTTCCATCATCAAGACCGGCGACGGCACCCTGACCCTCGCCGGCACCAACACCTTTTCCGGCGGCACCACCATCAACAGTGGAACCCGGCGAGCCAGGCCCGCATCTCTTACTGGAAATATATTAAACCAAGCCTCGCTGGTTTTTCACGAAGGTGGCGGCACTTACGCCGGCACGATTGACGGCACCGGAACGCTGGAAATTACGGGCGGCGACCCGACCCTATCAGGCGCCAACACTCACACGAGCGACACGACCCTCACAGCCGGCACCCTCACTCTGGGCAACACGCTGGCCCTGCAAAACAGCACCCTCACCCACGCCAGTTCCGGCAACCTGTCCTTCGGCGCTCTCACCGCCGCCACCCTCGGCGGCCTCTCCGGAGATCAAGACCTCGCTGTCGCCCTAACCATCGGCAACAATGACGCGGATACAACCTACTCCGGTATCGTGAGCGGAGCGGGTTCCCGCATCAAAACCGGCAGCGGCAATCTCTCCCTCTCCGGCACCAACACCTATGTCGGCGGCACCCTCACGATGGGCAGCGCCTTGGCTCTCGAATCCGGCAACACGTCGGTCGGCACCGGGGCCGTCCTCGATTCCGCCGCCTTCGGTTTCGACCTCACCAAAATCGCGGGCGCGGGCACCCTCAACGGCATCTTCGGCCTCGCCCAAAACGGCAACGACCTAAACGTAACTTACACGATTTCAGCCGTCCCTGAACCCGCCTCCTTCGCCCTCTTCTTCGGCCTCTTCGCTGTCGGCTTCGCCACCACCCGCCGCCGCTCGAGGTAGGGACGGACCTCTGGGCCGTCCGCCGTGCGTCAGCCCTTTGCGACTTTGCGTTAAAAACCCCTGCCCCACGGCTCCGGCTTCCCTCCCTCTGTTTCCTCCTGTTAAAACTTAACCACCTGCCCCTCAGGCTTCAGTGCGTAGTCGGTAGACGGAGCCTTTCGTGTCCATTCGTGGTTAAAAAACCCATGCTCCTCCTCGGTGCGTCAGCCCGCCCCGACTCTGCGTCTTTGCGTTGAAAGCCCCTGCCCCGCAGCTCCAACTCCGCCCCTCCCTTTTACCCCTTTGAAACGCACCATAATGAATCAATATGGATCAGGCTTAAACTTTGCTCGTGCGGGCTATATCCGTGAAACGAGCCGGAGAGGTTCATCGCGTGAATTGCTTGAATGACTCAGCACTCAAGTAAACCGGCCGGTTCAAAACGACTCCCGGTTGATAGGTTGGCGTGCGCCAACCCTAGGCGTATTCCCGCCACTACGACCGAAGTAGAGTCCTTCTTGTTACGCTCGAGCCCGAGGTCGTTGCCCCAAGAGGGATCTCATTCGCCCATGATTCAAACGCGCTGTGGTAAGAAATGCCGGGTTGCGGAGCATTCTCTCCCCCCCAACAGTCGTTTCGCTTCCCCCTCCTTATTTGTCCGGATACTCGGCCCTATCTCAGCTTCCTTTTTTGATGATTGCCTCCTCGCTTCGCCGCTTCGCCTACTTCGCCTCTCTCCTGATCGGAGCCGCGGCAGCCTCCACCGCCGATCAGCCGATGAATATTCTCGTGCTCTACGCCGATGACTGGCGGCACGATACTCTCGGCGCCGCCGGCCATCCCGTCGTGCAAACCCCTCACCTCGACCAACTCTCGCGCGACGGCGTTCGTTTCACTCGGGCTTGCGTGACCACCGCCATCTGCGGAGTGAGCCGCGCCAATCTTTACACCGGTCAGTGGATGTCCCGTCACGGCAACCGGGGCTTCGCTGCCTGGGCAACGCCTTGGTCCGAGACCTACCTCGGTCAGCTCCGCCAACACGGGTATTACGTCGGCCACGTCGGCAAATGGCACAACGGTAAGATTCCCTCCGAACACTTCGATTTCAGTCGCTCCTACTACCGCACGCATTGGATCGAAGAACCCGACGGTTCCAAAATTCACGTCACGCAAAAGAACGAAAACGACTCCATAGAGTTCCTCAAAACGCGTCCCACTGACCAACCGTTCTACCTCACCGTCGCCTTCTTCGCCACCCACGCCGAAGATCACAATCCCCTCCAGTTCCTTCCCCAACCCGAAAGCATGTCACTCTACGAGGACGTCACGATTCCCGTTCCGGCCAATGCCACCGACGAATCCTTTCATCGCCTCCCCGAGTTCGTCGCCCACGAAGGCAACGAGGGACGCAACCGCTGGCATTGGCGCTTCGATACCCCGGAGAAATATCAGATCATGATGAAAAACTACTACCGGCTCGCCACCGAAGTTGATCAAACCAGCGGCCGCATCCTCGCCGAACTCAAACGCCAGGGCGTGCTCGATAACACCCTCGTTATTTTCACCACCGACAACGGCTACTACCACGCCGAGCACGGTCTCGCCGACAAATGGTATCCCCACGAAGAGAGCATTCGCGTGCCTCTCATCATTTCCGACCCTCGTCTGCCCCCCGACCAACGCGGCACCGAAAACGACCAATTCGCTCTCAGCGTCGATCTCGCTCCCACCATCCTCCACGCCGCCGGTATCACCGCCCCCGCGGGCATGCAGGGCGAGGATCTCGCGCCCCTTTATTTATCCAATTCTCCTCCCGATTGGCGCACCGATTTTTTCTACGAACATCCCACTATTCGGAGCAAAGATTTCATTCCTGCCTCCGAGGCCCTCGTCCAACGCGATTGGAAGTATCTCTACTGGCCCGAATTCGACCGCGAACAACTCTTCGACCTCGCTAACGACCCGCAGGAAGAAAACGACTTGATCAACGAATCCACCCACACTGCCCGCCTCACCGCCATGCGGGCCCGTTTCGCTGTGCTCAAAGCCGCCGCCAACTGAGCGCGTTCATCGCCCCCGTTCCGACCAAAATATTTAATTGATTAAGCGCACGGTTCCTTGCCCCGGACGCCTCAGCCTTAATTCTGCCTCGACCCACCCTCAGGTGGACTATCCTGCTCATGAATTACCGACCTCTCGGCCAAACCGGACTCAATCTCTCAGCGCTCAGCTACGGCGCATCCCCTCTCGGCGGCGTGTTTGGTGACGTCGACCAAGCCACCGGGATTCGCACCGTTCACGCCGCCATCGATGGCGGCATTAACTTCATCGACGTGTCGCCCTACTACGGCGACACCAAGGCCGAAACCGTGCTCGGCCTCGCTCTCCGGGAGATCAAACGCGACCGTTATATCCTCGCCACCAAGGTTGGCCAATACGGTCGGGAAGAATTCGATTTCTCCGCCGCCCGCGTCACCCGCAGTCTCGACGAGAGCTGCGCGCGCCTCGGCGTCGACTACATCGATATTCTTCAGTGCCACGACATCGAATTCGCCGAGGTCGACCAAATCGTCGACGAAACCCTACCCGCACTCGTCAAACTTCGTGACGCCGGCCGCATCGGCCACATCGGCATCACCGGCCTCCCCTTCAAGGTCCTGCAAGCCGTGCTCGATCGCACGGATCCCGGCGTCGTCGACACCATCCTCTCCTTCTGCCGCTACGAGCTCAACGACACTGCCCTCGCCGACTTCCTCCCCTACTTCGCGTCCAAAAAAATTGGCGTCATCAACGCCTCCCCCACCGGCATGGGCCTCCTCACTCCCCGTGGCGTTCCCGGCTGGCACCAAGCCACTCCGCTCATGATCGAAACCGCCCAAAAAGCCGTCGCGTTCTGTGCCCAGGAGGGAGTCGATATCGTCAAACTCGCGGTCCAATTCTGCGTCGCCCATCCCGGTATCACCACCACGTTGGTCGGCACCTCGAAACCCGCCAACATCGAGGCCAATATCCGCTACGCCGAGGAGCCCATCGATCACGACATGATCAATCGCGTCCGCGAAATCCTCGCGCCGATCAACAACCACAACTTTACCCGAGGCCTGCCCGCCAACCGCGACGCCCTCATCCCCTCCTCCGCATGAACCAAGTCTCTCTCGCCGAACCCGGCCGTTTCGAATTCATCACCAACGCGCCTGAGCCCCAGCTTCAACCCGGCGAAGCCTTGGTCCGTGTCCACCGCATCGGCGTCTGCGGCACCGACCTGCACGCCTACGCTGGCAAACAGCCTTTCTTCGAATATCCGCGTGTCCTCGGTCATGAACTCGGCGTCGAGGTCATCGATCCCGGCAGCGAACCCGGTGACCTCAAAGGGGGTGATCGCTGCTCCGTCGAACCTTACTTAAACTGCGGAAAATGCATCGCGTGCCGTCGCGGTAAGCCCAACTGCTGCACCTCACTGAGCGTCCTCGGCGTTCACTCCGACGGTGGCATGGGCACCCTCCTCGCCGTCCCTGCTCGTAAGCTCCATCGCTCCACCAAACTCAGCTACGACCAACTCGCTCTGGTCGAAACCCTAGGCATCGGCGCCCACGCCGTCGAACGCGCCGAACCCACTGCCGATGACTTTGTCCTTGTGATCGGCGCCGGCCCCATCGGCCTCAGTGTCATTCAGTTCGCCGGTATCACCGGAGCCAAGGTTGCCGTGATGGACATCAGCGAATCTCGCCTCGCGTTTTGCCGCGACCACCTGGGCGTCAAACACACCGTCGTCGCCGGACCGGCAGCGGCCGCCGAGCTCACCGCCATCGGTGACGGCGATCTTCCCACGATCGTCTTCGATGCGACGGGCAACCCGCGCTCCATGGCGGGCTCATTCGAACTACCCGCCCACGGCGGACGCATCGTCTTCGTCGGCCTATTCCAAGGCGACGTCTCCTTCAACGACCCCAATTTCCATCGCCGCGAACTCACCCTCTGCGCCAGCCGCAACGCGTTGCCCGACACTTTCACCGAGATCATCCACTTGATGGAAACCGGCCGGATCGATACCACGCCGTGGATCACTCACCGCTGCGCGCTCGCCGACATTCCAACCCAATTTGGCGTCTTCTCCGCCGATCCGACCCTGCTCAAGTGTATCATCGAGGTCTGATCCAAGCCAACTGCATCCGCGACTTAGCACCCGATCACCTCGCCTCCGCGTAGCCGATTCGCCGCCCACTTCATTTTAGCAGGCATCAAATACCGGTAGGAACGAACCGCTTAGCCCTCCGCAACGGCCTCTCGCGAAATTCACGTCGCACTCGTCTTACCCGTTGCGCCGTGCTTCAGCCGGCAACCACTGCCTCTCATAAACTGACTAACCGACGCTCCAGCGCATCGCCATCCGCCAAAGGACATCCCAAGCTTCTACTATGTCCCAGTTTTCACCCCGACTGCGTTGCCTTCTTTTCGTCCTCTTTGCGCAGGTGCTTCTCGCCGATTCCCCTATCCTCGCACGATCCGAAAAACCCCTTTTGACCCTAGATCAACCATGGGAAAAAGGCGGTAGCATGACCACCTTGGTCGGAGTCGTTCCCGATCCGGCCGCCGATCGGCTTTGCCTCTACTACATGGTCTCATTTCCCGGAAGAGCCGAAGACAATATTCTCTGTCTGGCTTATTCCACCGACGGCTACACCTGGGAAAAACCGGACCTAGGCCAGGGTCACAACATCGTCATGCGGGCCTCAGGTAACTCCATGAATTGGGGCTCCTTTCACCCTCAGGCAATCGTCCTCGACGAGAATGAAGTGAATCCGGCCTGGCGTTGGAAAATGTTATTCTGGGGGCGTTGGAACCCCGAGCTCCCTCCCGGTTTTCATATCGCCGTCAGCCGAGATGGGCTATCGTGGGATCCGCTTAACAATCGCCCCATCATCACCAACGCCAACGACGCCGGCTCCATCGGTCTACCCAACCCCCTCGCCCCCGTCGGCCCTCGCGAGAGTTCGCTACTCCTGTATCAGCAAACTTGGCGCTACAATCCAAACCTACCCACCGAGCGCGACAATCTGGATCACATGCAACGGGTCATCTCCATCTGGACCTGCGACCCTTTTCCCGGTCGCTGGATTGGGCCCACGCAAATCCTCGCTCCCGACGACCAGGATGCAGCCGACCTTCAATTCTATTGGTTCGTCCCCTTCCCCGAGGGCGACGGTTATTTCGGTCTCATGAACATCCACCACACCACCGATCAACACCTCGACGTTCAACTCATGAGCAGCGCGGACGGATGGACCTGGGAACGGGAACTAGATCGAGAACCACTGATCCCCTTGGCCCCTCAAGGCCGCTTCGATTGCGGCATGATCACCGTGACCGCCCCGCCCGTCAGTTGGAAAGGCAAGCGCCTGCTCTACTACAACGGCCGCGCCACCGTGCACGATCATCAGCCCTACTACCCGGACGCCCCGCTCCCGTCCCCCGCCAACGGCATCGGCGTCGTGGAACTGTCTCCCACCCTCTTTCGCTAACGCCTCAGACCATGATCACTTCCCTGACTCAGGATTTCATCTCCCCGATGTCCCCGCGGTAGGAGCGTTGCTCGACGACGCCCGCCGTGGCCCCTCCGCCCACCAAGCCCCCCGGCTCTATCTTTATCTTTCTCCCCCAGTCAGCCGACCGTTCCCGCCCCGACTCCCTTCCGCCCCTTGGCCAATTAAATCGATTCATCCCGTCAGCCCTCAGTTCTCCCCAATAAAAATCAGCGCGTCAGCCCTTCGCTCCCCCCTTCAGTGCGTAGTCGGTAGACGGAGCCATTAGTGTCCATTCGTGGTTAAAAAACTCTCTGCCTCCCAGCTTCGTCCCCTTCGTTTCCTTCAATAAAAAACCCGCGCGTCAGCCCGTCCTTCCCGCGCGGTTGCGTCGCCTCCCCCTTACCTTAACTGTTTAAACTCGAGGTCGATTCCTTCTGCCCTGAATCCACTTCTAAAGTTACCCCGTCTATCATCGCCTTTCGTCGACCTCGGATCCGCCTCCAGCCGACCGTAATCTACCCTATCTCCTTATGCTTCTGCGCATTTTTTGTCTTCTCTGCTTAGCCGCGGCTTCTCTGTCTGCCGCGTCCAAATCCCGCCCCAACATTCTGTGGATCATGTCCGATGATCACGCCGCGTCCGCCATCGGTGCCTACGGCAGTCACCTCGCCGAACTCAATCCCACGCCCACCTTGGATCGGCTCGCCGCTGAGGGCATGATGTTCACTAACGCGGTCTGCACCAATTCCATTTGCACCCCCAGCCGGGCTACCCTCATGACCGGCCAGTATTCGCACACCAACGGGGTCAAAACCCTGTCCGACGATCTGCCTATCGCCAAGCACACGTTACCCCGCCTCATGAAACAGGCCGGTTACCAAACCGCCATGATCGGCAAATGGCATCTCAAAAACGAACCCGCGGAATTCGACTACTACTGCGTCCTCCCCGGCCAAGGCAGCTACCACCGCCCCACTTTCCGTGACATGAGCGCCCCCGGCAAGTGGCCCGACAATCTCCGCCACCCTCGGGCCACTTATGACACGGAGCACTCCTCGGACGTCATCACCAACCTCTCCCTTGATTGGCTGAAGCAGCGCCATAGCGACCAGCCCTTCTTCCTCATGCATCACTTCAAAGCCCCGCATGACAACTTCGAAAACGCTGAGCGCTACGACTTCCTCTACGACGACGTCACCATTCCCGAACCACCCTCTCTCCGCGATTCTCCCAACCACGGTTCCATCGCCACTGCCGGCACCGGCACTTCTATCGGCAAGCGCAACGAACGCCGTAACATGGGCGATCACATGTTCGTTGATCAGTCCCTCTCCGATGAGGACTACCTCACCGTCGCCTACCAACGTTACCTCAAAAAATACCTCCGCACCGTCCGTGGCCTGGACGACAATATCGCTCGCCTCATCGAGGCTCTCCGCGAATCCGGTGACCTCGATAACACCATCATTCTCTACACCTCCGACCAAGGGTTTATGCTCGGCGAACACGACTACATCGACAAGCGCTGGATGTATGAGCCGTCCCTCCAAGTTCCCTTCATCGTCAAGTATCCCGGCAAAACCAAACCCGGCTCCCAGAGCAACGCGCTCGTCAACAACACCGACTTCGCCCCCACTCTCCTCGATCTCGCTGGCGTCAAAATCCCCGCCTCCATGCAAGGCCACAGGGTCGCGCCGATCCTCGCCACCGGCGAAACTCCCTCCGATTGGCGCCAAGCCAGCTACTACCGCTACTGGATGCATATGGCCCACCACGACAATCCCGGCCACTATGGCATCCGCACCGAAAACTTTAAGCTCATCTTCTTCTACGGTCTGGCCCTCGACGCCAAGGGCGCGAAAAAAGACTCCTCCACTCCCGGCTGGGAACTCTACGACCTGCGCAACGACCCCGCCGAACGTCACAACGTCTACGACGACCCCACCTATCGCGACGTCGCTTCCCAGCTCAAAATCCAGTTGCTCCAACTCAAACAAGAGAACGGCGATACCGACGAAAAGTATCCCGAACTCATGCGCGTCCGCGATCTCGTCTGGGGCAACTAGTCCAAATCCATTAATCCGTCCCCCGTGGGTCGGGCTTTACGCCCGACACCCCGTGGCCTCTCCGGTCGCAATAGTATTGTTCAGCGAGAGTTCGCAGGTTGAAAGGGGCGTTACTCGACGACGCCCGCTCCTGCCCCTCCGCCATCGCCATCGCGTCAGCCCAATGCCCTGCGCTCCGACTCAACCTCCCGCCTCACTCCGCCGCGCAGCGGCTTTGTTCATCCAATCACTTCAGACAATACCCTCTAATGGAACTTCCAGCCCTCAACCAAGTTCCTGCTCTCTCTCGTTGGGCAAGTCACCGCATATGGATAAGCTAGCAGCCCAGAGCGTGCGCTTTGATCGCGCGTATTGTATGGTGCCCACCTGCGGCGCCTCTCGGGCTAGCATGATGACCGGCGTGCGACCGACGGCCCAGCGCTTTGTGACTTTCACCACGCGGGCCGACGAAGATGCGCCTTGGGCCAAAACCCTGAATACCCACTTCAAGGACAACGGCCACCGCACCGGGTCACTCGGCAAGATTTTTCACGCCAAAGCCGACAGCGCCTCCGGATGGTCCGACGACGCTTGGCGACCCAACCTGCCCCACTACCAACTCCCGGCCAACGCAGCTCGGCAAAAGCAAAAATTGCGCGGCCCGCCCACCGAAGCCGCCCCCGTCGCAGACGATGCCTACGGTGATGGTGCCGTCGCGAACACCGCCATCGAGCGCTTGCAAAACTTGGCCACCGATCCCGATCAGCCGTTCTTCCTCGCGGTCGGCTTCTACAAACCCCATCTGTCGTTCGTCGCGCCGCAGCGTTATAGGGATCTTTACCCGCCCGAATCGTGAATTTCTCTCCGCCTAGCAAAGCTTCATCGCCTGCCCGCCAACCATGGATCTCCGACGTTTGGGCGATTGCGCTTACCATGATATGGTTGGTTTCGATACGGACCCTGTTGGGCGTGCCTTGGGGGTGGGAAACGCTCCCCGGTGAAGGTGACCTCCTCCCCGGCATAGCTTTCAACGCTGGAGATACGTGGTTCTATCTGTCGTTGGTCGTCCAATACGCTGAAGGCTACAACGGTGCCGAATTGATTTACACTACCGAGGCCCATCCTGGATTGCTGTGGATATTCCCCCTCTGGCTCATGGGGATTACGACAGCGTTGACTGGATGCCCCCCCCTTTTCGTTTACAACGTGAGCGGAGTCGTGGGCGCCATGGCCGCCGTTTTCGCCTTCCGGCGGGTGACTCGTCTGATCGTGTCCTCGGCATCCGCCTGCGATTGGGCCACGGCAATAATGATCATCGGATCAGGCGGATCTTGGGTGTGGCATCTGGTGCACGGGTGGAGTGGCCTTCCTGCCCTCACGGGTGGAGAGTTCGCCTTTCTGGACTTTCTCCCAGCCACCACCTTCTTGGCCTATCCTTATCACGCCATCAGCGGCGCTTTGCTCGCATCGCTGTGGTGGAGTGTCACGGTATTCGAGCAAAGATCGCTCGCTGGGCAATCCGTGAAACTACAAATCGGTCTAATCGCTGGTTGTGCGATGATACTCACCTTCTCCCGGCCTTACGAGCCCTTGGCTTTTTCCGCCGCTTATGGAATCAAGATGGCACTTGCGTGGAGCCGACGTCGCACGGATCCCGCGGTATGGACCAGTTGTCGCAATACCACCGCCATCCTGGCGTTTGGGTTGGCTCCTGGAGTCGCTTGGACGGCTTTCGTGTCGACCCAACCTATCTGGTCCGGCTTTGCCCAACGCGCACTCGCTCTCGGACTTCCACGGTCGGAATGGCTGACCGGGTTTGGATTTCTCTGGCTGGCTGCTGCGGTGGCGGCCCCTAGACTGTATCGCTTACCTCATTTACGTGGCCTCCTTCCCTTGTGCGCAACCTTACTCAGTGCTGGATTCCTATTGGGATTCGGTAACTCGGGCGTAAAATTATCGAGCGGTTTACCGTTGGGCGTAACCATTGCTGCTGGTGTCGGACTCGCGCTTGTGATCGAGACGATCAACCGGCATGTTACCCAACAGACCGGTCGCGTGGTATTCGGCTTGGCCGCAGCGGTGCTTGTTCTGGGAACCCCCTCGCTCCATCTGAATTTGTTGGCAATACGGTTGAGCGCGACAAAGCCGGTCGAAGCGGAACTTTCCGCCCTGATGCAGTGGATCCCTCCGCAGACAGGAGATCGTCGAACCACGGTGCTAACCGATACGAACACCGGACTGATTTTGCCCGGATGGCTGGGATTACGGGTTTTTGCAGGCCATTGGGGTCTAACGCACAATTTCAAAACTAAAGAGGCTCAGATTCGAGCCGCCGGGTTGGATCCGGAACGTCAGTCGCCAACCACTGGAAATCTTCGCGAAAACCTGACCCAGCTTCTCCAGGAAGCGGACGTCGACTACGTGATAATCGATACTCGGTGTGAGCAGGCTTTGACCATCCTGCCATCGCTGCACTGGGACGTATGGAAAGCCAACACAAGATGGGTGGCGCTTCGCCCAACCCGAGAATGAACAGTCTCCCGTGTCCGTTTCTTCGTCATAAAATCGACCGCCTCAATTTCAACCGAAGAGGATGTCTTCAATTTCGCCATCTCGTTTTAGGATGGATCTCGTTGTGAATTTGATACCCTGGTTGCCCGAGGGGGTGATTCGTTGGCGGCATGGCTTCAATGGGGATAAATGGTCAGTCCAATATTTCATGATTTTTGTCCGCTGGATGCGTAACCGAAATCAGCCGTTGCGGCTTTAGCTCAACCCAGCGTCTTCGGAACGAGGGAAACACGGTTGATCGTAGGTGCACATTCGGTCCTACTTCTTTTCATGCCCCAATTTTACCGTTCGATCATCTTCCTTTTCGGAATTTGGCTCACCTCCTCCGGTCTTTCTCTCTTCGCCGCGCGCCCTAACGTGCTGTTCATCGCGGTGGATGACTTAAGGCCGGAACTCGCCGCTTACGGTGCCGAGCACATCAAGTCACCGCATATGGATAAGCTGGCGGCCCAGAGTGTGCGCTTTGATCGCGCGTATTGTATGGTGCCCACCTGTGGCGCTTCTCGGGCGAGCATGATGACCGGCGTGCGACCGACGGCCCAGCGCTTTGTGACTTTCACCACGCGGGCCGACGAAGATGCGCCTTGGGCCAAAACCCTGAATACCCACTTCAAGGACAACGGCTACCGCACCGGATCGCTCGGTAAGATTTTCCACGCCAAAGCGGACAGTAGTTCCGGATGGTCCGATGCTGCCTGGCGGCCCAGTCTCCCCCACTACCAACTCCCGGCCAACGCCGCTCGGCTAAAGCAAAAACTTCGTGGACCGCCCACCGAAGCCGCCTCCGTCGCAGACGATGCCTACGGTGATGGTGCCGTCGCGAACACCGCCATCGAGCGCTTGCAAACCTTGGCCACCGATCCCGATCAGCCGTTCTTTCTCGCGGTCGGATTCTACAAACCCCATCTGCCGTTTGTCGCACCTCAGACCTACTGGGATCTTTACCCGCCCGAATCCATCAAGCTGCCCGACAACTACCAACTCCCCGAGAACGCACCCACCGAATCCGCCCACACCTGGGGCGAATTACGCTCCTATCAGGGTATCCCAAAAAAAGGGCCGATCGACGACGCGACCGCCCGCAATCTCATTCGCGGCTACTATGCGTGCGTGAGCTACACCGACGCTCAAGTCGGCAAGGTGCTTAACGAGCTCGATCGTCTCGGCCTCGCAGAAAACACCGTCGTCGTCCTCTGGGGTGATCACGGCTGGAACCTCGGCGACCACACCTATTGGAACAAACACAGCACCTTCGAATCCTCCATGCGCATTCCCCTCCTCGTTCGCGCACCGGGTATCACCGGAGGGACCCACACGGCGGGACTCACGGAATCGATCGATCTCTATCCGAGCCTCTGCGAACTCACTGGCCTACCCATTCCAGATACCGTGGAAGGCAAGAGCTTCGTGCCGCTAATGCGGTTCCCTGACCGCCCGTGGGCGGAGGCCGCCGTGGGTCGATTCGTCCGCGGCGACACCATTCGCACCGCCGACTACCGCTACACCGAATACCGCGACAATCGCGGAGCAGGTCCGCGCAAATCCGATATGCTCTACGACCACCGGACCGATGCGTTGGAGAATCACAACATATCGCAAAAACCCGAGCTCGCCGAAACCGTGCAAGCGCTCAACCAAGCGCTCCAAGCCACCAAAAACTCCACCTCCATCTCTGAAGTTGCCCCACAACCTAAAAACTAAAAAATCACCAACATGATCAAATTCGTAATGTGTCTCACTCGTCATCCCGATATGTCCCGGAAGCAGTAGTCCAAGACTACTGGCGCGACCAACATGGTCCGTTCTTCATGAAGAATGCCAAGATCATGAGAGCAAAGAAGTATGTGCAGTCCTTCACCGTCGATACGCCGCTGAACGACGGCCTCAGACAATCTCGAGGCATGCTCCCCGAGTATGATGGTGTGGCCGAAGTCTGGTTCGAATCCGAAGAGGATTTGATGGCAGGAATGAGCTCCCGAGAAGGCCAAGAACTGGGTGCCGCTTTGCTCAAGGATGAAAGTAACTTCGTCGACCACGCCAAGTCATCGGCATTCATCGTCCGCGAAGAAGAATTGTAATTGGCCGACCCATTCAGTCCGCCCAGCTCAGGCTTGCTCGGTGCAAAAAAGAACCGACTAAATCAGTCCCTGCAGGATAACGCTATTCGACGGTAAGTAAGACACCGAATTCGCCGAAGCGTATCACCATCGGAGTATATTCATGAACCGAAGGACCTATCTTAAATTCCTGATCGCTACTCTCTCAAGCTGGGGAGCCTGCTTAAACGCGCAGAATGGTTCAGGCAGCAAAGTTCGCGCCCGCCGAAAAGAGTCCGTGATCATTGTCGGCGCCGGCGTCGCAGGGCTAGCGGCCGCCGAAACCCTGCGGGCAAACGGATTCGACAATATTACCCTTTTGGAAGGACGAGATCGAGTGGGAGGACGCGTTTGGACGAGCCAAGTGTGGCCGGACATCCCAGTCGACTTGGGGGCCTCTTGGATTCATGGTCAGCGCGGGAACCCCATCACCCAACTTGCCCGCGAGGCCGGAGTAAATACGTCCACCACCGACTACGACAATCGGACTGAATACAATCCGGAGGGAAACCGCTTGAGTCGGGCTGAAGAACGGCGCTGGGATAAGCTTTCGACTCAACTCCACCGTTGGGTCGTCCGACAGGGCAACAGTTCGGAGCAAACGTTGGCCCAAGCTTTGGCCATCAAATTCAGTGACTTGTCCGACGCCGAACAGGCTCACTTGGCCTACTTGGTGAATGGGATGATCGAACAAGAGCTCGCCGCCGACGCCGCCGAGGTCTCGGCCGGTGCATACGCATACGGTAAAGCGTTTTCAGGGGACGATCTTCTGTTTCCCCAAGGTTACATGCAGGTCTTCGCGCCGCGATTCGCAGCACTCGACATTCGCACGAATCAAAAGGTCCACACTATCCAATATCAGGACAATCAAGTTTCGATCCTCACCGACCAGCAGGAGTTTAAAACAGATCGGGTTATCGTGACTTTGCCGCTGGGTGTCCTGCAACGAGGAGATGTTACTTTCGCCCCCGAACTTCCGGCGGCGAAACAAGCGGCCATCGCAAAGATTGGTATGGGTTGCCTCAATAAACTCTATCTGCGTTTTGACAAAACATTCTGGCCGAACGACGTGGAAGGATTCGACTACCGATCACCCGATCCGGGCCAGTGGAGTCAATGGCTGAACCTCGGTTATCATACCAATGAACCGGTGTTGTTGGCCTTCAACTCCGGTAGTTTCGCCCGACAAATCGAACGGCATTCAGATGAGAAAAATGTCGCCGATGCCATGATGGTGCTGAGACGTATATTCGGCCAAGATATACCCTCTCCGATCGGCCATCAAATGACCCGTTGGGCCACAGATCCCTTTAGCTTCGGCTCCTACTCCTTCGTCGCTCCGGGCGTTACGACCGCGACCGTGGAGGACTTAGCGCGTCCGGTGGATAACCGTCTCTTTTTCGCCGGCGAGGCCACCTCGATCGACTACCCGTCCACCGTCCACGGAGCCCACCTGTCCGGGCAAAAAGCAGCCAATCGAATCTCTAATATCTGAGGTAGCTTGAAACCCAGTATCTCGGTCAAAGGAGAAGCTCCAAGCCTACGCCGCCCGCGTGGGTCCTAAGATTCAAGTCTACATTGGCCAAAAGGACGCGACGAGCTACTTCTGGATGAGCACTCGGGTGGGCTTATCGATGATAAAAGACGCCGGAAAATCGGTTGATTCGACACCGTCCCGTTCGCGCAGGCGCTCGACGCGACGTTGACCACGCGGTGGGTTCAGCGGGATCTCCATACCGCCCAATTCATCCATCATCGCATAGAGCTGGTCCTGCAAACCGTCTCGAACTTCCGCAAACGCGGGATCATGGATTAGGTTGTTTTGTTCTTCTGGGTCGGCCTGAAGATCAAAGAGTTCATCCGTATCCCAGACCCCGTAGTAGGTGATGTATTTATAGCGGTCCCCTCGCAGGGCAAAGTGAGTCGGGGTCATCGGGTAGTTTTGCTCCCAGTAATAAACATAGAAGAAATAGTCGCGCCACGGGATCTCTTCGCCGCTCGCCAGGGGTAGGAAATTTTGTCCATCCATGTGCGCTGGTTTCTGCAGCCCCATCGCTGCCATCACGGTTGGAGCGATGTCTATATTGGCGACCACCTCATCGACCACCACCCCGCCCGCCCAGAGCGCGGGACACTGCATCAACATCGGCACGCGACTCGAGGTATCATAGGCCACTCGTTTATCGATTAAACCGTGTTCACCGAACATATAGCCGTTGTCGCCCATATAGATCACTAGGGTGTCCTCGTAGATTCCCATTTTCTTCAGCTGCGCGATCACGGTGCCAATGCTATCATCAACCGAGCGCAGGGCTTCGCAGTAGTTGCGCAGGAGTTCCTCGGCCGTGGCATTCGAGTGCAAAGGAAAGTCCATGCCGTGCCAGCTGTTACGTTGATCGAGGAGCCAGCGGGGTCGGTTCAATGCATTGTCAGTCAATCGCTCCGCCGAGTCCGGTAAGGTGAAGGGCAGGTCCGACAAAGACCCGGCATACTTCGGCTCCGGCGTGAACGGGCCGTGCACTGCCTTGTGGGAGAGATAGAGGAAGAACGGTTCGTCGCTGCCCTTTTGTTGCTCGAGAAAATCGAGTGCATAGTTCGTCAGCAATGGGGTGATGTAACCGTCTTGAGCCACGCGCTCGCCGTTCACGTTGAGGGTGTAATCGGGGCTCGGGGGGTAATAGTGCCCCTGCCCTTTGAAGCTCACCCAGTAGTCGAATCCGGGCCGCGGATCGTCGTTGGCGTGGCCCATGTGCCACTTGCCGACGTAACCGGTATTGTATCCGGCCTCCTGCAAATACTGTGGGAAAAACAATGTGCCCTCTGGCACCGCTCGCTGGTTGTCGACGACGCGATGACGGAAGGTGTAGAGCCCCGTCAGAATCGATGCGCGACTGGGTGAGCAAAGTGACGTGGTCACAAAGGCGTTCTTTAGGTGCACCCCTTCCTTCGCCATGGCATCCATGTGCGGGGTCTTCGCCAAGGCGTGCCCCATGAAGCTCATCGCGTCATAACGATGATCATCCGACAGGATAAACACGACGTTGCGCGGTTTGGTGCCGGGCTGCATCTCGGGGATGACATCGTCGGGCACCGGCACCACTGCGGCCCATGCCGAGCTGAGCAAAACCGTAAGTGAAACCAAGCGGGCGAACCCTAGGCGGAGTGTTTTACAAATCATCGAATATTTTTTCTAGGGGTAAGTGACCGCAGGATTTCTAGAGAGGAAGTCCTTGCGATCTTTGATCACTTGTCGGTAGCGCTGCAGCGTGTCGTGAAACTTCGAATCCAAGGATTCAGCAACCTTTTCGTTAGGTGGGACCTGCACATTTTCTAGCATTTGGGCATTGAGAGTTTGCACGGTGCGATGGAGGTGCGGTCGGGGTGCGCCATCGATCGAAAAGAAACCGGGTTGACCGCGATCGTAGGCTTTATCCGCCGGCGACTGGTCAAACAGGCAGGCGCAGAAATCAACTCCGATAAAATCTCCGTCCTGCGAAATGCGATTCGCTAGAATATCGTAGAGCACGAGTCGATCCACGTGGTCGGGCACCGGACCGGGCGCGCCCCCTTTTGCAATGAGATGCAAGGGATAGACGTTGCCGAAGGGTTGATCGCTGATCAGCGCGGGTTTATCGAGCGCCTGCACCACTTGGCCAATCGGAAATACTTTGCTGACGTGCTGAGGCGCGATCACGTCGATGTAGGGCGCCACCCGTTTCCACATGTCCATCGTCAGGGTCGCTTCCTTTACGTAGGCTCCAAAGATCATGTGGTTCTGATCATGGGATCGAATGGCTTCATGTCCCAGCCGGTAGACTTGTTCAATGATCTCTCCCAGCAATGCCTGCGCATCGTCGAACATCTCCTGCGAACCAGACTGTTTCGGCATTTTGGCATACCCCATTTTCAATCGGCGGATCCATTCCGGATAGATCAATACGCCGGACTGGTTGAGTGATTCGAACGAGGAAAACCGGGTGCCATACACGGCATTCAGCGCCTTGATTTTACCGTGGTAACGTTTCTCCAGCACACCGACCAAACGTGCCCGGCCCTGACTATTATCCCGTCCGAGCGTTGAGTTGATCCAATCGATTTCCCGATCCCAGGATCCAAATCCATAATAATAGCCTAGAATCCATGGAGAGTTCTTCAGTTTCGGCACATAGTCGCCGACCAGATCACGGACAGATCGCGCGTATTCATCACTGAATACGTCCGGTTGTTTTTCACCCGGATCAAGTTCTACGTTATGTTTAATCAGGGGAATGGGGAAGCCGTAGGGAATGGCACTTTCGGCGAAAACCCGTTCCGCCAACTCCTTATCGACAAAGCCCCGTCGCAGCCGTTCGGGGCAATAGGGACCACTCCAGACACTGTTGTAGCCCAGGTCACGCATCCGCTGGATGGATCCGCGCAGCCACGCTTCCTGATCGCCATCGTAAACAAACGTGGCCGCTCCCTGTCCGAAGTCCGTGATCGGATGGGCCATACCCGCCCCCCAGAATCCGTTTCCATCGGGTGTCACCAACCACCAGCGGCCATCGATCTTCTCCGTGTGAAAGAAACCGGTTTTCTCGCCTTTAATATCGGTGAACCCACCGTAAGAATCGAGCTCGGCCGCCGTGGTGATGTGAGCCGCGAGTAGAGATCCCAAAAGAACGGTGAGCGTTACCAACTGGCGTAACAATAATGGAGATGTTTTCATGGTTATTTGGAATCTAAACGGTCTCGGATGAAGCAACCGAAATACTAGAATTGGCTCTCCATCCACTGGGTGATCGCGTGGTTGGCGGCGGCCATTTGGTTCACGTGTTCGACGTCGGGGTTTTCCATCTCGTCGAGCAATCCACGGCGGCGCGCCTTGTTACGTTGATAAGCACCGCAGAGGTGGAAGCCGATGCAGCCCGGATTGGCGTGCAGGGCATTTAATTCTACTTAGTTAAATTAATGAGAGTTCAATCATCTAAGTGAAGGCCGATGGTTTTGCCGCGTCTGCGCTCGATATCTTTGGCTCTTAATTGGTGGCGCGCCTTGATCTGCCGATA
>Ga0075109_1000729_pt1 | contig 21961 bp, 20 predicted proteins | sample AntAceMetag02UKD_FD_69798 | JGI IMG/M metagenome (GOLD analysis project Ga0075109, IMG submission 69798) | Saline lake microbial communities from Ace Lake, Antarctica - Antarctic Ace Lake Metagenome 02UKD | ecosystem: Environmental > Aquatic > Non-marine Saline and Alkaline > Saline | place...
ACCGGAGAACCCTCGAAATTATCGGGTTTTATAGGGGGCTTCCACAAAAATACCCTCCGTGGACGCTCGAACGCTCCAGGTAAAGGGAAGCAGGGAACTTTTGACTGGCGGTACCGGTGGCGGTACCGGTGGGATTTGAACCCACGGTGGATTTGCACCCACACAACTTTTCGAGAGTTGCACCTTCGGCCGCTCGGACACGGTACCGGACCTAAGTTTACACAAACGTCCTGCCCAGATTTGAGCCCCAGCGGAAGTAGTGGCAGCTTAGATGCCGACAGCGCAGCTGTGTCAGCGGCCGCTACCCGCGGATAATGAGGAATCTCGATGCTCTCTGGCGCCCAAATCGGCACAAAGTGGATTGAGCTGGGTTCCAGGACCACGGAGTGCACCCAAAAAAGTGGGTGCCGTGCTGAAAAACCAGCACGGCACCCGAGGTACTTTTGTCTAGTCTCAGCCTATACAGGCAGTGTTGAGACCCTCTGTGATCAACGCAGCCGAGGGTACCCAAGTGAAGTTGTCCTGTGCATTGGGGTCCTCAACGAGTCGAAGGGGCGGGCTGCAGGGCTTCGTCGACCACACCGTGGTGTAGCCCTCCATAGCGTAAGAAAGAATTCGCACCGCCATTGATGACTCTACCGGAATCGAATTTTGTGCCATTACGCGGATGGTGCCCGCTCGCTGCTGGTCAAGACCCTCCGGTGATCCATTCATCGACCCGACGATGACATCAGAAATCTTGTCCCCGAGTGCCGTCGCGGCGCCAATCGCCATGTCGTCATTTTGAACATAGATTCCCTTAAGATCCGGATGAGCAGTCATGATTGTGTTGGTCGTCTCGAACGCCAGCTGTCGATTCCAGTTTGCGGGGATCTCCTCCACGATTGCGGCATCGTTGCCGTAGCCCTCTCGGAAGCCCCTACTGGCCTGGAGGATCTCGTCGCGACCTGCCTGGCCCTGGATGATGGCAACCGGCCCGTCGGGAACCAGCGCTTTGAATCCTTCGCCAATTAGCTTTCCGTACTCGTAGAAGTCGACCTGAACGAAGCCGGCAGCCTTGTCAGCGAATGCCCCTGTCGTGTCCCAGCCGTAGATCATGACAACCGGAATGTCCGCGTCGGCGAGTAGGTTTAGCGCGGTTTCCGTGCCTGCGGTGCTCAAGGGAATGACGATCATCCCGTCCACTTGCTGAGTGATAGCGGCCTGAACGTTTGCAACTTCTTTCGTCGGGTCGAAGGCGGAATCGTACTCAATGACGGTGCCGCCGAGAGCTTCCACCGCCAACTTCGCCGATTGCTGCGAGGTGGTGTAGTACTCGATTGGGCCGGCCGAAATTACACCAATGACCTTCCCTTCCAGCGGGGTTCCGGTAATGGTCGACGGCGCTTCCCCTGGTCCAGCGTCTGTAACTGTGGTCGCGTCAGAGGTCGCGTCAGGGGTCGCGCTGGGGGCCCCGCCCGCACATGCGACGAGGAGCGCTATCGCCCCACCGGCAACAGCTACAGACGTGATTTTGCGAAAGCGACCGCGTCGATGCAGGCTTGCTTCTTTTGTGATTTCCATTTTTTCCTCCTTGGGTTTCCGGGCTGGCTTGTCCATGCCCGTCTCGGGTGTGATTCGGATTACCGAGATCTAGACCAGTCGCGCTGAGCCATGACAGCCACGATGATGACAATGCCCTGGATCACGTACTGAATATTTGTGTCTACCCGCATCAGGGTGAGAGCGTTGCCGATCATGCCAAGCAGCACTACACCGAGGACAGTGCCGACTACGTCGCCCCTACCCCCCGCGAGTGGTGTACCACCGACGGCGATTGCTGCAATTGCGACAAGTTCGAGTCCGGCGCCCATTCTCGGCTGCGAGGAGACAAACAGCATCAACAGTAAGATTGCCGCGACGCCAACGAACATACCGTTGAGCGCATAAACGCCGATTTTAGTCCGCCGAACTCGGATTCCGGCCAGCGATGCAGCCGTTTCAGAACCCCCGATGGCGAAGAGGCGACGACCCAACGGTGTCCATGTGAGAATGAAGCCGACCGTAATGGCCACGAAGACGAACCCAAGCACGAGCAGCGGAATTCCAAGTGGGCGCAAGCTCAACATGCTCGTAAACTCACGCGGAAGCCCAACAACAGGAAGGCTTGAGATAAGTAGTGCGGCACCTTGTAGGAGCGTCAGCATCCCCAACGTGAGGATGAACGGATGGGTTTTCGCAAAGGCCGCGAGGACGCCATTAATCAGTCCGACGAACGTCGCAATTCCGATTCCAATCAGCATCACGAGGTATATATTCACGCCGGCTACCATGAGCACCGCCATCGCCGTGCCTGTCACAGACATCGAGGACCCAACCGAAAGGTCGATGCCGCCCGACACCATCACCATCGTTCCCGCGCAAGCAAGAATGCCTACAATCGAGACCTGGATCAAGATGTTTAAGAGGTTGTTCGGGGTTAAAAAGACCGGAGAGATAATCGAGGTCACCACAACAAGCGCCAAAAGCACGGCGACTAGGACGGCCTTTGACTTGTGCACATTTAGGAAAGCGCGGTACGCGCCGCGGGGTTTCTCGGGTGCGGTCTCATTCAAGACGGCCTTTGACTTCTGCATGCCTAGCAAAGAAAGGTACGCGCCGCGGAGTTTCTCGGGTAGGGATCCTTTTTCAGGCGGAACGGGGTTTCCTGTCCTGCTGGTGGCCATCGCCATCTGTTGCCCTAACTTTCTTGAGTTGACACGGTTGTTGACTTCATCTCGAGTGCGAGCACTAGCTCCTCAGTAATCTCGTCCGGCGCAAGCTCGCCGGTAATCCGTCCTGCCCGCATAACGAGGAGGCGGTCAACCATTTGTTGAAGTTCCTCGATGTCGTCCGAGATGACGATTACCCCAGCTCCCTCGTCCGCGAGCTGGCGTATTGCCGCGAATATCTCGCCTTTGGCACCCACGTCGACGGCCTGGCCGGGCTCGTCGAAAATGACGACACGCGCTTTTGCATGAAGCCAACGAGCGATCGACACTTTTTGCTGGTTACCTCCAGAGAGTTCCGAAGGGCGCGCAACAATTGAAAAGGTCTTAATCTTGAGGTGTTCTACCCAGCGCCGGGCGGCAACCCGTTGCGCGCTGACGTTGACCATCAGGCGTGACAACATCGGCATGCGCGCGAGGGTGATGTTGTCTCTGATGGACATGGACATTAGCAACGCCTCACGCCGGCGGTCCTGCGGCACTAATCCTACTCCCGCGGCGATTGCCGCGTGAGGGTCGGAGGGTTTGTAGGGGATGCCAAAGAGTTCGATGCGACCTTCATCAAAGTGTTCCGCACCAAAAAGTGTTCGTCCGAGGCGCGAGCGACCGGAGCCGACCAGACCGGTGATACCCAAGATTTCGCCCGCGTGGAGGTCAAACGAGATGTTGCGAAGTCGCTGGCTCTGACCGAGGCCACTGACCTTAAGAGCTATCTCCCCCAGAGCCCGCGTCGTCCGCTGCGCCTTCTTGAGTTCCCTTCCAATCATCAGACGAACCACTCGGTCTTGGTCGAGGGAGTCAGCCGCGCCGGTAGCGACATCCCGTCCATCGCGCATGACGGTGATGCGATCACAGATGCTCAACACCTCGTGCAGCTTGTGGGAGATGTAGAGAATGCCGACCCCTTGCGCTCGCAAGACTGAGATGACCTCGAAGATTCGATCTCGCTCCGTGTTACCCATGGCGGCCGTTGGTTCGTCCATGATCACGACTCTTGCTCGTCGGTGGATTGCGGCAGCAACCTCAAGCAGTTGTTGCTCGGAGGGAGTCAACTCTCCGGCGGTCAGGTATGGACGATCCGTTAGTCCGACGGTAACCAAGCTTGACGCCACTTCGCGGCGTTCGCGAGACTTCAACAGAAATATTCCCGCGCGTGATGCCTCCCGGCCCAGCATCACATTTTCAGTTAGTCCGAGGGTGGGAACGAGGCTGGGATCTTGATAAATTGTGGCCAGCCCCTGTGCATGCGCTTCACGCGTAGTTATAGAGGGGCCAGAGAAATCTCCGAGGCCGATCGTCCCGCTGTCAAGCCGCAACGCCCCCGAGATTGCCTTAACGAGCGTCGACTTCCCGGCACCATTCGCTCCGACTAAACCATGGACCTCTCCGGCTCGCACTTGGAGACTCGCCCCGCGCAACGCCTGAGTCTGGCCAAAAGTCTTAACTGCGTTTCGCACCTCCAGCACCGGGTCCCCCGGGCCACCCAACGGGCTTGCTAGAGAGCTCCGCGAGTCGATTGGGAGCTGGTCGAGAAGAAGAACATTGTCCATGGATGAGACGCTATTCTACGACATTGCGATTGTCAAATTTAACATAGCGATAATCTAGTAAGCACGCTGACTGCAATCTAACCGTGACTTTTCCCGTTATGATGACTGCTTTTTATTGATGCGAGACAAGTTCCGTGAGGCGAACCTTGAGCCCGTGGAGAAGCGCCGCAGCATGATCCGTTGTTATTAGGTGCGAAACGTACCCCAGAGTGATGTACACCATCGTTCGAACGGCAATCACCTCTGCCGCATCTACACCGCTGAGGATGAGGGCAATCGGGCGGCGTGTCACTGCGCCGACAGCGAGGGAATGCGAGCCGATCGGCGGCTGCGTGGGCGAGCTCAGGAGGACGTCGCCGACAGGAAAATAGACGATCGGACAGTCACCTTGGAGCGGTGAATCGAGATGCAACAGTGAGGCGGTGAGAGCCTCCGAAATCAGAGCCCGTAATATCCTGCCCGTGCCTGATTCCCCTAGGGTGACTGTCACGTCGACCTCGACAGCACATGTGGTCCATCCCGACCCAGCGACCTCCACCGGTGCGGCACGGGTCATCATGGTTAGTGGCGGCAACGAATCGAGAGGCCAGAATGTTGCCAGTGGTGCAGGGGGTTTCACCCCCCATGCCTCCGATCCAGCATCCCTTGGGCTGCTAGCACGATGTCAGCCGCAGACGGAAGTAGCGCAGCCTGAAGGGTTGGCGCCGACGGCATTCGAACATCTGGTGTTCCCAACCTTCGCACGGGCACAGACAGGATGTTCAGGTGGCGCTCCATGATGCGCGCAGAGACCTCAGCACCGAACCCGCCCGTGAGCGTGGCCTCGTGGGCGATGATCACCCGCCCCCCCACGGAGCGGACCAGAGTGTCGATTGCGTCGTCGTCAAGCGGGCGGAGCCAGCGCAAGTCGAGCACCGCGGCTTCAATCCCCATCGCGCTGAGTTGCTCTGCGGCGTCGAGGGATGCTGCTACCATCGGCCCCCAAGTTATGACCCCGATGTCGTTGCCGGCGCGGGCTAATCGCGCCAACTCCGCTCGCTCGATCTCGCCGCCGAATCTCACCGGGGCCTTGTCTTGGTACATGGAGCGATGCTCGATGAGCACGGTGGGATCAGGATCGTCAATGGCCGCACGAGTCATTTCGTATGCATCTTGAGGACTGGCCGGCAATCCCACCTTAATACCCGGAATGTGGGACAGCACGGCTTCTATCGATTGAGAGTGCTGCGCGCATGATCCGGGAGTCACGCCTTGTTGCATGCGTATTGTCAAAGGAGCTGCTATCGCAGAGCGATTCACATAGCGCACGTTGGACGCTTGGTTGATTATCTGGTCGAGTGCCACGAAAACGAAGTCGGCCCACATGATTTCGACGACCGGACGCATTCCTTCTATAGCCGCTCCGACGGCCGAGCCGAGAATCGCGGCCTCCGCAATTGGCGTGTCGAAGACGCGGCCAGGGCCAAACTCGGCCTGGAGGCCGCGGGTCACGCCGAAGATTCCGCCGGCTACGCCGACATCCTCCCCGTAGACAAGGGTGTCCTCGCGATCGTTGAGACTCTCCCGAAGAGCTTGGTTGATGGCACGTCCATATGTTAATACGCGCGGGTCCGCGCGCGGCTGAGTAGGCGCAGCGACTACGTGGCTCGACGCATAGAGGTGTTCGAACACATCTTCAGCTCCCGGGGCGGGGAGGTTGCGTACTTGCTCCGCCAATTCCGCGACAGCCTCGACCACGTCGAGGTCGATTTCCTTGAGCTCAGCCTCCGTAAGGTCATTCTGCTCGCTCGCGAAGCGCACTAATGGGTCTCTAAGAGCCGCTTCGTCGATATCGGTCTTCGGCCGATAATGCTCTATGTCCTTGTTGTAGTGGCCGGAAAGGCGGACAGTTTTGAGTTCGAGCAAAACTGGGCCTCTGCCTGCCCGACAAATGCTCGCAGCATGCGCGACGGCTTCGGCAACGGCGAAGGGGTCACCACCGTCGGCAACAAAACTCTCGATGCCAAGACCTAGACCACGTCGGGCGAGGTGCTCTCCCCGGGTCGTCTGGGAGATTGGCGTCATCTCAGACCACCCGTTGTTCTCACAGACGACAATCAGCGGGAGATTGAGGCTCGCCGCGAACACCAACCCTTCCGTGACAGCGCCCTGGTTCATCGCGCCGTCCCCAATCGACACAAGGGTGAGACGCCCAGTACCCCGAAGAGAGTTGGCCAGCGCAACACCCGCGGCGATCGGCACACCGGCGCCGACTATCGAGTTCTCGCCGAGGAATCGGTGAGCCGGATCGCTAAGGAGAGGAGACCCAGCTCGTCCACCATTCACCCCACCCTCGCGCTGGGCAATCTCGGCCATGAGTGCCAGTGGCGCCGTTCCGCATGCGAGTGCCCAACCGTGCCCTCGGTAGGTTGCAAGAACGCGGTCGTCGGGTTCGAGCGCTGACAGCGCACCGACGGGGATTGCCTCCTGACCTAAGCAAAGGTGAACCGAGCCCGCGATGTGACCATCGCTGGCAAGTCCACGCACGGACTCTTCGAACCGTCGAGTGAAGGCCATCTGGCGATACGCTTCTCGAGCCGTTAAGTGCTGGGAAGTACCGGGCCGGGTCATGGAGTCCGCCCCGCGCTTGCTCGCAGACTGGTCTGCAAGCTCCGCCCCCAGTCGATCTGCCATCATCCCTGAAACATTGTCGAACTCGTTCATTTGCTCCCAGTCGATTCAGAAGTACTGGACAGTAAAAATCCTTCGGTAGCCCCCGGCCACGATTTCATCGATTTTAACCCAGTGTTTAACATCAGACTTTATCAAACCTATCAATATAAATTCTCGCATTGCCAAACATACACTAACAATGCTCAAATTTATGCCCAGGAGCAGGACTTGTCTTCGACCGGTCGCGGATCGCCTGGCCTGGCCGCTCGCCCCCCAAGTCTGGGTGTTTCGCAAAGAGCCTCATGCCCCGCGAGCACTTCGAGCCACGCAGATTGCATCGCCACGATCAAATGACACTCAGTTGGCAATAACATTCTTTAGGAGTCGCTAGGCAAATAGAGACCCAAATGACCCTCTCACTTGCTATTCCCATTGACATCAGCGTTCCCAACGCCGATGCAGCGTTAATGAGGTTTTTTGTCTTTATGCGTGCCTCAAGCCGCGGAACACCATCAGGGATGGATTCCACTTCGGGAACATCGGAAGGCCATCTCTGGCGGTCCTTAGATGGGGCTTGGGTGGTTCGCGTTGCGGCGAACACCTGGACAAGGTCTGGAAGCTCCTCGGCAATGCGAAGTATGAGGGCGCCTCCGCACCGGATTATTGGGGCACAATGACCGAACTTTGTTACCACTCGTGGACGGGAGTGTCGCCCAACAACCTCACGCCAGCAATCATCGAGACCTAAAGTTTGACCCTCTCGGACCTTTGAGCGGCCAGGGAAGACCTTCGCGGCGCCGACAGCCTTAGCGATTACCCCGCTGCTCGGGTTCTCATCGGAGGTGGAACATTGTGTGGCTGCGTTTGAGCATAGTTCTTGGAAGACTTCGCCGGGGTCGCTCAGGCGAGGATTTTGCGTGGCCAGTTGTTGGTCTCGGTGATGTATTCGTGGAGTTCTGTCAGGGTGAGCTCAGTGAAGCGGGTGCCTTTGGGGAGGTATCGGCGGATGCGGGCGTTGAAGTGCTCATTCGTGCCCCGCTGGTAGGCGGAGTACCGGTCAGCGAAGTAGGTCGGAATGTCGAGGGTGTCTGCGAGTCGGTATTGGTAGGCGAACTCGCTGCCGTTATCGGCGGTCACCGACGGGGCTGCATGCGCGGGCATTACGGTGAACACGGCCTGTTGCGCCTCAAGGGTGGCTTGCGCAGTGATGGCGGGGATCTTCACCCCGACCAAGTACAGGGAGGAGCGTTCCACGCTGACATGCAGACCACCGGTGCCGTGGGCCCCGAGGACATTGTCAGCTTCCCAATGCCCGAACTGGCCCCGGTCCTCGATCTCGGCGGGATGATGGTGGATCGAGGTGCGCCACTTGATCCGCTCAGAACGGACCTTCCTGCCCTGTCGTTTCCCACGTTTACGCCGCCCGCGGGGCAGATACTGCAAGAACTGGCGGTGTCTCTGCCCGGGCGCATAGATCCACGAACACACGCTTTCCCTTCTGACTCACATACGCGCATCGTCGGGAAATTCGATCGGGAGCCGGCCGGAGATCTCTTCTGGTGTCCGCCCCTTCCGCAGATGCGTGAGCACCCAGTCCACCAGGCGGTCATGAACCGTCCGGTGCGCCCGGTGCCAACGGGCCTGCGCCTAGAGCTGTGCCTGGCCGCCAAGGCGGAGACGAGCACGCGGGCCACGCGTGTCGAGCCTGTTGCGCAGATACGGGCGAAGATTCGCGTGATTATGCTCTGGCTGCCAAGAACCGCGGCCCAACTCTCGGGTGATCGCAGACCGGCGCACCCCCACCCCTTGCGCGATCTCCGCCCTATTCCTACCCCCAACCGCGAAGCCTGGCAATCTCGATACGGTCTCCCAACGTCAAATGTCTGTAATGTGCGGTCAAGGAAGCGCAACCCCTCTCGGTGTGATCTGAATAACCACAACCTATGAGGTGTTGCGCTTCCGACTAGGACCCGGGCTGACCGCTGAAAGTTGACAAATCGGCTATCGTTAGACTTCAGATATTATTTTGCGAAATTTGGAGAGGCCATGCAAATCGGACAAGCCCTTCACGCCACCAAGACAACCGGTCCGGCTTCCCCGGCTCGGTTAGAGTCCCAGAGCACCGGGGCTTTCCTGCGCTACAGAATTTTTTCTAGTGAGCGCTGAGAGAAGGAGTAGGCATATTGCTTCCATCGGCAAGGCGTTTACAGCGCTGAATATCATCGCCGAGCGGCTTGGCATTACCACCGCGAAGGACCTGTCGGTCATCATGAAAATGCCGTTGCCGACGACTTACCATCTGCTCAATACGCTGCTAGCTGAGGGAGTGCTCGTGAGGGGTGAGAGGCAGGGATATCTTCTCGGCCCTCGGATCGGCGCCTTCTCCGACTTCTACTTCGAACAAGGCGAGCCTGTTGCTACTCTGGAAGAACCGCTTCGTGCCCTCGCCGCCCGAACAGGAGAGAGCGTCTACCTGAGCGGTTGGCGCCACGGGGACATCGAGGTCGTCGCATCAGCAGAGGGCAAGCATGCAGTTCTTGTCGCGCAGTTGCAGCGAGGAGCGCATGGAAACGCGAACGCTCGGGCGTCGGGCAAAGTGCTCCTTGCATTCGCCCGACCTGGACTCCGTGCTGACTACTTACGCAATCACGCGTTCACCCGATTCACCGAGAAGACGATTACAGACCCCGAACTATTCAAGGCTGAACTCGAGATTGTTAAGGAGCGAGGGTTCGCTTTCGACCTCGAAGAATTTGCAGGCGACGTTTGCTGCGTCTCTGCGCCGATTCTCAGTGCCGGCCATATCCTTGGCGCGTACACTGTTTCTAGCCCATCCAGTCGATTCGCTGGCGCACGCGAGTCGATCGTCGAGGCGCTTCTCGCGGCCTGTCGGGATGCCGAATCAACCATTGTCGCTCAGCAGCAGCACTGAGGAGATTTGTTCTGTTCCCTCGCAAGCAGGGGAGTTCCCCAATCGCCTTCGCTACGGGCAAGTCGTCGTCAATATCGGTTACGCGCCGCTTGTGTAATCGGCGGAATCCGACCCAAAGGAGGCGATGGCCAGCGCCACGCACTGCGACCAGTGAGAGCCCACCGATCTCGTGAACCGCCGGTGTCGAACGGAAGAGGTACACGAATGTTGTGGGAAGTGCCGACCGCGTCCCTCCCGGTGCGCCGTAGGTCAGCAAGTTGCCTTTGGCGCTCGCCAATCGGAACATCGGTGGGTTGACGGAGACTCACCTCGCGGGTGTCCACAACGAGAATCTCCATCTCGTTCCTTTCGGCAACCTCGCGACGCGCTTCCGCCTCGAGGGCCGATTTTACGCTGATGAGCGTGATTTTCATCAGTACGTCACCACTACAAATCCACCGTGGAGGGGACGCAAAACCCCACATAATATGGGGTTTATAGAAAGCGGGGTAGGCGACGGCTCGCCCCATCTCCTCAGGTTCCTTGGGCTGCGCTGAGGGGATAAGGCCATTCGTCTCTGCGTCGTGCCGCTTGGTCCGTAAGTTGCGTGAGCCGGCGCCGAGTAAGGGCTCCACCCAGCCCAGACCGAGGGGGTCACGGCGATCCCGGGCGGGTTGAGCTCCACCACCAAGTAGCCAACGACGAGAGTTATCTGCTCCGTCGCTCCACAAACAGCGGTTGACGCCATCGGCATATGGAGATTGGCCGAGGAGGTGCCCAAGACGACCCCGCCGGACCCGTCAGCATCTTCCGCGTCGACACGTCGCGGAGATTCAGCGTCACATTGCATAGCGGCCCCACTCACGTCTCAACAGAATTGAACTCCTTCATCGAGGCGCACACGCACCGCGACATTGACCACGACGAGCTCGCGTCGATTACCTGATCGACGCTCCCCCTGAACTATTCCCCACCCCTCCGGTAGCGTGCGGCCATAGCTTTGCTAACACTTGATTGCGTGTTTGTCCCTGCCCTTAAGTAGATCGATCGCATCGGTCCCCCAATCTAAAAGGAGAACTCGAGCGATAATCTGAGAAGTATCGATCGGCGCGGTTTCGGGCAGCTTCTGAGTCTCGGGTCATTGATGCAGGTGAAGTCAGGCGAACCTGATTCTCCTGGCCTGGGTGTGGCTACTTAGCAGGGGAAGCTGGACGAAGTCCTAAGGGCCAAACAGGCCCATGATAACGAAGGATAAGTCTTTACCCGTGATCACCATGCGCTCCTCGCAACCGCTGGTTGATGTTGTCGCAACGATCGCCAGGTCACAAAGCGCGAGGCCATTGTGCTCGCGGATTAGGCCCGCCAGGTCGGATAAGTGGAGCGAAGACGGCGTGTTTTGAGGGTCACCACGCACTACTCACCCACAGACTTGCCGGCTTCCAATTTACGGAAGCACGAAGGGAGCCTCGCCGATTCCGCCGACGCAATTTTCACCGGAGCCGGCCGAAATTTGCGACGAAATCAGCCAGTTCCATTTCGGCCGTATCCACCGCATCCAACGGGGATGCACCTTCCTCGTCCGTGACTGACTCCAGAAGCTTGCGGCCGAGGCCTGCCCTGCTCGCAACAAACTCGGCAAGCACCCCATTGGTTGAGGGCCCTGGACGTTCGATGGGTCGAAGTTGGTATGACCCGAGCGGGCGACGTCTGTGAGTTGGGCTCTTTGCACTGTGTTCATTGCCACACAACCACTCCCCTTTAGGCAGTAAACCGCCTCCCCGAGATCCGCAATCCGCCCGGGGCATTTGTGCCCAGGCAGCAGAGGCCCCTTCCGGTCCAGCGCAACCCGCGGGCTTACTCTCGATTAGTACTCGAGGTCGGATCGGGATTCCGTCAACTGCGACTCAAATCCCGATCCGGCAACTTTAACAAGTGGTCTGGAGATCTCCCCCAAGGCTGATGTCGCTGGGTCCAAAAACGACGGCCGGCCTCGGTGCTCGAATCTTCTGGGCACCCAGCTATCGTGGATGTGACAATCAAGGGAATAGCCCAGCAGGATCCTGTCTTTGGAGCTGTCCTTCGCTGTAGAGGAACCCTTTGGGGTCGAGTCCACCGACCACCAAACACCGTAATCATGGCCGGCAATGAAAGTAATGAGCCCCTCAAAATCGATGAACCCCTTAACGAATCCCAGCTTCGAGCAGACGATATTGGTTACGAACTGATCGCCCGAATCAGCCCCGGCAAACGGGACCGATGAGGTGCCTGAACTGCAGGAGGATGTCGAAGCACCTTCGTCAATCTCTTTGCCTTGCCTCGAATGAACCGGCAGTACGGCGTATTTCTGGGCTGACGCAAAGAACGCAGAATTGCCTCTGGCCGAATCCCCGCCGCCTGCGACCTGGCGCATCATCCTGAGAAATCGCAGGTGGCTGGTCGCCAAGCACGGCCGTTAGGAGACCCTCAACCCTGCGAGACCATTTGTGAGACGCGCTTAAGAACTGTGAGGATTTCGTGCTCTGTCGCGGCAAAACGCTCTGCAGGGCACGAAAGGGTGAAGCAAGCGACAACCACGCCGTTCTCGCGAATCGGGGCACTCACGCACGCCACTCCGACCCGAAATTCCTCGCGATCGTAAGCGAGATCAGTCTCCACAATCTCTTTGAATTCAAGCCTAAGAGCGGCCAAGGTAGTGATTGTGTGAGGGGTAACTTTGCGCAAATTCGTGCTCGCCAGCGACTCCTCACGAAAATTCTCGGCCGAAAATGCCAGGAGGAGCTTCCCACTCGCCCGCGCATGGATGTCGTCTGAATAGCCCGTGGTCAGCCCAGCAACACGCACGGCATTCGATCCCTCTAGCGAGGCCAACACCGAGATGGCACCATTGCGCCAGGCGCTGAGGTATGAGGTTTCGCCCGTCTCGTCGGCCAACGCCTTTAGCCCGCTCAAGTAGCGGTCTGACACTGCGTTAAGTCGAATGTGTGCGTCGGAGATCACCGATGCTGCACTGCCGAGGAGGTAGCGTCGTCGATCGTCCTTGGAGAGTAGTCCCTCGGAAACAAGCGTGTTGACCAAATGATATGTGGTGGGGGTCGACAATTTGAATCTGTCGGCCAGCGCTTTGACCGTTAGACCTTCTTCGCTCGAAGCGACGGCCATCAGGATTCGGGCCGCTCGGGCCACCGATTGGATCCGAGTCGGGGCCGGCGCATCACCTGTGACTTCTTCGCTCGCTTTCGGTGTCTCCACGCTGTACCTCCAATCCCCAAGCGCTCGTAACCCACTTCCCCCAATCAGTACCAGGAGCCATCAATGGTCATGCCTCCGTCAACATACAGTGTGTGGCCCGTGATGTACGAGGACTCGGGTGAAGCGAGGAAGTAGATTGCAGCCGAAATTTCATCCGGCTGGGCGAGGCGCCTCAGAGGCGTGCGCGCGATTACAGGTTGGATCTTCAAGGACCCAGATGCGATTAGGCCGGCGGTCATCTCTGAGTTCACATATCCCGGCGCTAAGGCATTCACCCGGATGCCTTGCTCTGCCCACTCGACCGCAAGAGCTTTGGTAAGCCCCTCGACCCCAGCCTTCGCGGCGCAATAACTCGAGCGGCCAGGCATTCCCGAGATGGCAGCCACGGAGGAGAGATTGACGATGGAGGCCCGCTGCGACTGGGCTAAGAAAGGGAAGGCGGCCCTGTTCATCCGCATCGTGCCATTGAGATGAATGTCCACAAGCGTCGTCCACTCGTCATCGTCCACGGTAGCAGCCGCTGCGGGACGGGCAACACCCGCGCAGTTGACAACAGTGTCGATCACGCCGAGTGTTGACGCAGCAATCTGCGCGACTGCCGATTGCACTTCGACGTCCGATTTGACATTGGCGACAAGCCCCAAGACCACCTCTGGTCCTCCCAGGCTATCGATGGCGGACTCAATCGCAGACGCGCTAAGGTCCAGAATAGCGACGCGGCCGCCTTCCCGAATCCATCGGTTCGCGAAAGCGAACCCAATCCCGGAGGCCCCCCCCGTTATCACCGCGGTTGGCATGGTCATGATCCCTCTGTTCTTGGCAAGGACGGCATTACGCTCGGCGGGTCGGATGAGTGATTGGTCACGGGGTGGACGGCGAGCGTCATGAACGGTCGAAGCGGCAGTGTCCCGATCGTAGCGAGCAGGGCCACTTCATCGGGCGCATCCCACAGCCCCCAATTGGCCCACCGAGTGGGGTCACGCCACAGGCGCTGAAGGCTGCCCGCAGCCGCAAGTTCCGCTGCGCGCTGACGTTCTGCCTCCGTCAGCTCCTTGACGCGATCGACGCTAACACTCGCCGGGACGTCGATGTCGATGCGCACTAGGAATAGCATCCGCTAGCAGTCTCCAGCCCACCGAGCGGTGGCGCACGCCGAGACCCGTTCCCAATCGAGCGGCAGGTAAAGCCCCTGGTGCTCGGGGGGTCGCCATCGTCCATCGACAATGGGAAAAGGCTCCTGAAGGAGCAGGTCAAGTGGGTCACTGCCGGATTGATGCGGAATCAGTTCGAGCATGCCAACCGCCGCCGATCGCGACGCCAAGGGCTGGTGGATGTGTGGCCAGATGTGCGGCGCAACCACAGCACCGTGAACTTCGGCAGCCTCGATGCCTTCGAGCACCGCCGAATAACCGCCGGTCGCGGTCGCATCGACGCGCAGATAGCCAATGCCACCTGCCAGAAGCTGCCTGTAGGAAGAAGTTGAGATGAGATCCTCCCCGGACGCGATCGGCGAGGCCACTCTTGCTGCCGATCGAATGACTATGTCGGTCTCGTAGCTCGGGAACGGATCCTCGATGAATCGGAGTCCGTGGCGGTCAAAGGCTCTCATGTATGAAACAGCCGCCTCTAAATCGGTGAATGCCCCGTGGAAATCGACCGCCAAAGCCACGTCTTCCGGAATAACCGCGGCCACTGCGTTCACGAAGGCAAGATCTTGCTTGACGTCTTGGCCCGGAACGATGAGCTTAATGGTCTCGTAGCCGCCGTCCACGAACTCGCGCACTTCATCGACAATCGCCCCCGCACCGCGCTGATCGAGGAAGTATCCCGCGACCGCCATCAGCGGCAGATCACGGTCCGTGCCGCCGATGAGGTCGGCAAGGGGGACCGCCAACTCCCTGGCCTGGATGTCCCAAAGTGCAATATCGATCAACGACGCCGCACGCACAATTGCTCCCCAACCTGGAGCAAAACGTCTTTTCAGTGCGTCGGCAACCATGATGGGCTTCGGGTCAGCGAACCCTCCCAGATGCGGCGCGAGATCGCGCACCGATTCGAACAGCGGTGTATTACGTGTGTATCCGATAGCAGCGCCCGTCAGCCCGCTCTCGCTGGTCAGCCGCAGGACTACGTAATCGCGGCTCCTGTAGGTGATTGCGCCGAGGTGGAGTTGCCTCGGCATGGGGAGCGGACATCTCCAGACCTCTACCCTTGAAATTCGGTTACTCATAGATCACCCCTCCGAGCCGGTCCACCCTGACGACCGGCCCGCAGCCATCGGGTAGCAGCGTAATCGTCATCCATGATTTGACCGTCTTCCCAGCTTCCACGACCTGCGCTTGGCCTCGATCCACCGCGCCAGCGAGGCCGTCGAATGGCCAGGCGCGTTGCGGCTCAATCCCGAGGATTTTAGCGCGACCGAACCAAGGAAAGCCGGGATCGGCGTTGAGCAACCAAAGCCATAGGAAGGGATATGCGTCGTGATCCCAACTCATCGCGATGCCCGGCGCTTCTGAGCCCGCGGGCGGTCGGAGAGCCGCCCAGGCACCGGACAACTCATACAGATAGAGCAGGCGCACCATTGGTGAACTGGGAACCTCCCCAAGGTTGACTGTTGACCCATCCGAAGCCCGCCCGACAGGCCAGTCCCCGGAGCTGAAACTGAGGTCACCGGGTGCGCTTGGCTCGACGAAGAATTTAGAATCGGGGAGATCGATTCGGGCACCTGTGACCGCGGGAAACGTCGGATGGTGACCCCACACAAATGGCATGTCAGTAATCCCGACGTTCGTCACCTCCTCCTCGACGAATACAGTCGCTTCATCCGGTGCCAGTCGCACTGTTCGGCGCAACACGAGAGAAAGCCGCGCTGCAGTCCGAATAGTGCAATCGGTTCGACTGGCATGTTCAACCACCACGGGCGCAAGCGACGCCTCGCCATGGAAGGCAACGGGAATGCCCCCATGGTGTGACTCAGACCCCGAGTTGGGGAACAGGAATTGCCAGCCGCCCCGGTATTTGGACAACCAGTCGAGCTCCGACGAGCCGTAGGAAGGCCCTAGTCCGGCCTCCAGTGGAGCCGGCCAATCGTGGTAGGAGAGTGCATTGCCGCGTTCCGGCGCCGTAATTGCTGTGATTTCGCCTCCGCGGTCAGGATCGAGGGAGACGGTAAGAGCATCCGAGCGGAGCGTAATCAACCCCACGAACGCACCTCCGGCCGATGCAGCCGTAGGCCGACGATGCTCAGATCGCGGGCAATATTGAGATGTCTTCCACAAAGATTAGCCGTGGCCAGCTGATCGAGTTCCGCCCCCACGAAGGCGAGGTTTGTAGGTGCCTGGACGCGCTGCCCACTCCAATCATGCGCAAAGAGGCGAGTATCGCCACTCCACGGGTCCAGAAAATAGATTGAGTCCGGGGTGTAACAGCCTATGTAAAGGTTGCCGTCGCGGTCGAACGCCAGCCCGTCTGGAACGGTGCCGGGCACGTGCCAGACGATTTTGCTCTCTCCCGCCGAACCGTCATCCTCAATTGTCGTTCTCCAGACCTTCGAGCCTCCGCTCTCGACAACATAAAGGTGTCGACCGTCTGGCGCAAGGGCAATCCCGTTGGTGAAGTCATGAGGAGCCGTTGCCCACACCGACGTGCCGGTCTCGGCGCTAACGGAATAGATGACGCCGTCGTCCGCGCCCCAGCTGCCCGAATCACTCACGAAGAGGCGCCCCTCCCGGTCAAAAGCAGGGTAGTTCGGACATTTCATAGGCCGCTCGGGAGTTCCGCGGGATATCTCCGAGACCGTAAAATCGGTAGCGTTAATCTTGAGCAGGCGCGCGTTTCCAGCCTCACAGACGTAGAGGTCGCCGCGCGCGTCGAGTGCCATCCCCAACACGAATGAGCCTTCTCCGCAGGTCGCCACCATTCGCCACGTGCCGTCGAGGTGGCCTCGATAAATTTCTCCCTGCTCACCACCAGCGTAAAGAAGTTGCCGATTGCCATCCCAGACTAGGTCTTCTGGATGATTAAGACCGTTCCAAATCGTGGTGAACACCTCCGGACCAAATGCAGAACTCGTCACTGGAGCCCTCATTTCCGGAGGTGTCCGACAGAACCGTTTATGAGCAGCCCCCCATCGACCGTGATCACCTGCCCAGTCATGTAACGCGATGTCTCTGAGCCGACGAGCATGATGACGTCAGCTATGTCCGCCGGTGTCGCAACCCGCCGCAATGGGATGCGGTCGCGGTAGGCCTTCCGGACCTCTTCGGTCCACGAATCGAGGTTGAGTGGTGTCTCGGTTGCCCCGGGCGCTACGGCATTTACCGTGATGCCGTGCTCCGCGAGTTCCACAGCAAGCGCGCGCGTGAAACCCGTAATCCCTCCCTTGGCAGCTACGTAGCCGGTCATCTCGGTTGGTGGCTGTTCGGCCACGACTGAGCTGACGTTGATGATCCGGCCGTATCTGGCCGGCACCATTGACCGAGCCGCGGCGCGGGCCCCGCGAACATAACCCATCAGGTTCGAGTTGAGGATGGATGTCCAGTCCTCGTCGTTCATCTCGAGGAACGGCTTCACCAGAAGCCGTGCGGCATTGTTCACCCACACGTCGATGCCGCCCCAGTTCGCGACAACTGTGTCCGCGAGGCGATCGACATCAACCGTGCTTCCCGCATCACCCATAAGTATCGACGCTGAAGCACCGCGCACCTCGAGCTCTGCTGCCAGTTCTTTTGAAACTGCAGGGTCGCCACTTCTGTGAATGCCCGCTACGTTGTAGCCGCCCGTGGCAGCAGCGAACGCGAGCTCTCGCCCGATTCCGCGCGATATGCCCGTGATGACCATTCGGGGACGTGACCCAGATTTCTTCATACGTTAGCTTTCTTATTGCCGGTGCGCGGATACTCAGGGTGTCCACTCGTGTCAGTGCTTTGCGAGCGCGGTGTTTCTAGACACTACGGGCTAGAGGCTCCTGTATTCGATTGTTTCCCGGGCACCAGCAGTTGCGGACCTCGCAATCGCGTCGCAAACCTCTGCACATCGGTAACCGTCTTCCATTGTTGCCCCATGGGGGCCGATCGGCCCGTCGTCAGCAATCGCCGTCAGCAGATGGCCGAGCTCGTGCACGAAGCTGTCTTCCCACCCAATCATGTGGCCATGCGGCCACCAGTGCTCCCAGTAAGGGTGGTGGCTCTCCGAGACGAGCACCGTCCGGAACCCCTGAGCATTTTCGCCCGGTTCCGATCCAATCAGGTGCATTTCAATCTCATTCATTCGTTCTTGATTAAAGATCACAGTGCCCTTTGTTGTGCTGATCTCAAACTGCATATTGTTTTTGCGTCCGGGCGCAACACGGGTTGCCTCCAAAGTCCCGAGAGCACCCGAATCGAAGGTGATAATTGCATCGAACGCATCATCAACATCGACGTGTCCCCCGGGCCTATCCTCGACGAACGTCTTCATGTTCGCGGAGACAGTGACCGGCTCTCCCACGAGGTACCGTGCAAGGTCGATGATGTGGGAGCCCAAGTCGCCGAGCGCACCCGAGCCCGCAAGGCTCTTGTCCAGCCTCCACGACGTGGGGCTCTCGGGGTCGACCAGCCACTCTTGGTGATACCTCCCTCGAAAGTGGCGCACCTCTCCCAGTGTGCCGTCATCAAGGAGGGTCTTGATGAGGCGAATGGCTGGAAAGAATCGGTAGTTGAATGCGGTCATCGCCTTGACGCCAGTTTTGTCAACCGCTGACCAGATCTTGTATGCCTCGTCGCTCGTGCGGCCAAGCGGCTTCTCACAGACCACGTGCTTCCCAGCCTGCGCTGCAGCGATTGTGGCCTCGGCGTGCTGATCATTAGGGCCGGTGTTGTGAAACAAGCCCACGGCGGGATCCTCGATGAGATCCCGCCATTCGGTCGTGGACTTCACATAGCCGTATCTCCGGGCTGCTTCGTCGACCGCTCCCTCGTTGCGGCCGGCGATTGCGACCAGTTTGGGGTGCATAGGTGGCGGCCAATAAGTGTAGTCAATCTTTTTGAGCGCGTTAGTGTGAGCTCGACCCATGAAGGCGTAGCCGAGCATTCCGACACCGATGGTCTCGATCTCTCTGGCGTCGTCCTTCATCGCGCCTTGCGTGAAGAAGGACGGGGATTCTGTTGTCATTGCAATCTCTCTCTTTCTCGCGGCCGCGTTCTAAACGAGCCAGAAGTGCTTGGCCTCGGGGTCCATGGGCTCCTTGACAATGAGTGGGCGAAGATAGTTGATCGCCTTTTCTGCACCATCTCGCTCGCTCATCACTGGGTCCTCGTGCTCGTAGGACATCACGTAGTCATAGCCGACCTCGAGCAACGCAGTAATGACACGCTTCCACGGAACTTGGCCCCACCCAACGACGCGGTAGCGTGCGGCACGATGCATGTTTCTCCACGACCCGGTAGAGAGTACTCCGTCGCGGCGGACCTCATCTTCCTGAACTTCAAAGTCCTTCGCGTGCACGTGAAGGATACGGTCACCGAACGTCTTGATGAAGATTACCGGGTCAATCTGCTGCCAGATGAAGTGGCTAGGGTCGAAGTTGAAGCCCCAGTCGTCACGGTTAAGCTTTTCTACAGCAGTCTGCGCGGTCGTGATGTTGTATGCGATTTCAGTCGGGTGAACTTCGTGTGCGAACTTGACGCCGAGCTTGGCAAACTCGTCAAGAATTGGGTTCCACCGCTCCACAAAGAGGTCCCAGCCCTCATTATAAATCTCAAGATTCTTTGGCGGCCACGTGTACCAAGAGCCCCATACCGTCGAGCCGAAGAACCCGTTCACGACGGGGATTTCGAGGTCGGACGCTGCCTGCGCCGTCCTCAACAGGTGCGCCTTACCGTACTCGAACATTTCCTGCTTATCGGTCACTGGTGACCAGTCGTCGAAGCTGGCGTTAGCCGGCGGAAGTACCTGCTGAGCAGAGAGATGATCTGAAAGGGCGGAGATTTCCAGCCCCCGCGAAGCCAGCATCTTCTTCAAATCACGACTGTACTGCGGGTTAGCGCTTGCCTGTTCAAGGTCGAAATGGCCAGAGCCGGCCCACGTTGTGAGTTCAACGGCCTCATATCCGAGACCGGACACGTATGTAGCAACTTCATCAAGGGGCTGAGAGTCGAATAGGGCGGTGAGAATACCGAGCTTCATTGTTTTTCCTCTTCTTTGAGATACGGAACGGTTTCCGCGGTGATGTTTCGACCATAGCATCGCGAGGTACTTTATGTCTATATTTATTTTATTTCATATGAAAGAAATATAACTTTCCTATGTGTGGCGGCTGTCGTCTGCCGACGCGAAATCCTTCGCGGGTCTGGCGCGCGTGGCCGGGCCAGGGAATCCCCCGAATCCTTCGCGCACCACCAGCGTTTCATCGGCACGTTGCCACGCGCAGTCAACCGGTACATCTATGGCACGCAGAGCGCGTGAGCCCTCAGCTCGTCGGATTACTTGGCGAACAGAGTCGCGGTCGGAGCGCTGCCCACTCCGTGCGGTTTCGTCATCGTCCCTCGACACCTATCCCGACAGACGACGGACCCCCCCCCGTGAGCGAGGTCCCAATCTGTCAGCCGCATTCTTATGCAAATCAAAATCCGTGCTCGGTCCCGAGGTTCTCGGTCAAATTGCAACAGATCAGGTAATCGTCTCCACTGAGCTGTTCTTGAGATTCTTCGGCCGGAGTGAAATAACCCACCACTTTTCGGGGCCGGTTTTTGATCTCTTCCACTCACCCGCCAAACTCTCACCCGGTCAAGTGATCAAAATTGGTGCCATCGAGCAGACAGTGTCCGACGCGCCAGTTGAAGCGCTCATTCGTTCCTGTCCGACAAGGCGAATTGACGTCATAAAGACACGTCGGTACCCAGTGCGGTCGCTCGTTTTACCATGAAAGGCGCGCGCAGTCCCGTTATCCGCGGTCACAGATGGTGCGGCGTGGACGGGCAGAGGAAACGCTCCCCTGCAATTCAACGGTTGCCTCCGGGGAGATGGCGGGTATCGGTGCGCCACGCACAAATTGGGTTTTCAACGTGTCTTCCCCGGTCACTCATGAGTCGCAACACGCCAGTCAGCCCGTTCCGAGTGGGCTCTCGTTCCAACCCGTTTCCCGCATTTCTTATAACCTCGGAGCAAGTGACGCCACAATTAAGGCCCCCTCCAACCAGGACCAGCACCCGCGAATACAACCTTCTTGATTGGCCCCTATGCGCTGATTAACCAAGAAGGCCACAAGGCAGCAATCTGGGGCGGGTTGCGCACATGCAACCGTGGGTTTGCATGTGACCCCATGTTCGACCACATCCCACCCTTAATCTCGACGGGAATTTGGAACGAGGACGGCCCGGCTGGGCTCCGATCAAAATTTGGTAGTGAACCAGACCGAAAACTTCCTTCATCTCGATTCGGTCTTGCGTAGGGCCATGCCGGCAGCGTACTCGCAGGTGCCCGCGCCCCTTCTTCAGGTGGATGTGTTGGTAATCGTCACCCCAAAAGCTGTTGTGCGTGAAGCTCGGATCCATGCCCGCGTCAGTCGCTGCCCGTAGGCTCCGATCATGGCAAAAAATGAGGCGCCTTATCGGTGTGACGAATGTGGGTGGACAGCCTTTAAATGGGTAGGGCGTTGCGGAGAATGCCAGTCGTGGGGAACGGTTATCGAAACTGCGGCACCCACCACGAGATCAAGACAGGTCAAGCCCGTCATCCCCGTGGGTGAACATGTAGCCAAGCCCATCACCGAATACTCCGGCGAAGAAAGCGGCCACCGCCCGACGGGAATCGGCGAATTTGATCGCGTGCTCGGGGGCGGGATTGTCCCTGGGGCGGTCATTTTGCTCTCGGGT
>Ga0075109_1000751_pt1 | contig 21616 bp, 22 predicted proteins | sample AntAceMetag02UKD_FD_69798 | JGI IMG/M metagenome (GOLD analysis project Ga0075109, IMG submission 69798) | Saline lake microbial communities from Ace Lake, Antarctica - Antarctic Ace Lake Metagenome 02UKD | ecosystem: Environmental > Aquatic > Non-marine Saline and Alkaline > Saline | place...
CGACGTACCGCGAGTGTCGCTGCCCCCCGACGATGAGCCCGGGGCCATCGTGCGTTTTCTGCGCGATGAAAACTTGCCCGGGTATTTCCCTTACACCGCGGGTGTTTTTCCGCTGAAGCGAACGGGTGAATCCCCAGCGCGAATGTTTGCCGGAGAAGGGGACCCAGCGCACACGAACGCTCGGTTTCATTTACTCAGTGCCGGTCAACCCGCGGTGCGCTTGTCGACCGCGTTCGATTCGGTCACCCTTTACGGCCGTGACCCGGCCCGCCAACCCGATATCTACGGCAAGGTCGGCACGTCTGGGGTGAGTGTGGCCACGCTTGCCGATATGAAGCAGGTGTACGCCGGTTTCGACCTGTGCGCCCCGAACACGTCGGTGTCGATGACCATTAATGGCCCGGCACCGGCAATCTTGGCGATGTACTTCAACGCAGCCATTGACGCCCAACTTGATGCATTTGAAGAAGAACAGGGCCGGTCACCAGATGCTGCGGAGGCCGCAGAGATTTCTCGGCACACACTCAGCGTGCTGCGCGGCACAGTGCAGGCCGATATTTTGAAGGAGGATCAGGGGCAGAACACCTGCCTCTTCTCCACCGAATTTGCATTGCGCTGCATGGCAGATATTCAACAGTGGTTCATTGACCACGAGGTGCGCAACTTCTATTCGGTGTCCATCAGCGGCTACCACATCGCCGAGGCAGGCGCGAACCCGATTAGCCAGCTTGCTTTCACCCTGGCCAACGGCTTCACGTACGTGGAGGCCTATCTGGCCCGTGGCATGAACGTGGATGCGTTCGCACCCAACCTCTCCTTCTTCTTTTCCAATGGCATGGAAATTGAGTACACCGTCATTGGTCGGGTGGCTCGACGCATTTGGGCACTAGCGATGCGCGATGTGTATGGGGCGGATCCGCGCGCTCAGCAGTTGAAATATCACATTCAAACCTCAGGGCGGTCTCTGCACGCCCAAGAGATGGACTTCAACGACATTCGCACCACCCTGCAGGCGCTATGCGCTTTTTATGACAACGCGAACTCACTGCACACCAACGCATATGACGAGGCGGTCACCACACCCACGGCTGAATCAGTGCGCCGTGCCCTGGCAATTCAGATGATCATTGATTCCGAATGGGGTCTGATGCTCAATGAAAACTCCCTTCAGGGTTCCTTCATTGTGCAGGAGTTGACCGACCTCGTTGAGCAGGCTGTCCTAGCCGAGTTTGATCGCATGGCCGATCGCGGTGGGGTTCTTGGCGCGATGGAGACCGGATATCAGCGCGGCAAGATTCAAGATGAATCAATGCGATACGAACACGGTAAACATGATGGTTCCATTCCCATCGTCGGCGTGAATACCTTCATCAACCTCGATCCGGCAGCGGTAAGTGGTGAGCCACAGTCACTCGCTCGCGGCACCGAAACGCAACGGCAGTCCCAATTAGATCGGCTGGCGGCATTTCAGCAGGAACACGCTGTCGACGCGCAACGGGAACTCGCACACCTTAAGCAGGTAGCGCTCACCGGTGGCAATGTTTTCGCGGCGCTGATGAGCGCAGTGCGACACTGTTCGCTTGGGCAAATCACCGAAGCATTCTTCGAAGTGGGCGGCCAATATCGCCGCAGCGTGTAACGCCATTCTTCGGCCCAGGAGCACCGTTGTGCGATCGCACTAGTCGGCCAGGTCAGTTTCTGTCGTTTCGACGATGCGCTCAGCCGCTTTGATCACCTTTTTTATTCTTAGGTGCAGTATTTCTCCCACAGCACTTCAACATTGAGCACCATGCGTGTCTCGTAGTCGTCAAGATCAACCTGCAAGGTGTCACAAATCTTGGCGATCGTGGCTATCGAGGCGGTTGAGGACACCCAAAGTTCCCGGGTTGTCGGTCAATGCTTCGCCCAGGACCCCGGCCAACTCCATCAAGGTAACCCCGGTGCGTACATCGTTGATGCCGGCAAGGTGATGGTCAGGATGGTGGCACAGGTAGTCCAAGACGCGATCGGCATCGCGTCGTGAAGTGGTGATGTCGCCAACCTGCGCGGTTTCCCCCAGGGAAATATCCCATGACCAGAAGCCATGAGTTTGGTGCGATGCCGAGGCACTGCATTAGGAACTCGTTGTGCCCATCGCCATCAAGGAGCATTCGCAGGAATCTTTCCGATTCATTCTGTGCAACGGTGCCCTGCGCCTGCAGGTAGATGGCGGCTTCCTCAGCGGCGGCCGTTAAGTCTTGTTCAGTTGTGGTGCTCAACGCCCCGGCAGATGCCGCCACCCAGATCGAACCCACGACTCGCGTACGGCGTGAAGTGCGGCGGTGTGTTCTGGATCGGTGTAGATCGTGCGCTGCAAAATCGTGGCGCGACGGACGTCATCGATTTCCTGTGACAGCGTGGAATATGCCAGGACACCCCACTTGGAATCGTGGATGAGTACCGGGCCACCCACCTGCCAAGCGAGCCGATCGCACAGGGTGAACAGGTCAGCGGAGTGTCGTGAACTACTGAGCGGCGGCAGGGTCATGGCTACATCGCGAGGCGTAGCTAGGCGCTAGCCCGGGTTTGCTTCGTCGGGGCACTGGGTGCGGAAGTAGTCATCCACCGCGTCGCCACCGGTACTGAATTCCTCAGAGTTAAACAATACGTTCAACTCGTCGAGGATCTCTTCACCACTCACACCATCGTTGAGAGCGTTGTTGATCAGCCGAGTGGCATCTTCAGATACCGTCACGAAAGATTCTGCGGCGGCGGGAACGCCGGGAAGTGCGCGCGGAATTTGCGTTGCCGCGGTCAAGAACGCGTCGGCCCCCGCACGAGCCATGTCGGGGTTTTCTTCGGTGAGGCCCTGCACGAACTCGGCCAGTGCCGTGCTGTAACTCAAAATGGCCTCGTTGGCGGCGGCGCAATCTACGTTGCCAGAAGCCGCACCATCGTCATCGGAGGAGCACGCGGTAAGCCCGGTTACGGCGATGAGGGAGGCAGCGCCAATGGCCGCGAAGCGAGGGAGGTGCACGAACTTCTCCTGACGTGGACGTCTCGTGGACGACTGACCACGAATCACTACGTTACCTCGCCGAGTAGTCCGAGCCCGTCGGTGCCTTGGGTGAAAACCACGAAACCCAGATAGAGAGCGACCAGGGCACCCCCAACGAGTGAGAGCATGATGAACAGCCGCGCCCGTTCGCTATATCGCACCGCAACAGCCAGATCGCCTTTGCTTTTGGCTGAGTTGGCACGGGCAGCGAAGTACACCGCCGGAATTGCCAGCGGCCAAAAGCAAAAAATCAGGGTGAGGATAGAAACCACGAGGTAGTCCCGCGCCACCACGGGTTGGCCATCGGTGGTGACAGGTGGCGCCTCGGCCGGGGTTGGTTCCGGTGCAAGCGGTCGGGTTTCTTTGGTCCAGGAGTCCCCGGTCCAGTAGCGCTGGAGATGATCGGTGAAGGGGTCGGCATACCAACCGGCGGGCATGTTCATCGGGCCAGCAGGGTGTCGATGCGGGTGGCCAAGGCAGGCTTAGGCTGAGCGCCCACCACTCGATCAACGATCTCACTGTTGCGAAGGAAGACCAGGGTGGGAATGCTGCTCGCGTCATAAGCCTTGGCAATACCAGGATTGTCGTCGACGTTGATCTTCACGACCTTGATGCGACCGGCGTAGTCCTGCGATAGGGAGTCAAGAACCGGCGCCACCATGCGGCATGGTCCACACCACGGCGCCCACAGGTCAACCAGCACCAGCAGTGGTGTATCGACGACCGCGGCGAAGTTGGCGTCACCTGCATCAACGACCCACGGCAGATCAGCTTTGCATTTGGCACAGCGTGGATGGCCCTTGGTGATGTGGGGCAGCCGATTCTTTGCTGCACATGCTGGGCATGCACGAATCTGAGAGTCCGGAGAAGCCATAAATCTATTGTGCCGCATCGGTAACAGTCGAAACCCCGCGACTACGAGGTGACAGCATGGCCCAGGCGCTGCGCGAAGACATCACCGAAAAGCGAGAGGCAAAGGACATGATGCTGCCCACACTTGCGAAGGAGCCGATGCTGCCGATTGACGCCGAGGAACCAATGCTGAGGATTGATCCCGATGAACCAATGGAGGCGATACTCAACACCGATCCGCGCGAGGCGATGCTCAGGATGGAATTTTTTGAAACCCACGACCATCGAGCCGGCATCCTGCGGCGGGTAAGTGCGGCGATATTCATGGGTGCACCCTATGCGTCGGGGTCCAAAACGGCGCCAAGCTGTTCCGTGGGCGCCACGGTGTGCTCAACGAGCAGCGCTGCGCCGGTGGCTCCGCCAAGATCGCCGAGGGCGGCAACCAGTACCTGCGGTGGACGCTCGGGCAGCACGAGGTGGGGCATCATTTGTTCGCGGATGCGATCAACAAAGGGTGCACCGAGGCGACAACCGAGACCGCCGCCGATGATGACCGCCTCGATGTCGAGCAGGTTCACCGCGCTGGCGATGGCCAGGCCCAGGGCCCACTCGGCTCGCTTGATCAGCCGGGTCGCCATTTTGTCGTCGTGAGCCAAAGCTTTTGCCCACACACCACTGGCCAAGCGGGTGCGGCCCTTGTGTTCCATGATGTCGAACAGGTCGGTCTTGTGCCCGTGCTTCACCCGGTGGCGTGCCTCAATCTCCATGGCGGCGCGACCGGCATAGGCCTCCAGGCAGCCGCGTCGCCCGCACGTGCATTTCTCGCCGTCAGGTTCGACGACCATGTGCCCGACTTCACCGGCGGCCCCACGACCCAACCAAAGGGTGTCGTGAATCACCACACCACCGCCGACGCCGGTACCACAAAAGACACCGAGCATGGAGTCATAGGGACGTCCCGCACCCAGGCGGGACTCAGCCATAACCCCCACCTGCACGTCGTTGGCGAGTTCAATGGGAACTCCCAGGGCAGCACGCATTACCGAAGAGACCTCAACAGTGCCCATCCAGTCGGGCAGGTTGATGGCATGACTGAGCGTGCCAGCGGTCTTATCGATTTGTCCGGGAGCACCAATGCCGACACCGATGAGTTGATCGGCGGTGGTGTTGGCATCGGTCAGCGCGGTACCCACAGCGCCAATCATGGCGTCCAGAACACCCTTGCTGCCTTGGTCCTGCGGGGTAGGAACTCGACACTGGCCCACCACATCAAGATGGGGATCCAAGATGGCGACTTGAATTTTGGTGCCGCCAAGATCTACACCGGCTCGCAGCATGGGGATCCTTTCGGTCGCGGCGTAGAAAGTTAGCTAGGCCGAGGGGGTGGTGCCCGTTGGCTCAAGACTGGGATCGGGCAATGAACCGGTGGGGCTCGGGCAGCCCGGGCCAGACGCCGAGGGCGATGGGGCAAGGAGCGCGGCATCTACCTCAGCCTGGGTGGCCACCGTGGTGAATGCCTGTCCGAGCACAGTATCGATCGTGGCATCGGTGCGGGCATCATCGACCAAAACTGCACCCGGAATGTAATAGGTCATCAGTTGCGCAGCAGCCAGGCCAGCCGGTCCATGTCGGATCTCGGCGGTGGCACTCACCGCCCGACCCAGGGGATCGTTGTCGATCGTGCCGATGATGAAGCCGCGGGTCTGCAGGTCTTCAGCGGTGGTGGCGGCGAGCCCGGCTCGGTCGGTGCCGTTGAAAATATTGGTGGTCACCGAGGAAGGGTTGGGCAGCCCGGCGCCGGGGGTGACGGTGACCGTGACGCACGGCAGCGGGGTGGGGCTCGGTGACGAGGTACCACCGCCACCACCGTTGGCATCGGTGTCTGATGCGGCACCGCGGATGATGACGGAAAGCCCGAAGCCGGCTGCGAACAGCACCACCATGCCCACCACGACCAACACGATCGATGTTGCCGGACTTCGTCGCCGCCGATGTCGGCTGGCAGCACGGGGTCCGGTGGGCGTTGTGCTCATGTGGTGATGCCTCCAGCAGGGCCGCGGTGAATGAAGGTGTGATGGGTAAAAATCTGTGCCCAGTCTAGGTGTGATGTCGAGTGGAATCGGTGTAGACGCGGCCGGACATCAACCGGTGGCAACGCACGGGTAGCCTTGCCGGCGGAGGATTCGCCTAGTGGCCTAGGGCGCACGCTTGGAAAGCGTGTTGGGGGCAACCCCTCACGGGTTCGAATCCCGTATCCTCCGCCGTGGTTGGCGGCTCACTCCTTGGGGGTGGGCCGCCAACGCTGTGATGAAGCCGCCTATGCTTTTGCACCGACCCCTCGCGCGGCGCAATCTCGCCCAACTCCCCCAGGGCCGGAAGGCAGCAAGGGTAAGCGAGCTCTCGCGGGTGCGCGGGGGGTCCCTACATCAGCGGCGGTGCCGCCAAGGCTGTCACCACATCAGCGAACATCGTTTCCTTGATTTTTGCCACCGTCGCGCGATCCTTACCCGCCAATGGCGCCACCAACTCGGTGGCCGAGCCAGCGAGATCATCGATGTCGCAGGTGAGATCCACGATGCCGGCTTCGAGGGCGGCGGCACTGTCGTAGCGACGCCCGGTCACCGTGGCGTCCAGTGCTGCACGCGGGGTCAGCTTGCTCGTGATGAGGGCGGTCATACCAGCGGAGAATGGAATCTTGATATCCACTTCGGGAAGGCAGAAGAAGCCGCGTTCGGTACGCATCACCCGGTGATCGCAGGCCAGGGCCAGCATTGCACCCGCGGCAAAGCAGTGTCCGTTGATCGCGCAGACCGTGGGCACCGGCAGGGTCAACATATTGGTGAACAGTGCCTGCACCCGGGACACATAGTCGCCCCATTGATCAGGATTGGCCAGCACCCAGTCAAGGTCGAGGCCGTTGGAGAAGAACTTGCCGCTCGCGGTCACCACCAGTGCGATGGGTTCTTCGCTGGTGCGTACCCGGGCAAGAGACTCCTCCATGCTGGTCAACCAGATAGGAGAGAAACGATTTTCGTCCTCGCCCATATTGAGCACCCACACGGGCGCGGTTGTGGTCAGGGTCGCAGTCATGCTGTGTCCTTTCGGTTGTCCCGCAGGCTACTGGGTGAGTAGTCACAGGTGGTAGGACCTGGGCATTAGGGTGGCGGTTATGTCCCTGGCTCTCTACCGCACCTACCGGCCGGGCCGGCTGAGCGAGGTTGTGGGTCAAGAACACGTCACCCAGCCCCTCGCCCGCGCCCTGGCCAACGACCGCGTGCACCACGCCTATTTACTGTCCGGCCCGCGCGGGTGTGGCAAAACATCAACTGCACGCATCCTGGCTCGCTCTCTCAACTGCGAACAGGGCCCCACCCCCGACCCCTGCGGCACCTGCATCAGCTGTGTCGAACTTGCCCCCAATGGGCCGGGTTCCTTTGACGTGATCGAACTAGATGCCGCCAGCCACGGCGGAGTTGATGACACCCGCGATCTTCGAGAACGCGCCATGTTTGCACCGGTCTCCTCCCGCTACAAGGTGTACATCATCGACGAGGCACACATGGTCTCCCCACAAGGCTTCAATGCCCTGTTGAAATTGGTGGAGGAACCCCCCGAGCACGTGCGGTTTATTTTTGCCACCACCGAGGCAGGCAAGGTGCTGCCCACCATTCGTTCACGCACGCATCACTACACGTTTCGGCTGGTGCCCACCAGAATTTTGCAGGCGCACCTGGAAAATGTGTGTGCTGCAGAAGGAATCACCGCCGACCCAGACGCGCTCGCGCTTGTGGCACGCATGGGTGCGGGCAGTGTGCGCGATGCCCTCTCGGTGCTCGGCCAATTGGTGGCAGGTTCCGTCGACGGCATCACCTACCCAGACGCGGTCGCGCAATTGGGTGTCACCGATGTGGCGCTGGTCGATGCGGCCATGGCAGCACTTGCCGATCACGATGGTGCCGCCCTCCTAGGCACCGTGGATGCGGTGATCAGTGCCGGGCACGACCCACGGCGTTTCGCTACCGACCTGCTCCAGCGGCTACGCGATTTGATCGTCATTTCGGCGATGTCGTGGGAGCAGGCCCAGCCGCTCCTGGATGCACCCGAGGCCGAGATCGAGCAGATGCGAGAGCAAGCCACGCGCTTTAACCTGCCGCAACTATCTGCAGCTGCTGACCTGGTCAGTTCGGCCCTGTCCGATCTACGTGGTGCCACGGCACCTCGGTTGCAATTGGAACTCCTCGCCGCGCGATTGCTGCTGCCGTCGTTGTCGGCGGCGCCAGCAGCACCCGCGGCCCCAGCAGTGCCCGCGGCGCCGCCGAATAAGCCCCACCCGGCGCCTACCCCACCAGCGCCGAAAGCGCCACCGCGCCCGATCGAAACACCGGCACCACCGAAGCTGTCCAGCGTTGCGCCGAGTACGGCGCCTGCTCCAGCGAAAACAGAGCCGGCGAAAACAGAGCCGGCAAAAACAGCACCGGTGACAAGCGGTGCGGTCACCCTGGCCGACGTCCGCACCATGTGGCCGGCGATTTTGGAGGCCCTGAAGGCCGAGCGCCGCATCGCCTGGATGGCTTTTTCTGACGCCCAGCCCCTGTCCATCGACGGCTCAGTGCTGGCCGTGGGTGTGGCCGACATGGGCAAACTCAACAACATTCGGTCAACACGCCACGACGAACTCATGCAGCGCGCCGTGCAAACGACGATGCATGCCACCGTCAGCGTTGATGTGGTGCCGATCGGAACCGGCGGAGGTGGCGGGAGCACAGCCGATCCCACATCACCGGGCCTACCCGCCGTTGAAGTCGACACACCAAGCCTGACCGATGACGATGCCGAGGACGCTTCGCTGGTTGGCGAGTCTCTAGCCATCGCCGAACTCGGAGCCACCGTCATCGGTGAGATTGAGCAGGGCTGACCGTGTACGAAGGTGTGCTGGCTGACCTCATTGACGAACTCGGGCAATTACCCGGAATTGGCCCCAAAAGCGCACAGCGGATTGCCTTTTACCTCCTCCAAGCTGAGGAAGAAGACGTGAAACGCCTAGCCAACACCCTGCTTGACGTGCAAGAGCGGGTGAAGTTTTGCGAGCAGTGCGGCAACGTGTCCGAGGAAGACATTTGCCGCATCTGCCGCGACCCGCGACGCGATCCGAGCATGCTCTGCGTCGTGGAAGAGTCCCGCGATGTGATCGCCATTGAGCGCACCGCGGAGTACCGCGGCCGCTATCACGTGCTCGGTGGCGCCATTAGCCCCATCGACGGGATCGGCCCCGAGCAGTTGCGGGTGCGCGAACTCATGCAGCGTCTCAGCGATGGCGCGATCGAAGAGGTCATCATCGCCACCGATCCCAATCTTGAGGGTGAGGCGACCGCAACGTACCTGGCCCGCGCGTTGAACCCGCTGGGGTTGACCGTGAGCCGCTTGGCCAGTGGCCTGCCGGTGGGTGGCGATCTTGAATACGCCGATGAGGTCACCCTCGGTCGCGCGTTCGCCGGTCGCCGCCGGGTGGACTAGCACCAGATTGGCCGACAACATCGCGGGCTAGAATGCGGCGCGTGAGTCTTATCGTGCAAAAGTTCGGCGGGTCCTCCGTCGCTGATGCCGACAGCATTAAGCGCGTTGCTCGGCGCATCGTGGACACCCACGAAGCAGGGCACGAGGTGGTGGTGGTCGTCTCTGCCATGGGAGACACCACCGACGATCTCATCGACCTCGCCGAGCAGGTCTCCCCGGCTCCGGCCGCCCGCGAGCTCGACATGCTGCTCACCGCCGGTGAACGCATCTCGATGGCCGTGCTCGCTATGGCCATTCATGATCTTGGCGCCGAGGCGCGTTCCTATACCGGGTCCCAAGCCGGCATGATCACCGACTCAGCACATGGCGCCGCTCGAATCGTGCAGGTCACTCCTGGTCGCATTCGGGCCGCCCTCGACGACAGAGCCATTCCGATCGTGGCTGGTTTCCAGGGCGTGGCCCACGACACCAAAGACATCACCACCCTGGGTCGCGGTGGCACCGACACCACCGCCGTTGCGCTCGCGGCCGCGCTCAAGGCCGACGTGTGTGAGATTTACACCGACGTGGATGGGGTTTTCACCGCAGATCCACGCATCGTGCCCCGCGCCCGCCAACTGTCTTCGGTGACGTATGAAGAGATGCTCGAACTCGCTGCCGCCGGAGCCAAGGTGCTGCATCTACGCAGTGTGGAATACGCCCGCCGCTTCAACCTGCCCATCCACGTGCGCTCATCTTTTTCCGCCCGCCAGGGCACCTGGGTGCTGTCCGACCAAGCCCAGCAAGATCACATCGCACAAGGAACTGACGCCCAAGGAGGCACCCCCGTGGAACAGCCCATCATTTCTGGCACGGTTGCAGATACCAACGATGCCAAGATCACCGTCGTGGGTGTACCTGACCGCCCGGGCGAAGCTGCCGCCATCTTCACCGCCCTTGCTGCGGCCAGCATCAACATCGACATGATCGTGCAGAACGTCTCCGCTGAATCCACCGGTCGCACCGATGTCACCTTCACCTGCCCGCAGGGGTCAGCGGCAAAAGCGTTGGCTGCGCTAGAAAATGTGCGAGCGGTCATCGGTTTTACGAACCTGCTCTTTGACGACGACATCGCCAAGATTTCGCTCGTGGGCGCTGGCATGCGGTCACACCCGGGTGTATCGGCAACCTTCTTTTCATCCCTGGCCGAAGCAGGCGTCAACGTGGAAATGATCTCCACGTCAGAGATTCGAATCTCGATCGTGACGCGTGCCGGTGTGGCTGCCGATGCGGTACGCGCGCTGCACACCGCTTTCGGTCTCGATGCCGATGGCGAAGCCGTGGTCTATGCGGGAACGGGCCGATGACCACCGTTGCCGTGGTGGGCGCCACCGGTCAGGTTGGCGCGGTCATGCGCAAACTCCTGCAGGAGCGAAATTTTCCGCTAGACAACATTCGCTTCTTCGCTTCAGCGCGATCGGCTGGCACCATGCTGCCCTGGGCCGGGGGTGAGATCGTGGTTGAAGATACAGCCACCGCAGACCTCTCCGGCATCGACATTGCTCTGTTTTCCGCCGGTGGCTCCACCTCAACGGAGCACGCCCCTCGGTTTGCCGCAGCCGGGGCCATCGTGATCGATAACTCCTCGGCCTGGCGGATGGATCCAGATGTGCCCCTCGTGGTCAGCGAGGTCAACCCCGAGGCGGCCTTCCTGCGGCCCAAGGGCATCATCGCCAACCCCAACTGCACCACGATGGCCGCGATGCCGGTGTTGATGCCGCTGCACCGCGCGGCCGGGCTGCAGCGGCTTGTCATCAGCAGCTATCAGGCGGTGTCCGGCTCGGGTCTTGATGGCGTGCGCGAACTCGATGAACAAGTTCGCGCCGCGGTTTCTGACGGCGCAACGGCGCTGGTGCACAGTGGAGACGCTGTTGAATTCCCCTCGCCCAAAAAGTATGTTGCGCCCATCGGCTTCAATGTGCTGCCACTTGCCGGCTCGATCGTTGATGATGGTTTGAACGAGACCGATGAGGAAAAGAAACTGCGCAATGAAAGCCGCAAGATCCTCGATATTCCTGACCTCGCTGTTTCCGGCACCTGCGTGCGCGTGCCGGTCTTCACCGGGCATTCCCTGTCCATCAACGCAGAGTTCGCGCGGCCACTGTCGGTAAGGCAGGCGGCGGAAATCTTGGCGGGCGCACCGGGTGTCGTCGTCACCGAGGTGCCCACACCGCTGATGGCCGCCGGTGCTGATCCCAGTTTTGTCGGCCGGTTGCGTCCAGATCCTGGCGTCCCCGATGGGCGTGGATTGGCCATGTTCGTGAGCAATGACAATCTGCGAAAAGGGGCCGCTCTCAACGCGATTCAAATCGCAGAACTTCTCGTTCGACCCTCGTGGCGCTCCCGCTGATGAGCAGCAGCGCCACGAACATCACGGTGTCGGGGTGGCGGGATTCGAACCCACGACCTCTTCGTCCCGAACGAAGCGCGCTACCAAGCTGCGCCACACCCCGAAGTGCCGTGGCAGTCTAGCCGGAGGCTGTCAGCGTCAGCAGTGTGGCCTCGGGTGGGCAGGCAAACCGGAATGGTGCGAAGGGTGAGGTGCCTAAACCTGCCGACACATGCAGGTGGGCACTTCCGTATCGAGATGCCCCGCGGGCCCGCGCCCGGTCGATGTCGCAGTTGGTCACCAGTGCGCCAACACCGGGAACCCGCAACTGCCCGCCGTGGGTGTGCCCGGCCAGCACCAGGTTGACGCCGTCGGTCGACATCGCATCAAGCACCCGACGATAGGGCGCGTGCGTTATGCCGAAGGTGAGGTGATCAACCGCGCCACTCACGCTTGCGTAGTCATCGCGTTCGATGTGCGGATCGTCAACGCCGCGAAGGTCTAGGCGCCCCTGGGGTAGTTCGATGGAATCGGTTGTATTGCCCAGGTAGTGCCAACCGGCTGCTTGCAGACCGGTAATGAGATCGGCCCACGGCAATTGCTGCCGCTGCGGATCCCAGGTGCTCGGCCCCGCAAAATAGGACAGGGGATTAACCGGTCGGGGAGCAAAATAGTCGTTGCTGCCCAACACAAATACCGACGGCACCCCCTCAAGTGGTGCTAGCGCGTGCAGGGCCAATGGAACCGCATCTTCGTGCGACATGATGTCGCCGGTAACCACAACAAGGTCCGGAGATAGCGCAGCCAGTGCGCGTACCCATTCTTGAAGACGTCGGCGGCCAGGGGTGAGATGCAGGTCGGACAGGTGCAGCAAGCGGATCGGATCATGCCCGATGGGGAGCGGGGCAATGGTGACCCGGCGCAGCTGATAATTCGCTGCCTCCCAGCGCGCATACGCAAGGCCCGCCGCTCCCGCTATCGCCAGCGTCGACGCTCCGACGAGGGCGCGCGATGGCAGAGTTGACGTGGCCGACACATCAGGAGTCTGTCATGTGCATGACAGGATAGGAACATGAGTGAATTGAAGGCACGACTGCAGTCTGACCTCACCCAGGCCATGCGAGATAAGGACGAGGTGAGGCTGGGAACCGTGCGGATGGTGCTGACAGCGATCACCAATGCGGAAGTCTCGGGTAAGACGGTGCGAGAACTCACCGATGCTGACATCACCGACGTGCTCGCCACCGAAGCGAAGAAGCGCCGCGAGGCTGCCACCTCCTACGACGATGCCGGTGCAACAGACCGCGCCGATCTTGAGCGCGCCGAGCTTGCGGTGATTACCGGATACCTACCCGAACAACTCACCACCGATCAGATCAGTGAAATCGTCGATGCGGCGGTGGCCGCTGTTGCTGCCGAAGGTAGGTCGGGCCCGGCCGCTATCGGTGCGGTGATGAAGATCGTGCAACCGAAAGTGAAAGGCCGTGCTGATGGTGGAGTGGTTGCGGCACAGGTTAAAGCAGCGTTATCTTCATAAGCGCCGCATCGAGTGGTGCGTCCACGGGCGGCTCTGGAGTGGGCTCGGGGGTGGGTTCTGGCGTGGGCTCCGGGGTGGGTTCTGGCGTGGGTTCTGGAGTGGGCTCCGGGGTGGGTTCTGGCGTGGGCTCACTGCCACCGGGAACGGTGTAGGAGCGAGGTGAACTTGCCTCGCTGAGTTCATCGGTGGAATCAATGCCGACCACAGAAATGGAGTAGGTCTCACCCGGGGTGAGTCCATCGATAGTGCACGACATGCGACGAGGTGCGGCAGTGACCTCGCACACCTGACCGCCGGGCTGCACGGATACGCGATACCGAACCGGTGCGGGTGAACCATCTGAGTCTCCGGCGTCCCAACTCACGCTCACCGAGGTTCCCTCAGCATTCTGGGCGGTGAAATCGATATTGGTAGGCGCACCCGCGCGCTGCTGCTGGGGAATTGTGGGAATGAAAACGCTACCGCCGGTCACGCTGCGTACTGCGCCTACGCCCCAGGGGCTTTGCAGTTGGAAGTCGGTGGGCGCCGAACGCGACAGGGCCGCCATCATGGACTCGCGCCAGATGGGTCCGGGAATCTGGCCACCGGTGACATAGGAGTAGTACTGCCCGTTGATCGTGACATCGGTCATGGGATAGGCGAAGCCACCGCGCGGGTCACCGACCCACACCGCACCGGCAAGTTCGGGGGTAAATCCAGCAAACCAGATCGCGGCATTGTCGTTGGTAGATCCGGTTTTTCCGGCGGCGGCGCGGTCGGGTAGCGACATGGCCGCACCCGTACGACCCGACAGCGGACCGTCGATGACGCCGGTCAAGACTGCCGTCACGGTGTCGGCAACACCGCGGTCAATCACCTGTCGGCAGCGCGGGGGTGCGACCGCCACCTGATCCCCTTTTCGATCGGTGATCTCCAACACCGGACGGGGTTCGCAGTATTCACCGTGATTAGCAAAGGTAGCGTATGCGCCGGCCATGGACAGGGGTGAAACCTCCATGGTGCCAAGGGAAAAGGTGGGCACCCGCAGTAGCGGATCACCACTGGCTCGGTTAACTCCCATAGCTTCAGCAATTTCAGCCTGGCGGCACAGACCGTAGCGTTCGGCCAGGGTGACGAAATAGGTGTTGGTAGAAAATGCGGTGGCCTGCCACATGTCGAGTACGCCGGCAGAGCCAGAGTTGCGCACGGTAACCGGATCAAACTCTTCACCGTCAGTGCAGTTCACAAAGTTGCTAAACGTCTTGGGGTTGGGGGAGTCGATGGTTTCACTGGGTGAAAAGCCAGCCTCAAGAGCTTCGGCGAGGGTGAACACCTTGAACGTGGACCCAGCCTGCATGCCGATGGTGCCACCCATGTCTTGATCAACGTTGTAGTTGTAGGTGGTTTTGCCCTTGCCCTTCAACCCCCACACCCGGTTTTGCGTCATCGCGATGATGTTGCCGGTGCCCGGCTGCACCAGGGTGATGGCGGCTGCCCGCTGGCTGGGATCTTTGGTCGGAATATAGGAGTTGACCGAATCGGTGGCGCCGCGCTGGGCGACCGGCTCCATGGTCGTCCGAATCGTGAGCCCGCCGCGGCGTAGTAGTGCCTCGCGTTCACCGGCGGTGGCGCCGTATACGGGGTCTTCAGCCAGTGTGCGCACCACGTATTCGCAAAAGTAGGGCGCGTAAGAAGATGTGCAGCCATTGCGCGGGAGTGAGGGGTTGAGGATGTCCTCAAGTGATACCTGGCGCGCAGCATCGGCTTCCATCGCGGTAATGAATCCGGCCTGCACCATTTCGCCGAGCACAAGGTTGCGGCGTTCCTGCGACCGCTCGGGATTACGGGTGGGGTCAAAGGCGGTGGGCCGCTGAACAATTCCGGCGATGGTGGCTGCTTCGGATAGGTTGAGTTCACTCGCCGGCTTGGAGAAGTACCGGCGTGAGGCGGCCTCAACGCCGTAGGCGCCGGCTCCGAAATACACGATGTTGAGGTATTTTTCCAGGATTTGCTCTTTGGTAAATCGACGTTCCAAAGCTAGGGCGTAGCGAATTTCACGAAGCTTGCGTGCGGGTGTGCGGCCCTGGGCGGCTTCAAGTTCGGCCTCGTTGCTGGCTTCGGCAATGAGCACGTTTTTCACGTACTGCTGGGTGATGGTGGAGCCGCCCTGTACGCCGCCGGCGGAGGTAGCGTTGGACACCATGGCGCGCACGGTGCCGCGAAGGTCCAGACCTGGGTGCTCCAGGAAGCGGGCATCTTCCACCGCGACGATGGCCTGGCGCATCACCGGGGAGACCGAAGTGAGAGGTACCGCGATGCGGTTTTGGTAGTAGATCGTGGCCATGATCGAGCCATCGGCGGCCAAAATTACCGACCGCTCAGGCAGATCGGGAGCGTCGAGGTTGGTGGGCAGGGACTCAAAACTTTCCACCGCGCTGCGGGTGAGTGCACCGGCTCCGGCGGCGAGGGGAAGCACCATGGCCGCGGCGACCACGCCGGCGAGCCCCGCGACCCCGAGGAAGGTCAGCGATCGACCCAGCCGACCGCTCCATCGCACCCGCTCAACCTGGGCGCGCGGCGCGGCCGGGCCCTGCGGTGGTGGCGAAGTGGCGGGCACGAGGCAGAACACCTTTTCTGATCAGTTGAGGTGGTGTGCGGAGTAGACGAATCCAACGTCGACTGCGTTCCAGGGTAGGTCACCTAGGGGCCTGATGGCCTGTTCTGTGAGGGGCGAAAACTCGATTGATGTCCTCTTTTCATCAAAATAGAGTGACGCCGATCACTTAAATAGCCTAATATGACTATAATTAACTAGTCATAATGGACCTGTCTGCTGATGAGTGAGGCGCGTAACGTCCCGGCCATCACACGGGGCAGAAGTGCTCACGCGTGACTCATGGTGCGAAATGAGGCTACCGGGCCTCGAGGGAAGGGGAGCACACCAATGTCAAGCTCGAACGAGTGGACGGCCCAAGCGGCCTGTCGTACGTCGGACCCAGATGAACTCTTCGTTCAGGGAGCGGCCCAAAACCGCGCCAAGGTCATTTGCTCCCGCTGCGTCGTACGCACCGAGTGCCTCGCCGACGCCCTCGACAATCGAGTTGAGTTTGGTGTGTGGGGCGGCATGACCGAGCGTGAGCGTCGTGCACTGTTGCGTCGTCGCCCCCAGGTCACTTCCTGGCGTGAACTTTTGATCAGTGCCCGCGATGAATACCGTCGCGCCGTGGATCCGGCCGCTGAGGTTTCGCAAGCTTCCTAACTTTCCTCCGACGTCGGTGTGCCCACCCCGACGAGGAGTTCGCCCACCTGGCGTAGCCCGTTGAGATCATGCACGTCTTCGGGCAGCGCGATGACCTGGGCAATGGCAACGCTGGGATGGGCGCCAATAAACCGCTGAGCTAAGCGCTCCTGATCGCCCACGCTGCGCTGGCGCTGGGCATGCAGTCTTAGCAGCGATGCCGTCGCCGGAGACGTTTCCGCTACGTGGTCGGCAGCCACGGTGGCTTCCGCCGCGCTCAGGTCGCGCATGCGGGCTTGTGCCACCCGGTTGAGGACGAGGCCGGCGAGGGGCATCTGATCGTCATCAAGACGTTCCACGAAAAACGAAGCTTCGCGCAGCGCATCGCGTTCGGGGGCGGCGACAACGACGAAGGACGTGCCGGGGTCTTTGAGTAGTTCATAGGTGGCCACCGCGCGTTCGCGGAAACCCCCAAACATGGTGTCAACCGCGGCGACAAAAGAACCAAGATCGGTCAGCAACTGCGCACCAAGAATTTTGGTGAGCACGCTGGCGAACAACCCGAACCCAGCCCCCAGTAGTCGGCCGATTCCGCGTCCGGCGCCACGAGCGGGAGCGGTGAGAACTCGAATGAAGCGACCATCAAGAAAAGACCCAAGACGTTCGGGTGCATCGAGGAAGTCCAGTGCAGATCGTGATGGCGGGGTGTCAACGATGATGAGATCCCAGCGTCCGTCAGCATCGGCCTGTGCGCGCAACTGAGACAGTTTCTCCATCGCCATGTACTCCTGTGTACCGGCGAAAGATGAGGACAGGGCTTGGTAAAACGGATTGTCTAATATCTGTTGCGCCCGTTCAGGATCGCTGTGTGATTCGACCACTTCGTCAAAGGTGCGCTTCATGTCGAGCATCATGGCGTCGAGGGTGCCGGTACCGGTGACGCCCTGCACTGCGCGCGGAGTGTTGTCGAGTTCGGTAAGCCCCATGGCTTGGGCAAGCCGCCGGGCTGGGTCGATGGTGAGCACGCACACGCGGCGGCCTTGATCCGCTGCTCTGAGTGCCAGGGCCGCTGCGGTGGTGGTTTTACCCACCCCACCGGCACCGCAGCACACGATGATGCGCGTATCCGGGTCGGTGATGACGGAATTGAGATCAAGGACTGGTGCGTTGATCTCAAGCGGTGTCTGACTCATGCCATGCCCTGCTGTCGGAGAGATTCGGCGAGATCATAAAGCGCGGCCAGGTCGATACCGCCTGATACGAACGGCAATTCATACACCGGTCGGCCCAGTTGATTGATGCGGTCGCGCTCGGTGGTCTCCAGGCGCACCCGGGTGGCATGGTCGTGTGCTTCAGCCAACAGCGCATCGGTGACCCCGCGGCCCTGCTTGGATCGGGCCGAGCCTAGGCCCGCACTCGCAACGGCCGCAGCGATGGTGCTGCGCGGCAGGTCGTCGATCAGGGCCAACTCGAGGTCTTCATCACTGAGCTGGGGTGGGCGAGTCATGGTGACCACGATTCCCCCTACCGGGAGTGCGGCGTCGTGGAGTTCTGCCACGCCATCGATGGTTTCCTGCACCGGCATTTCCTCCAGCAGGGTGGTGAGGTGCACTGCCGTCTGCGGTGAGCGCAATACGTTCATGACCGAGTCGGCTTGATTCCGAACGGGGCCTACCTTCGCGAGCCCCGCGATCTCGGTATTGACATTGAGAAACCGAGTGATGCGACCGGTGGGTGGAGCATCCACCACCACCGCATCGTAGGGACTCTTGCTGCCCTTATCTTTGCGGCGCACCAACTCTACTGCTTTGCCGGTGAGGAGTACGTCGCGCAAACCGGGGGCAACGGTGGTCACAAAGTCGATAGCACCCATGCGTCGCAGCACGGATCCGGCTCGACGCAGGTTGTAGAACATCTCGAGGTATTCCAGGAGCGCCTCCTCTGGATCAACAGCTAAACCCCACACCTCGCCACCACCGGGCGCTACGGCCAATTTGGTTTCTTCGTACGGCAGGGGTGGGGTGTCGAAAAGTTGGGCGAGGCCTTGGCGGCCCTCAACCTCCATCAGCATGACCCGTTTGCCGCCATGGGCGAGGGCCAAAGCCAGGGCGGCGGCCACCGTTGTCTTTCCGGTGCCGCCTTTGCCGGACACGATGTGCAGCATCACCTCCGACCAGTCATGACCGTCGCTGGCTGTTGCATCGTTGGGATCAGGCACCTGATGAGCCTAACGGTGACCCGGCCGCAACGTGGCGACGAGCGGTGATCCATGCACGCTAAGGTCGGGTTATGACGACCTGGGAATACGCAACCGTGCCCCTACTCATTCATGCCACCAAGCAGATCCTGGACACCTGGGGATCAGACGGCTGGGAACTGGTGCAGGTAGTGCCCGGCCCGCAGCCGGAAAACATGGTGGCCTATCTCAAGCGCCCGCTGGCAGGTTAAAGCCATGACCACGATCAGTGCGCGGCTAGCCGAGCTCGATATCGAACTGCCCGAGGTAGTGCCTCCGCTGGCGGCGTACGTGCCGGCCGTGGTCACCGGCTCCTACGCGTACACCTCCGGGCAACTGCCCAGCCGCAAGGGCGAACTTTTGGCCACCGGAATTGTGGGCCGTGATGTCGACACCGACACCGCCTACGCCTGTGCGCGCCAATGTGCGATCAATGCGATCGCCGCTGCCGCTGCGGCCGCCGGCGGTGTCGACCGGTTAGCGCGGGTGGTCAAGGTGCTCGGCTTCGTGGCCAGTGCACCCGACTTCACCGCCCAACCCGCGGTGATTAATGGGGCCAGTGAGATCTTGCTGGAAATCTTCGGGGATGCCGGGCGACATGCGCGCTCTGCCGTGGGCGTAGCAAGCCTGCCTCTCGGTGTGCCGGTGGAGGTTGAAATTGTTTTTGAGGTGACCGCCTGAGCTCCGCCCCGCGCATGCCGGCTGAACTCACTCGGCGCGCAGCCGCACTCGCAGCCGGTGATGGCTCGTGGCTGGTGCCCGAGGCTGCCCCTGCAGCGACCGTGGTTTTGTTACGCGAAACGCCTGCCGGCATCTGGACCTATCTGATGCGTCGCACCACCACTATGGCCTTCGCCGCAGGGATGCACGTCTTCCCCGGCGGCCGCATCGACGCCAAAGATTATGATGGCGAAATTAGTATCCGGGGGCCCATTGACGCGGTGCGGATGAACGCCGACGAACCATTAGCGAGGGCACTCATTGTGGGTGCGATCCGGGAAGTTTTCGAAGAAACCGGTGTTCTGCTCGCTGTCGATGAGCAGGGAGAGTGGCCCGTCATCGACGACACCTGGGATGCTGATCGAAGTGCTGTGGATGCTGATTCGGCACAGTTTGCGCGGGTGCTGCAACGCCGCGGTCTACATATCGACACCTCGTTGCTACCCCTGTGGGGTCATTGGATAACTCCGGAGGTCGAGACCAGGCGGTATGACGTGCGGTTCTATGCCGCCGTGGTGCCCACCCACCATCCGGTGCGCGATGTCAGCGGCGAAGCAGATCTGGTGCGCTGGATCACACCGACCGAAGGACTTGCCGCCTACGCGCGCGGTGAACTGGCGATGCTGCCCCCCACGGTCGCGACCCTGCGCGAACTCAGCGAACTAACGTCGGTGGGCGATCTCGCCAGTCACGCCCGACAGCGCATCGTGCAGCCCCTACTTCCTCGACCTCGCCTCAGTGAGGCTGGCGAAGTGGTGTGGGAGGTCATCAACGCAACGACCGGAGACGTGGTGTGGTCAATGGGTGACCCACCGGCAGGCTCAGAGTCGCTGGGTGTCCACGCATGAGCGGGCGCCCGATTGTGAGTGGTGCACATATCGGTGGCATGGACGAACCCTGGTCCGGGGGACGCATCGGTGAACGTGCGTTTTGTTTCCTGGCCCCCAACCCAAGCCCGATGACCCTGGATGGCACGAACACCTGGGTCCTGGGGGCGCCGGACGCAGATGAGGTCATCGTCGTTGATCCCGGGCCCGAGGATGATGCCCACCTCGATGCGGTGCTTGCGCACATCTTCGCTCAAGGTGCCCGGGTGTACGCCACGCTGCTCACCCACGGGCACAGCGATCATTCAGCCGCCGCGCGCCGCTGGCACGAACGCACCGGTGCCCCCGTGTTGGCCCTAGATCCCCAGCACCGCTACGGCAGCGAAGGCCTCGGCGAGGGCGACTACCTACGCGCCGGGGATCTCGCGGTTGAAGTCGTTGCCACACCGGGGCATACCCAAGACTCGGTGTGCTTTGTTCTCGCCGATGACCGTCAACTCCTCACCGGCGACACGGTGCTGGGTCGCGGCACCACGGTCGTGGCCTGGCCCGATGGCCAACTGCAGGCCTACCTTGACTCACTGCACCGGCTCACCGACGTGATCGCCGCCCATGAATCGGCAGTGCTACTGCCCGGGCATGGGCCGGCGCTACACAACCCCGGTGCGGTGGTGGCCGACTATCTCGATCATCGTCATGACCGACTCAACCAGGTGCGCGCTGCAGTGGCGGCGGGTGCCAGCACGGCGGCAGAGATTGTGTCGATCGTGTACGGCGAGATACCGGCTGCGGTGCGACCTGCCGCGCAACTGTCAGCGCAGGCGCAACTGGATTATCTCAACGCCGGTTAGCGAGCGCGACGAGCAAGCCGGTCGACGCTGAGCAGCAGTACCTCGCGCTGATCCACCCGAATCCAGCCGCGTTGGGTGAAGTCAGCCAGCGCCTTATTCACCGTTTCGCGTGAGGCTCCCACCAGCTGCGCGAGCTCTTCCTGGGTCATGTCGTGCTTGACCAGGGTGCCCTCTTCGTGCCAGGTGCCGAACTTATCGGCTAACTCCAACAGTGCTTTTGCCACGCGTCCGGGCACATCGGAAAACACCAGATCAGCAAGTGCATCGTTGGTGCGACGCAGCCGTCGAGCCAGAGCGGCAAGCAGCGCCTCGGCAACCTCGGGCCGACCCGCCAGCCACGGATGCAGGCTGGTGTTGCCCAGGGCGAGCACGCGAGCATCGGTCAGGGCGGTTGCGGTGGCGGTGCGTGGGCCGGGATCAAAAAGGGAGAGTTCGCCGAAAATTTCACCGGGGCCGA
>Ga0075109_1000758_pt1 | contig 21506 bp, 18 predicted proteins | sample AntAceMetag02UKD_FD_69798 | JGI IMG/M metagenome (GOLD analysis project Ga0075109, IMG submission 69798) | Saline lake microbial communities from Ace Lake, Antarctica - Antarctic Ace Lake Metagenome 02UKD | ecosystem: Environmental > Aquatic > Non-marine Saline and Alkaline > Saline | place...
GGGCTGCCTCCGACGTGGGTTGGGTCGTGGGACATTCCTACATTTGCTATGGGCCGTTGATTCACGGCAATACGACCGTTGTTTTCGAAGGAAAACCAGTTGGCACCCCTGATGCCACCACATTCTGGCGCGTCATCGCGGAACATGATGTGCGTAGTTTTTTCACTGCTCCAACGGCATTTCGGGCCATTAAACGCGAAGACTCACAAGGTGAATCGATCAAAAACTACGACATGTCCCGGTTGCGCGCCCTCTATCTGGCCGGTGAACGCGCGGATCCGGATACAATCGAATGGGCGCAAAAGGTCATGGGCGTTCCGGTTTATGATCACTGGTGGCAAACTGAAACCGGATATACCATTGCTGGCAACCCAGCCGGAATCGAGTCTATGCCAGTCAAAATCGGCTCCCCCACAGTGGCTATGCCCGGATATGACGTGCAAATATTAGATGAGGGTGGCCATCAAATGCAGCCTGGGAAATTGGGCGCCATAGCGGTTAAGCTGCCACTGCCACCCGGCACTTTGCCAACCCTATGGAATGCGCCCGAACGATATATGAAGTCCTACCTTACCACCTTCCCTGGCTATTATGAAACCGGCGATGCAGGCATGATTGATGCAGATGGCTACCTCTACATCATGGCGCGCACGGACGATGTGATCAACGTGGCTGGCCACAGGCTGTCAACCGGCGGCATCGAAGAAGTCCTGGCTGCCCATCCCGATGTTGCCGAATGCGCGGTGATTGGTGTCGGCGATGCGCTGAAAGGACAATTGCCCCTAGGCCTTCTGTGCCTCAACAAGAGTTGCATACGGTCTCACGCAGATATTGTCTCAGATGTGATTAAATTGGTACGGGAAAAAATTGGCCCCGTAGCAGCGTTCAAATTGGCCTGTGTCGTGGATCGCTTGCCCAAAACGCGATCTGGCAAAATTCTGCGTGGTACGATGGTCAGTATTGCCGATAACAAGCCGTTCAAAGCTCCTGCCACCATTGATGATCCTGCAGTTCTGGACGAGGTGCGCGCGGCGCTACAGGCTATGGGGTACGCAAAATAGCCTAAGCTTGCATCGCGCACTAGAAATCAATATTGGCCGTTCTGGGACAACGCAATCTTTGCTGCGGGCGGTGATCCGGCTTCGGCTCACAACCAAAAATTGTCTTAATTATTTTAATATGATTTTTTTAACAGCGGCATAGAGCCACGGTCCGTAAAAATCAAATTTCATCTTCTACGCGCAAAATGCATTTAATTAATGGAAATCCATAATTAAAAACTCGTTCTTGCAGGCGCCTTCGTTGCCTCGCTCATCGGCACGTCGTCATCAGCACAAGGTACGATGGCTGGCTTATCAGTTGCTGACATATCTGCCGATCATAGTCACTGTCGTGGCTGTGGGTTTGGTCTCAGGCTCGTCTTCTGGCACCTAAACCAAACACCAGCCGAGCGGGCTAAGCTCGCTCGGCTGAACCTGCTTATGCAAATTGCTCTTGAATAAGCCGTTCTTCCAACCCATGATCTGGATCGAACAGCAAACGGTGCGTAATATCGCCCGCACTCTCAATCTCTACTGATACAACATCCTGTACCGAGCGACTATCAGCATCCGCCATAACCGGTCGCTTTACGGGTTCAATCACTTCAAACCTCACCTTAGCGGCTTTTGGCAAAACAGCCCCCCGCCATCGGCGCGGTCGGAAGGCCGCCATCGCCGTTAAGGCCAAGACCTCAGACCCAATTGGCAATATTGGACCATGCGCGGAATAATTATAGGCCGTAGATCCCGCAGGCGTCGCAACCAAGGCACCATCACAGGCCAATTCACTCAGCCGTAGCCGATCATCCACAAAAATCTGCAATTTTGCCGCCTGCGGGCCTTGCCGCAAAAGCGACACTTCATTGATAGCAAGCTCAGTATGTTGGCTGCCATCGGTGCAGGTTGCACGCATACGCAAAGGATTAATCACCGCTTCCTCAGTTGCTGACAATCTCTGCTCCAATTTATCTTGCGAAAACTCATTCATAAGAAATCCGACAGTGCCCCGGTTCATACCATAAACAGGGACGTTTAGATGCTGGGTGAGATGCAACGTTTGCAACATAAATCCATCACCGCCTAATGCTACGATGACATCCGCTTCGCTCGAATCACAATCTCCAAATTGGTGTACAAATGTATTCCTTGCAGATTGTGCCAATTCTGCAGTACTGGCCAAAAAGGCAATGCGTTTGCGGTCTGATTTGTGCATTTCGGAAACTCCGTTTCCGCACCCTATGCCGGGCCAGCCTGAAAACGCAAGCCACCGCCATAATAAGGGAAATCAGGTCAATAAGTCGCGGCATCAGCCTTTGACATTTCCTATAGGAAACACGCAGACATGGCGCAAACCGCCTAAGGAGCAAAATCATGACAGCCAACATCACCAAATTCTTCAATGCCGACTTGGCCGACACAGATCCCGCCTTGGCAAAAGCCATTGATCAAGAGCTCGGCCGGCAACGCGACGAAATCGAACTGATTGCCTCTGAAAACATCGTATCAAAGGCAGTTCTGCAAGCGCAGGGCTCTGTGATGACCAATAAATATGCTGAAGGCTATGTGGGTCGACGCTATTACGGCGGCTGCGAATATGTGGATATTGCCGAAACACTGGCCATCGAACGCGCCTGTCAGCTGTTTGATTGCAAATTTGCCAATGTGCAGCCAAATTCGGGCAGCCAAGCCAACCAAGGCGTGTTCCAAGCCTTGTTGCAGCCAGGTGATACCATCCTAGGCATGTCGCTTGATGCCGGTGGACACCTGACACATGGCGCCGCACCAAACCAATCAGGCAAATGGTTCAACGCTGTGCAATATGGCGTGCGCAAACAAGACAACCTGTTGGATTATGACCAAGTGCAAGAGCTCGCGACCGAGCACAAACCCAAATTGATCGTAGCTGGTGGCTCTGCCGTTCCACGTCAAATCGATTTTAAACGCATGCGCGAAATTGCGGATAGTGTTGGCGCTTATTTGCATGTGGACATGGCGCACTTTGCGGGCCTCGTGGCTGGAGGCGAGCACCCAAACCCCTTTCCACATGCACATGTCGCAACGACCACAACCCACAAAACGCTACGTGGACCGCGCGGCGGCATGATTGTCACCAATGATGAAGCACTGGCCAAAAAGTTTAACTCTGCGATTTTCCCAGGTATCCAAGGCGGTCCATTGATGCATGTAATCGCAGCCAAAGCCGTGGCCTTCGGCGAGGCCTTGCAGCCAGAGTTTAAAACCTACATCCAAAATGTGATCAAAAACGCACAGGCTCTGTCCGATCAACTGATCAAAGGTGGCTTGGACACCGTAACGCATGGCACAGACACCCATGTTTTGCTAGTAGACTTGCGTCCAAAAGGTGTGAAGGGCAATGCGACCGAGAAGGCCTTGGGCCGCGCCCGCATCACATGTAACAAAAATGGCGTCCCATTTGATCCGGAAAAACCGATGGTCACCAGCGGCATCCGTTTGGGCAGCCCTGCGGGCACGACCCGTGGATTTGGCGAAGCAGAGTTTCGTCAAGTTGCCGATTGGATCATCGAAGTGGTCGATGGTCTGGCAGCCAATGGCGAAGAGGGCAATGCGGCCGTTGAAGCCAAAGTCAAAGCCGAAGTCGGCGCATTATGCGCACGCTTCCCAATTTACTGAATATGGGACGACACGTGGGGCGCATTTGATGCGGGGCCCCGCCCGTCCTCAAACAACGCCACCCGCCGGCTTGTTAATCAGACAGGCTTGGCACCTCTTGATGCACCAAAGCTTCCAAAGCCAAGGCCACATGGCGGTCTGAAATCGCCAAATCCCCGGCAGCAACACGAATACGATGTGCCTCAAACAGCACGCGGGCATGCGACAGACCTCTGGGTGGTGTGAACTTATAAGACGCCAGCTCAATCAACAGACCCAAAGGCTCGCGGAAATATAGCGACGTCATAAACCCCCGATTCTTCAAACCCGAATGCGCAATCCCGAGCGCGTCGAGCTTTTCAGGCAGATGCATCGACACCGCTTGGCTCACCGAAAATGCAATATGGTGCACAGCCCCCGGCACCATCGGGGTTTTACCGGGCCGAGGCTCTCGAGTTTCATCACAAAAAACAGTGATCAAACGATCATCGCCGGGATCAAAATACAAATGGCTTTCCACCGGATTGTCGAGGTTGGGTTGTTCAAACACAAATGGCATGCCCAAAACTCCCTCCCAAAAGTCCAAAGTGATTTGACGACCAGCCCCAGTCAAAGTGATATGGTGCAAACCCTGCGTGGGAATGAATGGATTGCGCTTGCTCAAGAAAACCCCCTACCTAAATTCATAACCCCCTCATAGCGGGGCTGGCGCGGCGTGAAAACCCACCGTAGATTGGCGGCATGTTACATATCATCTCTCACGGCAGCGATTTCGGCACACCGCTTATCATTGCCCATGGCCTATTCGGTTCAGCGCGCAATTGGGGTGTGATAGCCAAACGCTTGTCAGACAGCCGCAGGGTAATCGCTTTCGATATGCGCAACCATGGGGCCAGCCCCTGGCAAGACGACCACAGCTACCCCGCCTTGGCCGAAGATCTGGCACAGGTCATCGCCTCAATAGGCGGCCCCGTGGATGTTCTAGGCCATTCAATGGGCGGAAAAGCGGCCATGGTGGCTGCACTTTCCGGCGCTGATATCCGCCGCTTGATCGTGGCTGATATTGCGCCTGTGATCTACGGCCATACCCAACAGCATTTGATTGACGCCATGCTGGCCATACCCTTGGACCAGCTGTCCAGTCGCGCTGAGGCCGAACAAATTCTCAGCCGCCACATCAAAGACCCCACCGTGCGGAGCTTTTTGCTGCAAAGCCTCAACCTACAAGACCAGAGCTGGCGGCTGAACCTCCCTGCTCTGCGCGCCTGTATGGAGCAGATCATCGGTTTTCCCGACGTCTCCGGCCAATTCACCGCCCCAACCCTGTTTTTGACCGGCGCCACCTCAGATTACCTGCGCCCAGAGCACCGACCCACGATCAAATCACTCTTCCCTAAAGCCCGCTTTGCCAAAATACCCAACGCCGGGCATTGGTTGCATGCCGAAAAGCCACGGGAGTTTGAAGCGGCAGTACGGGTGTTTCTGGACGCGTAAAAACGGCACTATTTTTTTTTGACAAATTCCGTCAAAATCACGATCCGCTGGCCATGGACCCGGCCCTCAATATGCGCATCATTGCCCACCATCAAAGAGATTCCACGCACCGAAGTGCCGCGCTTGGCGGTAAAGCCTGCGCCCTTGACCGGCAGGTCTTTGATCAAAATCACCGTATCGCCCACAGCCAAAGGCACGCCATTGCTGTCACGGTGGTTGGTGACATATGCCACATTATCGGCCCAAGTTCGGGTCTCATCATCGAGATACAATTGCTCCGTCAAATCGCGGGCCCAATCATGCTCGGACAATCGCAGCAACATCCGCGCCGCTAGAACTTGCACCGCAGGCTCCTCGGACCACATAGCCCCCGCTAATCCGCGCCAATGGTTTGGGTCCGGTTCACCAGTCAGCTGCATCACGCAGGTTTCGCAGAGCGCCGCTGAGGCCCCAAAGGGACCACCGGCGACTTGAGTATCATGTAAAGGCATATCAGAACTACAAAGAGGGCATGTCATCGGCGAGCTTTCTGAGGTTGGCGCTCCACGGCACGCATACACGCACCGCATCATAAGCATGCCCCAGCACTAACAGCCCCGCCCCCCTATAGCCAGCATCCCGCTCAGGCGCGCCCGAGCCGAGGGGAGGTTTAGGCGCTGCACATCTAGAAGATATGCAATGTAACGCTTAAACTTTGTTTTTTAGAGGTGGTTTAGAAAGTTGGCTTTAAATGCTACCTTACCCATCCATTTTTAACGCTGAAATAAACGCCTCCTGCGGGATGTCGACCTTACCGAATTGGCGCATCTTCTTTTTACCAGCCTTTTGTTTCTCAAGTAATTTCTTCTTACGCGTGGCATCGCCGCCGTAGCATTTCGCTGTCACGTCTTTGCGCATGGCGCTCAGGGTTTCACGGGCGATTACCTTGCCGCCAATGGCCGCTTGGATTGGGATTTTGAACATATGGCGGGGGATCAGGTCTTTGAGCTTTTCAACCATAGCCCGGCCCCGTGCATCGGCGCGATCACGGTGTACCATGGTGCTGAGCGCATCTACAGGCTCGTCATTCACCAGAATGCTCATCTTCACCAGATTGTCCTGTTGATAGCCGATCATTTGATAGTCAAACGAGGCATAGCCCTTGGTCACGGACTTCAACCGGTCATAGAAATCAAACACCACCTCATTGAGCGGCAGGTCATAGACCACCATAGCGCGGGATCCCGCATAGGTCAGATCCATCTGCATGCCGCGACGGTCTTGGCACAGCTTCAGCACATCACCAAGATACTCATCCGGCACCAAAATCGTGGCCTTGATCCGCGGCTCTTCAAGGTGATCGACCAATGTCAGATCCGGCATATCTGCAGGGTTGTGCAATTGCTCGACCCGTCCGTCGCGCATGTGGATGTCATAGATCACCGAGGGGGCCGTGGTGATCAGATCAATATCATATTCCCGCTCAATCCGGTCGCGGATCACTTCCAAGTGCAACAATCCGAGAAAGCCGCAGCGAAAGCCAAAGCCCAGTGCCGCAGAGGTTTCCATCTCAAAACTAAAGCTCGCGTCATTCAGAGCCAATTTGTCGATGCTGTCGCGCAGATCTTCAAATTGCGTTGCATCCACAGGAAACAGGCCACAGAAAACCACAGGCTGCGCAGGTTTAAAGCCCGGCAAAGCCACTACCGTTTGCTTATCATGACAGATTGTATCGCCCACGCGTGTATCACGTACCTGTTTGATGGAAGCAGTCAAAAAGCCAATTTCGCCGGGGCCCAATTCGTCGATCATTTCCATCTGCGGACGGAAAACTCCAATACGGTCAACATGATGGGTTGTGTTATTGGACATAAACTTAACCCGTTCACCCTTTTTCAACTTCCCATCGATAATCCGCACCAAGACGATCACGCCCAAATAAGAATCATACCAGCTGTCCACCAGCATCGCTTTCAGCGGTGCATTGATGTCGCCCTTCGGCGCGGGCAGACGGTGCACGACGGCCTCAAGGGTTTCAACAATCCCCTGACCGGTTTTAGCAGAAACCCGAATAGCCTCACTCGCATCAATCCCGATCACATCTTCAATCTGCTCTGCCACCCGGTCGCAATCGGACGCCGGCAGGTCAATCTTATTCAAGATCGGCACAATCTCATGATCCGCATCCAGAGCATGGTAAACATTCGCCAGAGTCTGAGCTTCCACACCTTGGGAGCTGTCTACAACCAATAGAGAGCCTTCCACAGCCCGCATTGAGCGTGACACCTCATAGGCGAAATCGACATGGCCCGGCGTGTCTATGAGGTTGAGCACATAGCTCTCCCCATTCAGAGCTGTGTAATTAATCCGCACCGTATTGGCCTTGATGGTGATCCCACGTTCGCGCTCAATGTCCATGCTGTCGAGCATCTGCGCTTGCATATCTCGCTCCTGGACCGTTCCAGTCTCCTGAATCAGCCTGTCAGCCAGCGTGGATTTTCCGTGGTCAATATGCGCCACGATCGAGAAATTGCGGATGTGTGAAAGAGGTGTCATAATTGGGATATGGAATAGAGTGCCGGGTTGGTCAATGGGGGATCAACATCGACACAGAAGTGTGCCCCGCGGTTGCGCCCATTATCACCTCATGTGACCACTAAAAGCTAAGGGCAATACGCCCGTTTCAACCTGCCGCCGGACATAGTGCAGATAGAACAGGATGCTGATCAAAATCATCAAATTAAATGCGTAAGTCGTCCATGACTACATATGTGCAAGATTTTCGGAGGAGGACAGATGGCTCCAAAGCGCAGCAGCCCCAAAGCCAGCCAGTGAGGCCCAAACAGACCGACAGCACGCCTAGGGGGCGCCGCAAAAGCAGCAACAAAGCCCTCAGTAGCGACGAACAGACGCTCAGCGCCCAGCCGTGGTGAACCACAGCGCACGAGTATCAATTCATTGATGTTGCTCTAGCGATATCAATTCTATGTAAGATATAACTTTTAACAAGATCATCACATAATTAAAAGCCTCCATGGCAAACCACAGGACCCCAAACACGGAGTTAGCCCAAAAGAGAGGCGGTATTTTCAGAAATGGTTTCATACTAAAAATACGGAACAATTAATTGTATTACTTATACAAATTAAATTTACATTGAATTTCTTATTGCCAAAAAGGCTTTTGCCTATCCAGATGCACCGCGCCATAACAGCGTAATGCCTATCAAAATTTGATCCTAAAACAGAAAAAGCCCCGCAGATTGCAGGACTTTGAACTTCAATCTTCGGAAAAGTTTAGGCTGTTGCCTGAGCTTTCGCGATATCTTTTTTGATTTTTAATGCAGTGTCGGAAAGCTCAATGTCTTTCGACTTAGCCAAGAATGCATCCAAACCACCACGGTGATCAACGGTGCGCAATGCAGCCGCTGAAATGCGCAGTTTGAACGCACGGCCCAATGCATCGGAGTGCAAAGTCAGTTCGTTCAAGTTTGGCAAAAACCGACGACGTGTACGGTTTTTGGCGTGGCTTACATTGTTTCCACTCATTGGGCCTTTGCCCGTCAGTTCGCAGCGGCGTGCCATCTTATGCGTCCTCATTCAGAAATTGGAGACCCGAACCAAATGGCTACGGGTGAAAACTCGTTGGCGGGGTTTAGGATCATCCCAAAGCGAGGTCAAGCCTTCTTGCCAACTTCGCCTGCGCTTTAGCAAAGGTTTTTAGGTTTTTCGTGATTTAAGTTCGAAATATCCGGTGAGCTTACCCAAATTCTGCCCTCCTTCGCGAATCGTTACCCCTAAATTTTATCTGGGCCAAGGAAGCTTTGCACCACCCGTTCAGCCGCAACTGATGGCGCAATCTGACCGGCACAAATGGCTTTTTGCATCGCGGCCGAGGCCGCCGAGGCTTCGGGGTCATTTTCCAGCCGCGTCAACAATGCGTGGCGCAGCTCCGCGTTGAACCAAAATGCGTTCTGATCGGCACGGGTATCTTCCCAAACCCCGTTTTGCTTGCGCCATGCCACCAAAGCCTCCATCTCGTCCCAGCTTTGGCGCAGCCCGTTGCCCTCAATCGCAGAAACCATCAGGGCTTTAGGAAATCCATCCGGATCCTGCGCGCGTTTACGCAACAATCGTAGAGCCCCAGCATATTCTGCACAGGTTCGGGTTGCAGTGGCTTTCAGGTCGCCGTCCGCCTTATTGATCAAAATCAAGTCCGCCATCTCCATGATGCCCCGCTTGACCCCTTGCAGCTCATCCCCGCCCGCGGGTGCCAATAATAGCACAAATAGATCAGCCATCTCTGCCACCATAGTCTCAGATTGACCAACCCCCACAGTTTCGATTAGTACCACATCAAAGCCTGCCGCCTCGCAAAGAGCCGTCGCCTCCCGTGTGCGCCGCGCAACCCCACCAAGATAGGTTTGGCTCGGTGATGGACGGATGAAAGCGCTGGGATGGCGTGACAGATGATCCATGCGGGTTTTATCACCCAAGATAGAACCGCCAGAACGCGCAGAAGATGGATCCACCGCCAACACTGCGACCCGCAAGCCGCTTTCCACCAATTCTAGGCCAAAGCTTTCTATAAATGTGGATTTGCCAACGCCCGGTGTGCCGGACATCCCAATGCGAATCGCTTGCCGGTCGCTGCGCAAAGCCTCGAGCAGCTCAGTCGCCTGCGCCCGATGGGCCGGATGCGCGCTTTCAACCAGAGTAATGGCCCGCGCAAGTGCTCGGCGGTTGCCCTGCTCGATTTGCCGCGCGGTCTCTTCGGGCACGAAGTCTTGTTTACTCATCGATCCTCCGGGGCGGTTTCTTGCCCAAGTTTTAGTTTACACGATCCTATGAATTGATCATCTATCTGGAGCCTGCGCAATTGCAAGCATCCGGATCCCATGCCAAACTTCGGGTATTGGCTTAAGAAACGAGGAATACGCCCGTGTTCAAAGCTCTTTTTTTCGGCCTTAGCATAGCACTTTTGGGTGGCATTGCCGACCGGGCCCTTGCCCTTGGCGCCCTTGGCAAAACCCAAGCCAGCTATACGGTCAAGATTGCAGGCATTCCCGTGGGGCTTTTGGGCATCGCAGCTAATACCTCAAATAGGCAATACGCCGTCGCAGGCGACATCAGATCCACCGGTATTGTCGCCGCCTTCGCAAAGGTTCACTTCAAGGCCACATCACGTGGCTGGTTTCGTGGCGCATATGGAGTCAAGCCACGCGACTATAGAGCGGAATCCTTGAGCAAAGATAACCAAAGCAGCATGTCGATGCACTATAGCACTGGACAGCCCATCCCGTCAGAAATATCTCCAGAACCGGCATTGCCGGGCAAAAAGCAAGTGGGTACCATAGACCCAATGACCGCAATTTTAGCCGCCTTTCGGGACCACAACCGCGACCAGCTGTGCAAAGGTGATCTCGAAATCTATGATGGCAAGACCCGAGCGAGCCTCAAATTGACGCCCGGTGACATCACCAAAGATTCAGCCCGCTGTACAGGAGAATATAAGCGCGTGGCTGGGTTTTCTGACGACAAAATGGCCGAAGGCAACACGTTCCCACTGGAGATAGACTACCAGTCTCGTTGGGGACATTTATCAAGTACGCAACCTCACTATTCAATCCACCCGTGGACGCGCCCAGTTTTCTCGCAGATAAGGGCGAGGTGAAATTTGATCTGCCAATAGATGCGGTACTGCCGCAAGTTCTGGACAGCCTGACAACGTCAGGCCGTGTCGTGCTGCAGGCCCCTCCGGGGGCTGGAAAAACGACACGTACTCCTTTGGCGATTTTAAATGCCGGTCTGTGCCGCGGTAAGATTTTGATGCTCGAACCTCGACGCCTTGCCGCAAGAGCCGCCGCAGAGCGCATGGCCGAAACCTTAGGCGAAGCCCTGGGCGAAACAGTAGGCTACCGCATTCGCGGCCAATCCAAAGTTGGTCCCAATACACGCATTGAAGTGCTCACCGAGGGTATTTTAACGCGCATGCTGCAATCTGACCCCGAGCTGCCCGGCGTGTCAGCGATTATATTTGATGAATTCCACGAACGGTCCTTGGCCGCAGATCTCGGGCTGGCTTTGGCTTGGGAAGTGCGCGAGACCCTACGCAGCGATCTGCTGCTTGTGGTCATGTCCGCCACTTTGGACACAGAGCCCGTGGCCAAACTCATAGGTAATGCGCCCATCGTGACCAGCGCCGGGCGTAGCTATCCTGTGGAGATTATACATCTGCCGCGCCCCGCCAGCAAAGACGTATCTTTCGAAGCGCAGGCCAGCAGCCTTGTATTGCAAGCCGTGGCTGAAACCAAAGGCGGCATTTTAGTCTTTTTACCCGGTGAGACGGAGATCAGGCGGACCAAAGCCTTGCTGCAAGACCGCTTGCCCGGCAACTGCATCCTGCGGCCTTTGCTCGGCAACCTGCCCTTCGCTGAGCAACAATTGGCCATCCGCCCCGAGCCACACTTGCGCAAAATTGTTTTGGCCACGGCCATCGCCGAAACATCCTTGACCATCCAAGACGTTCGCGTTGTGGTCGATGGTGGTTTGGCACGCCGGGCACGTTATGATCCAGCCAAAGGTCTACAAAGATTGGTCACAGAGCGAGTGAGCAAAGCGGAGGCCACCCAACGCACAGGACGGGCCGGACGTGTGGCTGAGGGTCAATGTTACCGCATGTGGGCGCGTGCCGAAGAAGGCGCAATGCCCGCCTATGCGCCACCAGAAATACAAATCTCTGATCTGGCGCCTCTCGCATTGGAATTGGCACAATGGGGCACAGGCCCAGAAGATTTGGCCTTCCTCACCGAACCTGCCCCTGGTGCATGGGAGCAGGCACAAGATCTACTGGCCCAGCTTGGGGCTGTGCGTGACGGGCGGTTAACGCGCCACGGCGCTGCTCTGGCTAAGCTGCCCTTACATCCGCGTTTGGCGCAAATGCTGGTACAGGCCGGCGAGAGAGCCGCGCCCCTCGCGGCACTGCTGTCTGATCGCGATATATTACTATCCCGGCAAGCAGATCTCACACCCGCACTCAAAGCCCTCTCGGATCACTGGGACACCAAAGCCGTGAACGGCAAGATTCGCGACATGGCGGCGCTGAAGCGCATCAAAGCGGAGGCCAAGCGCCTGCAGAGCCTCGCTCCGAAACGGGCGGCAGTCTCTGCGCTCACACCAGCGCAATGTTTGGCACTCGCCTATCCTGAGCGCGTGGCGCAACGCAGGCCCGGTACGCAACCGCGCTATATCATGGCCGGAGGCAAGGGTGTGATTTTGGCCGCAGATGACACTTTGGTCAATGCGCCGTTTTTGGTGGTGTCTGAGTTGGGCAATCCGCATCACAGCACAGGCCCGGATCCCAAAATCCGCCGCGCCCTGCAGATTGCAGAACAAGACATTCGGGAGATCTTTGTCCAGCAGATCACATGGCACGACAGTTGCGCCTGGTCCAAACGACACCGCCGCGTTCTGGCTACCCGCTCAGAGACGTTCGGCGCAATCACCCTGTCACAAGAGATTTGGACCCAGGCGCCCGCCGAAGCTCTGTCCGAGGCGATGTTGGAGGGGATCAAGCAACTTGGGTTGCGGTTACCCAAAGCGGCGCAACTGTTGCAGGCCCGAATAGCCGTGGCGTCCAACGACCAGTATCCGGACATATCTGATGCAGGTTTGCTGGCGGATTTGAGCGGTTGGCTTATGCCCTATCTTGCAGGTGTGACCACCGAGCAGGATTGGAAGTCGTTTGACCCAATGCCCGCATTGCAGGCCCTGATCGGGTGGGACAATTTACGCAGGTTGGAGACCATCGCACCGGCGCAATTCACAACACCGCTTGGCCGCAATATTGCAATTGATTACAGCGGTGAAAGCCCGGCCATTGAGCTACGCATTCAAGAGGTTTTCGGCCAAACCCACCATCCGATGGTCGGCGATCAACCCTTAAAGGTCACTCTTCTGTCCCCCGCGCACCGCCCCATTCAGGTCACCAAGGACATTCCAGGCTTTTGGACCGGCAGCTATGCGGATGTGCGTAAAGACATGCGCGCGCAATACCCAAGGCATCCTTGGCCCGAAGATCCGACACAAGCCGATCCCACTCTGCGCGCCAAACCCCGCAAGACCTAGCTTAAACGTCTGAGGCCCCATGCCACGGACCATGATGACTGCCATCAGCATCAATCCGTCGGAAAGAATGCGCACCAAAGTAATCACGTTGTGCTTGGGTCAAATCCGTGGTGCCCCGGGCTTGGCGGATGGTATCAAACCAACTCAAAGCGGCGGCCAAAGCTGGCACAGGCAGACCCTTTAACGCCGCAGCAGAAACCACACGACGCAGACCTGCAATATTGCCAGTCAGCACTTTAATAAAATGCTGCGACAAAACCAAATGGCCCTGAGGCAACTCATTGCGGAAGGCTTCTGCTATATCATCTAGCATGGCCGAGCGAATAATGCAGCCGGCCCGCCAAATTTCAGCAATGCGGGCAAAATCAAGCGCCCAGTCAAATTCATCTGAGGCAGCATTCAAAATTTGAAACCCCTGCGCATAGGCAAGCACCCGACCCACAATCAGAGCGGATTGTAGATCATGTTCAGAAATTGGGATCATGGTGTCGGTGCCTGCTGGCACCAGCAAATGGGCTGCAATCTCACGCGTTACCTTTTGCGAGCTCAACACTCGCGCCCCAACCGCCGCTTCAATGATGCTTGCGGTTTGACCCATGCGGATGGCCTCAATCACCGTCCAGCGTCCGGTGCCTTTTTGCCCGGCTTGATCCACGATCATATCGACCATTTCTTCGCCGGTGGCAGGATCTTTCGCCGCCAAAACCTCAGCTGTGACCTCGATCAAATAGCTCTCAAGCGCACCACGGTTCCAACTGCGAAACACAGGTGCAATCTCACTGGCCGCCAACCCTGAACCATCGCGCATCAATCCATAGACCTCTGCGATCATCTGCATGTCGGCATATTCAATGCCGTTGTGAACCGTCTTCACAAAATGCCCCGCCCCATCGGGACCTAGATGCGCAACGCAGGGATCATCTTTATATTTAGCACATATGGTCTCCAAAACTGGCGCAATGCTGGCATAGGTTGCAGCGGTACCACCGGCCATGATCGAAGGGCCACGTCGCGCGCCGTCAGAACCGCCTGAAACTCCAATGCCAAGATAAGCCAACCCTGCCGCCTCCAAACGTTTGGTTCGCGCAATCGTGTCACGAAAATCGGAATTGCCACCATCAATGATCGTGTCGCCCGCTGCCAAAAATGGGATCAAAGCGTCGATGTTGAGATCGACCGGATCCCCAGCAGGGACCAACAAAATAATCGCACGCGGTACAGGCATCGCCACCACAAGCGCTTCGATGGTGTCACAGCGCACCAATCGCGGGGCCAAATTCCCCGCTGAAGCGATCAAACCATCCACTGCCGCAAGGTCAAGGTTCCAAACGGCGACATCATGGCCTTGCTCTGCAATATTGAGCGCCAAGGCAGAACCCATAGTGCCCACGCCAATCAATCCCATGTTTGCTTGTCTCATAATACTCTCCGTTACAGTCTATGCTGCTGGCGCCACTCAGCGGCCAAAATCCAACTCCACCAGCAAGCAGGGGCCCCGCAACATCGGATGATTGAGCGAGAATTCACTCAAGCCCACCCCACACCAAGCGCGGCTCAAATGCTCCAGCATCGCGGCAAATAAATCACCCTGCCGCCAATATCTTGGCCAGCCGTCAGGGTGATTATTTGCTGCAAACAGCACACCGCTGGGCAAGAAGGAGTGTGGATCAATCTCTTGAAATTGTGCCCCTCCAGTGACCATCATAGCCAAGATCCAGCCACGCTTTTCACCATGCCATGCAATGCCACAAGCAGCATCATTGCCCTGAGCGGTCACACAGGTTTCAATCAATACTGGATCGGCCCCCAGCAAATCAGCAATTCCGTCAATAGCCGCTCTGCGGGTGTCACTTTGTTTTGGCGGCTTTGGCGCAGAGGGTGTTTGCCGTGTCCAAATGTTGGCGGGGGTCGTGGTCACTTGCGCCCCCCATCTGGGTTGCCCGTCAAAAAACTCCTGCGCGCCATAGTAACCCGACTCGTCCTCAGCCACCATTACCACACCGGTGCCAAGTCCAGTAAAACTGTTAGATTGACACATTTTATTGAAGACGTGGAATAGCCCTAACCCCAGCCAAATTTCTTGGTCTTTCTGCGAAAAAACCACCATTTGATTGGCATCTTGGAAGTAATCGGGATAGGCTTCAGTCAGGGGCTCAGACACAGCCGTGAAGCCCTGTTGTTCCACCCATTGCACGGGACTGGACGAGCGCCATTTACTCTTCCAATCGAACTTCCGCACCAAACATCCGATGTTCAAGGACATGCCAAACCACTTTGCAATAAAATCTCAAGTCACCCATAAACCTTGCGCTGCAAACAACCAGTACTTTTTAACTATTTTAAGCGCAAACTGGACTTCAAGCCAAGCTTACTGGGTCAGACACCACCGCATGATCGCTTTTTGCGCATGCAATCTGTTCTCAGCCTCATCAAACACAACCGAATGCGGCCCATCCATTACAGAGCTGGTGACCTCTTCATTGCGATGCGCAGGCAGGCAATGCATGAACAAGGCGTCTGGTTTTGCCTTAGCCATCAACGCATCATCCACCTGATAAGGCCGCAGTTGATTGTGACGACGCTCCCGCGCAGTTTGGCTGTCATGCATAGAGATCCATGTGTCAGTGACGAGTAAATCAGCCCCCCTGACCGCTTCCACAGCATCGCGCAAAATCTCAATCTTAACGCCTTTAGCGCGCGCCTCCGCCACAAAACCCGCTTCAGGATCTAAAGTGGCAGGCCCCGCAAACACAAAATCAAAGCCAAATTGGCTCGCAGCATGAATGAAGCTGGCACAAACATTGTTGCCATCTCCGGTCCAGACAACCCGTTTGCCCCGGATGGGACCGCGGTGTTCTTCATAGGTCATAATATCGGCCATTATTTGGCAAGGATGCGTGCGGTTGGTCAATCCGTTAATCACGGGCACCGTGGCATATTCCGCCATTTCAAGCAGCGTGGCCTCTTCAAAGGTGCGGATCATGATCAAATCCACATAGCGGCTCAAGACCCGCGCCGTGTCCGCAATCGTTTCGCCATGACCAAGCTGCATTTCGCTGCCGGATAAAACCATGGTTTGACCTCCCATTTGACGCACGCCCAAATCGAAACTGACCCGAGTGCGGGTTGATGGCTTTTCAAAGATCAAAGCCACCATCTGACCAGCCAAAGGCTGCTCTGCGTCCAACGTGCCCTTAGACAAACCAGCACGCGCCGTCTTGATCCGGGTCGCATCGTCTAGAATGCCACGCAACTGCTGCTGCTCAAGCTGATTGATGTCGAGAAAATGTTGCATCGTTATGGGTATCCTAAAAGGCTGGCGGAGCACGTTCTCAAACGCACAAATCGCAAATATATTGAAGCGCGCGGCTTATTGCGCCGTTTGAACGATTTGGGCCGCAGCTTCTAATCGTGAAAGGGCCTGCGTGATATCCTCATCGGGAATGTTCAGCGCTGGCAACAGCCGCACCACATTCTCCGCCGCGGGCACAGTCAAAACCTTAGCGGCATAGCCGGCGTTGACCACATCGATATTGTTAGCTTTGCATTTCAATCCGAGCATCAAGCCCGCGCCTGTCACCCCATCAAACACATCTGGAAATTGCCCGATCAGGCCCTCAAGGCCTTGGCGCATCAGGCCCGCTTTGCGGTTCACATCCGCCAAGAATTTTGGCGCAGCGACATGCTCCAGCACAGCGCTTCCCACAGCACAGCCCAAAGGATTACCGCCATAGGTCGAACCATGGGTCCCTGCTGTCATACCGCTGGCTGCATCTTCCGTGGCCAGCACCGCGCCAATTGGAAAACCGCCACCAATGCCCTTGGCCACCATCATGATGTCAGGCTCAATCCCAGCCCATTCATGGGCAAACAGTTTACCGGAACGGCCAACTCCGCATTGCACCTCATCGAAGATCAACAATATGCCATGGCTGTCACAAAAGTCGCGCAAACCCTTCAGGCAATGCTCAGGAACCTGCCTTATACCACCTTCACCTTGGATAGGCTCAATCATCACGGCGGCGATCTTATCGCTTATCGCAGCATGCAATGCGTCATGCTCTGCAAAAGGTACATGCACAAAGCCCGGCAAAAGCGGACCAAAGCCTTTGATCATCTTTTCCGCTCCGGCCGCCGCGATGCCCGCAGATGACCGGCCATGAAAAGAGCCCGCAAAGGTTATAATCTCAACCCGCTCCAGCTGGCCTTTATCGTAAAAATGTTTTCGCGCCATTTTCACCGCCAATTCGCAAGACTCAGTGCCTGAATTGGTAAAAAATACAGTGTCAGCAAACGTGAGATCCACCAGCTGATCCGCCAATTTTTGCTGCGCCGGAATATGGTAGAGATTCGAAGTATGCCACAATTGTCCCGCCTGTGCGGTCAAAGCCGCAACCAACTCCGGATGCGCATGCCCCAAACTGTTCACCGCAATTCCAGCGCCAAGATCCAAAAATCGGCGGCCATCATCGGTGGTCAACCAGCTACCGCTGCCGGACACAAAAGAAAGAGGAGCACGATTATAAGTAGGCAAGATCGACGGGATCATAGGGAAGCCTTTCTGGCAGGGCGAAGAGAAAAAACCAAAATGGAAAGGGAACTCGTAAGAGCAGGGAAAACGCGCGGCTGATGCCACGACGCCACGGTCATATCAGCGACGTCGGCGTCGCAAGGGCATTTCGATGAACGTTTTCATACCCTGACATACCAAAGTGCTGCAATCTTGAAAAGGTTTAATATGAACCGCGTGCCTGACCCCTAAGATTTGAGCCTGTAACCGGTCGCCACCCAATACCAAGCCAAACCAACAGCGCAGATGTTTGCGCCGCAAATCACCGCCAAGGCCAGCCATGGGCTGCTGTCTGACACTCCAAGCACACCATATCGCCCCCCATCGATGATATAGAACATCGGATTGGCATGGATGATTGGTTGCAGCATTTCTGGAAGAGCTTTGATGGAATAAAACGTGCCCGACAAAAACGCCAATGGGGTGATAACAAAATTGGAAATAGCGGCCATTTGGTCGAATTTATACGCATAGATACTGCCCAGCAATCCCAGCGCACCCATAAACATCGCACCCAAAATAACGAAGACAAATGTCCAGATCGGATGCGCAACAGAAATCTCAAGAGTCAGCAACATCGCCAAAACTAAAACCGCGCCGATCATCAAACCTCGGCCAATTCCACCCGCTAAGAATCCTATCACCATTTCCACAGGAGAGAGCGGTGGCATCAAAGTATCCACAATTGACCCCATAACTTTGGCCGAAAGCATCGAAGAAGAGGTGTTAGCAAAAGAATTTTGTATCACTGTCATCATCAACAACCCCGGTGCCAGAAAGACCACATAGCTAAACCCCATGACATCCGAACGACCCGGACCTATAGCAATAGAAAATACCAGTAAAAAAAGGCCCGCAGTGATCAATGGTGCGAAAATTGTTTGCTGCCAAATCGCCAAATAGCGCATATTTTCGCGCCGAATAAGCGTCCAAACGCCAAGCCAATTCACCCGCCCAAAGCGCCGAACGCCGTATTCTGAAACATTTGCCACAGCTTATCTCCGTTTGGGTGGTTGTCCTTAACCACAGTTGGGCTTAAAGTAGAATCCTTGCATGGGTTTCACCCGGTATTGCCACTGAATTCAAGGGGGGGCGTGATGTCCTGGACTGATGAGCGCGTCGAAGTTCTGAAAAAAATGTGGGGCGAGGGCCAATCGGCCAGCGTCATCGCGAAGGAATTGGGCGGCGTGACCCGCAACGCAGTGATTGGCAAGGTGCACCGTTTGGGCCTGTCAAATCGCGTGACTTCCACAACGGCCAAACCTGCCGCCAAGGATAAGTCGAAGGTTGAGGTGAAAGCCAAACCCGCCGCACCATCCACTGAACCACCCAAGCCGGTTGCAGCGGCTGAGACTGTTCGGATCACTCCGCCAGCGGTGCGCAAAATCATTCCAGCTGGCCAGCCTTTGCCACCGCAGCCCTCAGCAAATGAAATAAGCCCGGAGGCCTTGGCTAAAGTCAGCCAAATAGAAAAGACCGCCAAGAGAATTAGCTTGATGGAATTGACAGAAAAAACGTGCAAATGGCCAGTTGGCGATCCCGCCACTGACGACTTTTGGTTTTGTGGCTTGGGGGTTAAGACCGGCAAGCCCTATTGCGAGGCTCATGTTGGCGTCGCATTCCAGCCGATGTCCAGCCGTCGCGACCGTCGCCGGTAATTTCGGCCGCATATAATTTCATAAATCTGCCCTACACTTTGGTTCCGGCCATGGTATAGGGCTGGTATGGCACAGAATCCTCCCAACATCCGACCTGACATCGCGCCCAAAGCGCGTATCGACCCCTCGCCACCGGGCCAACCGACTATTGGTATGGTCTCGCTGGGCTGCCCAAAGGCTTTGGTTGATAGCGAACGGATTTTAACCCGCCTGCGCGCCGAAGGCTATTCCATCAGCCCTGACTACGCAGGGGCCGAAGCTGTGATTGTGAACACCTGCGGTTTTCTCGACAGTGCCAAGGCCGAAAGCCTTGAGGCCATCGGCGAAGCGCTGCACCAAAACGGTAAGGTGATTGTCACTGGCTGTTTGGGGGCCAATCCTGAATATATTACCGGCGCCCATCCTAAGGTTTTGGCCGTCACCGGCCCGCATCAATATGAGCAAGTTCTGGATGCGGTCCATGCAGCGGTGCCACCCAGCCCGAATCCCTTTGTGGATCTGCTGCCGGCCTCTGGGGTCTCATTAACCCCGCGCCACTACAGCTATCTGAAGATTTCCGAGGGCTGCAACCACAAGTGCAAATTCTGCATCATCCCGGACATGCGCGGTAAATTGGCCAGCCGTCCACCGCGCGCGATTCTGCGCGAAGCGGGAAAATTGGTTGAAGCTGGCGTGAAAGAGCTGCTAGTCATCTCGCAAGACACCAGCGCCTATGGTATCGATATCAAAACCACGCCCGAGGGGGAGATCCGCCCGCATATCACCGATCTGGCGCAAGAGCTGGGTCAATTGGGCGTTTGGGTGCGGCTGCATTATGTCTACCCCTACCCGCATGTTCGCAATCTGATCCCCTTGATGGCGCAGGGCTTGATCCTGCCCTATCTCGATATCCCGTTTCAACATGCGCATCCCGATGTGCTTAAACGCATGGCCCGACCGGCTGCGGCATCCAAAACTTTGGATGAGATTGCTGCCTGGCGCGCCGATTGCCCGGATATCACTCTGCGCTCAACTTTCATCGTGGGCTACCCCGGCGAGACCGAATCCGAATTCCAAACTCTCTTGGATTGGATGGATGAGGCGCAGCTGGATCGTGTGGGCTGTTTCCAATATGAGAATGTCGCCGGCGCCCGCTCCAACGCGCAACCGAATCATGTGGCAGAAGAGATCAAACAAGAGCGTTGGGACCGGTTCATGGAAAAAGCGCAGGCGATTTCCGAGGCTAAACTGGCGGCCAAAGTGGGCCAAAAGATTGATGTGATTGTGGATGAGGTCGACGCCGACGGTATTGCCACCTGCCGCACCAAAGCCGATGCACCCGAGATTGATGGCAACCTGTTCATCGACGAAAACACTGGCTCCCTTCGCCCCGGCCATATTGTTCAGGTTGAAGTGGAAGAGGCCGGGGAATATGATCTTTGGGGTCGTGTGGCGGTTTAGATAAGACCCGTTCACTCACGCTTGAGCTTTGCAATTCTTTCCGCAAAGATTGTGTTCACAATCGCCACGTGAAATACCTGAATACCGTCCAACCGACATAGTAGACAAGCCAATGTGCGGGTTAAGGGAGGGGGTCACCCAAGAGTGCCCACCGGCGGATCCATTAAATACCCAAACTGGAGCATCTAATCGGAATTGTTACGATCGAATAGCAAAATCCCCACAGCAGAAATGGCCACTGAGACAGACAAGACTATAAAAATCAGCACAAATACCAGAAAAACTAACTTTGCAAATGCAATAGAGTATGCGTCCAAAATTTTAGAGGGTAGTTTCACCGATCCGTTATTTATCAATGTCAGCCTATGCCAAAGAATTGCATAGATACCACCAGAAAGTAACTGCAAAGCCCTCATGTGCCAAAAAAAGAAAAACTATGTATCAGCCAGAGGGCACCTAAAGGTCTCCACTCAAACTAAACAACTACCGACTGGCGTCGGTAGGATTTTGGATATGCGTTTGCAAGTACTGAAGTACGACGTCCTCAGTGATGGCACCGTTTGTAGTT
>Ga0075109_1000765_pt1 | contig 21434 bp, 17 predicted proteins | sample AntAceMetag02UKD_FD_69798 | JGI IMG/M metagenome (GOLD analysis project Ga0075109, IMG submission 69798) | Saline lake microbial communities from Ace Lake, Antarctica - Antarctic Ace Lake Metagenome 02UKD | ecosystem: Environmental > Aquatic > Non-marine Saline and Alkaline > Saline | place...
GACTGCCGACAACGAACTGGTTGCCAAGGTGGAAGCCGCAGGCGCCGAGGTGAACGAGGCCGACAAGGCAGCCTTTATCGCCGCTTCAGTTCCGGTCTACGAGGCTTTTGCCGCGCAGGTGCCCGGTGGGGCCGAGCTGGTGAGCCGCGCCCAGGCATTGGCTGACTGATCCTGACTGCAACTGCCGGCCGGACCCTGTCCGGTCGGCCCATATTTGGCCTGAACCCATGCTTTCACTTCTGGAAAGGGCGCTTTTGCGCCTGATCGAGACAATTGGTCTGGCGCTGCTGCTGGCGCTGACATTCTCGGTCATCTACGCCACCACCATGCGCTATATGGGCGCCTCACCGCGCTGGTACGACGAACTGGCCAGTGTGATGCTGGCATGGCTGACTTATTTCGGCGCGACCTATGCGGTCTTCATGCGTCAGCATATGGGCTTTGGCGGGTTGGTCACGGCCCTGCCGCGGCGCCTGGCTGTCGCGCTGACGCTGGTCTCCGAAATCCTGGTGCTGGTCTTCTTCGGACTGGTCGCTTGGTTCGGCTACAAGGTGCTGGCAGTGGCCGCCTATGACTCCTTGCTCAGCATACGCTGGCTGACGCTGGACATCGTGCAATCTGTCATTCCTGTCACGGCGGTTCTGATGATTATCGGCACGCTGCTGACCATGCCGCGCGCCCTGCGCGATGCCGCAGCCGGAATCGACAGCGAACACGCCGAGATCGCCCATGCCATCGCCGAGGCCGAGGCCGAAAACCGGCAAGACAAGGATACCCCCAGATGATCCTGCTTCTGACAACGGTTGCACTGATCACACTGATCATGATCAACGTACCCATCGCGGTTGCCATCGGCATTGTTGCCGTGGGTGGCTTTCTGATGACCACAGGCTCATCCAGCCTCTATGATGTGTCGATTGCGCTTTATACCGGCGCCACTTCTTTCCCGCTGATCGCCATTCCGCTGTTCATTCTGGCGGGCAACCTGATGAATACATCAGGCATCTCGGTCAGGCTGATCAACTTCATCACTGCCCTCATCGGTTTCGTGCGCGGCGGTCTGGGGATGGTCAATATCGGCGTGTCGATGGTCTTTGCTGAGATATCGGGCTCTGCTGTGGCTGATGTGGCCGCAACCGGCACCGTGTTGATCCCCGAGATGAAGAAACGCGGCTATTCGCGCACGATGGCGGCAGCGATCACTTCGTCTTCCGCATCGCTTGCCATCATCATCCCGCCTTCGATCCCGATGATCCTTTACGGCGCGATTGCGGAAGTATCGGTACTCAAGCTGTTTGTCGCCGGTGTTGTGCCCGGCGTTCTGGGCGGCTTTTTGTTGATGGTCGTCACCTATGTTCTTGCCGTGCGCTATAACCTGCCCCGCGACGAGCGTTTTGATCTGTGCAACGTCTGGCGCACCTTCCGCGAGGCGTTCTGGGCGCTGACCATGCCGGTCATCATCCTTGGCGGCATCTTTTCGGGACTTGTGACAGCAACCGAAGGGGCAGGCCTTGCTGTTCTGGCGGCGCTGGTGATCGGGATGTTCATCTACCGTGATCTGGACGTGCGTCGCCTGCGCCGTACCATGCTGGAAGGCATCAGCCAGACAGGCGTGGTGATGTTTCTGGTCGCCACATCCGCTGCCCTTGGCCTGTTCCTGACCCAGGCGCAGGTCCCGCAGCAACTGGCGGCGCAGATCACCGACTTCACCACCAACCCGCTGGTCGTTCTGGCGCTGCTGAATGTGCTTTTGATGGTGTTGGGCATGTTCCTGCACGGGGCTGCCGCGATCATCCTTGTGGTGCCGATCGTGCTGCCGCTGGTGCGCGAGGTGGGGATCGATCCGATCCATTTCGGCATCATCGTGACGCTGAATCTGGCCATCGGCCAGCAGACCCCGCCGGTGGCATCGGTGCTGATCACCGCCTGTTCCATCGCAAAGGCGGGTATCTGGGAAACCACTCGCACCAACCTGCCCTTTATCGCTGTGCTGGCCTTCATCCTGCTGTTGGTCACTTACGTGCCTTTCGTATCGCTGGGCCTGACGGAGTATCTGCAATGACCGATCCCAAACCCCGCCTGATCCTGACCCTTGGTGACCCCGCCGGAATAGGGTCCGAACTGGTGGCGAAACTTCTGGCGGATAGGGAGGCGTGGGACGCGGCCCATGTCCTGATCCTTGGAGATGAGGACGAGTTGAAAGACGGTATGGCGATTGCGGGTGTCGATTTCCCCTATCGCCGCGTGACCGACCCTGCTGCCTTGGGTCAGGCGCCCGACATGCCGCTGTTCCTGTCCAAAGGCCGGTCTGCTCCGCAAACCGGCTGGGCAAGGGCCGAGGCGACGACGCAGGGTGGGCAGCATTGTCTGGATACGCTGGGATTTGGTCTTGATCTTGTCGCACAAGGCCATGCTGATGCGCTGGTTTTCGCACCGCTGAACAAGGCCTCGCTGCACGCCGCTGGCATGACCCAGTCGGACGAGTTGCACTGGTTCGCGGACAGGCTGGGCCATAACGGCACAGTGTCCGAAATCAACGTGATGGAGGGGCTGTGGACCAGCCGCGTTACCAGCCATGTCGCCCTGCGCGACGTGGCCGACCTGATCACCGAAGACAAGATCATCGAGGCGACCCGCCTGATACATGCGGCACTGCGCGAAGCCGGACATGAAAACCCCCGCATCGGCGTCTGCGGGTTGAACCCGCACAACGGTGACAACGGCAATTTCGGCACCGAGGAAATTACGATCATCGGTCCCGCCGTTGAGCGCGCCAAGGCATTAGGCCTGCCGGTCGAGGGGCCTTATCCCTCCGACACGATCTTTCTCAAGGCGGTGGCCAAAGAGCTGGATGCCATCGTGACGCTCTACCACGATCAGGGGCAAATCGCGATCAAGCTGCTGGGTTTCTGGCAGGGTGTTACGGTGCAGGGTGGGTTGCCGGTGCCGATCACCACACCGGCGCATGGCACGGCCTTCGATATCCGCGGACAGGGCAAGGCCCATGTCGGCCCGATGCGCGCGGCATGGACAATCGCCAGCACCATGGGCCGCCGCGCCCGTTCATTCAAATCAACTCAGCAAGTGGACTGACCCATGAAGATCAAATCTGTTCGCACCCGCGTTTGGAACTGGACCGGCCCGACCGTGCCGCCGCAGGGCAATTTCTGCACCAACGCGTCCGATGCCCTGTGGATCAAGGGGGATGCCATGTCCTCGTTCCGCTTTCACCAGTGGCTGACCTGCGAGGTGGAAACCGAAGATGGCACCATCGGCATTGGCAACGCTGCCCTTGCCCCCACAGTGGTCAAGAAAGCCATCGACGACTGGTTTGCCCCTTTGATCATTGGCGAGGACCCGTTCGATTACGCCTATATCTGGGAAAAGATGTATCGCCGCAGCCATGCATGGGGCCGCAAGGGTATCGGCATGACAGCGATCTCTGCGATCGACATTGCGATCTGGGATCTGATGGGCAAGCTGACGGGCAAGCCCGTGTTCAAGCTGCTAGGCGGGCGCACCAAGGAAAAGATCCCTGTCTACTACTCCAAGCTCTATGCGGCCTCTGTCGAGGAAATGCAGCGCGAGGCGCAAGAGGCCGTGGACGCGGGCTATCAGGGTTTCAAAACGCGCTTTGGCTTTGGTCCCAAGGACGGCATGGCCGGCATGCGCGAGAACCTGAAACGGGTCGAGGCCGTGCGCGAGGTGATCGGCTGGGACCGCGACATCATGCTGGAATGCTATATGGGCTGGAACCTTGACTACACCAAGCGGATGCTGCCGAAGCTGGCCAAGTATGAACCCCGCTGGCTGGAAGAGCCGGTGATCGCGGATGATGTGAACGGCTACCGTGAACTGAACGCGATGAACATCGTGCCCATCTCGGGCGGCGAGCATGAGTTTTCCGTGATCGGTTGCGCCGATCTGATCCGCACAGGGGCGGTCAGTGTGCTGCAATATGACACCAACCGTGTGGGCGGCATTACGGCCGCGCAAAAGATCAACGCCATCGCCGAAGCGTTTCAGGTCCCTGTGATCCCCCATGCCGGGCAGATGCATAACTACCATCTGACCATGGCCAACGTGAACTGCCCGATCAGCGAGTATTTCCCTGTTTTCGATGTCGAGGTCGGCAACGAGCTTTTCTACTACATTTTCGAGGGCGACCCCGATGCGGTGGATGGCTTCATTGATCTTGACGACACCAAACCCGGTTTGGGCATCACGATCACCGACAAGCACCTGCACCACTTCGAGATCACGGAATGACCATGGACAGTTTTCACAACCTGATCGGGGGCCAATGGGTCGCCGGTATCGATACAGCGCCGAATATCAACCCCTCGAACACCGGGGACATCATCGGCCAATACGCGCGCGGCGATGCAGCCAGCGTCGATGCGGCGGTGGATGCTGCCCGCGCAGCCTTTCCCGGTTGGGCCTGGGCCAGCCCGCAACTGCGCCATGACGTGTTGGAAGGTGCCGCCGCCCGCATCCTTGCCCGCAAGGACGAGTTGGGTCGCCTTCTGTCGCGCGAAGAGGGCAAGACGCTGGCCGAAGGCGTCGGTGAAGTCACCCGCGCGGGCCAGATCTTCCGCTTTTTCGCGGGCGAGGCGTTGCGCCTGACAGGCGATATCGTGGCCTCTACCCGCACTGGTGTCGAAGCCTTTGTGGAACGTGAGCCGCTGGGCATTGTCGGGCTGATCACGCCGTGGAATTTTCCTATCGCGATACCGGTCTGGAAGGCCGCCCCCGCGCTTGCTTATGGAAATTGCGTGATCCTGAAACCTGCCGACCTGACACCGGGTTGCGCGTGGGAAATCGCCAACATCCTCAAGGACGCGGGCTGTCCTGACGGGGTGTTCAACCTTGTCATGGGGCGCGGCAGTAGCGTGGGCGCACGCATGGTCGAACATCCCGGCATCGACGCGATCAGCTTTACCGGATCGGTCGCCACAGGCCGCCGGATCGGGCTGCAATGCATGGAGGCGGGCAAGAAGGTCCAGATGGAAATGGGCGGCAAAAATCCCATGGTCGTGCTGGATGATGCCGATCTGGATGTCGCGGTCGGGGCCTGCCTGAACGGGGCGTTCTTCTCGACCGGGCAGCGCTGCACCGCTTCGTCCCGGCTGATCGTGACAGATGGCATCCATGATGCGTTCTTGGACAAGCTGGCGGCGCAGACCGCCGCTCTCAAGGTCGGTAATGCGCTGGACCCAGCAACACAGATCGGCCCCGTGGTGGATCAAAGCCAGCTGGAACAGAACTTGCGCTATGTCGCCTTGGCCCGAGACGAGGGCTGCGACGTCATGGGCGGCGAGGCGCTGGACGGGCAGGGCTATTTCCAGCGCCCTGCGATCTTTGCCGGTGCGACCAACGCGATGCGCAGTAGCCGCGAGGAAATCTTTGGCCCTTGCGCCAGCGTGATCCGCGTGGCGGATTATGAAGCGGCATTGGCCACCGCCAATGATACCGAATTCGGCCTGTCCGCAGGCATCTGCACCACATCGCTGAAACATGCCAGCCACTTCCGCCGACATGCACAGGTGGGGATGGTGATGGTCAATCTGCCCACAGCGGGCGTGGATTATCACGTGCCTTTCGGCGGGCGCAAAGGCTCCAGCCACGGCCCACGCGAACAGGGCAGCTATGCCCGTGAATTCTATACCCATGTCAAAACGAGCTATGTCGCACCATGACCAAATACACCGGAATCTGGCCCGTCGCGCCGACACCGTTTCACGATGATGGCACCATTGATACGGACGGGATGCGCCGCGTCCTTGATTGCCTGATTGATCAGGGGGCGGATGGAATCTGCATCCTTGCCAACTTCTCGGAACAGTTCCTGATCGCGGATGACGAGCGCGACATGCTGACCCGGCTTTGCCTTGAACATGTGGCGGGCCGCGTGCCGGTGATCGTCACCATCAGCCACTACGCGACAAGGATCGCGGTCGAGCGTGCACAGCTTGCCAAGGATCTTGGCGCGGATATCGTCATGATGATGCCGCCCTATCACGGGGCGGCGCTGAAAGGATCGCCCAAGCAGACCTTCGAGCAGTTTCAGGCCGTAGGCGAGGTGGGTATCCCCATCATGATACAGGACGCGCCGATGTCCGGCGTCGATCTGCCCGTGCCTTTGCTGGTCAGAATGGCGCGCGAGATCGAGATGGTGAAGCTGTTCAAGATCGAATGCCCGCAGGCCGCGAACAAGTTGCGCACGCTGATCGCCGAAGGCGGGGACGCCATCGAGGGGCCGTTTGACGGCGAAGAGGCGATCACCCTTCTGGCGGATCTGGATGCAGGGGCCACGGGGTCGATGACATCGGGGATGATCGTCGACCAGATCAAGCCGGTGATCACCGATTACCATGCAGGCCGGATCGATGCCGCCGTCGCGGGCTATGCGCGAATCCTTCCGGCGGTGAACCATGAAAACCGGCAATGCGGCTGGCGGTCCTGCAAGGCCGCGATGGTCGAAGGCGGCGTGATCGGGTCGGAATATTGCCGCCATCCGATCGAACCTCTGCACCCTGATATCCGTAGCCGTATGATCAGCCTGTTGCGCCCGCTGGACCCGCTGGTCCTGCGTTGGGGTCGGTAAAACAATCCGGTCCCGTATGGGGCCGGATCAGGTTTGGACATCCTTCAAGATAAGGCTCGAATTCCGACTGATGCGAATGCTAGACTGTTCTTCAGGGGCGACTGGCCCGGACCTGCCAGAGGTGCGGCGCCCGGCGTTGCAAAGGACGTTTAGCGTGCATAGCGGTTTTGACATGGCGACCCTGTCGCGCCTGCGCTTCAAGCAGCTTGCGCTGGTCGCAAGCCTGACCGAAACACGCAATCTGCATGCCTCGGCCCGCGATCTGAACCTGTCGCAACCGGGGGCAACCAAGCTGCTCAAGGAGGTCGAGCGCACGCTTGGCGTCGAATTGTTCCTGCGGGGCGGCAAGGGGATGGAGCCGACAGCCATCGGTCTGGCCGTGGCGCGTCATGCCCGCACCATCCTGTCGGAAACCGCCCGCCTGAAAGCGCAGGTCGATGCCATGGCGCGGGGCGAGTTGGGCACGGTCCGGCTTGGCGCGATCATGGAGGCGGTGCCAGAAGTCCTGACACGGGTTTTCACCGCAGTGACAGGCGCGGGCGCTGGCGCTGGGCCGCTGGTCAATCTGACCGTATCGACATCCGACCACCTGATCGACGCGATGAACGAAGGGCAGCTTGATCTGGCCATCGGGCGTCCGGTCGAGCATCTGGACATGGGCAACATCCGGTTCGAGCCGCTGTGGCTGGAGGAGTTGTCCATCGTTGCGGCTGCGCAGCACCCGCTGGTGGGCAAGCCTGATTTGTCGCTGCAAACCCTTCAGCAATACGAATGGATACTGCAACCCCGGCCCAGCCCGATGCGGACCTCGATCGAGCTGGCCTTTGCGCGGGCGGGGCTTGCCTTGCCTATCAACAGGGTGGAAACGGCCTCGATGCTGATGACCACGGTGATGATCAGCCGCAGCGCCTTGCTGGCGGTGTTGCCGCGTTCGGTGGCGCGGTTCTATATCGAAACCGGCCTGATTGCTGAAGTCACTGTGCCGCTGGCCGGATTCATCGGGCGCTACGGGTTGTTATTGCCCAACAAGGATGAACCCGATCCCGCGATCGAGGCGCTGGTGCGTCAGATCCATGCCGCTGCTGCGGGGTGATGCCCGCAACAGCGCCGTCACCGGTCTGGACATCGCGGCCTTGCGCCCTGCGGGTCAGGCGGCAAAGCGGCCACCGTCGATCAGGCGGGCCATGCCGACCACGGTCAGGCTTTCCAGCAGCGGTTTCACCGATCTGGCCTGAGTGCGCTGGAACTGGCGGGCGATCTGTTCGGGGGTGGCGGTGCCAAGGTCCGACAGCGCGTGCTGCACGGCGGCGATCTGTTCGGGCAGGGATTTGGGCCACGGGGTTTTGGCGGTGCTGTCCTTGGGGCCAAGGTCCATCGCGCCCTGTTCGCCCTTGGCTGTGGCCACAAGACCGGCAGGGTTCTGGTAGTCGGGGCGCAGCCAGCGGACCTGCCCGCGTGCTTCCTCGGCCACCCTTTCGCGGTTGAGGTCGACCAGACGGTGCAGGATCTCGTCATCCGACAGGGTGGCGGGCCAGCCGTAGGCGTCGGCCACGGCGGTATCAATCCGGTCATGCAGATCGCGCAGGATGCCGACCAGCCCTTGGTCATAGATCTCGCGGTCGCGCCCCTCGATCCGCTCATTCGCGCGGAGTTTTTCCAGCACGTTATACATATTGGTGAGGGTCAGTTTTGGATGGGCCGCCTGTTGCGCCTTGCGATGCGCGTCGAGTTGTTCGCCAAGGCTGCGGAGACGCGTTTTCTGCGCCTCGGTCGGGTCGGGGAAGGGGAAGGGGTCGAAGCAAAGCGAGTTGTTGTATCGTGGGTCATTGCCAATGCCTAGTCTGGTGCCCGCAGCCAATGACCATGCAACATGTTGATGCGAAGAAAGTATTCCCAGTAAATAATAGTCGTCACTTCCTATAGCTATCACTTCGCTTTCGACCAGCTTCAGGGTAGGAACCATTGAAAAATAACGGTGCCTAGCGGTTCGCGGTGTGCAGATAACCTCCTTTAACCCTTGCCAAGAACGGCGCATGTTTGTTCCTTCAGCGCCAAACAACCACCACTTTTCTTTAAGTTTTCCCGTTGGTTTCTCATCCCTTTCTGGCTTCACTCGGTCGCGTAGCCATTGGTAGATGTTGGGAAAAGACCTTCGCAACTGATCTTCGGATAGTCCGTAAGTGTCGATAACATAGCTGTCACGCGCAAGTTGAGCCATATCGCGACCACGAACAAACGGGCGTATTATATTTTGTTCGCCTAGCGCGTCCGCTTCTTCGCTATCGAGAATAAAGCCCATGCCGAAAAGCATCACACATTTAAAAGAAAGGTTGCGATTTGCGATTAAAGGCACCGCTCCCGCCACATCCGCCCCGATCCGCAGATTGGCGAAAATCTTGCCCTTCTCGATCTGGAAGGTCACTCGCCGCCCTTCCGCCTCGGCCTCGCCCTTTACTTCCTCGGTCACACTCAGCAGCCGCCCGCCCACCTTGCCGCGTTCGGCCACGGTCATGGCGATGCGTACCGCCGCCCCGTCGCCTGCATCCACCCAAGGGTGATCGGGAATGGCGAAGGTCAGCGACAGCGGCGTTTTGGGGTCGGACAGATGCGGCTCCAGCACCTTGCGGTTGAAGGTCTGGCGCAGCGAATTGGTGGTGATCAGGCCAAAGCGCCGTGTGCCCTTGGCCTTATCCGTCGCAGGTTTCCACGCGCGGGCGGCCAGTGCGGCCTTGTCCCACCAGAACATGACGAAATCCGCGCTTTGCGGGATGCGGGGATAGGCCGCGCGCAGCGCCTCGGTATAGCCATCACCCAGCGCGTCGCGCATCCGGCTGGCCCCGATAAACGGCGGGTTGCCGATGATAAATTCCGCCTGCGGCCATGTCGCGGGTGCGGGTTTGAGGTAGTCCAGCAAGGCCAAACGGGCGGCAGGGTCGGGCACATCCTCGCCCGTGACAGTATGCACGATTGTCGTGATCCCGTCCCAGCGGGTGACAGGCGCGCCGTTTGCGTCCAGTCGGGGCTGCGTGCCCGCATAGGTCAGCACCGCATCGCGATTCTCGATATTGCGGAAATCGCGCAGCACGGGTTCGGCGGGCGATGCCCTGCCATGGGTGCGGAAATGCCATTGCAGATAGCCGATCCACAGCACCAGTTCCGCCACCGCCGCCGCCCATGGGTTCAGCTCGATCCCCAGAAACTGGTGCGGATCAACGGTGTGACCCGCCAGCGCAAGGGCGGTCTGTTCCTCGCCCAACTCAGCCAGCAGGGCGGTCACCTCACCCTCCAGCCGTTTCATCAGTTCCAGCGCCACATACAGAAAGTTGCCCGATCCGCAGGCCGGATCAAGCACGCGGATCTCGCAAAGCCGTGCGTGAAAGGCGCGCACGGTCTCGCGCGCCTCGTCGGGTTTGTTATCCGCGTTCAACCGTTGCGCGGCCACCTGCACGACGCCCCATTCATCCCGCAGCGGGGCGATGATCGTGGGCACCACCAACCGTTCGACATAGGCGCGCGGCGTGTAATGCGCGCCCAGCTTGTGGCGCTGGCGCTTGTCCAGCGCACGTTCCAGCAGCGTGCCGAAAATCGCAGGCTCCACCTCGCGCCAGTCACGGCTGGCCGCGTCGATCAACAGCGACAGTTGCAACGCCGACAGGGGCAGGGCCTCGGCCTCTTTGAACAGCCCGCCGTTGAAGCGTTTGAGGTCGGTGGTCAGGGTCGCGGAAAAACCGCCCGTGTTCATCGTTTCCCACAGCGCTTTCAGGGCAGGGGCGGCATGTTCGGGATGCCCGCGCAACCGCTTGAGCAGGTCCGAGAAACTGTCATGCGGGATCAGGTCCACATCTTCGGCAAACATGGTGAACAGGCAGCGCATCAGAAAACGGGCCACGGTTTCAGGCTCGGGGCCCTGCCCCTCGAAGGAACGGCCCAGCGCGGCAAGGCGGTCCGCCACCTCGCGCGTGACCTGTGCCGCGATTTTCGACGGGTCCAGCGTATGCGGATCGGTCCAGATCAGGCGCAGCCGCTCGCGGATTTTTTCGTCGCGCAGATCGTCCATTTTGATGCGGTAGCGGTTGCCGTCCGGATATTGGGTATAGCCCTGACCCTGTCCCGAGAAATCGGCATAGACCTCGATCACATGCCCGACATACACGACCAGCAGAAACGGCGGCCAGCCATCATCGCGCGATACGGCGCGGGCATAGTTGTCGGCCTGACCACGGGCCGCCAGCATCGTATCATCCCAGCGCAGCGTCCCACGGGTGCCATGCCCCTTGCGAACAGGTCCGGCCGGATTTTGCAGATCGGGCAGCAGGGCAGGCTGCATGTCATCGGCAGGGGCGGTACGGGTGGTGCCCTGCTTGGCCTCCATCACGAAATGGTTGGCGCGGTACAGGTCGATAAAGCCCCGCGACTGCGTGTCTGTATGGATAAAGGTGACAGGGTGTTCAAAGCAGTAGGAGTTGGCGAGGGCCGCCTCGGTCGCGGGGGCAGGTCTGGGCAGGCCCAACACCTCGCACAACTCGTTCGCAAAGCTCTGGAAATTGGCGCGCTCGCTGCCGCCCGAACGCGACCAGCGTTCAATGAAATCATCAACCTGCAAACCGGAAAACCCTTGGCACTCGTCACACACGCACACGCGCATTCTTGCAAAGGTTGTTTTTCAGGCGAAAGGGAAATCGGCAGGAGGGGTTGATTGCTGCAAGGAATGTTTGCCGCGATCAGGCGGCGGGGGTCTGACGGCTTTCGCGGTAGACGATGTAGATGCCGCTGATCACGATCACGGACGCGCCCGCGAGCGTCCAGACGCCGGGTGTATCGCCCCAGACCAGCCAGCCCAGCAGCGACGCCCAGATCAGCGCGGTATAATCGAAAGGCGCGACAATGGCCGCAGGGGCCAGCCGGAAGGCCTGCCCGATCAGCGTGATCCCCAGCGCTCCAAAGACGGCCTGCGCGGCAAAGAACGGCAGGTCCGACGCTTGCACAGGCACCCAGACAGCCGCCGCGAAAGGGGCGGCATAAAGCATGGGAAACAACATGACGAAGAACATCATCGTCCACATGCTCTCGCGCCGGTCCAGCATGCGCGCGCTGATCATGAAAAGCGCGTAAAGAACAGCTGTGCCCAATACGTAAAGCGAGGCTGGCTGGAACGTTGCGCCCCCCGGCCGTACGATGATCAGCACGCCGACAAAGCCGACCAGCACGGCCAGCCAGCGTCGCCAGCCCACGGTCTCGCCCAGCAGTGGCACGGATAGGGCAGTGATAAAGATCGGGGCCGAAAAAACCAGCGCCGTTGCCTCGGCCAGTGCCAATGATTCAAGCCCTTTGAAAAACGTATAGGCGCCGCCCAGCATTAACAGCCCGCGCAGGGCATGGGTGCGCAGGTTGAGCGTTCTGAAGCCGGCCCCGCCAACCATGTAAAGCACCATGGCCGCCACCATCGGCAGGGCGATCAGGTTGCGGAAAAATACGATCTGGATCGGGTCGTAGCGGTCCACCAGCAGTTTTGCGAGGGCATCATTGGTGGCCAGAAACGCGACGCCACCGCAGATCGTCAGGATCGCCAGCCTCGTGCGCCCACTCTCGATTGCTGTGCTTTGTCGCATTCGTCTTTGTCCCCCCGCTGGGGGTGACTGTTTCCATAGCGTCAGGCAGGTTGCAAGGCCAAGGGGGGTGGTTGCGGGCTAATGTCTTTGGATGATGTCGTAAATTGCTGTTCATGCGGCGTTGCAGCGAAGGCATGGTTCCGTTGACCATGGGACTGGTCAGTGACCGCCACAATCCGCGAAAGGACGCCATGATGTTTCACATTCTGTCGGGTATTTGGGCGCTGTTGCTGGGGGTCGTTCTGATCATGCTGGGCAACGGCATGCATTTCACGCTGATCGGTCTGCGCGGCGGGATCGAGGGGTTCTCGGCGGCAGAGCTTGCGATTGTCACCTCGGGTTATTTCGTGGGCTTTCTGTCGGGGGCCAGATATGCGCCCGTTCTGATCCGCCGCGTCGGTCATGTGCGGGTCTTTGCGGCGCTGGGCAGTTTCATGTCGGCAGGGCTGATCGCCTTTCCACTGCTGACCGAACCTTGGGCATGGACCATCCTGCGGCTGCTGGTAGGCTTTTGCATGTCGGGAATTTATGTTGTCGCCGAAAGCTGGCTGAACAATGCGGCCACCAACGAGACACGCGGCAAGGTGCTGTCTGCTTATATGATGGCGCAGACGCTGGGGATCATCGGGGCGCAAGCCTTGCTGACGACAGGGGATGCGGCGACATCGGTGCTGTTTATCGGGGCATCGATCCTTGTGTCGGTGTCCTTCGCGCCGATCCTGCTGTCGGCAACGCCGGTGCCTGCGACGGATGTGGCGCGGCCTATGTCGCTGCGGCAGTTGTTTGGCAACTCTCCGCTGGGCACATTGGGTATTTTCCTGCTGGGCGGTGTCTATGCCACGCAATCGGGAATGGGAGCAGTCTTTGGCAGCCAGATCGGGATGAGCGCGGACCAGATCGCGCTTTTCGTGGCGATGCTGTTCGCAGGGGCGTTGGTGTTGCAATATCCCATCGGCTGGTTGTCGGATCGGATGGACAGGCGCAAGCTGATCTTTGGCGCGGCGTTGCTGGGCTCTGTGGCTTGCGTGGCGGGCTGGATGGCGGGTGGCGGTTTGTGGCCGCTGATGGCGGCGGCGTTTGTCGCGGGCGGGGTCACCACGCCGCTTTATGCGCTGTTTCTGGCCTATACGAATGATTCCCTGTCGGCCGAGGATATGCCTGCCGCTTCGGGCGGGCTGGTGTTCACCTTCGGATTGGGCGCAATCTTTGGCCCGCTTGTCACCGGTTGGGCGATGCAAGGGGCGGGGCCGTTTGCTTTCTGGTTGGTGCTGGCGGGCACCTTCGGGGCAATCGCGCTTTATGCACTCTACCGGATGACGCAGCGTGTCGGGGTCGCTGTGGCGCAGACCGACAGCTATCTGGGTATCCTGCCGACATCCTCGCCCGTGGTGGTCGAGGCGGCGGGTGCCTGGTCAGCCGAACAGGCCGAGGCAGAACGCGACGCCGGGGCGCCAGCCTAGCCTTGCGGCGTGTTCGCTGCGTTGACCCTGCCGATGTCGCCGCTATGCTCCGTGGGGAACACAGCAGAGGGAACGCCATGACACGCCACGAGACACCCAAAGCCGAACCTATCGACGCGGCCAGCCTTGACCGGCTGGCGGAATTGGCGGTCAAGGTCGGACTGAACTTGCAACCGGGGCAGGATCTGCTGCTGACAGCACCGATCGAAGCCCTGCCGCTTGTGCGCCGGATTGCGGAACATGCCTACAAGGCAGGTGCAGGGCTGGTCACGCCGCTGTTTTCCGACCCCGAAGTGGCGCTGGCGCGCTACCGCCACGGGGCCGATGCCAGTTTCGACAAGGCGGCGGGCTGGCTATATGACGGGATGGGGCAGGCCTTTGACGCCAATACCGCAAGGCTTGCGATTGTGGGTGACGACCCGATGCTGCTGGCCGCCGAAGACCCAGACAAGGTGGGCCGTGCGAACAAGGCCAATTCCATCGCCTATACGCCCGCCCGTGAGCGGATCACGAATTTCGCGATCAACTGGAACATCATCTCTTGGCCGGGCAAGGCTTGGGCGAAACTGATGTTTCCCGATCTGCCCGAGGATGAAGCCGTGGCGCGACTGGCGCAGGCGATCTTTGCCGCGTCCCGCGTCGATCAGGACGATCCGGTGGCGGCATGGGCTGATCATAATGCAAGGCTGCGCGAGCGGTCGGACTGGTTGAACGGGCAGGCCTTTGACGCGCTGCATTTCACCGGACCGGGCACCGATCTGATGGTGGGTCTGGCAGAGGGTCACGAATGGATGGGTGGCGCGTCAATGTCGCGCAACGGGATCATCTGTAACCCCAACATCCCGTCCGAGGAGGTGTTTACCACGCCCCATGCGCTGCGGGTCGAGGGGCATGTATCCTCGACCAAGCCATTGTCGCATCAGGGCAGTCTGATCGACGGCATCCGCGTGACCTTTGAAGGTGGCCGCATTACCGAAGCCCATGCCACCAAAGGGCAAGAAGTGTTGCGCCGTGTGCTGGATACCGATGAGGGCGCAAGGCGGCTGGGCGAGGTGGCGCTGGTGCCCCATGGCTCGCCCATCTCTCAATCTGGGCTGCTCTTTTACAACACGCTGTTTGACGAAAATGCCGCCTGCCACATTGCGCTGGGCCAATGCTATTCCAAATGTTTCAAGGGTGGGGACAAAATGACCCCCGCGCAGGTTGCGGCACAGGGCGGCAACAGCAGCGCCATCCATATCGACTGGATGATAGGATCGGACCAGATCGATATTGACGGTGTGCACAAGGATGGTCGCCGCGTGCCGGTGTTCCGCAAGGGCGAGTGGGCCTGATCCGCAATCAACCTGACGTGGCGACAGCCTGCCGAAACTGGTTGCACAGGACAAAGCGTCGCAGCTAAGCTGTGACCACCACCCGCTTGGCGGGCGCGACAAACTGCAAACGATCGGGGGGCGGCTATGGCTGATCCACCCGACATATAACGGGAGTTGATCCATGTATTCCAAAATCCAAACCGCCGCGGTTGCGCGGACGGGCCGTGCCGCCCTCATGGCCGGTGCCGCACTGGCCCTTACCATGACTGCCGCAAGCGCCGAAACGCTGCGCTGGGCGCGCGTTGCCGATGCATTGACACTTGATCCGCATTCGCAGAACGAAGGCCCGACCTCGACCCTGCTGCACCACATCTATGAAACACTTGTTGGCCGTGCCACTGATGGCTCGCTCGAGCCGCGTCTGGCCACCGAATGGATGATCAGTGAAGAAGACCCGACCGTTTGGGTGTTCAAGCTGCGCGAAGGCGTGACATTCCATGACGGCGCTGAATTCACCGCCGAAGACGTTGTCTTCTCGCTCGACCGTGTGCGTGCCGAAAGCTCTGGCTTCAAGGCGCTGCATTCCGCTGTGGAAAGCGTGTCGATGGTCGATGACTATACCGTGCATGTGAAAATGGCCGGTCCGTCGCCGCTTTATGTGCAGAATCTCACCAACACTTTCATTATGGACAAGGGTTGGTCCGAAGCGAATGACGTGGTCGTGCCGCAGAACTTCGCCGGTGGCGAAGAAAACTATGCCGTGCGCAACACCAATGGTACCGGCCCCTATACGCTCGTCTCGCGCGATCCCGAAGTCCGTACCGTGATGGCGGCCTTCGACGGTCACTGGGATGAAACCCCTGCCGTGACCGAGATCATCTATACCCCGATTTCTGAAGCAGCGACCCGCGTCGCCGCGCTGCTGTCGGGCGAGGTTGACGTGGTGCAGGACGTACCCGTGCAGGATATCGCGCGTCTGGAACAGACCGATGGTGTCAAGGTCTCCACCGGACCGGAAAACCGCAATATCTTCTTCGCCTATGACATGGCGTCCGACAAGCTGCGGTCTTCCGATGCCGAGGACAACCCGTTCAAGAAGCCCGAAGTGCGTGAAGCCATGTCATTGGTGCTGGACCGTGACGCGATCCAGCAGGTCGTGATGCGCGGCCAGTCGCAGCCTTCTGCAGCACCCCTGCCGCCTTTCGTCAACGGCTGGACCGAAGAAATGAACGCCTATAGCGCGCCCGATTACGAGCGGGCGGCAGCCTTGGTGGTCGAGGCTGGCTATCCCGACGGCTTCTCGGTCGATCTGAACTGCCCCAATGACCGTTACCTGAACGACGAGGCGATCTGTCAGGCGCTGGTCGGCATGCTGGGCCGCGCCAACATCAACGCCAATCTGGTGTCGCAGTCACGCAGCCTGCACTTCCCGCTGATCGAAAACTGGGAGACCGATTTCTATCTGCTGGGCTGGGGCGTACCGACCTTCGATTCCGCTTATGTGTTCAACTTCCTTGTACATACTCGCGAAGGCAGCTTCGGCAGCTTCAACGGGTCGCAGTACTCCAACCCCGAGCTGGATGCCAAAATCGAGCAACTCTCGACGATGACGGACCTCGAGGCACGTGACGCGCTGATCGCTGAAATCTGGGACAAGGTGATGGAAGACCGTGTTTTCCTGAACGTGCATAACCAGATGCTGGCCTATGCGATGAAGGACAACATCAACCTTGATGTGCATCCGGAAAACCAGCCCAAGATGACAACGGTCACTTTCGGGAACTGATCCGGCTTGATCCTTGCGCCCGTGCAGTTTATCGCTGCGCGGGCGTTTTGCTTTACGACAACAAAGCTGACCTAATTTAACCTGTTAACAAGGGCGGAGGCTGCCATGCTGGCCTATATCATCCGACGTATCGCGCAATCGGTGCTCGTCATGCTGGTCGTGGCGCTGGTGTCTTTCGCTCTGTTCCGCTTTGTCGGCGATCCGATCAATTCGATGGTCGGGCAAGAGGCCACCATTGCCGACCGCGAATTGCTGCGTGACCAGTTGGGGCTGAACGATCCGTTCCTGTCGCAATTTGCCACTTTCGTGGTGCGCGCGGCGCAGGGCAATTTCGGTATCTCCTACCGTTTGCAGCAGCCGGTGATGGAACTGATCCTGTCGCGCCTGCCCGCCACGCTGGAACTGGCGCTGGTGTCGGGCATTCTGGCCTTTGTCTTCGGGGTCGGCTTTGGCGTCTACACCGCGCTCAGGCGCAACGGCTGGCTGTCGAATACGATCATGACGGTGTCCCTGATCGGGGTGTCTCTACCGACATTCCTGATCGGTGTGCTGTTGATCTGGATTTTTGCGGTAGAACTCCAATGGCTTCCGAGTTTCGGGCGCGGTGATGTGGTAAATGTCGGCGGCTGGCCGACCGGACTGCTGACACCATCGGGGCGTGCGTCACTGGTGCTGCCCGCGATCACGCTGGGTCTGTATCAGATGACACTGATCATGCGCCTTGTGCGCGCCGAGATGCTGGAAGTGCTGCGGACCGATTATATCAAATTCGCGCGTGCCCGCGGCCTGAGCAACCGTGCCGTGAATTTCGGTCATGCGCTCAAGAATACGATGGTGCCGGTCATCACGATCACCGGCCTTCAGCTTGGCTCGATCATCGCTTTCGCCATCATCACCGAAACCGTGTTCCAGTGGCCTGGCGTTGGCGCGCTGTTCATCAACTCGGTCCGCTTTGTCGATGTGCCGGTGATGGCAGCGTATCTGATGCTGATCGCGCTGGTTTTTGTGATCATCAACCTGATCGTCGATCTTCTGTACTATGCCGTGGACCCGCGCCTGCGCGTGGACCGCGCTGCGACCCGTCATTGAACCGTCAGCAAGGAGCGCTGTCATGAACCGTTTTGCCCGTATGTGGGACAGCGATATCGCATGGTCCTTCCGCCATTCTCCCGTGGCTATCGTTGCGACGGTGGTGGCGCTGATCATCATTCTGGCGGCGGTTCTGGCGCCGTGGATCGCGCCCTATAATCCTTTCGATTCACGCTCGCTGAACCTGATGGACGGGTTTACGCCACCCAATGTACCGAACCAGTTTACCGGCAATACCTATCTGATGGGCACCGACAATCAGGGGCGGGATATCTTCTCGACCATCCTTTACGGCGCGCGGATTTCGCTGTTTGTGGGTTTTGCTGCTGTGGTCTTTGCGATGGTTCTGGGCATCGGTCTGGGTCTTCTGGCGGGCTGGCGCGGTGGTTGGGTCGATAGCCTGCTGATGCGGATTGCCGATGTGCAACTGTCTTTTCCGTCGATCCTGATCGCGCTGCTGATCTTTGGTGTGGCGCGCGGTTTCATTCCGCCCTCGATGCGCGAGGAAGTGGCAATTTGGGTGCTGATCGTGTCGATTGGCCTGTCGGACTGGGTGCAATATGCCCGCGTGGTGCGCGGTGCCGCGATGGTCGAGAAATCCAAGGAATATGTGCAGGCGGCCCGGGTAATCGGGGTGCATCCGGCGCGGATCGTGCTGCGCCATATCCTGCCAAACGTGATGGGGCCAGTTCTGGTGATCGCGACCATCGGTCTTGCGCTGGCCATCATTGCCGAAGCGACGCTGTCCTTCCTTGGCGTCGGTGTGCCCCCCACGCAGCCCAGCCTTGGCACGTTGATCCGGATCGGCCAGCAATACCTGTTCTCGGGAGAATGGTGGATCTTGCTGTTCCCCTCAATCGCTCTGCTGCTGCTGGCGCTGTCGGTCAACCTTCTGGGTGACTGGCTGCGCGATGCGCTGAACCCAAGGCTGAGGTGACGCCATGACCGATGCTCTGCTCTCTGTTCGTAATCTACGGGTTGAATTCCCCACAAGGCGCGGTGTGCTGACCGCGATTGATGATGTGTCCTTCGACATCATGCCCGGCGAGGTTCTGGGCGTGGTGGGCGAATCCGGGGCAGGCAAATCCCTGACAGGGGCCGCGATCATCGGGCTGCTGGAGCCGCCGGGCCGCATTGCGGGGGGCGAGATCCTGCTGAAAGGCCAGCGGATCGACAATCTGGGGGCCGAGGCGATGCGCCGCATTCGCGGCAAACGGATCGGGATGGTTTTTCAGGACCCGCTGACCAGTCTCAACCCGATCTATACTGTGGCGCAACAACTGATCGAAACGATCCGTACCCATGCCGATATATCCGAGGGTGAGGCGCGCAAGCGGGCCGTCGCCTTGCTGGACCGCGTGGGGATTCCTGCCGCAGCAAGACGCATCGACGATTATCCGCACCATTTTTCGGGCGGTATGCGGCAGCGCGTGGTGATCGCACTTGCCCTGTGTGCCGAGCCAGAACTGGTGATCGCGGACGAGCCGACAACTGCGCTGGACGTGTCGGTACAAAGCCAGATCATCGACCTGATCAAGGAAATCTGTGCCGAACGCGGGGCGGCGGTGATGCTGATTACCCATGATATGGGCGTGATCGCAGAAACGGCGGACCGTGTGGCGGTGCTCTATTCCGGACGTCTGGCCGAGATCGGTCCGGTAACGCAGGTAATCACCGCACCCGAACATCCTTATACGGTAGGTCTGATGGGGTCGATCCCGACGCTGACGCAGGATCATGCGCGGCTGGTCGCTATCCCTGGTGCGATGCCGCGCCTGAATGCGATCCCGCAGGGCTGCGCCTTCAACCCGCGCTGCGAGCGCGCTTTTGACCGCTGCTTTACTGAGCGGCCAGAGCCGCTGCCGCGTGGCGACAGGCGGCGCGTGGCTTGCTGGCTCTATGACGAGGTCGCCACTGCGGGACAGGAGAAGGCCCATGTCTGATGCGCTGCTGAAGGTCGCAAATCTGACCCGCTATTTCGACGTGTCCAAACCGTGGCTGAACCGCGTGCTGGAACGCGAGGACAAGCAATTCCTGACCGCCGTGGCCGATGTCAGCTTCGAGATCAAGCGCGGCGAAACTTTTGCGCTGGTCGGCGAAAGCGGATCGGGAAAGTCCACGATCGCCAAGATGGTGGTCGGGCTGATCGGCGCGTCCGAGGGCACGATCGACTTTGACGGTCACCGCATGACGGGTACAGCCGGAGCGGAGATGCGTGATCTGCGCCGTCGTTTCCAGATGATTTTCCAAGACCCATTTGCCAGCCTCAATCCGCGCTGGCGGGTGGGCGATATCATTGCCGAGCCGATCCATACGTTCGGCCTGCTGAAGGGCGCCGAGGTGACGAACCGCGTGGGCGAACTGCTGGATACGGTAGGGCTGTCCGCCAAAGATGCCGAGAAATTCCCGCACGAGTTTTCCGGTGGTCAGCGCCAGCGGATCGCGATTGCGCGGGCCTTGTCATCGAAGCCGGAATTCATCGTCTGCGACGAGCCGACATCCGCGCTGGACGTATCGGTTCAAGCGCAGATTCTGAACCTGATGAAGGATTTGCAAGACGAGATGGGTCTGACCTATCTGTTTATCAGCCACGATCTGTCCGTGGTGCGCCATATGGCGAACCGGATCGGTGTGCTGTATCTGGGGCGGCTGGTCGAGGTGGCGGATGGCAAACGGTTGTTCACCGAGCCGCAGCATCCCTATACCCGCATGCTGCTGGACGCCGTGCCGGATCTGGCGTTGTCCGGGCGCCGCCGCAAACCGGTCGAGGGGGAAATCCCCAACCCGATCAACCCGCCATCCGGCTGCGCCTTCCATCCGCGTTGCCCGCTGGCGATGCCGCGCTGCAAGGTGGATGCCCCGCACCGTGTTGAAACCGCCACCGGCTATGCCGCCTGTTTCGCACTGGAAAAGCAGCCCGCGTAAGGTGTTGCGCGGTCTGGATTCGAGTATTTTCGGCAAGATGAAGCCGCGTTGCAGCCTCAGGCAGGCTGCGGCGCGCGCCGGATCAACGGCAAAGCCTGTACCACGCTGGGGCTGAGGTCAGCCGTCGTTGTGGCGGCATGGGCCAGCAGACCCTCGCGCATGCGAGGTTCCCAGAACTCGTTGATATGTTTGGCGATGCCGTCCGACGGATCACCTGGCTGGCTGTCAAAGAATATGGCGATCTGGTTTGCCATTTTCACCAGTTTTTCGGCAGGGGATGCGGTCATTGCTTGCCTCCGGTCAGGATGCGGGCAGGATGGGTGAAGACCTGTGCCTGCCCTGATTTGGCACGCGCCGCCAGCGTGATGCCAGTGGTTTCAGCCAGACAGACGCCAGCGGTTGTCGGGGCCGAGGCTGCGATCAGGAAGGGCGCGCCGAACATTGCGCATTTTTGTACCATATCGACCGAGACACGGCTGGTCAGCACGATGGCGCCGGATTGAGGTGCAATGCCCGCACGGGCCAAAGCACCGCAAAGCTTGTCCAGCGCGTTGTGGCGGCCCACATCCTCGCGCGCGGCAATGATACCTTGGCCGGGCACGTAAAAGCCTGCGGCATGCACAGCGCGGGTTTCGTCATGCA
>Ga0075109_1000772_pt1 | contig 21308 bp, 26 predicted proteins | sample AntAceMetag02UKD_FD_69798 | JGI IMG/M metagenome (GOLD analysis project Ga0075109, IMG submission 69798) | Saline lake microbial communities from Ace Lake, Antarctica - Antarctic Ace Lake Metagenome 02UKD | ecosystem: Environmental > Aquatic > Non-marine Saline and Alkaline > Saline | place...
CAGACCATCGCGCATGGTCGGCGCATCCGCGCGTGTCTCAAACAGTCGGAATTTTCACCGGTGTCCGTTGCCGCGCAGATCACCATCTTGTTGGCGTTGACCTCCGATCTCTTCGATCCGGTTCCGCTGGACCAGATGACTCCGGCCCAAAAAGCCGTGCGTGAAGCAGCGACGCATATTTCGCCGGAGGTGTGTGCGCGTTTCGAAACCGCCGATAAATTGAGCGACGACGACCGCACGCTGATCATCGAAATCGCCCGGCAGGCGCTAGCCGCTTATACTTCCGACTCCGATAATAGCATTCCCCCAAAACCTAAAACTTAGGTAGGATTGCCCCAATCGGAGATTACCAATGACGACCAAACCATCAACCCGCTCCCTCCTCTCCAACCTGCGCACCGCGTCGACGGGGTTACTACTGGCAATCCTCACGATCATGTTCGGTCAGGGGATGGGAATCGTCTTCGGCCTCAATGAGGACAGCATCAAGTCACGGTTAAAAGCGGACGCCGCTGCAGTTCAAGGCACGATCTACGAGAATGACGAAGCCGCCAGCAAAGCGGTCGTCGATAAATCTTGGACCTACATGAAAAGAGCGCACCTGCATGCCGGAGGCATGGGCACCACCGCCGTCGCCCTGATCATCGTGCTCTGTCTTATCGGTTCTGGAGGCAAGGTCACCGCTCTCATCAGCCTAGCGCTGGGCGCTGGCGGTCTGGGTTATTCGATCTTCTGGATGTGGGCCGGATTCCGTGCCCCGGCACGGGGCAGCACCGGTGCCGCCAAGGAGTCGCTCGAATGGCTGGCGATGCCATCAGCCGGAGGATTTGTCCTCGCCACGATCGCGGTCCTCATCGTGGTCATCGCTTGGCTGCGGGCCAGCAGACAACCGGAATCGCAGTCATGAGATCGAGCGGCCACCCCATCCATTTAGCACCGCCCGAAACTACCCGTCAGGCCGCAGAGGGAATCTCATCTCGCCCACCGGATCGGCTCGCTTCGCACCGACGGGTTGCAGGCCAAGGATGGTATCGTTTCGATCCCCCACCTCATTATCGGAGGGGCCAGCCAGCCAAGCCAGTCGTGGCCGGGTGGTGGGTCGCGGCAATGACAGATCTGGTGGCGAGAACGAGGTTACTGGCGGTAGGCGCTGGCCCCAATTTAACCCCAGGCAGCAGCCTCTGAAACCCACGCCCTCGCACCGGCGCGAACGCGCTCAGGTAACGGCATCAAACGAATCCCCGCCTCCCCCTCCATTTTTACGCTGATGCCAAAAACGACGACCTCCTCCTCCGATAAACCCGCTGCCACCAAACCGTCCCCGGGTCTCCGTCGCTGGCAGCGCACCGCCCTGAAGGTGCTGGTCGTGGCCGCGCTGGCGGGACTGCTCGTTTACAAAATGAAATTCTCGCCGGTCCCGGTGATTGCCCATGTGGCGTCGCCAGGGCCGGTTGTGGCCGAGGTGATGGGCACGGGGACCCTGGAGGCACGCATCAAAACTACGCTCAGCCCGCGTATCCAGGAGCGGCTCGCCGCCGTGCTCGTGGACCAAGGTGACTACGTGAAAGCCGGGCAGTTGCTGGCTCAACTCGATGACGGTGCCCTCACGCGGCAGGTGGAAATGGCGGCGGCAGCGCTGGCGAGCACCGAGGCGACCGCCGTGCGCGTGCGCGTGGACGAAGCCCGGGCCCAGGCCGTGGAGCATCAGGCCCGCCAGGATCATAAACGCACTTCCGATCTCGCCATCGCGAACGTCAGTTCACCGGCCGACCTCGATAAAGCCGTCGAGCGGTTGAGCGTGGCCGAAACCGATCTTAAACGGGCGCAGGCCGCCATCACGGAGGCGGAGAGTCAGGTAATCACGGCGGAGAAGAATCTTGCTTACCAACGGGAGCGCCTCACCGAAACGCGGATTCTCAGTCCTTACGATGGGCTGATCGTGCGGCGCGATCGCGATGCCGGCGGAGTCGTCGTGCCGGGCAGTTCGATCCTCCAACTCATCTCGACCAACGAACTCTGGATTTCGGCGTGGGTGGATGAAACCGCGATGGCGCGCATCGCTACCGGCCAGGTTGCCCGCGTGGTCTTCCGTTCCGAACCCACCCAGAGTTTTCCGGGGGAGGTTGCGCGACTGGGACGAGAGACTGATCGCGAAACGCGGGAGTTCATCGTGGACGTGAGCTTGCACGAGCTACCGACCAATTGGAGCGTCGGCCAGCGGGCCGAGGTGTATCTGGAAACCGCGCGCAAACCCGCCGCGCTCGTGATTCCGAAACCCTTCCTCTTCTGGCGCAACGGGACGCCGGGCGTTTTCGTCGCCGTGGACGGCAAGGCGCGGTGGCAGGAAGTCACGCTAGGCCTAGAGGGCGAAGAAAACATCGAAGTTTTGATCGGACTCAACGCTGGGGACGAGGTGCTCCGGCCCATGGCAGTCGGGCAAGCCGGGCTCGATGATGGCCAACGGATCAACGCATCATGAACCTCGCCGCGCAGGACATTCGGCACAACGTCGGGCGCTTCGCGCTTACCGCCGTGGGCATCGGTCTGCTGTTGATGATCGTGCTGGGCATGAGCGGAATTTACCGGGGCATGATTGACGACGCGCTCATCGTGGTGGACCGCATCGGCGCGGATTTGTGGGTGGTGCAAAACGGCACGCGCGGACCGTTTGCCGAAGTCTCCCGTGTGCCCGCTAATTTGGAACAACGCCTCCTGGCCGTGCCCGGGGTGGAGAGCGCTCGGACCTTCGTTTCTCACAACGTCCAGCGCGAACATCAGGGCGAGCCGCTGCGCATGAATATCCACGGCTTAGCCTGGCCCCAAGACAAAGGCCAATGGGTCACGCTGACTGCCGGACGCCATCTGGACCAAGCCCACTACGAACTGATCGCCGATGAGTCGCTCGGCCTGACGTTGGGCGAGAGACTCGTCCTCGGCAAAGACACCTACACCGTCGTGGGGATCACCAAAGGCATGGTGGCATCGGGTGGTGATGGTATCGCGTTTTTCACCGTGCGAGATGCACAAGCGATTCAATTTGATCTCTCGGGCGAAGCGATCCGCCTCGAGCGCGCGGCGCGGGTCGCTCGAGCCGTCGCGCAGGACATTGGGCGCGTGCAACCCTTGCTGTTGGAGCGCGGGGCCGGGACATCATCGGGTATTCCGGCCCTCGGCCCGCCCATGGTCAGCGCCATCACGGTGCGTGTCTCCGCCGGAACGGACCTCGCCGCGGTGGCGGCCACCGTCGCCGCCTGGCCCGACGTTTCGGTTCACACCCGCGACGATCAGGTGCAGCTCCTCGTGTTTGGCATGATCGACAAAGCGCGGCGGCAGATTGGCTTGTTCCGCGTGCTGCTGATCATCATCTCCACGATCATTATGGCGCTGATTATCTACACGCTCACGCTCGATAAAGTCCACGACATCGCGATTCTCAAACTCATGGGAGCCCGCAACTCCATGATCGTCGGCCTCATCCTGCAACAGGCGCTGCTACTCGGCGCGCTCGGATTTGGCGTCGCGTGGTATCTGGGCCGGTGGATTTTTCCGAATTTCCCGCGGCGAGTGCTGATCACACCGGAAGACCTGTGGGGACTGGCCGTGGTGGTCGTGATTATCTCCGCGCTTTCGAGTGTGCTCGGGATTTGGAAAGCCCTGCGCATCGAGCCGAACAAGGTGCTCTCGTGACAACCTCATCCCCCCACGAAACCCCGGCCATCGAAGTCTTCGATCTCACGAAGATTTACGGCAGCGGGAACACGGAGGTCGTGGCCATGAAGGACGTGACGCTGCAAGTCGCGCGCGGCCAGGTCATCGCGCTGCTCGGGCCGAGTGGCGCCGGCAAATCCACCCTCCTGACGGCGATGGGACTTATCAATCCGCCGACGTCCGGCCGGATCGTCATTGGCGGCGTGCCCGTGCTGGATGGCCGGCAACCGCTGGTCAATCTGCGCACCTTCCGCCGGCACCATCTGGGTTTTGTGTTTCAGAAGGCGAATCTCATCCCGTTTTTGAACGCCGGGCAAAACGTGCAGGTCGCGCTCGAAATCAACGACGTGCCATCCCGCCAGGCCCGGCGTCGCGCGCTGGAATTGCTCGACTACCTCGGCGTGGCCGACCGGGCTAGCAATTTGCCGGACGCTCTCTCTGGCGGCCAGCAACAGCGCGTGGCCGTGGCTCGCGCGTTGGCAAACCAACCGGATCTCCTGCTCGCCGACGAGCCGACCGCCGCACTCGATAGTCATCGCGGGCGACAGGTGATGGAGCTGTTCCGCAAAGTAGCGCACGAGCGCGGCACGGGCGTGATCGTCGTCACCCACGACCAGCGTTCGCTCGACGTTTTCGATGAGACTTACGAAATGCAAGACGGCGTGATCCAGGCCCTCGCGGCTCCTGCAACCGAGAACGACAACTCTGAGTAAAGCCTGCTCTCGGCATTGACTCCGCCCCGGTCGCCCTCCCCCTCATGAAAACCCCTGAAACGCATCGCACTCACCGGGTGGGTTGGATCCGTGCCGCCGTGCTCGGGGCCAACGACGGTATCGTGTCGACCGCCAGCCTCATCGTCGGAGTGGCCGCGGCCGGAGCCGGGCGCGACAGTGTGATAGTCGCCGGGATGGCCGGTCTGGTCGCGGGAGCCATGTCGATGGCGGCGGGCGAATATGTGTCGGTGAGTTCCCAAGCGGATACGGAAAAGGCTGACCTCGTCCGCGAGCGCCAGGAGCTGGCCGAAGACGAGGTGGGCGAGCACGCCGAACTCGCGGCGATTTACGTGAATCGCGGACTGGCGACGAAGCTTGCTGCCGAGGTGGCCACCCAACTGATGGCCCACGACGCCTTGGGCGCCCATGCCCGCGATGAAATTGGGATATCCGATATGATGAGCGCACGTCCGGTGCAGGCGGCCTTTACCTCCGCCGGATCGTTTACGGTCGGTGCCTTGTTGCCGCTGCTGCTCGTGTTGGTCGTTCCCGACTCGGCCCTCGTTGGCGCCGTGGCGGGCAGTTCGCTGCTGTTTCTCGCCGCACTGGGCAGCTTAGCCGCGCGCGCCGGCGGGGCTCCCGTCTGGCGGTCAGTGATTCGGGTCACGTTCTGGGGCGCTTTGGCAATGGGATTGACCGCAGGCGTCGGGTCGCTGTTCGCGGCGTAGGTCGTGCGTGCGATGGGGTTGTCCCCCATCGCCAGATAGGAGCAGGCCACGGCCACGAGATCAATTGCGCCCATGACATTGCGTCCCATTCCACTCATTTGACTCGGGGCGAAACGGCAATTCACGAAAGGCGGGAAACCATTGCACCCACCGGATCGGCTGACCTCGCGCCGCAGGGTTCGGACTTGGCAGCGGTGGTTGCCACCCCCAGCGCGCGGTTCACTACCGACAGCAGTTCGGAAATCTTGAATGGTTTAGCCAGAAACGCATCAATGCGGGTCCAGGGATCGTTGGATATCTTAGACGCGTCGATCTCCCTCAGGTTGCCTGAGACCATCACAATCGGCAGCATCATGTCGGCCACCCGCAACCGGCGGGCCAAGGCAAGCCCCGAAACCCCGGGCATCACGTAACCCGTTACCAGCAAATCATAATTCCCGACGAGCAGTGCCTTCCAAGCGCGTTCGCCGTCCGCCGCCTTGTCGACCCGATGACCTGCTAGCTCCAAGGCGATGGCTTCGAGGTTCAGTATGCCGGTATCATCGTCTACGACTAGAATCCGGCGGGATTCACCTAAGGCTATCGGGGTTAGTGAAGTGGGCATAACGGCATCATGGTTTTTTGGAGGAGGGGGCAGGACGGGAGGGTAAAAGCATGGGTTTATGGGGACCCGGCGGTCGGAACGTTAGCAGTAATCTCGGAGAGGATCCATGGGGCGAAACCCTACCTTGATCTCCCCTCCCCGGTCACCGTAGGTCTGCCCCCCCTGAAGAATCGGACGAGGATCGAGCACCCAAAGCTCACGCGGCCTCCCACCATGATGACCGGAAACGAGCAAGCGGCCGAAGCGGATGTAACCCAATCGAGATGCGGCGACCCGCGGCCATGCCTCACGCCTCACGCGCTGCTTAGCTGGGCTTGACGACGAACGTGAATTCGCCCGGCCACGGCCCAGATATACCCACCGGGGGTCTTCGCCCCATAGACGGACGACTGCGGATGGTAGAGAATCCGCGTAATGCTGATTCAAGTCGATACCGACCATAACATTGAAGGCCGCGAGTTGCTAACCGAGCATGTGCGCGAAGTCGTTACGCATGCCATGGCGCATGTCGCCACCCACATCACCCGCGTCGAGGTCCATCTGAGCGATGAAAACGGTCCGCAGACCGGTCTCAGTACGATGCGTTGCGCCATGGAGGCCCGGCTGGAACGTCATCAACCGCTCAACGTCACATTCGACGCGGAGTCGATCCACCAAGCCATTGCAGGCGCGGCGGATAAACTGAGTCACTTGGTTGAGCATACCTTGGGGCGCCTGCGGGATCAACGCAGGCATCGGACGGATTGAACCGACCGCGTGCGACCCAGCCATGAGCGATACGATCACAAGCTTGCAAAGAAAGATTAGCAGCGCCGGAGATCTGCAATCGGTCGTCCGCACGATGAAGGCCCTAGCCGCGTCGAGCGTCGGCCAATACGAGAAATCGGTCCATGCTTTGGGCGACTACTATCGCACCATCGAACTCGGCTTGGGCGCGTGCTTTCGCGATCGGCCTCTCGCCCTACCCCACTCGAAACGCGCCGGCTCCAACGAACCTACGGCGATCGCCGCCGTGGTTTTCGGATCGGACCAGGGACTCGTCGGCCAGTTCATCGACATCGTGGCCGACTATGCGATCAAAACCCTCGCCCCGTTGCCTGGCAAACCGCAGATCTGGGCGGTCGGCGAGCGCGTGCATGCGCGTTTGGCCGCCGCCGGGCTAAATCCGATTGGACTCTTGGCGGTGCCAAATTCCGTCAAGACCATCGCTCCGCTCGTCGGGCAGATTCAAATCGAGAGCGAATCAAATCTGAGTAACGACGAGGATGCGCAGTTTTACGTTTTCCATAACCGCCCGCAGGAGAGCGCGGTCTATGAGCCGGTGCATCAACACTTGCTGCCGCTCGACGCGGCTTGGGTCGAACGTCTCGCCCAAAACGCCTGGCCGACTCAATTGTTGCCCGAGGTGGTCGGTGGCGGCGCGACGACCCTCCGGGCGTTCGTTCGCGAATATCTTTTTATCTCACTCTTTCGCGCCTGCGCGGAATCACTGGCGAGCGAAAACGCGAGTCGGTTGGCGGCCATGCAACGGGCCGATAAGAACATCGACGAGCTGTTGGAGACGCTCGGCAGCAGCTTCCATCGGTTGCGCCAAAGCGGGATCGATGAGGAGTTGTTTGATGTCGTTGCTGGTTACGAGACGTTGGCTAAGCAGAGCCGCCGTCCTCCGCGCTAGCCGGGATTTTTAATGGGGAGATGACATCGATGCCGAGTGCTACGCGCCGATCTTCTCATGGTCCGGTTCCGGCATGGTGATGAAGTGCAAGGTCTCGCTGAGGGCGAAGCCTCCCTTCTCCTTCGGCTGGCAGATCCAGATCCGTTTGCCATAACCGACCCACCATTTCCGGTTCATTCGCCAAATCAGACCGGAGCATCTTGGCGGGATCACCCGTGGCTTTGACCGATTTGAGCCACCCGGTTGGCGTGCCGCTCAATCGTCGTTTGATCGTTCGATCAGAACAGCGCGGGTGATTTCGACTTTTTAAGTCTTTTCTTGGCGGGTCTAAATATCGTTGGGGTTAGCGGTTGGCTTTCTTTTCATAGGCGGCCTGCCAGACTCCCTCTTCGACAAGTTGTTCGGTAACGCTGCGGCCTTCGTTGTCTTCGTCTGGGTTGAGCGACTCTGGTGTCTGATGTCCGGTCGAGCCGGGCACGGGATCCCAGCGCCCCGATTCGGGGACGGCGTCAAACGGGATTTTTTCGGTGGTGGTCGGTTGCGCCCGTTAGTTCCCGTTTGGTCTGTTTGTGGTCGGCCATGGTTAATTGGAACGAGGTTCGACCGGACATTACGGCTAGTTGGCGCGCCCGGTCTGGGGTCATCGGGTCCGTTACCGAACCAAGGCCCGGTGAGTTGGCGGCGCTGTCTGGTTTGGCTGGGTAGTATTTCATGATAGGTCCGCTCCTGTTTTAGTAACGGGATTTTCCGCGGCATGCTGGATGTCCGCCTTGCTGAGGCTTGTGTGGACCGCCGAGCTCTCGTAGTCGATCTGGGTGATCTGATCAGTCGGAATTTTGATTTGTTGGTGAGCATACCAAGGTCCAGTTTCGACCATGAGCTCCGGGATCGCCCAGCTTTTATGGTCGATCAGAAAGCCCGACACCTCGCCGATGTGACCGTCGGTGGTGTGGATGCCGTAGCCGGTTACGGCGCGACAACTGCGGAGGTGCTTGTCGTCACGGTGATGATGTTGCAACTCGGACTGCAGCTCCTCGTGCAAGGGCGGCATTGCCAGCGGTAGACTACTTACGCCCCACAATCCGGTGCCGCTCCAATAGACCGGCCAGCCATAATACTTGTAGTAATCAATCTCGTATTGACGGGAAACAGGGCGTTTCGATGTGATCGACGGGCTCTCTTCAATTTGCTTGAGGTGCAGTTTAACGTGCAGGGTCTTTTCAGCCTGATCCCAGGCGGTAAAGGCATGGGGAGAGAGTAGGACGAGACGTTCAGCCATCCAGCCTCCGGTATCTACGACCAAGTAGCGAACAACCCAAGTCTTGTCGTCGAAATAAAAGTCCTTCACGTGACCGACGTCGCCGTCCAGTGCCGCGATCTTGTCGCCGTAGAGTTGCGTAGCGTTATGCAGCATAAAATGTCCTGATTTTGAATTTATGGTTAGTAGGGTTAGAGCCCCTCACGACGTGTCCGCCGTTCACGATAGTCCCAAAGCTTAGGGCAACCGACGCTATCCGACTATGGGGTGTAGTCCTACCGGGCATTGTCTTTCTCCGGCATTCGGGCCCGTGACGTTTACGCTCCACGCCGAAAACGAACCTCGGCACGCAACGGTTCGATCTCGCGCCAGAGGCGGTAGATCAGGCGGAGTGTCTGGCGGTTCATTCCCTGCGGCCAACGATAGTGCTCGAAGCAACGCAGCTCGTAGAGCGCATCGTCGTCGAAAACCGGTTCACTCTCCGGTCGGATCCGGGCTTCGCCGAGCAGGCCGAGTCAGGCCGTAAGGCCGAAGTATCCCCGGAGGCACGTCCGCCAGATGGGCGGCCGTCTCAAGGGAATACACGGTGCGGGTGGCGGGGGGGCGGCCGAGAAGCCTGGGGCTGATTATGGTTTAGCGATAACGGGGTTTGCGGGGCCGGGTGGCGGGAATTGCGAGAACCCGGTCGGCACGATGTTCCTTGCGCTACATTCTCCGCCGGGCGGGTGGTCGAAGCGGCTGCGTTACCCGGGCCCTCGTCCGACGGTAAAACGCCGCGCGGTAAACGCGGCGTTGGGTTGGTTGAGGCGCGAATTGATGAAGGTCAAAGACCAGCCCGCTCGATTGATTTGGACGATTGGTAGGCGGACGGAATGGCGTTGCGAAGCCAGCTGGTGACCGGTGGGTTTTCGCTTTTGCTGTAGCCGAGGTCGACCACCTCGGTAGATTCACGATTCGATTCCTAACCGATCAGACTACGCAAGGCGGCAGCGATCTGGTCGGTGGTCATCGTAAACCCAGACAGCGCATCGGGCTGAGGCGCTCACGACGAACGGGTAAACCAATGTAAGGTAGCAGTCCTCTCCCTCCCCAGCGGGATTGGCTCGGCCGGCAGCATCGATTGACCGGCGGTCCACTGCCTTACCGGTGCGGTGAGACCGAGCGAGCGGTGAGGCCATGGCCTACCTGATTCAGAATTTCCTAATTAGATGATGGCTAGAGGATTCGTCTCTTTCATCGTTCGACCCCAAGGTTGACAAGTCACACTCGGGTTCCGTGGGGTTCTGGCTCTGGTCAAATTCTCTGTTATTTGATTGGGTTTTCGATGGCGACAACCTTCGTGGAAGGCGCGTTGGTTTGCACCGATGCCATACCGGCTTGGGCGGCAGCCTCGGAGGAATACATCTGGCTCTTCCCGATAACCTCACCGTTTTGAGCCTTGAGCACAAAGTAGGGCTCTTGGTTGGTGGACAGCTTATGTTCGAAGTTTTTGGCGTTAGAGCCGTTTATCTGCACCGAAGATATGCCCGCGAGCGCGGCCTGTTTTTGTTCGTAAGCTTGGCTGGTGAGAATCACCTGATGGTTCTCCGCTTTCAGGTTGAACATAAATTTGGCGTTATTGGTGATGGTGATTTCGTAAGACATTTTGTGGGAGAGGTTGGTTAAACGAGTGAAGGGGGATCATGGTGCAAAGGCCGGAATCTGACTATGGGGTTTAACCCGTATTCGAGCGGTGGGACGGCAGAGCTGGGACGCGACCAACGCGATGGCAGGGGTCAATCGTTGCGTCGAAAGCCTACCGCATCCCAGGCTACCTTCACTTATGGCTGACTGACCATGGGCCGGGAGCTGTGTCCGCCAGCCATGGTCTCGTGTTCTGAAGGCGGGGTGGGAGGTCAAAATGGTCAGGGCTTTGGCGGCGAAGTGATGGTCTTTACCTAAATAGGTCAGGTTGGATCGCTAGGTAGTCACCCCATGTAAAAACTTTCGGAATCAGGCATAATCCTTGGGAAACACGAACCCAAAGTCACAACTACGCCTTGCTCTCCTTAGCTTGCTCTGCTTTTCCGTGAGCGGACGAGCGCAGTCAATTTTGCTGACCGCAGACAATTTCTCCTTGCGGGACGGCACGGCCATCTCTTTTGCCGGCCCCACCACGATCTCAAACGGTAACATCGGCCTCTCGCCCGGCGCGGAAAGCGCCATCACCGGTCAATCTAACCTCACTCTTACGGGTGGATCGGTTCTTACCACCGGTAGTGCTACCAGCCAAGCTAGGGCAGATCTCATCGCGGCACAAAACACCTTGGCCGCCATGGCCTTCAACCCGGATCTGAGCGGCCAAGATTTGGTTGGCATGACGTTGGCCCCTAGCGTCTACAAGTTCGCCGCCGCTGCCGGGTTAACCGGAGCCCTGACCCTCGATGCCCAAAGTCAGAACAACGCCTCTTGGGTTTTTCAAATTGGCACCTCCCTCACCACGGCCATCAACTCAACCGTCACGCTGATTAACTTGGGTTCGAATGGCGGCAACGATACCGCCATTTATTGGAATGCCGGGTCTGAGATTGTCATCGGCAACAACAATACGATGATCGGGAATTTCATTTCCGGCACCAGTATCACCTGAGGGACGGGGGACATTTTAAACGGTCGGGCCTTGGCGTTGGCGGGCATTTCTTTCGACGGTTCGTCGGGCGGGACCGCACTCAATGTCACCGGCGGGCCGGGGGGCAGCTCTTACAATGGCGTATCCGCCGTGCCGGAGCCTTTGGCCGCGCTCTGGCCGACCCCGCTAAGCGTGCTGGGTTTCGTAGTCTGCCGGCGGCGGGCCCGCTTGGTCGCCTAAAGTATCCACCAAAGAACGTAGTAGCCGCCGTAGCGCAGCGATCCCGTCAAAACGGGAGAGCGCAGTTCCGGAGACGCGGATATTAAGGAAGCACCCCCCTATCGCGACCGTCGGCGTAGCGAAGTCCCGCTAGCCTTCAAAACGGGCCGAACGGAGCCTCGACGTTCGCGTAGGGGAGCAAAGTGGACTCCTTTTCTGGCCTCCGGGATCGACCGGGGATCTGGTGATCGAGGTATTGGCCCAGAGCGACGTGCCCCCTGAGCAAGGGAACGTCCTTCCACCCCACCGAGTCTTGGGCGAAGTATGCCTGTAACAGATACAAACGAATAAAAATATCGACGACCGGTTGGCGACGCTGCACCGGTCCTTCCATCGCGGGCGCCAAAGGGGTATCGACGAGGCACTTTTCGACATGATATCCGGTTACGAGTCACTCAAGACGAGCCGGGACCGTTGAGAGTGTGACCAGGAAGCAACTCCCCGGAATCCGGCTTTGTTCGGGTAACACCCCATAGCTTGCCCGGTCCGCCGTTGCTAAGATCCCCCCCCCTGTCCATGCCATAGCCGCTTGGTCGTATCGGTCAATCCTACTCACGACCACGCCGCCATCATTGATGGGGTTGACTCACCCAACCAAACTTATAACCGCCAATGAAAACGCTCATTTCAATTCTTGTTCTCTCCGCTGGCATCATGCTTGTTTCCGGCTGCGCTTCCTCTGGTTACCAAAAGGCCGACACTACTTCCACGTCCCGTCAGGAGGCTGCGGAGGGACTCGAAAATGCACTTGCTCCTCTGGACAACGTCGTCGCCACGCTCGCCGACTTGGTAACGCATCGCGGACGGGATCTCACCCCACAGTTCAAAAAATTTAGTGCGGCAGTGGCCAAGCTCGAGTCGCGGGCCAACGAAGCGAGCGGCCGCACCGCCACGATTCAGGCGGAGGGCTCCAGTTATTTTCAGAAATGGGACGAGGAACTCGCCAAGATTCAAAACGACGATATCCAGACTCGCAGCAAAGACCGTAAGGACGCAGTGGCGGCACGCTTCGAACGCGTAAGGGCCAGCTACGTGCAGACGACCGCCGACTTCGCTGCATTTTTGTCCGACCTCAAAGACATCCGCACCGCGTTGGCGACAGATCTCACGGCGGGCGGACTCAATTCGGTCAGAAGTCTCGCAGACAAGACAGCCGAAAGGGCCCCGACCCTGCGCCGGTCGCTCATGCAACTCTCGACGGAAGTCAAAAACCTGGGCGTCTCCCTCTCCTCAGGCCCTCCGAAATCGTGAGCGATTCGCCTCCCCCGACGTTGACTGCTCGGACATCGGCGGAATCGGAAAAGCAATCGAGCACCGAACTCGTCAAGACCCGCTCCGAACACCGGCAGGAACTGTCGGCTATTCGCGAGCATATGTAGGGTATTTAGTGATACAGTAAATATCCAATACAGGGTGAGCGTGCTCTGGGGCGATAAGGCCGTGTAGGCCGACCGGGAACCCTCCCACCATCGCGTAGTAAGCACGCTCCTACCCGCAATCCAAGCCGGAGGCAGCTCCGCGGAACATGACCCTAGGGGAAAAAAACCGACTTTGGGGCCAGATCCCGAACGAGTGGGTGTTGGCCCCGTAGACGGAAGGTTGCTGATGAGTAAGACTCCCGGGCAATGCAGATACAAATCGATACCGGCCCTAACATTGAAGGTAGCAACGCCCTTTCCGTCCGTATTTGCGAAGTTGTCACGCGCAACATGACCCATGAGACCTCGCACATTACCCGCATCGAAGTCCAGGTGAGCGACGAGAACGGTCCAAAGTCCGGACCGAACGCGGTGCGGCGCACCATGGAAGCTCGTTTGGAGCGTCATCAACCGCTCCACGGGGCGGTTGATGCGGAGTCGATGCATCAGGCGATCGCTGGCGCGGCTGAAAAGTTGAGCCGATTTGTCGAGCACATGTTGGGCAGACAACGCGACGAGCGAAAGCATCGGACAGACTGAACGAGGGAACCTTCCTGCTTGTCGGAGCGAAACCGCCGCAAACCTGCCTCGGCGTGGTTGGGAAAGGCCCTGGATAAATGGTGGGGGACTTGGTTAGCTCGAGAATCCCTTCAACGCTGGTGGCTCCCTAAAACGATGTCGCCCGTAAAGCTTAACCCCCATTTTCAGCGCGTCAGCCGTGGGTCGGGTCTCCGCACTGCGGGACCCCGACTTCCGTTACGAGTCTTTCGTTTTCCCCCAACACGCCCCAAGCCATGCTCCGGACCAATGATCTCCCTCTCTTATCGAGGTCGTTGAAAGTTCGGTTCTGTTGTATCACTATTCCAACTTCGAGCCTGCCCGGCGGCATCTCGCCGCCGCTCAATTCAGGATCTTCAAGTTGATCGGCCGACGTTTTGTTAGAGGTCGAGCGATGTGCTCGCGGGGCACCCCGGAGCGATGACAATCATGCAGGTTATCGGCCTGCCTATTAGTGAACAGTGAACTCGGTTGGGCGGGAGCAATGAGGGTAATGCGACGGGAACCCCGTCGCATTACTGCCTGAGTTGAAACTCAGGCTCGGCGTCACCGCTGCCATCGGGTTGAATCCGGCGATCCGGGCTCGACCTGATGGGCGACCGCTTAGAGCGAAGCGGTGAGATCAGACGTGGCGGGGGCGGCGGCGGAGCATGACGACTCCCAACATGGCCATCCCGGTTAAGAGACCGTAGGTGGACGGCTCCGGGACCGCGCTGATGCTGTTGCCCGCTCCGTCAAAGGCAAGCCCGCCACTATAACCCGAATTGGCGTCACCGAAGTCGATCGTGTTGCCACCAAGCGTGATGGTGCCGGTCGTCCCCGTAAGGGCGCGGCCGTGGTTGATCGTGGCGCCGATGCCAAGAGTGAAAGTCGTGCCGCCCAGAAAATTGCCCTCGAGCGAAGAGTTTGCGCCAACCGAGGTGGTGGTGCCGACCTGCCAAAACAGACCGTTGTTGGTGACGCTGTCCGCCGCTTGATTTATAAACACCACACTGGCATTGGCCGCCGTGGTAAGCGTGGAGCCGATCTGGAAAACCCAGACGGCGTTGGCCAAGTTTTGGGCGTCAAGCGTGAGCGTGCCGGTCAGTTGCGCGGTCGAAGTAAAACTGTAGACGCCCGGCGTGAGTGTGAGCCCGCCCAGACCCTGACCACTCAGATCGCTGGTGCTAGTCATGGCACCGAGACCAGTGTAGGCTCTGGTGAAATCGGCTTGGTTTTGGGACGAAATGACCGCTTGGGAGCCGTTAAGCGTCAAGCTCCCGGTGCCGGCAATGCTGGCGCGGCCTAAGTCGCCGGTAATCGTGGTCGTACCGTTGATCGTGACCGTTGAGCCGGCCATGACGCCGTAGCTGCCGGTGGAGCCCAAGATGGTTTGGCCCCGGGTGGCGGGAGCAAACAGGAGACCGAGGGCGAGGAGTCCCAGCGGAGCGGCGAACCGGCGCTTTTGCCGGGATAGAAAGGTGTGATTCATTGTGTTATTCATTAAGTTATTACGGAGTGGAGGCGTTTGATCCGACAGGCCGGAGCCTGACGCCAATAGCTGTTGCATCTAATTAAGTTACTGGGAAAAAGAACCACCCGCAATGGGGTAACCTACTCCCTACGCCGCATAGCGTGGCTACAAATATTGGCACCCTCACTCGTCGCCCTTCCACTCCGTCTTAGAGCCGAACCTCCGGCTCGACCAACTCCGGCCTCTCGGCCTCCGCACGCGCTGGCGCGCTCCGTGGGGCTAATAATATCTGGATGGAATTTGGGCGGGGACTTTGGCTTAAAGCTTAGGGCCAGATTGGCGGGAGGCTAATCGCTGCGTTTGAGAACGAGAACCACTCGCGAGTTTTACGGATTTGCGCGGATGCTTGGTGCGATCTTGTCCCACGCTCCACCGTTCGATGCCATCCGCAGACGCCAAAAAGGCCGGCGGTGTTGTCCGGCCGGCCTTGAAATCAATTTAAATCCCGTTCTCAGCTTGTCACGCTGGCCTCGATCTTATCGTAGCTGCTCTGAACTTTTTGCCAGGCGACCGAAGTTTTCTCTTTGGCCGCGGCCCAAGTCTCTGCCGTGCTGGCGCGCAATGCGACCAACTGGACCTTGAAGGCAGCACTGGCGGCGTTGAACTCATTGACGGCAGCCTCGCGGGTGTTGGCCGTGGCCTCAGGCAGGCCCTTGAGTTTGGCATTCATCGCGGCCAAGTCGGCTTCGCTCTTTTTACCGAGGCGATCAAGACCATCGGCGAAGGCTTCACGCTCCTCGTAGGTGTAGTCCTTGATGCTGTCCCAAGAGTCGATCGCGGCGGTTTTGACGTCGGCAGCGACCTCGACGGTGGCGGCCTTGGCGTCTTCGGTGGTTTGCGCGACGGTGCTCCCCTTGGAGCAGCCGGAAAGGAGGAGGGCGGCGGGGCTGAGGGCCGCGAAGAGGAGGAGGGAGGCAGTATTTTTCATAATGTTTTTCGTGAATATGGGTTCAGACATGGGAGAGAGAGGGGTGCGAATAGGTGGTCACGATCGCAGGGCTGGAGGACGTGCATTCATTTCGGCGACCCACCCCGCACGACGTGAATGATCGCGGACAGGACGAGCAGAACCAAAAAGATGAAGAAGAATATGCGGGCGATACCGGCGGCGGCACCGGCAATGTCGGTGAAGCCCAAGATGCCAGCGATGATCGCCACGAGGAAGAAAGTAATGGCCCAGTTGAGCATGAGGTTATTCGTCGTGGAGCGTTTCGACGTGCGAGGATCAATTCTTCATCACGGGCGGTTTGAGCGTGATCTGGTTGTCCACGAGCTCCACGCGGGAGGCGGCGACGGCGATGTTGGCAATGTGCATCCTGTCCACTGCCGTGTTCACTGAGCCGCGCAAGGTGACGCGGCCGTGGAGGGTGGCGACGTCGACCTGTTCACCGGCGATTTCGGCCGCACTGATATTCCGATTGATGAGGAGCGTTCTATCGACGTCACGGTAGCTGCGACCCTGCACAAGTGCCACCGAGGTTTGGGGCCCCGTGTAGGATTCTTGATACCAAGAAGCATCCTGACCGTAGGCGGCAGCGGTGAAGAAGTAGCGCGGCTCGTCCTCGAGCTCGACTTTACTGTGGTCGAGCAGAAGCCCGTCACGATTTACATTGAAACTAAGCGCCATGGCGGGGACGACATTTTTGATCTGAAAGTTGCCTTGAGAGACGACGATAACTCTGAGAATACGGGCGTTGGGAATGTCCAAGGACATTGACCAAACTTCGCCCAAGTCCACGCCATCAAAGTTTTTGATCGGCATATCGAGAATTCGGCTGCTGAGCTCAACGTAGCCGAGGGCCACCTTCGGTCGCTCCGCCGTCTTGCTGGGCTTCTGACCGTCTTCTAAGAAGAATATTTCCTGATTGAAGAGGCGGTAAGCGTCGGCGACGCGGTCGCTCCGACCGGCTTCGACCCAGTTTGAGAGATCGAGGGCCGGGGCTGATTTAAATTTGGCCGCGCTGATGTTCAAGCGATAGACGTTATTGTTTGCGTCGGGGAACAAGGCGAGCGGTGGCACCGCCACAATCTTGTTGTCGACGTCGAGCGAACTGTCGGAAATGATCAGGACTTCGACGATGCGACCACTGACCAGATCGATTCCGAGATCCTTGACCCGGCCGAGGCTTTGGTCGCGGAAATTCTTGACCTCGACGAATTGCATGGGATGAGAAATCTTTTCCGTCCCCATGGTGGCCTTCGAGCGCTCGACGACAACGGGGTTCATTCCGGTGACGGGTTGAGCCTGCGCCCAAACGAAAGGAGAAATCGCGATGGCGAGAGCGAGGGATTTGAGATGCGATTTCATACAATATTTTCTGGTGGATATTGGAGCGGGCCGAGGGTGGTGGGTGACGTTTTTTACCCCAAGGAATCCCCGGTTATGGAAGGCCCTACTTTAGTCGACTTTAATTGCGGCCGATATGGGGTATTACCCGGCCAACGCGGGATGTGACTTGGGAGGCCTCGCCCGATTGGTCTCGACTCCCAACGCCGCATCCTGCCGGTCCGATTCGGTCTCGTCGGTCAATTCGCGCATGGCCTGTTCGTAGTCGGATTTGATGATGCTCGACTGGATCTCGACTGACGCGGACCGCCAACTTTTGGGTCCGCTGATGCACCGCCCGCGCCGAAACTCAACGTGTTCGGCAAACTCGATCCCGACCTCGCCCCGGAATCCGAGTTGCGCGGTCAGGCGCTTTTCTTCGGCAAGGCGCAATGCGCTGCTTGTCACCCGCCGCCGTATTACCCGGACAACTCGATGCCCAATTTGCGCACGGAGCGCTGCTCCGCGGCAAGAATTGTCAACGGAGCCCGCGCCAGCGCCGATGGCCCCATCAAGACCTTTCCGTTGCGCGGCATCAAGGAGTCGCCGCCCTATCTGCACGGCGGCCGCCTGATGACGCTCGAGGACCCTGTCGAGTTCTGCAATCTTGTGCTGGTCGTCAGGAGAAGTCAGACCTCGTGGCCTTCCTGCGCACGCTGTAAATCCCGCCAAAAGACTCCGCCACTCCTTCGCGCCGGCCTGGTCCTAGGCATTGGCCTTGGGGGCATCTTCGACGGCATCGTCCTCCATCAAATGCTCGGTTGGCACCACCTGATCTGCAAGATCGAGACCTGGGCAACGGACTCGATCAAGGACCTCCGGCGCTAGATCATGCAGGACGGGCTTTTCGATATCGCCGTTTGGATCCTTACCGTCTGGGGGGTGTGGCTGCTCTTCCTCGGGTCCGGTCTACTCCTAGCCACGGTGGGTTGGGCTTGGTGGCGGTGTCGTGTTTCATTGATTTGATGGGGTTGGGTTGAGGACGTGGCTCAAAATTTTCCGCCATTCTGAAACGGCGAAAAGGATGGAGGGAAGCGAGGGACGAAAAGGTCAGGAGGACTTGGAGCCGCGCCAGAGGCCGGACGCACCAAGGCCGGCGGCGGCAATGCCCCCGATGAGCATCCAGATGCTCTTGTCGGTCACGGAGCCGGTGAAGAAGCGCGAGATATCGGAGCCGAGGGAGTCGGCCGAAAGCACGCCAGAAATGATCAGGAGAATGCCGCCGACGAGAAGGACGAGAGAAATTAGTTTGTTCATGGGATTTGGGTGTTGGGTGTTGGGTGGAGTGAAATGGGTTCAAGCGGTTTCGGCCGTTTCGGATTCGAGCTGGGAGCGGAGCATTCAGGCCGCCTTCTCGTGCTGCGCCATTAGGCTGGTGAGGAAGTCGGCGGTGCCTGCGTCCTTGTAGCGATCAGCGCAATCGCCGCCGTCGGCGCGCAGTTGCACGATCAGATCCTCGTGGAGGGCTAGCAGCTCGGCGAGCATTTACCGGGATCCCAGACCGATGCCGGGATCCACCGAGAGGCGGGCGGCGTTGGTCAAGCCCCTCCAGTTGCCCCGGGTTCCGGTGCCGATAGCGCGGGCCCGTTCGGCGATGTCATCGATCCACCCGGCACTCTGACCATATTGGGCTTCGAACTGCTGGTGCAGGATGGAAAATTCCGGGCCAGTCACGTTCCAATGGTAGTCCCGTTTGGTGGCATAGAGCACATACTCGTCGGCGAGCAGGGGGTTGAGTATCTGGCCGATCTCGTCGTTCAATCCGATATTGGCTTTCATGGTAATGGGGGGAAGGAGGAGGCGGTGGGCGGGTAAGGATTGGACCGGTTGAAACCGGGCACCGGGAAGGCGCGACCCCCGCAGAAGTCGCGCCGGTCAAGGCCCCGGGCGAAGGAATCGCTCAGCTCTTGATGGTCATCCTATTGGTGACCGTTTTGGTGCCGCGGACGTCCTTGGCTAGTTTGGTGACGAGGGATTTCTCCGCCGCGGAGGCCGCGATGCCGGTGATTACGACGATACCCTCGTTGGTGGTCACTTTGGTGCTGAGCATGCTGGTCGATTTGTGATTGAGCAGGGCGTATTTCACCTGGCTGGTGATGGAGGCATCGTCGATGGTCTCCGCGATCTTTTCGCCCATCGTCGGCTTGTCGGTGACGACCAGGTTGTTGGTGACGGATTTCACCCCATCGATCTCGCCGGCATAGCTGCCGGTCAGCTCTTTCTGCGCCACGTTGTCAACGGGACCGCTGAGGGTCACCACGCCATCTTTTACCTCCACCTTGGTGGCGGTGGCGCTGACGTTTGCCTTGACGAGCAGGCTGCCGCTAACCTTGAAAGCGATCCAGCCGTCGGAAAGTTCGGGATAGGTCGATTTGAGCGTGAGTTCATTCTTTACGTCGGTAACGCCGGGAAGGTTTCCCACGGTGTCAGCGGCGAGGTTCTTGGCGTCCTGGTCTTCGACCTTGCCAGTCAAGGTGACCACGCCGTTGTCGGCATTGACTTTAACGTCGTTGTTGAGCGCGACGCGGTAGTTGTAGGAGCCCTTGGCAGCATCCTCAATTTTACGGTCGGTGGAAGGAGTGGCGATCAACGCGAACGGGGTCGCGAGGAGGAGGAGGAGAACGGATAGATTTTTGATTTTCATAAGTTAAGCGCCACCGTCTACGCCTTTTCCTCAACTGCGCTATGGGGCACTAACCTACCTGCCAGCTTAGTTCGGATCGCCGGAATAATCGGCGAGCAATCAGACCGGGCCCACGTCGCCGGGGATCAGACGCAAAAAGGGCCCCGGAAATTTCCGGGGCCCTGAGGGGAATGATTTGTGAATCCGATTACTGGGTGTCGTAGACCTCAACCAGCGCCACGCCAGTCGTGTCACCGACGCCGCTCACGATCACGGTATACGCACCGGGCTGCAGCGTCAGGAGCAAAGCAGCGTCGTTGCTGGTGGCGGGCAGCGGGAACGCGCCGACCTGAGCGAAGGCCGTGTTCAACTGTGCGATCGTGCTGTCGCCCGTCTCCCAGTTGTCGTTGTTCGCAACCAGATCCGATCCAGTAAAGATCGAGATCTGTGGGTTCGCCAGCGCGCCGCTGACGCCGTAGGCGGTCAGGGCCGGTCCCACGGCACGAACCAGCACGGTGGCTGGCATATTACCAGAGATCACGAAGCCGGCGATCAGCACGTTCTCACCGGTATTGACCTGCATGCGAGCGGAGACATTCGTCAGGTGGGCGCCACTTTGAATATCGATATCGTAGACTTCTGTAAGCGCGACACCCGATACGTTGTTCGGCCGGAGTAATCCGGTGGTATGCGCGCCGCGATTAACCGTGACGAGCAACGCGGCGTCTTTGCTTCCGGCGAGGAGCGGGAACGCCCCAACCTGGATTCCGGCGGCTAGGATGGCAGGCCCCTGAGGCTGCCCGGCGCTATTGAGCTCCCAATTGTCGTTGGTGGCAATCGAGAGGTCGGATTGATACAGGGTCAGCATCGGATCGATGAGAACATTGGCAACGCCGTGGCTGGCGAGACCGGGACCGATGCCGCGCGCCAACAGGTTCTTGCTATCACCGGAGACAACGAAGCCCATGATGAGCGTCTGATCGCCCGGGCCGGACACTGCCCTAGCGGAGAAGTTTACAATTCGGCTTATGGGCTTCGCTTCAATTACAACTTGGAGCATCGCCGTGCCCGTGCCAGTAGGATTCGTGGCTTGGAGGGTCACCGCGAAGTTGCCAGCCACCTCGGGCGTGCCGGAAATCACCCCCGTGGTCGAGTTGATCGACAGGCCGGTGGGAAGTCCGAGAGCCGCATAGCTCGTGGGCTGCCCGGTGGCCGTGATCGCGAAGCCGAACGGCGTGCCGACGGTGCCGGCCGCCGTCAGCGGATTGTTGGTGATATCGGGGGCGACGCCAGCGGC